>FUFK010049296.1_pt1 | contig 78396 bp, 76 predicted proteins | sample 1021851 | NCBI WGS metagenome assembly FUFK01 (sample SAMEA51879418, study PRJEB19060) | metagenome | reverse complement strand
CCCCAAAATCCACATAGACATGGGTCATTTGACATCTGATTTGCTCCTGCTTGATAACCTTTGTCATAAGCCTCAGAATGAGCTTTTATTAAAGCCTTCTCATATTTTATAGCAAGACGCTCTTGTGCGTCTGCCCAACCTTTGTCATAACCTCTGTTATAACTAATTTCCTCTGTCATCGCTTCATGCATATTTACCAATTTTTTATAATATTAGCCATAATCATACCACAGGTTGCCATGTTTGTCAAGACAATAATTGTACGGATCAGTAAGCTCACTTGAGCTTGTTTTAAAGTAAGAACAGGAATGTCGGGTTGATCCTCGTCATTTTTTCCAACACGATGATCTAGAGTTCTTGCCCATATCAACCAAAGCTTTTTCATTTTAATAAATAATAATATTTTTCTTTTATGTAGGCTTTTGTTTGTTTCGACAATTTACCTTTAAGGGCAAGTTGTTTTATGTTGTATCTATATTCTGTTATTTTTTCAATATTATTGTTTTCTCTTGCCATTGCCATTTTTTCTTCTATTTTGAAAAGTCTCATGTCATCAATTTGATCAAAAGTAGAAGGATGATAAGTGTAATCAAACGAGTCAAATATTTCTTGAAAATAATGCTTTTGTTTGCCAATAATCCACAAGCTAATCCAAAGAAATAGCATTGAGCTTACTCCAAAAATTGATAAAAGCGTAGAAAGAGTATCCGTAGATTTGCTAGCAAAAAAACCCATACCAAAAGGAAAACCAAAAATAAAACCCCATATCCAAACTAAAAATAATCCTATATCTTTTCTTGTGTATTTTGTTGGCTTGGTATTAAAAAGCTGATCATAAAAAGATTTATCTTTACCTTGTTTATGATCTTTATAAATTTTACCTGTTATTATTTGGTTTTTAAATTCGTGCTTTTTTCTTGACATTAATATTTTACATTAACACCGCCTTCAACATAATTTGGTTCTTTTTTTAATTCTTCGGGAATGTCTAATCTTTCAACATCAATATATTCTTGAAAGAAAAATTCAAACGCTTGAGTATCATTATTTTCTTGTGCGATTCTTATTTGTTCTAAATATTCTTTTTCTAGCTTTTTATTTTCTGCGTCTTTTGCTAAAAGCTCGTCTATTTCTTTTTGTAATTGTGGGCTTCTAGGAGTAGAGATAGGCTCTTTAGCTTCTTCCTTTGAATCTTTGTTGGATTGTAGGCAAGAGGAGAAAAGTGATAGTGCTAGGAATGTGATAATTAATATTTTTTTCATTATTTTGGGGGATTCGTGTTATTTACTTTACACGCAATTAATTATCTTACGGCTTGTCTTTCGCTTTATCAAGTTTTTTCTTGATTTTAGACCATTTTATTTTGGAATAATTATCTCGAAAATCTTTGGAATGATTATTTCTAGGAGAAGAACCTTTCCCGTTTTGATTAGTTGATGAGTTTTTGCTCATATTTGTTGTAGATTTTTTTTCAATAAAGAAATTGCTTTGTCTTTTTGTTTAACTTCACATTCCCACTTTACAGGTTTATTTGGATCAATAGCAATGTGCGGTGGAAAGTTTCCTAGTGCAAAATAATCTGCGTGTGCCCTTGGCTTTTCGGGTTTACCCTCTGACCAATGAAACACAGGGGCAACAAAATGGTCGTCTTGTTTGAGTGGGTTGACCCATGTATACGCACATCTTTCTGCTTGAAATGAGGTATTAAGTTCTTCGGATGGATTGCAAAAGTCATGCAAGTTGTCATAGCAGATTGGAAGATTGAATCCATATTTTTTGAAAATATATTTACTAAATGCAAGAATGTTATCTACATTCCAAAAGCCTTTGTCTTCATTTTCGATAGTCAAGCGATTGAATACTCCTGGCTGACAACGCATAAGATTGTTGTAAAATCTTTCTGCCATTTCTTTGATTCTCGCATTTTTAACTGCATCGGGATCATCGTTTGATTGTATTTCGGGAGGAGTGCCATTGATATGAATATTCATGGGGGCAGTGTGATCTTGTGGCAAACCCATCATGTCCATAATGTCAGATTGAAAGTTGAGTTCTTTGATGCTTTTTGCAACAGACATTTCATTTGTAGATGCAAGAACATTGAACTGATCGGGGTGAATACTAATAGATATTTTAAAAGAAAATGCAATAAGCCCCGCAAATCTTAGTTCGTGTTTAATCGTGGAATAATTCGGCAAAGACTCAAGAGAAAGATCAAGAGTTGGATCAGTAAGAAGAGGGAACAAAGCAGAACTAAGACGATAGTGAACAATGTTGTTTGTAATGCAATGACGCAAAATGTACTGAGTCGTGCGAATATTGTGAATAATGCGTTGAGAAAGTTGGTTGATTGCTTCATCTTTACCTTCTTTTACACAAAGGTCGTTGAAACGCTTGCGAGTCATGGTTTGAAAAGAATATTTCTTCTTGTCTTTCTCTTTTAGTTGCTCGCTGATGCAAGTTAAGCCTAGTATTGTTTCTTTCATGGAGTTCATTTTAGCACTAAAAACAAAAGATGTCAAGTCTTTTGTGTAAGATAATTTAATGGATTTTTACGAAGAATTATTGGAGATGGCGAAGATGATCTTTTATTTAGGTATAATAATTTTTTCTTTCGATTATCTTAGTCGTTAACCTCAACATCAGGGTCAGTCCATTCAGATGGAGGCATATTTAATTCACTTATTGATTTTTGTAATTCTTCAATGGTAATTTCTTCAAAGTCTTCTTCGTCTCCAATAGAAGCAAATTCTATTTCATTATAATCTAAAACCTTATTATTTGGTTGAGGTGGATAAAAAGAATCAAAATGTTTTTTTGTATCGGCAAGCATAGTTTGTAGGCTATCTAATATATCTTCAGGGCTTTCTCCTGTCATTTCTGCGACATCAGATACAGCGAAAATCTCTTGATTATCATTGTAGTACGCTTCATAAAGTCCGTAAACTTTATTTCTTTTAATTATTCTATAATTCCACATATTTGTTACTTTATTATGTCCCATCTATTGTCATAATTCAAGATAAAACTTGCTTCATGTTTATCTCCCCCAAGAGCATTCGTGTGGAGCAAATAAACTCATAAAATATTTATTATTATCTTTTTTATATAAATGATATGTATTTCCAATAACAGGTTTCATTCTCATTTCTGAATTAAATATTATTTCGTTCCATTTTACGTCTTCTGCGAGCATTTCAAATTCTTTTTTTAATTTGTTAAAGCGTTCTTCGTAGTGTTTGTTTGCAGAGTGTACCGCACCAATCTTCCATCCTCCAAGGCTGTGATCAGGTCTGATAGCAGGAGCACCTATATTGCTTGCATAAGGTAAAGAATGTGGATTTGGGGCAATATTATCGGGTAATTTTTTTTCATTCTTCATTTATTTTTTTACACAAATCGATAATTTGTATCATTACAATTTTATCCATTCTTCGAAATTTGCTAATTCTTTTGTTTGTTTTTCGCACTTTGGTATTGCTTGTTCTATTATTATGTTTGTTAATGTAGAATCTGCAATTAATTTATCCTTAAAAATATCAAAAAATAATTCAAAACATTCTATTCTTTTGGCGGGAAATTGAAACTCTTTACCCTTAGTCACTCTTCCTTTTTTTAACCAAACTAAAGGATGTTTATTACTTTTATTTGCATTGCATATTTTACAAGATGGTATTATATTTCCTTCATGCTCAAGTCCAAACATTGGCGGATCAAATAATCTTCCGTTAGTTGGTATAAAATGATCATTATCTTTTAGTTCTCCAATCCCGCAATACCAACATTTATTTTTAACAATAATTGAAGAAAATATTTCTAACTTTAACGCTTCATCTTCTTCTGTCCAAACAGGAGATTGAAAGTATGCAAGAATATCTTTAATCATACCATTTATCATGCTATGCCCCCTAAACAATGTATTTGAGTTGTGTTTAATCATATTTGGTGCATTTTTTAGAGTATGTCATAACTCCACAATAAGATGCCATGATGACGCTGAATATGGAAAGATAACTCGGTAGCATAGCTAATTTGATTGCAACAATAACATTAATTACGCTACAAATAATCATACATTTTCCTAATGTATTACAATCCTTCCAAGGTCGCATTATTCAAGCTCGTGATTTTTTTTGTCTTCTTCTGTCCATTCCGAATCAAAAAGATCATCCATAACATTTGTTGCGAATTCTTCCGCAGAATGACCTTGAGGCATCAGTGATGCAATATATTTAATAACTTTTTTGCCAACCTCATCGTGAACAGGAGAGAAAGTATATGTATTCATGTCTAAATCGCTTCCATATCCAAACTCAATAGTGATATGGCAATCATCTATTACTTCTTTATTTGTAATAGGACAAACAGTATCTAGCTCTTCATCGTGAAAGGGATCTGATTTTTTGCTCATTGATATAGTCTATCAGAGAAAGTTATATTTGTCAATACTAAAGATCTAAATTGTGTAAATCTTCGATATCTTGATATGAAATTATATTTAGTAGACGAAGACGAAGATGATACGACTTTTCACTTGCCCGATTTTGTTGATTAATCGGAAGATAGTCTTTGTATTCCTTCGTTGATTATTTTGTGGGCATATTCTTTTTCATGCCAATCGAAAACCTTGACCTGTTTTTTGCTTAAATCTTTATAATGCGCAAAAAAGTTTGAGGCTATCTTTAAAAACATAGGATCAATGCTTTTTAAATTATAATGTCTGCGAACATGAGAGGTGGGCACTCCTAGTATTTTATAATCTTTATCTCCATCGTCTTCCATGTCAAGCACCGCAATAACCTTGCATTCTACCAAAGTAGCTCGATCAATCGGAGTTGCATTATAAACTAAAAAATCGAGCGGATCACCATCCTCGCCTAATGTATTTGGTATATATCCGTAACTACAAGGATAAGTCATTGCAGAAGTAAGGCTTCTGTCATATTTAAAAACTCCTAAATCTTTATCGTATTCATATTTCACACTAGTACCTTTTGGTATTTCTACGATAGCGTTTGCGATATTTGGGGATTTTTGATGTATAGGGATATTGTATAGATTCATATAAAATGGAGCCACCTGTCAGGATCGAACTGACGACATCCTCATTACAAGTGAGGTGCTCTACCATCTGAGCTAAGGTGGCATATTATTTATAATAATAAATTAAAAAATGTATTCAAGTGCGTGTAAAATAGTCAATGAAAAGAAAGATTTTAATTATGGGGCTGCCTGGTTCTGGGAAAACAACTTTGGCAGAAAAATTGGTGCCACGACTGAATGCCGTATGGTTTAATGCTGATGCAGTTAGACAAGAAATTCATAAAGACCTTGGATTTTCTACTGAAGATCGAATAGAGCATTCAAGAAGAATGGGCAAGCTTGCAGATTGGGCGACTCTTGGTGGGGGATATGTTGTTTCTGATTTTTGTTGTCCGACAGAAGAAGCTAGAGAAGCATTTAATCCTGATTTTGTGATATGGGTTGATCGCATTAAGGAGGGTAGATACGAAGACACAAACAAGCTTTTTGAAGACCCAACAAAAGATAAAAGATGGGATGGTCAAGACTTGATTCTTAGAGAGGGCACTCCCGAAGAATGGTGTCAAAAAGCTTTAGAGAATATTTATCAAACAGAAAAATGGGATAATCAGGCTCCTACTGCATTATTAATTGGTCGATATCAGCCATTTCATATAGGACATAAAACCTTAGTTGCCGAAGCAATCAAAAGAACAGGTCAATGTTGTATAGCACTAAGAGATGTCGCAGGAACTGATGATAGTAATCCTTATGATTTTGAAAAAGTAAAACAGGAAATTCATGCAGCTTGCTTGGAATTTGGCAATAAAATAAAAGTTGTAGAATTACCGAATATTACGGATGTATTTTATGGTAGGGGCGTTGGTTATAATATAGAACAACTTGAACTGAGCAAAGAACTTCAAGAGGTTTCTGCAACCAAAATAAGGAAAGGCGAGATCGGTCAAGACGGCAAACCTTTAGGCAAAAGACCAGAATAATTTATGATTCATCATGTAACAATAAAACAAATTTCGGCTTTATTAATACTAGCCGCAAGTTTAAATATTATTTCAAATTTTCTGTGATATAAGCTTTAGCTTTATCGAAAACTTCTGGATGGTACTTTTTGCACCAATTCAGCACCCATTCTTTGACATAAATTTGTATGATTTCTTCTTTGGAGACATCTAATGTATATTTATTCATTAAAATAAGTTTAATTGATTTGGGTTTTCTTCTTCAAGCTCTTCTTCTTCAATTATTTTGGAAATAGATTTATTTGATCGAAGCCAATTTCTTTGAGCCATTCGAACAACAAAACGCATAAAAGCAAAAGCATATACTTTATTTAATTCAACAACACCGCCGTTTTCACTATCTATTATTAGAAACTTTTTAGTTTCTTCGTCGTATTCAAACTCTGCGTTTTTTAGTTTTTTAGTTATTTTTGACACTTTATGATCTTAACATATTTTACTTATAATGTAAAGCGATAAATGAATTTTTTGTAAAAAAGTGTATATTATGGTATGCTAAACCCACAAGAGCGTAAAGACGTGCTTGATTATTTGTACCAAAAATACATGCAAGAAAATAAAGATGAGTTTATAATAAGAGCGAGAATGACCGCCAAATTAAAGGCTAAAATGCAATACGAAAATCTTACAGATTCACAAAGAAAAAGGATTTATAAAAAAATAAAAAATTAATCTCCGAACTCGTAATTAAAATACTCGATGTCCTTTGCATATTTCTCCGCAATAATTTTCTCTGCCTGTTTGTTGTAATATTTAGTATAATGTACATTATTTCTATAACTTTTTGAGGCATTTCTGCGAGGGAGTTCTTGCTCTGGAATCCCAATTTTTGCGCAAAGCGTGTTGAAATCTTGCTGCAGGTTTTCTTGTCTAAGGACAAAATCAACCTTAAGGTTGTCTTTATCAAGAATTTGTTCTGTTATAGTTGTACTATGCCATTTAGCCGCTAGATCAGGGAAGATATTATTTTTAATTGCATTGCAAAAGTCTTCGAATTTTTCTGCGGATTTCCAAGACCAATGTTGATAAATAGAGACCGCGCGTGAATAAGGATTTCTTACGTTAGAAAAAACCAAGCTATCTTCGTATCTTTTTTTTCCAACATGATCTTCGACGCACTGATATAGTTTTGGAAACCGCTGTTTATTGTCCGGCCAAAATTGCATGTCCCTACCTCCGAAAAAAGAGATATTTTGTTCTTTGCAAAAATTAGATATCACAGTCGATCCGCATCTCGGCATTCTTATGTAAAGACAGTTTTTCATTGTTCTTCAAAAAATTTTACAAAAGATGTAATTTTTTTTACTAATTGATCTAGCATTAATTCCGGTGAGAGTTGGTTTTGTAATAAGTTAAGATTGTTTTCAATAATTTTTTTGTATAATTCTGGATCTGATTCTATTATTTGATACTTATCCATAAGATCTGAAAGGTCGGTTTTAACTGGAATATAGTTTTCCCAAGGTTTTAAGTAGTTTTTTTCCCATTTTAAGACAGTATTATGTACGGATGAAAAATAAACTCTTTTCGACGCAAGAAATTGATATGATTTAGTGCTGTAGGTGTGCCCCTCTAAATCAATGAAGTATTTGTAGTCTTTTTTCAGTTTCGCCACGCTTGTAAATTCGGCTGAATCTTTACAATATCTATTGAATTTTTTAGTTGATATATAGTCTAGTAAAGGAGAGTTTTCACACATTTTGATGTATTTCAATCTTTGGGGTTTTGATTTCGCTTTTAAGAAGCCAAATGAAACAATATTATTTGTACTGCATTTACTACTGTCTGCCTGCAGTTCTGAAATAATATTTGAATAAATGTCTCTTATAGTCTCTGCACAGAAATAACTATGGTGCAAGTTTATTGCTTTGTCCTGGGGAATACCTTTAATTTTACCAAGTTTATACATTTTCATACAGACTTCATTCACGAATTTCATTAATATCTCGGGGTCCACTTTAAGGCCAGCGGATGCCGTATTGAATTCAAGTGATTTGCAGATTAATAGGTTGGAGTACGGGCATACAGAGAAACATATTTTAACTAGCGGGGTGGAAAATAATTGAATTTTATTGCTATTTTTCATTTACTATTCTCCAAATTTGTATCCAAAATACTCAATGTCTTTTGCGAATTTTTCCGCAACGATTTGTTTTGTTTCTTCATCGTAATATTTGGTATAATGCTCGTGTTCAGATTTGTTTACGTGTGGGAGTTTTTTTCGTGGAATTCCAATTTTATCACAGATTAAATTGAAGTCTCCTTGAAGGTTTTCAAATCTTCCTACAAAATCAACAATGCAATTTCCGTCGTCATCTAAAATCCACGGCAATTGTATAGGATTAAAGGAGACTCCAATGCCTTTCCCATTTATATATTCGCTTTCGCTGCACGATTTAAATGCTAAAATAAATTCACGAAATGTTAGTTTGTATTTACCTTTCTTTCTTCTTTGTATATAAAAATATTGGGAAACCATCTTGCACCAAGGGTTTCTTACGAATGTGAACGTAAAATATTTGTTCCACTTTTTGTTGCCTATTTGTTCTTTGTATACTTTTGCTTTTCTGTGCTTTTTCTTTCCATGAAAAAAACGCTCAATAGATTCTCCCCCGGTTTTAATGATATGGATAAAAATACATTTATGTTTATTGCTGATCATTTTCTACTCTCCAAATTTATACCCAAAACGCTCAATATCATTTGCGTAAAGTTTTGCCACAATCCGCTTAGTTTTATCACTGTAATATTTGGTATAATGCTTGTGTTCAGTTTTGTTTTTCCATCCCAGCTCTACCCTTTCAACGCCTATCTTGTCGCAAACTGTATTAAAATCTTCTTGATAATTCTCAACTTTTCCGATAAAATCTAAATCTCCGTCAAGAATCATATCTTGTGATTTAAAATGGGTCATAGGAATCTCGAAGGTGTCTTGATATTTTGATATAAATTCATGGAATTTGAGCCCGTGAATGTGCGTATCATATTCTTTTTTGTCTCCAGGATTCATCCCTCCTGCCTCAAGGTAGGTAAAAGCACTAACGCATCTATCCCAGGGGTTTCGAGTAAAAGCGAATGAAAAATAATCAGGGTAATCTTTTGACCAATAGCTAAGGTTTGTGTGCTTGTGGCCTTTTATTCCTAAGGCTTTTTTTACAGAGTTGCCTCCCGTTTTCGGCAAATGAATAAATATAAATTTTCGTTCGTGATCAATCATTTATGGATTAGTTTATTGTTTTTTATTAAATTTTTAAAAATGAGCTTTTCAATATGCTCCTCTGAGCTTGGTGTAAATTGAGAGATATATTCCGATGCTCTCATGGAAATATTCTTGCATTCTAGGTCGTTATTCCTGCACCACTCTAGTTTTTGATAAAAATCCGAGACATCATCTTTTAATGGTACATAATGTACCCATCGCTCTAATTTTAAATTTGCTACATTATGCCATTTTGGCATAACCGCCAATGTGACACTGTTTGAGGCGAGTGAAGGGATCAAACTAGAAGGCCAGTCGTGCCCCTCTAGATTTAGAATGTATTTGTTTGCACAAATTTCCTTAAACCAATCTAATGAATCTCCAAATAAATCTTCATTCTCTTTTTTAAATTTGTCATAATATGATAAATTTTTTAATTTTTCATCCTGCATCGTTTTATATTTTTTTTCTCCAAAAGGTACAATTTTTATATTGTTTTTATTTGATAGTGCTTTAGCAAATTTAATTCTTTGAATATCATTGGCGTAACTTTCAATATTTTCTGATAGAAAAAAGTTCGCGCCATTCCTGTCCCGACCTGTTAGTGAGCCCCTCCAAACTACTTCGTTAACTTTTTCGTCAAAAGAGTAGGAGTCTTTGCGTTTAAGCATTTTTGCGAGCAATCGAAGCGTGCATGGCAGGCTAAATAAAATTGAATTATTTTTATTGTAATATCTATTGTGAGATATGTAAGGGATGTTTTTTGCTTCAAGCCCGAATTGCGATCTTAACCTGCCAAGCTTATTTTCAAATTGCAATTCAGATAAGTGATCTTCAGAATCTACTATAACTCCTGGATTTTTATCAATTCCGTATTTTATCCATCTTTCAATCCATTCGCGCCCCCTTAAATTGTCGGTCGGAATAAATTTTTCGCTATCCCAATTAAATTCGCAGCAATAATATTCTTTATTATACCACTCGCCCATCCTGTATTTAACTGAATTTTCTATGTAATTATTCATTTTAAAATTCAATTAATGTAATATTTCTGGATAAGTTCTTCATCCATAATTTCTTCTTCGTTAGTTATTGTTACAAAATTACTAACTTTAGTATGTGGGGGTCGGTATTCTTTATTGGTGAATTTTTGTCCCATAAAAGATTCTAGTTTTTTAATAAAATCGTCCGTCCAGTATTCCTCTCTGGCAATGTCTTCGTAATACACAACCATAACGTTACTTTTTTCTTTAAGTTTTTCTCGAAAATATTGCACATTTTTATAGCTTTTTTTTGCATATTTAATTAATTTATTTTTATCAATGCTAACTACCCTTTCGGTTTGTAGTTCGGGTTTTGTAATGTGCGGAGGAAAATCTTGGGTTTTCATAATGTATTCGCTTATAGACCTAAGCCAGCAATTTTTTCTTATTAAATGTATAATTTGGGTATCTACCTTTTCTAGAAATTGTGCATCAGTACGAATAAAATTATATTGAATATTAAACATTGGCCAGTCCGAGTTAGATACAATTTTTGATAAGAGATCTTTCGTAATTTCAATAAAGTAATCTTTATCTGCATGCAGGGTTTTAATTTCTCCCTGGATTTTGTCTTGATTACCTAGAGATTCTGTTATTGAATGCCTTTTTAAAAGGTAATCTGAGTTGTGTATTTCAAATGAGTGACGGCGGAGTAACTCTCCTCCTTGCCTCGGAAATCCATACATTCCGCAAATTTTTCGATCGAAAAAAGTCGTGCCGCTTCGTTGAGTAGATAGTAATATTGTAGTGTTCATGTAAATAGTTTTAACTTTTCGTTTTGTGGTAAATCAAGATAGTGAAATAAAAGAGGTAGCCATCGCATGTGCCTTTTGGAAATTTCTGAATCAATAGAATTAAAATACTTATCTTGAAGTGTGTTGAAATATTGATCGCTAATATTGTATTTGTCTCTGTATATTTGAATATTTTCTGCTATAAGGTGCCGAAAAAGGCCTGATTTTTTAGGAATTTTACTTACTTCAATATTTTTTAAAGTTAGCCCGATTGATAATATATTTTGGTCAATATGGCTAAAAAAGCCTTTTATATTCTCTGGTTTAGAATATTTTGTAATTTCTTTATAATCTAAAATTATTTCTTTTATAGAATTCCAAACGATATTGCTTATCAATAAAACCCCTTGATTCCCATATATTAGTGGAGTTTCTTTAAGAAAAGAATCTTTTAGATTCGAAGCAAATTTTCTTTTGCCCGCAAGTTTCTTGCTAACCGAAGAAAAGTATACTACTTCTTTTTTGCATTCTTCGATAGTAAAGTCTGTGTTAGGGTTGATGCAAATATCTGCATCCATCGCAAAAACCCACTCATAACCACTTGCAAAGCATTCGCTGATTTGGTCGAGCAAGGATAGTTGATTGACTTTTTTATCAAATTGTTTTTCAAAATAATGCGAAATCATTTCGGTGTAATTTTTAGAAATTTCTCCGTTGCATACGCTTTTAAAGTTGCAAAAATCTGCTTGGCATTTTTCTGCTAAATTTTGATACTGAAGTTCCCAGGGGGCTGTCATTTCGTTAGGCAGATTTAAATTATTGAACAGGTTGGATATTATAATGTTTTTTTTCATTTTTTGACCTCCCTTGCGATTGCATTCTGTAAGTATTTTATTTCTTCATCTTGTGACATTTTTATCGCCCACTCAAGATTTGCCCCTTCTAGAAAATTGATTCTATCTAAAACCTGAGAGCCGAGTTCTTTTCCTTTGATTGATGTCCCGCTAAATGAACTGCCTCCCCCTTTTGAGGAAATAAAGCTAGTATTTTTGTAATTAAAATTTAGACCTAAGTTTTTAAGTTTTTCATATACATTTTTTCTGTACTCTTCGTCAGAAACCCATGTATCAAAATAAATATTAATTTTATTTTTTAAATAATTAGTTTTTCCTATAAATTCATGGGCGTAAGTTTTCCACATTTGGACAAATAGATATAGGTCAATAGATTTTCTGAATCCATGTGATATAAAAGAGCTAAACCAGTTCACTGGAGACCTCATCAATAAAATATTATTTTGTTTTGAGTCGGTTTCGACATTTAAATCATACCATATATTTTGAAGCTCAATACCGAAAACATGTAAATTATTTGTTTTGTTTTTTAGTTTAGAGTTGATATTAGACTTGTTATTCTTCAGATTTATGCTTGAATTCATATTCGCATTTACGCTGCAGAAAGGGGAAATATTATTATGAAAAAGAACGTTTTTATCCTGCGCCAACCACTCTGATATTGCATGCGTGCCGGATCTTTGGAGTGATCTTAGTATTATATAGTTTTCTGGTTTGTTTTTCATACTTTAAGTCTTATTAATGTCCAAATTTAAAATTAAATCGATCTATGTCTCTGGCAAATATTCTGGACACTATATCTCTGGCCTCATCATCATAAAAATCTACATAATTAATTTTAGAATTTTTGGGCGAGCTTTCATTCAGCCTGGGCATTTTACTTAAATCGATATTAATTATTGAAGATATTTTCTTTAAATCTTCGTCAAGACTTTCAAACCTTAATATATGATCGGCGAAGCTGTCCATATTTTTGTCGCAAAAATAAACCTGTTGATCAAGGGGCACGTTACCGTTTGCGTAAAAGAAAAAATCGCTGCATATTGTTCGGTATTCGGTTTGTAAATTTTTAATAAAAAATAAAAAATTTGACCGGGTCGTGAGTTCATTAACCATATTGTTCCAATCTAAGTCTTCATTCCAGGATGTAGCGACAGTATCTATGACAACCTTATTTTTGAATATAGAAAAAGCGTAGTCCCAGCTGTTTCTTACAATTGCAAATTTGCAAAAATCAGAATATTTTTCAGAATTATCCTTTAAATTTTTAAGTATGGGACTGTATTCTATATCGTCCTCATCGAAAGTGCCTATTCGAGGGTGTGGAGATAACATGAAATGTGGTAAGTGCATCCATGTAATATACTGCGGGTTTTGCTTATAAAAGTTGGCGATAGATTTTTTAGAAATACTTGAAAACATTTTTTGCACTTGGGCAGAAATTTTTTTCTGATTAGATTTTGAAGATTTTTGAATTTCTTCTATGTACAAGTCATAATGGGGGAAAAACTGGGCACTGTTGTTACTGTAGGGCGCAAGACTACAGGTTAGTGATGACCCTGCGGTTTTCGGTACATGAAAAAATATAAATTTATGTGAATCAGATACAATCATTTTAAATGTTTTAATAGTAATTCGATGTTTTCTTCATTATTAAACATCTTCTTGACTTTAAGTTTACACGATTCTGATATTGCGCCTTTACTGTCGGATTTTATCATATCATAAAGTTTACACATTTTAGAAGTAATATCTTGAACGTCTTTTTCTTTTGAAAGCATTCCATTGACTTCGTGATCGATTAACTCAGGAATCCCAGAGTAGTTAGTGCCCACGCAAGGAACGCCCAGCGACATACTTTCCACAAAACAAGTTGGTAAACCTTCTTTGTCCTTGTTTGGCATCTCAATAGAAGAAAGAATGGAGTATAAAGCGCCTTTAACATACTCTAACACTTCATGGTTTTTGATATGACCCACCATATGAACAAAATCTTGCAAGTTTAAATCGCAAATCATTTTTTTTAGAGGCGCTTCGAGTTCACCGCAACCAACTATAATATAATGTACATGAGGATGCTTTTTATGAAATTCTGAAAAAGCTTTAATTGAATAGTGAAAACCTTTCATTTCACAAAGCCTTCCAGCGCTAAAAATATATTCAAAATCAAATCTTTTAGCTTGTATATTTTTTTCCTCTGGAGCAAGAAAATTGATTCTTCTGACAGTAATTTTATCTTCGGGGATACCGAGCTTTTCAATCATATATTTTTTATTGTATTCTGATATAGCAAAACAGTGGGATAAAGTTTTGGCTTTCATTCTAGTATAAAAATAACTAGAAAATAAATCATAAGCATGAGCTGTAAAATAATAAGGTATTCCAGTATGATAAGATATCATCATAGCTTTCTCCGCGTCTCCATTTGCAAATGGACTATAAATTTTTGTAATTTTTTCTGATTCAATGCTTTGCAAAAAAGATTTTAAGAATTTTCCTGATCTTTGAACGCACTCTTGCTCTTGTTGATTATAATTTGATTGATCTGCATCAATAGTCTTGCAGAGTTCGAGCGCCAATCGAAATTCATTTTCATAAAAAGCTATAGCATCTTCTTCTAATGATTTATGACACAAAAGTTTACTGCCTGGAATATTGATAATTTTGTGTCCAATTAATTTTAATTGCTCTGAGTATAGTTGCCTGCATTCTTTTGTGGTTTGACTCATGCTATAAACAACAAAGTCTAGTCCTTTTTTATGCATTTCAATAATTTCATTCATAACAAAAGTATTTGATCGATCAGGAAAGCTCCAAACCAAAATTGCTACTTTGTTTTTACTTTGTTTTGTAAAATTATGTGAAGCTTTGAATAAAAAGTTTTTATCCATAACCCCTAATTTTTTTTGATCAAGAGATTCATTTCTTAAAAGTTCGCTGTTGTCTGACCAGCTTGAGTGCCAATGGTGAACTGCGTAAACATGAGGCATTGTAATAGAAAAATTTTCATGCTTTCGATGAGGCTCTTTCCAAGAATATGGAAACACAAAATCTTTTCCGTTTGGTCTTGTAAAACCTTCTAAGGTCTTACTTAAATATATTGGCCCATATTTTTCATTTGAAGGAAGATTGTTGAAATTTTCATATTGATATTGTATTCCATCTATCAGTGATTTTATGAGTGGGTTTTGTTTTGAAGATGCAAGAAATGCGCCGCAAGCAACTCCAGGACTTTCTTCATATAAAACTAAACCGCTAGAAGTTTCAAGAAGATCGTCAATACTTTTAAGACATTCAAAGTCTGTGTCTACATAAACCCCGCCAAATTGATATAAAATTTCAAATCTTAGTATATCTGATTTTTCAGAAAAGTTTTTACAATCAAAAAATGCTTGAGCATGAGTAATTTCAATATGCTGGGCTATTTTTTGTTCATCCCATAAAATATAAATGTACTCTGGATTATTCTTTTTCCAGCTTAACTGCCATTTTTTTTCTAAATCAGAAAGCGGGCTTGAACCAAGATGAATTTGGTGAATAATTTTTGGAATATTCATTATATTTTTCCATCAAGCAGTAAAAATGTCATGATTAATACTAGTCTAACTTTTATATCTAGTTCTGATTTTGATTGAGGAGTTTTAAATAGTTTATCTAAATTATCTTTTAAGAAATCTTTTGCACCCTCAACATCTCTGAGCCAAAAATTTTGAGTCATATGATTAGTTACTGCTTGCCAAGCACTTCTTTTGGAAAACCATTCGGGATCAAGCCTTTTTGGGTTGATAATATGCTCAGCTTTGCAATCTGGGGTATACATTGCATGATAGCGTTTTCTAATTTTTGAAATAACTTCATCTTCTTCTCCGCTCAACAAAGTGTATTCTTTTTTTCTTCCAAGAGATTCATTGAAACCTCGTATATCTTTTAAGGCTTTTGTTCTGAAGCAAATGTTAGCTCCTACAAGCCAAATAGCCTCTTTGTATTCATGCAGAAATATATCTTCTTCACCAAAATCTATAATAGATAAAGCATCAAGCTGTTCATCACTCAACCATGTTGGCCTCGGAGCAAGAGACCAATTGGCTATCGTTTTACCTCCAACAACTCCCATTTTTTTATCAAAAAACTTCGACTGCATTTTGCGCACTGAGTCTTTATGCAATATACAATCATCGTCAATAAAATATATTAAATCTGTTTCGCAACGATCTATACATTTGTTTCTTGCTTCAGAAAGACCGCTTGTTTCTAGTGAAATATAATCTGCTATACTAGANGAATCGCAAAANTTTTTGATTTTATCTTTTATTGAAGATTTTTTTTCATCAAGTAAAGACANNGGAGTNTTATCAAGAATTATTACTTTATAATCTTTCTCGTCAATATCTTGACTCATACAAGAAATAAAAGATTTTTGCAAAAGATCAAAATTATTGTATGTGCAAATACAAGTAGTAATTGAGCGAGTTGTAAGAAAGCTTTTAAAATCATCGCAATCAATAATATTCTGTATTTTTTGTGAATCCAGGGTTTCTAGATTGGGTATATTTTTAAATTCACAACAATAAGTGTCTGAGTATAAAGCGAATTTAGAAGAAGAAATGCAAGGATGGTTTAAAAATAATAGTCTATCAGAATCATTGACTCTGCGATCACAGCAATATGATACAAAATTACTAACGCAACTGACCATGCTATTTTGATGATGAAAATCGTAATCATTTTTTTTAAAAAAAGAATTTTTATTATAAGGCTCGTCATTGGGATCAACATATGCAAGGGGTGTTGAATCATATGTCAATCTTATAAGTTTTTCAGCTCCAGATTTAGAAAGTATATAAGCTTGCAATTTGTTTCCTAATCTAATAAAATCCAAATTTTCGTCAATGTCTGCATTGTCTAACAAGAAACTTAATACATCATCAATAGCAACATCATCTTCGAGTATCATGGCCGAATCTAAATCTTCATCTAAGATTTTTTTCCATGCAGTTAGATGACTTAAGTAACAGCCAGCTAATCCTGCACCATTAAAAAATGAGAGTTTTTCTTTTAAGCAACAAGGGTTTAAGGTTAAATTAAAATCAGTAAGGCATTCAAGGCTTTTTGATGTATCAAATGCAATAACNCTTGTAAGGCAGTTTTTTATCTCACTTGGTAAAATAGAAAAAAGTTTTTTGATTTTGAGCCATCTGTCAGAATTTTTTTCTAAATTTATAAAAAATATCTTAAAGTTCATTGACCATAATTACACTGATCTTTTATTGTTTATAAGATTTANANATATGTTTTTTTTGTATTAATTTNTTAAATATATTTGATACTTTAATNTAATATGTAAAACAATAAAATATTACTTATCAAGNTCTTTTATATATTCTGGCCAAAAAAANTAAAANGCNNCNGTNTCGTNATTTTTTAGTGCNGCTTCTANCTCTAGTTCNTATANTAANAGCCAGTTTCTNTTTTCNGGTTTAAATACAGTGTCAGAAGGTTGAGGCAATTTTNGNGNTGTACAACCANAAAGAAAATANAATAGNAATAATATTCGCACATAGTGTTATACACTATGACTAATCTTCGGTCTTTATATATCTTTTTGCAAGTCTATTAAATGCGAACCCCCTATTGAGTGTGTGAGCTTCGTATTCGGTTAAGGTAACTGGTTTTGGCTTGATGATTGGTTCGGGTTTATCGTAATTGATAAGAATATATTTATATTCTGCTGTGGTATCTGTATGCATAATTAAATAATATTTTTTAGTAAATTAAGTTTAGATTGCACATCTTCAATTTCGCTTAAGATTTTATCTGTATAATCTTTTTCTTTGTTTAAATGTTGAAGAATGCGAGTAAGAAGTTCTGACATTTCTTCTGATAATTTAAGAAGAATTTTATCTTGCTTGTTCATAAATGNGATANTCCTATTCGAGAAATGCTTTTTAATGATCCTTTTAGGTCTTCAGTATAATCTATTAATTTTAAAAGTTTTTTATAGGTTTTTCGTTTTTCTTTATTCTTGGAATAATACCACATTGTATAAACTTCTTGACGAAGTTTCATGAGGTCATCCCTTGTCATAATCAATTTCTATACCTTTTTGCTCGCAATAGCAAACCGCATAACCTGTTTTAAAACTAAATCTTTCAATAAAGATAGTTAAGCCGAGAACTACATAGGGCTCCCAAGTTTCGTACCCTAGACTATAGAATAAAAGAAATCCTATAATCAAGAAGGGTGCGAACTTGTTTGCTACGTAGTTTAGAACCATCGAGTTCACGAAGCGCGAGTCAAGGAAACGATTCGGTCATGGCGAAAAGAACGAACTTCTTGACGACCAAAGCAGTAAGCCTTGAATCCAATATTGTTTCTTTCTTCTCCCTTGTTGCCAAAAGATTCACTAAGGTCTGGGCGACCAATTTCGTATGTCTTTACTTCATTTTCTTGGTTCTTGTAAACTAAGAAATAACGTTGATCTTGATTTTTCATAACTCTATTTTTTAACTTTGATTTAATATTGAACATGCTAGTATTATCTCATATATTGACTCTATTGTCAAGACTTAAATTTAATTTCCTGTACTTCCAAATCCACCTTCACCTCGATCAGTTTCCGACAACTCATCTACTTGTTCGATGTTGACCCAAGGAAGTTTCATTATAACAAGCTGGGCAACTCTATCTCCTACTTTGTATTCTACTCCGCCAAGGAATGGAACGCTCATTCTAATTTTAATTTCCCCTCTGTATCCAGCGTCTATAACGCCCACAGAGTTGCGCAGATAGTGATCTGTCTTGGATATACTAGAGCGAGGAAAAACCAATCCTACATAGCCCAATGGAAGCTCTATGGCTAAACCTGTGCCGTATTCATAATATGCTCCATTTTTTTCTAACGAAATAGCTGTCAAATCCATTCCCGCATCTCCAAGTTTTGTGTAGCTCGGAACTACTGCATTCGAAAAAATTTTTTTTACTTTTAAGTTTACTTGATTCTTACTTCTTTCCATGATACTAATTTTTGTTTAACTAAATCTCTAATGTGTCTTTGTTTGCTGCTGAGTTGAGCGTTGCCACTCTTAACTTCTATAAATGTAATCTCGTCATCACCAAAAGAAACGTAATCTATAGGCTTGCCCATAAAGCAACAATTTTCTGGATCAAAGTCAAACTGATCCAAAAATGGAGCTAAGGTTTCAGCAATATGACCTAACCTAACTTCACCACTTTTCTTTTGTGATAAAACTTTTTTGCGTTGTTTAGTTTCTTCCTCTAGCTTTTCTTGTGTTTCAATAAGTTCTTGCTCAACGCATTTTGAGTGTCTTCTTTCATCTTCAAGAAATTGCCTGCTAATTTTGGCATGATTTTCTGAGTCGGCTTTGTTCATTCGCTCTTGTTCAACTGCAACTTCTAAGCTCCAAGTTTTTTCTTGCAGCTCTCTGATTCTAGGGTCTTCTCTGTTTTTAATATCTTTTATATAAAACAAAAGACACACAATAATAACAAAAAATATTCCCTCTAACATGAGAGATTATAATCTAAATTTCGNAGTGTTCAACCTGTATTTTTGCTTTTTTTAACAAGTCGATACCGTGAGAATTTTTATATAATTCTCCATATACTACTCTGGAAATATCAGATTGTATAATTAGTTTAGCGCAATCAACACAAGGAGAAGCTGTGGTATATAAAACCGAATCTTTGCTAGATTGAGTGGACTTGGCAAGCTTTGTAATTGCATTGCTTTCTGCATGCAGGACTTCTGGTTTAGTTACAATTTTATAAGCTCTAGAGGCAAGCATTGAGTAGGTGTCAACGTAATCTTCGCATCTGTTATCAAAACCTTTTGGTGTGCCATTATAGCCATCAGAGATAATCATTCCATCTTTGACTATGAGGCATCCTACTTGCTTGCGCTGAGCTTTTGAGAGTTTAGACCACTCTCTTGCCATACGAAGATATGTTTTGTCGAGAGATATCGAGTCAGGCATTTTTAGGCCAAATTTGAAAAGATTTTAAAGATTTGATGTCTTTTACTGCAATTTGAGTAATTTCTTCTGGCTTGTCTGCTCTCTTGTATATTCTGTACTTCGCTTGCTTAGCTAAGCCAACAAAAGGTAGATCGTATCTAATTTTGTTCGCACTGCTCAACCATTCGACCAGCTCTTTGCGGTTGATGAAAACAAAATCATCTGATCTTTCAAAAACTAAAAAGTGAGCGTCTCCATGTATCCAACCTGGCTTACCCTTGGAATTTTTAAATTCAATCCAAAGCCAATCTTCAAACTTTTTTTTGTTTTTATTCTTTTTGAGGTCAACCTTAATGCAAACCTTTTTGCCGGATTTAGATTTTCCTGTAAGAATATGTGATACATGGTATCCCGCCCTTTCTTCTCGAGTTGGTCTGCGAGGAGAATAGCCCCTTGACTCTGCGGCTTTTTCAAATAAAGACTGTTTTTTCTCGTTTTGCAACTTATCTAATTTTCCTAGGAGTGTTTGTTTCAACAACTCTTACACGTTTAACATCGGGATCTTTCCACTTTTTGAGAACTTCAACCAATTTTTCAGCTCTAACTTCGGCTTCTTCTTGAGTATCATAATTTTGCTCTTCAATTCTTCGTGTGTTTCTTGTAACTACATATACAGTTTTTTGTTGTTTTATGGTCATATATATTATATTGATTTAATTAAGTTTTTGCCAAAATTAGTAATTTTTCTTTCTCCATCAATTTGCATGAAATTTTTCCTAAGAAGATACACTTCATGATCTCTTCTGAGACTAGTTGGGCTCAACCCTGTAACTGCAGATAGAGTCTGTAATTTGCAACTACCTCTTTGATCAAGAATTTCTAGTATTTGTCTCTCTGTGCAAGTAATGCCATGAGGAAGTATTCCTAGTAGATCCGTAAGTTTAAAATAATCTTGCATATCAAAAGTATTTTGATTCTCAGATTCACAATAAAGAACAATCTCTTTTGAGCGCATGACAGCATTTCTTGCGTTTCCGCGAACAGTTTCTGACAAGGACGCCAAAGCATCATCGCTAAAATTAATTCCTTCGCAATTTAATTTAATAATTTCTCCCAAATTATCTTTTGAGTATGGCTCAAAATCAACAGTACTTAACCTGTCTTTGAGAGGCGGAAATAATTTATCACTTTCTGTGGTTGCAAAAATAAATGTCTGCTTAGTAAAGTCGAACTCGAAAGTTTGTTCTTCAAAAATAAACTCTTTCTTGCTTGTCTTCTCCGTATTGAAGATCGTAAGAAAAGCCATAGTCAGGTCTTTGGGCAAAGCATGCGCTTCATCGAACAAGATGGTGATCTCATTGTTCATAATCAGAGGAATAAAAATTTGCTCAAAAAATTGCCTGTTGTTTTTAATAGTTGAGCAATTCAACTCTATAAAAGGGCGCTTGCTTCCATCTTTATTGTTGAGGTTTTTAGCAAACTCTTTTGCGAACAAGGTTTTACCTAAACCCTTAGCTCCAACGAGATTTAAAAATGGACAAACACTTGTAGCGTGATAAGCTTTAATGTAGAAGTTTAACTTCTTTTTAACGTTGTCTTGTCCTATTAGGTGGTCAAAATAATTATTCATTATCAAAAGATGTAATTGCGTATTCGATCTTGTCTTCCACTGATTGAAGCTCCGAAAAGTCTTGGGAAACTTTTTTGTTTGCAAGGTAGTTTGCATAAAGCCTACCCTTAACCCAATCTTCNCTTACTGGAATAGAAGAAACGTCCTGAGCTGCAAGATCCATGATCTCATCAACNCTCAAGGTCACAATAGCTGNACCGCCTTTACNAGAAGAGTTGCGTCTTCTGCGCGGAGTACCATCTTTGTTTAATGTCAATTTTTTCATATGCAAGTATTATCGCATAATTCTTTTATAAAGTCAAGGAAAATATTACTTTATCCTTTTTTCTATAGAAGATAGCTGATCTTTGAGGTCTTCAATAGAAGAATTTTGTTCTTCTATAATTTCTTTTAAGTCATTAATTTCATTCAAAGCAAGAATCAGTGCTTCGTCTGGTTCGAAGCAAATTTCATATTCGTCTTCTTCGTCCATTATAGTTCTTTATAATATTTTTTAAAACACTCAAAACCTTGGTCGATTTTTGTTTGCCTTTTTATTCTTTTAGCTTTTGATTTAAACGGAAGCATATCTTTTCTCGCTTGAAAAGCGTAGCGAATTTTAACAAGAATATTATTCCACTCTGCCTTTGAGAGCTCTTTGGGTTTATTATCTAATTCTAGCTGCCTTTTCTGCATCGTATTTTCTACCAAATCAGAGATTTGAATATACAAGGGCAAATCTTGAGGTTTGAGTTTGGGTTCAGATTTTTTAAAAACCTTTGAAATTTTTTTAAATAAATTCATTTGTATCTTTTGATTCCCCACCAGCACATTCGCAAAAGTCTTTGCAGTTTTTTAACACCGCTCCAATCTTTTAGCATTCTCAGATTTTTGATTTCTTTTGCNGTNTCTTTATATTTTTTGGAAGTTTTTTTTCTTTTCCAGTAAGGTAGCTTCCATGGTTCGGGTCTATCTTTTCGAGTTTCCATTACAACCAAAATTCTTTTATCATTTTTGGATTAATATTATCTTGCACTTTCCAAAATTGACAAGAAAAGTTTTTTTTCGATGTCCAGTCCATAACGTTCTGTATCATATACACATTATCGCTAAAACCTGGCTCAGAAAAATCAAAAAACAGGCATTCAAGTTCAAGCCTTTTTTTGTTGATCAATTGAGTTGCGCAAAAAGATTCAAATTTTTGAACCAAAAAAACTAAAGCTTTGTAAAAATCAAAATTATATTCTTGAGCGCATTTAGAAAATGGTATTTCTTCGATGTGGGTTCCATTGTTAGAAACTCCACACATAAGCATTTTGTCTATAAAATGTTCATGGAAAAAATCTAGTTTTTCGTAGAAGTCTAACGAAGCTTCATCGATATAGATATTTGTTTCTGCGCTTTTCACTAATTAAAGCAGCTTTTTTCTTTTGCAATAAAAGAATTTGGCTGTTCAATTTTTTGATATTATAATTTATTAACTTTTTGTTTTTAATCATAAAATTGGTGGACGTGGCGGGAGTTGAACCCGCGTCTTTTTATCATCAAGAGATTCACGTCTACAAGCTTAGTTAATTTTTTTTATAGTTATGATATTAACATCAAACTACTTGTTTCAATTATTTGCAGTTTGTGGAACAAGTAAACTTTTATCTGTTTTGCAGATGGATGACCCCTCGTTCAATTTATCTGCGTCAATTGAGGAGAGGTTGCAGGCTTAAGCTGCAAGAGCGAGCCCTTCTTGGGAGAAGGATTCGACAGAATTAATGTTTTTAGCATTTATTCGCTTGTGCCTTTTATCGAAGCCAGGCACCTCTTCGGCTTGCAGTGAACTAATCCAATAAAAATCGAATCCAGAACACGCCCATAAAATTTTAAAGAACTATTTTTTATTCTTACCGAGGTCTGCGAGACCTTGACCAAGAATATAGGCTACGATAGGACCAGTGATTTGCATCATAAGTTCTGGAGTTAGCCCAAGATGAAAATAATGATTGAAAAGTGGAGTGACTGCAGCAAATACTGCAGCCCAAAACTTTTTACTATGCCAGAATTTTTTTTCCATAATGTTCTATTACACTAATTAAAAAAGCTCTTCGGGAATATCTTCGTCTACAGCTACTTTAGCTGTTGACTTAACTTCCTGAGCAGCTTCCTTTGCTACTGCCTCTACGTTATTCTTTTGGGTGGCCTCTTCGGAACGATAGATTACATAATCTGGAGCCTTTTCGTTCTTCTCCTTACCCTTATTGGTGAATACTACAACCTTGACAGGTTCAGTAACTCCGGGCATGGTTTCTACATTAATAGTTCCAGAGAGATACTTCTGGCTTTTTCCTGTGCGAACCCAAAGAGCACCAAGCTCTCTGTTACGCCATTCCGACTGTTGCTTTTCTTGCGTTTGATTTTCCATAATTAATTTGATTGATGTAATTTTTGTAATTGTGCCAAGAAAAGAGGCTTGGCGCCTTTGCTAAGTTTGCTGTATTGTTTCTTCAATCGAGAATATACTCTTTTTGAAGTTTCATCCGAACAATTCGGATCAAAGTTTAAAATTTTTCTAATTTGTTTGGCTTTAGTGGCGTTCATGAGTTTGATTATATAATATATTTCAAGTAATGTCAAGTCTTTTTTTATATTTTAAAGTAGTTTGCATTTTTTAGATAAGAAAGATCATCTCCTCCAGAATATGATATTGCGCTCTGTATATCTTGTTTTATTTCATTTAATTTAGACTCATAGGTCATTCCGTTGGAAATAATATTGGTAAGCTTGCCCTCAATGTTATTGTTATGACCTTTATTTTCGGCGCTAGCTGAACCAAAGTAAGCTTTATGGGGAACATCATTAACAATGCTTGATACTGCTGGACTATCGGTACAAGCCGCGAAAAGACCTCCTGCCATTACCATGCTTGCGCCTGCAACTATAGCCTTAGCAATATCTCCATTGCACTTTATTCCTCCATCTGCAATAATCGGAATAGGTTTTTCTGAGCCTTCATCTTGAAAAACATTTGAGCACCATGTTGCGCAACTAAACATAGGCATAGTGAACCCTGTTTTATCTTTTGTGGTGCAAGGAGAGCCTTGTCCTATTCCGACTTTTACTATATCTGCTCCCCAAGAAGCTAAATCTCTAACTGCAGTGGGTGTGGTGACGTTTCCTGCAATAATTTTTGTATCAGGTAACCATTTTTTAATATGCTCAATCATCATTTTCATGCGCGAACAATGCCCATGAGCTATATCTATTGTAAGAAAGTCTACTCTAATATTTTTTGCCTTGGCAATATTCATTATATGCATTTTATCTGGCATTTTTACTCCAACACTAAATGATATTGTTTTCCAATCTTCCGAGTTTGCAAGTCCAACATCATCAGCTAAATGATTATCAAATCGATGCATAATGTAAAAATAATCATTTTGGCTCATCCATTTTGCAAGCCTCATGTTTATAACTGATTTCATATTTGCGGGTATAATTGGTAATTTGAAATTTTTGCCGCCCAGTTCGCAAAAAGTGTCGCAGTCTGCTCGACTGTATACTTCGCTGTAGTTTGGAACAAGACAAATATCAGAATATTTATATGCTTTATCTAAAGTCTTCATCTTCTTTTGCTTGCTTCATCCATACAATAGCTCCTAAAATACCGAAAACTATAAAGTCTCCAGGAAAAAATTCAAAATAACTTGATGCTAATACTTCTATCATCTAAATTCCTTTCTTAGTAATCTCCATCTGTCTGAATCGATAGGTTTGTCTCCATTGTCTATAGCATACAACATTTTAATGATTTCGTCAACACTATTATAAATATATTTGTGCGGAAACATGCCAAGCATCCACAGTGGAGTTTTAGCTTTTCCGCCTTCCATACTGACAAATACAGGCTTCTTTTCTCTAACTGCGGTGACAATTTCTTCTGCACTGCCCCAGCTTGCAACATCAGGAACAAGATGCGCAATAATAAAATCACTTCGATCAACTAAATTGAGATCATATGCTCTCACCATTTTCATGCGATCGGTAACTCTGTCATATTGTTTGGTTTGCATCCAAGTTTCCATTTCTTGACGAGAAGCTTCATCTTCTTCTACATCTTTCATGAATGGCTTTTTGTAAGGATCAAAGCATGTTATACTTAGTGGGTCTAGCTTTTCAGAAACTTCTTGTCTCCAGTTTCTGCCGCTGACATACTGCATGTGTCCAACTAAATAACATTTAGTTTTGAACAATAAATTTTTACCTTCTATTTTTACCATGCTACTATTATAGCAGCATTTTATTTTATAGTCAAGACAATTTTGACTTTAATTCTTCAATCTCTTTTTGTTGATCTTTTATTGCTTCTATAAGTAGTGGTATAATCTTTTCATATTTTACTGCAAGATATCCATCTTCTCTTTCGGAGACTACTTCGGGCAGTACTTTTTCTACGTCTTGAGCGAGAACCCCAACATCTTTTCCGGTATAAACTGACTGCTTCTCTGACCATTCAAAATTTACTCCATTTATTTGTTTTATTTTTTCAATTGGAGAAGAAATATTTGAAATATTATTTTTTAATTTTTTGTCTGAAGAAGCATATGAAACAACATCTCCTGCGCAACTTAGATTTGTGCCGTCAAATGTTAAATTAGCAGAACCGCCAAATGATCCGTTGTTGTTGAATTGAACTTGCGTATTTGAACCACCAGGATTAGTCGTGGAATCGTCATCATTTTGCCAAGATAAATTTCCGCCAATTACTTTTAAAACTTTACCGTTTTGGGTAGTACTAAAAGTTGGAAGTGATGTTGCTCCATCATCAATTCCGTCAAGTTTGTTTTTTAGAGCGTTTGTAAAATTGTTGTCTGTTTGGGAGGCTACTGAAAAATTTAATTTACCTGCACTTGAGCCATTGTCTGCATAAGTAACCGTAATACCACCTTCAGTATTGCTTGAGACCATTCCGCCAATTATATCTTGCACTTGCTCATCTGAAATTTGTGAGGTGACATTGATACCGTTCCAATATAAATCTCCGGCAAGATTGTATAGCTTATTTGTTGTTGGTGCTGGAGCTCCAGCAGCTGGATCTATATCTAAAATTCCATTTTTAACTTCAAGCGGATTACTGCCGTTAAATGTAAAGTCTCCAGATACATTTATATTTTTATCGAAAGTAACGTTGTTCTCAAAGATAGAAGATCCTTCGACATTAAGGTTTTTTACGATGTTTACATCTTCATTAGCAAAAATATCTCCGTCAAAAGTAGAAGCGCCAGTTACGTTAAGGCTTTTTAAAATGTTTACGTTTTCGTTGGCAAAAATATCTCCATTAAACGTGGAATCTCCATTAAAGGTAGAACTTCCTGTTACTGTTATGTCGTTAGAAAATTCAACATTACCTCCGTCAAGAATATTAATTCCATTTCCTGCATCATCTTCGAGCTTTAAACCTTTATTATTTAGAGCTTTTAGTTTTTCTGTTTCGATATACTTGCCCGCAGCAATACTTAAATTTTGATTTAAATTCCAAGAATTATTGGCTTGCGACCAAATAATTGTTTTATCTGTAGCTCCTTTTAAAGTAATTCCTCCGCCGTTGGCCGTGGTATCTGTCGGACTTGCAACCGATCCTAGTTCAATATTTTTATCGTCAACGGTCACTGTAGTTGAATTTACTGTGGTAGTTGTACCGTTAACTGTAAGATCTCCACCAATTGTAACATCTTTTGCAGTTGTTACGCTTCCTTCTCCGTCTACTTTAAATTTAATATCTGTGCTTCCTCCCCCACCAATATGTACTATTGCATTTGCCGAGGCATTATTTGTTTGAACTCTAATACCTTTTGCGCTAGCTCCAGGAGCCGCAACATCAAGATGATACCCATCGGGAGCTTTGCCAATGCCAAGCAAATCATCGATCCTGACATTGCCTCCTGTCGCTACGTGTAATTTGTGACTAGGACTACCAGTACCAATACCGACATTGCCGTTTGCCAAGACCCATAAAGCTTCTAATCCACCAGCTCGCAAAGAAAGGTCATTAGTTCCGTGATCATATGTAACTCCACCTCTATATTTAGCATCACCGCTAGTGCCGTCTGCAAAATATATATTTGAGCGGGAAGTTGTATTTCCTGCGCAAATTGTCATTCCAGTATTATTCTGGCCTTTGATAACAAGATGATTCGCTTCACTGTCAAAATCGCCTGGACTTATAGTTCCAATACCTACTCGTCCCGATGAGTCTATTGATAACCTTTCTACGTCTGCTGTTTTTAACCTCATGTAGTTTGAGGCATGGCTATAATTTATTGCTCCAACATTTGCATCATCTGCGTCCGCAAACTCTAGTATACTAAGATTGTCGCTTTTTGCTCTGATCGTAACAATTGCTTGGCCACTGTCGTTTGTAAACCTCCCTAAATGGGCCGGGGAGGTATTACTTTCTTCCACAACTAAACGGGCAGTAGGATTCGTAGTACCAATACCGACATTGCCGTTGGCGGCGATACGCATGCGCTCTGATAAGTCAGTATTGTTAGTTCCGGGATTTGTAGAAAAAATCAAATCAGAATTAGAACTTGTGCTTCTCATTCTGCTTTCAATACTGCCCATGATTCTGTCTGAAAACCCACCAAACTCAACGCTTACACCTTCGCCATTGTCGTTTGCCATATCATTGGTCAGCTTTAACGCAATCAAATTTCCAGCATGCTGAGTACCATGAATCTCTAGCAGTCTATCAGGACTCGTAGTACCAATACCGACATTGCCGCTAGAAGTGATCCGCACCGCTTCTGTTTGCGCGGTTGAGAAATGTAAATGATCATCGCTATTATCATAATCAATTCTACCTTGGTTATCCGAATCGACATCGCCTAAAAGTATCGCAGCCCTAGAGTCATTTTTTCCGATTATAGAGATAAGTGCATGTCCGCCTGAATTCTGCACATCAAGAAGCCTATCGGGAGCCGCAGTACCAATACCAACATTGCCACCATCTTGTACAAAAATTCCATTTCCACCGTCATCTTCTAGAAACAAGCCTGCGCCATCTCTTGCGCGAACTTTATCTGTGAATAAATATTTGCCATCGGCAATTCCTAGATGCTCACTAGAATTCCATGCGTTAGACGTATTCGTCCATTTAAATTCTTTGTCCGTTGTGCCTTTTAAAGTAATTCCCCCTCCGTCTGCAGTCGTATTTGTGGGAGTATCAAGTGATCCTAATTCAATATTTTTGTCGTCAACAGTAAGAGTTGTTGAATTTACTGTTGTGGTTGTTCCGTTTACAGTAAGATCTCCACCAACTGTGAGATCACTATTAAAATTTCCTGCTCCTTTTGCGGTAAAAGTTTGATCAACAAAAAGACTTCCGCTTATATTTGCGTTGCCCGAAAGAATGCTATCTCCGCCAATCGATAAATCTTCTCCAACTTTTAAATTATTTTCAATATCAAAATCAGTGCTTGCTACAATTAGATCTCCGGTTGAATTAAGTCCATTGATCCACAGCTGCTTTCCACTAATAACATCCGAAGTAAATATATGTTTAGAAATCATCTTATTGTATTACACAAGTTTTATGTTATCTGACTGCATGCGTATGAATTTTGCAAGAATCAATTAAAGGTCTGCCAAAAATAACCTTATAGGAAGTATCAGATATTCCAGAAATAATATACGGCAATATTTCGGTTTGGTTTTCTAAAGCAGTTGATACAACTGGGTTTGTGTGAAATTGATTTGGATAAAATATTTCGTATATATCTTTTCCTGGTTGGGGAGTTAGTTCTGTAATAAATGACTGTGTGGTTGTTTTATTGACTGCTGACTGACCTGTAGCTCGCACTGATGTGTGTATTTTGTAGTCGTCATTAAGAAGAGTTGAGCCAAAATTAATAAAATATTCGTGAGTGTTTACTCCTGAAATAATATATGGAACAATTGGTCCTCCTTGATTATTTTCTAGAGCAAGGGTTACGGAAGGATTCTCTCCAAAAGTTTTTGGAAAATCTATTTTATAAACATTTTCGCCCCCTATGAGATCAGTAGTAAATGAGACTACTTCATCTGATCCGCCAAAAACTCTTTCCCATTGTCCGTCTTCTCCGGTGGTAAATAGACAGTCTAAATATGCTTCTCCAGTTACAGAAAGTTCTCCGACAGGTGTCTCTGTGTTTACTCCAAGAAATCCTTCATTCGTTAATCTAACTTGCTCGATACCACTTGTAAAAAACTTTAGGGCGTCATTATCATTTTCTTTTAAAATTACTTTAACTCCAGAGCCTGCAGTAAGTTCAAGTCTATCATCTGTAAATCTTAAAAATGTATCCGTATCATCTAGGTGATACAAATATTCTCCAAGGAAAATATTTCCAGTGGTTGTCTCATCTCCCTCAATAAGTACGTCACCTGTGCGAGTCACATCTCCCAAAAGAAATGAGTCGCCAATTTGAACCGTATCTCCAATAATTTTTGAATTTCCTGTGATGCTGTAATTGCCTACTAAATTTGTGTCACCAGATCTAAATGTATCTCCGTAAAAATAGTTGTTTCCTGTTTGGGTGATGTCTCCAGATAAAGAAGAATTTCCTATTCTACTTAGATTCCCAATTTGCTGGGAGTCTCCTTTATGATCTTTGTTGCCAATATGAGAAATGTCTCCCGTGAAAAAGGAATCGCCTGTAATGAAAAAATTGCCCGAAAGAACCGTGTTGCCAATTCTTAAAGAATCTCCTTGGTGTCTTGAGTTGCCAGTGTGAGTAATATCTCCTATAAAAACTGAATCTCCAGATACATGCAGGGTATATTGTGGGTGAACGGTTTTAACATGTTCGTGAAATTCTACTCCAGAAAAATTAAAATGATCTAATTTCCAAAAGTCTCCTGAAATAATTTTTTCTGCAACCAATCTATAATGAGAATATTTTGTAGGATGATATTCTGCAAGTTCAAAGGGTGAAGCTTGGCCCGTTTGCGCATAATCGCCTGTACCTAAATTATCTACAGAGTGAATAGTTGTCCAATCTTGACCGTTATTTGAGGCAACTACTTTTAATTTTTCAGCAGCATTTTCTACTTCTGAGCGATATATAGAAAAGCCTTTATAGTTAAATGATTCAGGGAATTCAACACCAAGCCATGCTCCGCCCATTTCTCTGTGAATATCGTCTGGATCAAACGAATGTCCATCAAGCGACAAATCGTTTTCAAAATTTTGCTGAGACAGAGGAATAGTCGAATTGTAGTACCCAGAAGGAGAGTAAATAGAATAGGAATTGAGTGATGTAGTGAGATCTGGTTGTCCTGGAGCAATAAAATCTAATCCGCCAGAATAAGTTGCCTCTTCGATTCCTCCTCCAAAATTGTATTGTACATAGCCTCCAGTAAAGTTGGGAAAGTCACTAAAAACATCTTTTATAATTCTTCTGTCTGTAAAATCAAGCCCAATGCCAACCTTTTCAAATAAACCTGTTTCGCCTACAAATATATTACCACTAATATCTCCTGTTTGAGTTATGTCAATTATTTCATTGATAAAAATTGTACTTAAAAAAGTGCATGGGTCAGCAAATGTTTTTTCTCCGCTAATTAATTGATTACCAGTAAGAAATACAACATTATCTACAATAGAATTTTTTAAATTTTTGTATTGTATTTTCTCATTATGCTCACCTGAATTTGCAATTAAAAATAATACATCATCATCTTTATCGCCACTTGTATTTATTGTTGCGCCATGAGGAAAATTAGTTAATCCATCTGAAATTAACTTTTTATTATGAAATAAATTTGATATTCGATTATCTTGTTTCATTATCCGAGCCTCTTGGTTCCTTCAAAACTAGAAAATGTATGTATTGTGTAATCCTGATTAACATTGGTGCCGAAAATTATAGTGTATGAATTATTGTTTACACTAGATATTGCGTAAGGAATAATCTTGTTTGGTCCTTCTATAGTCAGAGTGACTGCTGGCACATCTTTGTATCCAAATGGAAAAAATATTTCGTGTTCATCGGCATCGTTTTGAAGTCTAGTATAAAATCTTTGTATACCATGTCTATTATGTGCGTGATCAGAGCAAGTAACATGTGGGTATTGTTCATAATATACTCCACTTATTTCATTTAGAATAGACGGACTAAGGGCTGTGGTGTGAAGATGGTAACCTTGGTCTTTAATTGGAGCTCCAAGTTTAACAACAAAATCGTGCAATGTGACATCAGAAATAATTGCTGGAGGAATTATACCTCCATTTTCATGCTCTAAATTAATTGATACAACTGGATGAGTTTTAAATGTTTTAGGAAAATTTATTTTAAATTCATCAGAACCCATTCTGATATGAGTTTTAAAAGCGACTGTTTCATCATCTCCACCGAAAAATCTATAGAATTTTTTATTAAACTCATGATCATATACAAATCCATCTTCTATAAAAGATTTTCCAGAAACAGAAAGTTCTCCGATTGGGTCTGGGGAGTTTATAGACAAAAAACCTTCTTGAGTTAAACGCATATGCTCAACGCCGCTAGTAGAAAAAATCATTACATCATCATCATTTTCTTTCAAAGCTATTTTTGATTCTCCTCCAGCGCTTAATTGGATATTATCGTCTGTAAAGCGAAGAAAAGTATCTTCATCTTCTATATGGTAAAGATATTCTCCAAGATAAATATTTCCTGTTATTGTTTCATCTCCATGAATATGAGTATCTCCTGTTTGTGTAAAATTTCCTGTTAGGTTAACATCACCAACCTGAACAGTGTCCCCAAAAATCTTGGAAGACCCGCTAATTTCATATTTACCTACAAGATTTGTATCGCCCGAGCGAAAAGTATCGCCCACAAAAAGACAATCGCCTGTTTGAGTTATGTCGCCAATGATACTTGTATCTCCTATAATAACATCATTACCAGCTTGGTAGTAAAATCCTATTTGCAAGGCATCTCCTATTTGACTAATATCACCTGTATAAAAAGAATTACCTGTTATATGAAAGTCGCCAGACAAAGAGATGTTTCCAATTTGCAAAAGATTTCCAGCTTGCCTGCGGTTGCCGGTTTGAGTAACGTCTCCAATAAAACAAGAGTCTCCGAAAATATCTAAAGTGTCGTCTGCTCCGGCGCTTCGTTTAAAAAAATTACTACCAACTCCTAGGTTTTGATATAAACCGCTATCTCCAACAAAAATATTTCCGCTGATATCTCCAGTTTCTGTAATATCAATCGCTTCATTGACATTGATTCTACTAAGAAAAGTGCAAGGGTCAGAGAAAGTTTTGTTTCCGCTAATTAATTGTTGTCCAGTTAAATAAACTGAATTATCCAAAATAGAAGATTTTAAGTTAGAATAAGAAATTTTTTCATTTCTAATTTTTGGACGAGCCAAAAGAAAGAATGTATTTCTGTCGCCAATAGATGGCTCCTCAATTCTGGCTGAACTAGGGAATGGTTCTGCCGCAGAGTCGGAAAATAATATTTCTCTCTCTGATAAATCTGAAATTCTTTTATTAGGCATAGCGGATCTTTTATTAATACACTTAATTATAAAAGGTGTAATCAGTTTAATGGCTAAAACATCTCCGAAAAGATTTACCTACGAAAGGTTGGGTGTCGCCGTGTCAGACTTCCCTGCATACAAAGACAATGGTTCAACTATTGAAAACTTAATTAGGGTGCAAGATATTGATTATGATTTTTCTCATCCAGCTTTAGATTTAAAATCAGTGGGTTTTGACAATTTAGTGGTGAAAGATGAAGAGTCGCCAGTAGTTAGGCAGGGAGAAGTAAGATGTAATATTTCATATTTATTTTCTAGTGGAGAAAACGAAGAGGCAATAGGATTTAATATTAGTCCAACTGATACAATATTAAAAAACTTTATTGATGCTCCTGATACAGATGATGTTAATATATTTATTGTGGCCGCAAATGAGCAAGAGCATACAGACTTAAACAAAGTAGAAGAGCAAAATAAATTTGAAGATTATAATGTAATAGGATTGGGCAATTCTTTTTTGATTGATTATAATTATGAAGCTTCTGTGGGTCAGTTGCCGACTGCATCTATTACATATGACTGCAGCAACATGAAGTTCGATGTATATGAAGATACAAATCGTCCAACTTTTCCTTCCTTGAAACTTGGAATAAATGATCCCGTAAATCCTCCCTCGCCAGAAACATTTTCTTTAGATTCTGATACTTTCAATCCAGATACCGTTTACGGAGGAAATGTAATAATGCCTGGAGATATATTGATTGAAATAAATAAAAAAGCAGGAGATTATGGAGGAGTGCCTTTAGAAAGTTTGGATGCAGCAATACAAAGTATTTCAATTGATGTGCCGATTCCCAGACAGAGTATTTATGGCTTTGGTAGTAATTATGTATTTGACAGAAAATTGAAATTACCAATTATTGGATCAACTGCAATTGAAATGATTGTAAGAGAATTTGATGAGGGACAAATTGACTCGTTTTTTACAGAGGGTTCTGTATATGATATTACAATCAAGCATACCGACAGATTCTTTAACGAAGGAAAAGTGGAGCTTGCTTCTGTTGTAAATACATTCTTGATTGAGGGTGCGCAACTGAAGCAACAGTCTTACAGAGTAGGCATTGGAGACAGTATGACTGTTGGTACATTTTTTACGTTTGGCATTGGTACCAAAAAAGGTCTCAAGTTATTTAGGCAATAAAAAGCCCGCCTAAAAAGGCGGGCTTTAGTGAGGAGGGTGTCGGGGGGGAAATTATTTTCCGTCGTACCAACCTGGTAGGTTTTCAGGTGCTTGAGCATTACGAGACCCAAGAATATAAAGTCCTCTTGCTTTGTCTTCTGGTCCGCCAACTTGAGCTGTAAATGTAATATCTACAGATTTGTTGTCTCCAATACTCGAGCTAAACGCTTCGCCTTCAAGCAGGGCGCCTTTAACAATATATTGTATTGCGACTGCTCCGGTGCCATATTGGTTTGGCTCTCTCATGGTAAATACCAAGTCATGTTCTTCTGTGTTCCAAAGAAGATCAGCAATGTTACCTTCTTTAAGGTCTGCCAAAATAGCATTAACCGAAACAGAAATGTTAACTGGGTAATCTACAACTCGACTGTATCCATATGGAGTGCCAAGTCTATTAAGAACTGTGCGGCTCAATGGAACGTCGATACTAAAGCTTTGAATGTGTGCAGAGCCAGGAACTGTATAATCTGTTAATGGGTTGTCATTTACGCCTGGGGAAATAGCTCCAGTTGCAATATCTTTACCTCCAATTGTCTTGCCGTAACCTTGATCACCTCTTGGATCTTCTCCAGGAAGCAGTTCAAATTCTGCAGCTCTACCATCTGTACCAAGAGACAATGTAATATCTCCAGGACGCAAGCATGACCATCCGTCTTCATCTGTGTCTGCAAGCGCAGTCGTACTACTATCATTAAGCACTCCGCTAACTGCTGGAGGAAGACTAAATTTAACATCACTAATTGGTGTTCCGAAATTTGTATTTACAGCGGGAATTTCAAGATCTTGGGTTCCTGTATAACTTCTTAAATTTAATCCGTCAACAGTAACGCTGGCAGTTGGCATTGATCCAACAGCTGCTTCAATAGAATAATTAGAGACAAAGCCATTTCCAAGCGCAATAACGCTTTTGTCTTCTTCTTCGTCTTCATTTCCAACTGCATCGTGACCTTCGCAGGTTGTTAATATAAAATAGTTCTTGCCGCCTGCGTTAATATCTTCTCCGCAGACAACTCCGTCAATGATTTCACTAGCGAGAGCGCTGCTATCGCCACTTACATTCATTCCCATCAATCTTTCATTTAACCCGTTTGTTAAATAATAAGAATAATCAAGAGTAACTGTAGGTGGTTCAATAGACACAGAATCAATTCTTGCAAGTTGACCAAATTGATTGACATCTTGACGATTAATACTGAAGCTGTAGTTTGCACTTTGAACCCTGCGAAGTTGCTGAATACCGGTTTTGGTTGCGCCAGCAGAAGTTGCTTGTCCATTTGTACCATCGGAGAAGTGATACCCTGTTGCGTCAACCGTGCCGACATAAAGAGCTTCACTTTGGTAAATTACTCTTGCGCGTCCTGGTAGTTTTTTTGCCATAATATTATATATAAGGTTGGTTTCTGATTATGTTACATTTTTTCTGTAGAAAAGGGAAGTTTACTTCCTTGGGAATCTTATGTTGGTGACCTCAAAATCAATGAACCCAACAAACAAAGAAGGATCAACATTTTTGCTTACTCTGTCGCTCAGTTTGGAAACTCTCGCCTCTTCAACATGAAAAAGTGGATATCTTTTACAAGAAACAAAATCTTTATAATTAAATCCTGTTACATCTCCATATTCATTAAATGGATAATCTTCAAAATTTAATTTTGCAAATACTTCATTTTTAGAATCTGCAAATACAGACAATGCTCCATCTAATTGAAAAGTATTTTCTGCAAAAACAACACATCTTATATTTGTTGTGGTTTTGTCTTCTCCGCCAAATGCATATGGTTCATTTTCAGAAAGTTCTGGATTCACAAAAATTGCAGGAGTCACTTGTTTGTATGGAGCAATACCAGATACATCTTGCTTGAATCTTCCGTTTGTATCAAATTTGCTGTCTATAATTAATTGTTCTTCTGTTTGATTTGTAATATAAAAATTAAAGTCTTTGACTGAGTAAGACCCACTAACTGCTGTGTTGGTTGTGCCAAAGTTAGAATCAAAAAGCGCTCGACCATTATCAAAATCAAATTGTAAGCCGTTGTCTCCGCGATTTAGAAAAACTCCGTTATTGTAAACTCCGCTTGGTACATTTGCTCCTTCAATACTAGAATCATATACCCACTGTTTATGTGGACTACTGTAGCCTACCAAAGTAGGGTCAAGCCTTGCATCTGAATCATTTGGATAAAATGTAGATGTAAAATTTGTAAAAGCATCTGCCTTGCTAACAATATAATTGTCGGCCCAAAGCATAAAGCTTGTTGTTAATTCGTGTTGGAATTGTGGTTTCATTAGAAGTATTTTTTGGAAACTCTTGATGCGTCTATAGAATTTAAATCAGATTCAAATTTATTCAACAAAGATTTAACATAATCTATTTTAACTCTTCCTCCTCCTGATAATTTTGTGTTNTGTATTCCTGCGCCAGANCTNCCAACNCTCGATCTTTTGTACATATACTGACCTAAATTAGGAATNCCTTTNCCTTCCATTTCTNGAAGCCAACTAAGACCNTTGGCCCACGGCATGGGNGTCGCTTTGTACAGTTCGTTGAGAGAGGGCGCGGTTACTAGATAAGTCCATATAAACCCATTTGATCCCATAGAGCGTCTTTTTAAAATGATTTCTGTTCTACTTAAAAGTTTTTGTATTTCTGCTGTTGGATCATCTCCGCTTTCAAAGCCAATAAAGCCAAAAAGATTTCCTCGAGGCAGAGATCCACTTATATTTGAAGATGCTGGGCCTGATTTTAATTCTCTTGTAACTGGATGAGTTTCAAAGTCTTGCATCATTTGTTTGTGCAAAACCTCAAATTGACCTCGAATAATTGAACGAGTTTGAGCCATAACTTGAGAATCTCTTTGTAGCTGTTTGACAAGAGAGGCTTTTAGAGATCTGGATAAACGCGTAGCCATATTTTAAACTTCAATTGGTCTAAGATATAAAGTATAAAATTGAATTACATCAAAAAGTCCATGCGCCCTAGGATCAGACTCAACATGAAACATTCTGCCGTCAAGCTCAACCCTTTTAGCTTCCTTGATATATTCATAATCCTCAACTTTTAATTTTATACGAACAAGACTGTTTGCGTCTGGTTTAGAAACTTTTACTTGTGCATCAGTATCTCCAAAGTATTCAAGAGAGCGATCTGTGTCGTATCTAATTCTTGCCTTAAATACTTTTTTGACTGGCACATTCTCGACAGTTTTATTTGGTGAGCTTGCAGTATTATATAAATAGTTGTAGCTTGGATCGGTGCTGATGATTACCTTTTGAGCTTCTTTGTATACAATAATATCTCTTCCAAATGTGTCGTGAAGATCAAGTAAATTAGATGCTATGCTAGCTCGTTCGGAAGATGATAGAAATTCTGCCATGCATAGTTTTACACTAAATAATTTTTTTGTGTATATGACTATTAGGTATAAGGTTTATGGACGCAGAAGGCATTTTTAAAAAGTCTTGCCAAAGGAATACGGTTTCCCTTTTTAAGGGTTTCCTCGTTATGCTTGAAGATTTACATAACGAGCATCAGATTCAATTTAATAAATTAAAAAAAAATCTGCCAGAAGGCTGCCAGCCTATTATCGATCAAGCTGATTACTTTGATATGGATAAATTACAGTATCTAAGAAAAAGAACTTTAGATATTGGTAACGAAACAATTAGAAATATCGAAAGCGAATTAGATAATTATACTATAGGATTCACATTTAAATAAAAATTATTATGGCAGAAGCAGTCGCAGAAAAAACAGAAACAATGGATGATACTCGAAAAAAACTTCGAGAAATNTATAGCTTTACCTTCGAAAAAGAAGAAAAAGTAAAACGCACAGAAACGCAAAGTCTGGAAAACCCAGAAACAAAAGAAATGGAGGAAGTTTCTGTAACTAAAGAGGTTACAGAAGAAGTTCCATACAGGGTAATTATGAAGCAACCTACTCGCAGGCAAATCGAAGACGCAGAACTAGAGTTTAGCGTAGAGATGAGTAACTGCATCAAGAAAGGTATTTTAACAAAAGCCATGCTTGCCAAAAAGTATAGTGATACTGGAGGGCTTATGGCAGAAGATGATGCAAAAGAATTGACAAAAATGTATGTCAGATACGGCGAACTCTCTCAAGAAAGCGAAAAAATTCAAATTAAAAACAATCAGTCAGAAAAAGACAAAAAGAGAATCGAAGAAATTGCAGGAGAAATTTCTGTTTTAAGAAAAGATATTGTTAATGTTGAAACTTCATATTCTAATTTATTTAATCATACTGCAGATGTTAGGGCAGAAAATAGAGTTATTCAATGGTATATATTGTATTTAACTTTCATTCAAAAAGAAGATGAAGATAAAATGGTTCCTTTGTTTGAAGGTAATAGTTTCGAGCAAAAGCTTGATAGATATTATGAGCTTGAGGAAGATGGAGATGTTATTTACGATTTAATTGGCGGAAAGGTTGCCGCCTTGTATAGTTTTTGGTACTACAGTTCTGGTGCGGTTTCTAGAGCAGACTTTGAAAAACTTGACAGCGACATAGAAGAAGGAAAGGTATAATATGTGGAAACTGTCAAGCGAAGAAAAATATTTAGAGATGTAGTTCGCGGATTTTCTACTACCACACTAGAAGAAGATTTCGTATACATCAAACATTTGACTCCTCATGATCAAGTAGAACTTGAGGAGATAGAAGAAAAATATTTCAATATTGCGTTGCGAAAAGGTGTGCCAACGGAAGAAGATATGTTGACATACCTAAAAGATGAGGGGCAATGGACTGACAAGGACGAAAAATTTATTCAAGATAAAGAGCTGTTTTTAGAAAACCTGCGAAAAGCGAAAACCAAACTTGTTTTAAAAAGCGAAATAGACAAGCAGGCCGAATTAATTGATAAAGAGCAAAAGCTTTTGGATGACAAACAAATTCAAAAAATTGGATTGATTGGAAATACTTGCGAAAAATATGCAAAAGATAGATTAAATGATTTTTANATGATTAAAAGTTTTTTTGCTGATGATAAATTACAAGAACCATTATTTAATCAAGATAAATTTGATGAGCTTGATAATCATGATATCAAGAAAGTGGTATATAAATACAATGAAATATTTGAAGGATTTAGNGAAGAAAGTATACAATATACAATACTAGAAGATTTTTATAATCCATATTTAAGTTTTGCTGAAGATAGTATGCAATTTTATGGCAAAGCATTTTGTGAATTGACATACAATCAAATTAGATTAATTGTTTATACTAGGGTATTTAAGAATATATTTGATATGAATGAAAATATTCCAGAAAGTATTCGCAAAGATCCAGCCAAGCTTTTAGAGTTCGGAAGNAGCTCAAAAGAAGAAAAGGANAANGCCAAAGANAAACTNACTCANGGNGATGGNGGNACATTAGTTGGCGCNAAACAAGAAGATTATGATTACCTTGGAGTCGAAAGACCAACCAATGCGGTTAGCCTTCATGAAGANGCCAAGAAAAAGGGCGGNACTTTAAATATGGAAGATTTAATGAAATTGCATGGCGTAGGATAATTTTGGTGTATTATACCTTATCACAGGAATAAGGTAAAAATGGCTATTAATGTAGATGTACTCGGTAATACTCAGCCGCTTGAAGCAGCGGTTCAGTCAGCTGTAAACAGAATTCGTCGCAGGCCAATTAAAATTACTGTGGATGACAAGGGAGCGACTCAGCCTCTTGGAAATATGCGTCGAAGTGCAGACGAGTTTAGCAAGTCAATGGAAGCTGCTAANGCTCGTATTATCGCATTCGGAGCAAGTATGGCAATTATCAATGGAGTTGCTGATGCATTCAAGGGAATGGTTAGAAATGTTGTCGAGGTTGAAAAAGCATTGGCTGACATCAATGTTGTGATGGGTTTGAGCGCTCAAAATCTAGAAAGATTTAGTGACGGACTTTTTACGGTAGCAAAAGAAACTGGACAAGCGTTTAAAATTGCAGCTGATGCAGCAACAGAATATGCTCGTCAAGGTTTAAGTATGGAAGAATCATTAAAGCGCACGAAAGACGCTTTGATTCTAACTCGTTTGACAGGTATGGATTCTGCGAATGCTGTTAAATCTTTGACGGCAGCTATGAATACATATGGCAATCAAATCAAAGATACTACTCAACTTGTAAGTAAATTTGCTGCTGTAGATGTTAAATTTGCTGTTAGTGCAGAAGATTTTGCTGATGCTATTGCTCGTACTGGTGCAGCTGCAAAAGGAGCTGGGGTAGATATTGATGAGCTCATTGGTTTAGTTACTGCTGCTCAGCAACAAACTGCTCGAGGTGGTAAAGTTATTGGTAACTCTTTTAAAACAATTTTTACTCGTATCGGAAGAACAGATACTTTGAATCAATTAGAAAATTTAGGAATTGCAGTAAGAGATGTTGAAGGTAATACTTTAGGAGCAAAAAGAATTTTGACTGATCTTGCAAATACATTTGATAGTTTAACTGAGGCGCAAAAAGCTCAAATTGCACAAACCGTTGGTGGCGTATTTCAAATCAACGTTTTAAAGGCTGTGTTGGGTGATGCCGCAAAACAAAATGGTATTTTAGCAAATGCAACACAAATTTCTGCTGGCGCAACAGATGAAGCTATCACCAAAAACGAACAATTAAGACAAACTATGTCTGCAATGGCCACGGAGACTGGCTTAGCAATTAAAGAAGTAAGCGCAAAAATTGGTGAAATTGCATTAGCTCCAGGAATGGAAAAAATTCTTAATGTAGTTAAAAGTGTTGCAGAAGGCGCAAATAATTTATTGGGAGACGGTGAAAGTGCTGGAAATAAATTTGCAAATGGATTTTTAAAAGGTCTTGGTAATATCATTACTGGGCCTGGGTTGGTTGTTATTGTTGCTGTATTTGGTAAACTATTTTTAAAAGCAGCTCAATACGCTCGAGAAAGTTTGACTTCATTGATTGGCGTAACCACAGAAGCTCAAAAGCAAAAAGCGATACAAACTTCTTTGGTTAATTTGTTTGGACAAAACGCAGCATTAAGCAAAGAAATGTTGCGAACTGATATATCTNGAACAGAAAAAGAAAAAATTATATTANNTTTNNTNANAGCNCAGGTTGCTGANGCNAACACTTTAAATGCAATCAGNAAACAAGCTGCGTCTACTTTATATCGNCAAGGATTTGGANCNAATTTGGCGCCAAGAAGAGGGCGAGCAGACGGACACATTCCAAACTTTGCAGAGCGAGAACAAGCTGCAAAAGGAGGATACGCNGCAGGNAATATAAGAACAATGAACATGCCTGGNCAAGGNTCGGTTATTTATAACAGCGCAGAAAAAGTTAAAAACTTTGCGGGCATGAAACAGCCTGCAATTATGCCCCCTTTATCAAGCAAGGCAGGCAAAAATTATCAACAAGCATTTGGAAGTGTTCATGGATTTGATCCATATGCGGGTAGTGGATTCGTGCCTAATTTTGATGCTGGGTTAATTGATGCTCGTCATGTGGCAACAATGCTTATTCCTTTTGAAGGGTTTGGTAGAAAATTATCTGGAGGAGGAAAGGGTGTTGCTCCTGCGGCTAAGGGTGGCAAAAGTGTATTTGGTCAAAAAATAAATAGTAACATATTGTTTAATATGTTAGGCGTGAAAAAAGGTGGATACGCTAAGTCTTCAAAAGATAACCAGGGAAAGGTTGTCCCTAAGGCACTCTCAGAACTCGGAGATGTTATTGGTAGTCAGACTGTAAAGATTGCAAATCAATTAAATTTAGGAAATGATATAGCTAAAATTCCGGAGGCTTCGGGCTCAGAAATTCTGAAAAAATTTCTGGGGCCTGAGGGTGGTAGGAGCGGAGCTAAAGGGGCAATCAGCGGATTGTATGGAGCAGTTTTTGAAGAAGCTTTATCTAGAAGACTCAAAACCGAATCTACCGAACGGGATTATATGGGTGGTGATTTTGATGTTAGAATGGCTACTCCTGAACTGAAAAAGCTATTTGGGCCCATGGCTCCTCGTGGTGATTATAAGATATCTGATGGTAGAGAGCTTCAAGCTTCTATGTCTTCTAAGATTGCCAAGGAAGTAATTTTTAGGGGCGCGAAAGGCAGTGCTCCGAAATTAAAAATGGCTCAACAAATGACTGGAAGAAGCGCTATCAGACTTGGTGGGACAAAAGGCGGTCAGCCTGGTTTGATGTCTGATGGACATGTTCCAAATTTTGCAAATCCATTGGCAGACGCAATTAATCGAGAAAAGGGTGCTGGTGTTCCTGTTTCTCAAATTCGCGTTGGCTCTCACCAAGCTTTAATGAACAAAGGAAATCCATTAGGCTTGGGAGTTACAAATACCACCGACGAGCCAAATGGATTGCGTGATGTATTTGGAGCAAATGGATATGTACCAAATTACTTTAACCCGATTGACTTAATCAGGCAGTCTGGCTTCGGGTCCAGTTTTATACAAAGTGCAGAAGCAAGAACTTCCAAAGAATATGAAAAATTAGAAAAAATATTAAAAGACTTATCTAAGAATAAAAGCTTACAAAGTAAAGAGGTCAAGCGGCTCGAGCGCGCTCTAGCGCAAGAAACCGCTGGAAGCAAAAAGCATAGAGCTATTCAGCAGCAATTAGCAGGCGCACAAAGAAGGCTTCAAAAGACCACTGACCAACTTTCTGTTCAACAAACCAACAGAGCAAGAATACTTAGCTCTGGAGGGGGTGTTGGTGGAGCTATGGGGCGTTTTTCTGGAAAAATGGGAAGTATGTTCAGCGGCAACGCCGGAATGATGATGATGATGGGCGCGCCAATGGCCGCAGGATTTCTTCAAAGTGGTGGAGCTGGTCAAACAGGAGCCGGAGGAGCTGCGTATACAGCAGGAGGAGCACTAACAGGGGCCGCTTCAGGAGGAATGATGGCTGCAATGGTTGCACCATTTTTTGGGCCTGCCGCTCCATTCGTTGTTGCTGCTGGGGCTTTAACGGGAGCACTTTATGGCGGCATCAAGGCTTCAGAAGAAAATACTGCAGCTGTTCTGGACAACATTAAAAAGGCAGCGGCTGCAGATGCCTCCGCTATGAACTCTTTAATTTCACAGGCTTTAGCTTCTATGGCTCCAAAAGTTATGCAGAGCTACTCTTCCGAGTTGAGTCGATTAATGCAAGGCGTTAATCGCAAGAACATTAAAACTTCAGACACCGTTTCACAGTCAGAATTTTTACAAAAAATGCTTGGAGATTCTTCTGTGGATCAAAACAGATTACTTAAGGTTAACAAGGAGCAAGCAAAGGCATTAAAGACGGTCCTGCCAAACACCTCTTTGAATGACGGGGTCGTAAAAATATCTGAAGTAACGAAAGCTGCTGGGGGAATTGTTGAAAAAATGAATGCTATTGATAAGCAAAATAAAGAATTTGAAGAAAAAGGTGAAACAGACAGGATTACAAAAAATAACATTTATAGGAAAGAACTGCAAGAAGCATTAAATGATTTGCTTGTGGGTCTAAATGCTGACTTAAAAATTTCAGCTCAAGCAGAGAGCGATAATGGTAAAGCGATAATTAGGAGGCTCAATTTGCAAGTAGCTAGCACCCGCATTCAACAAAAAATAAACGACAATTTATCTATAATGAAAATTGAATCCCAGAGATCTCTTTCTATGTATTCTTGGTTAGAAAAGTTTGGAATTCAGGGAAATGAAATTGTAAAAAATCAAATTAAATTTTCAAAAGCTATGGACGAAGCAACCTCAGAGTTTGAGCGAGGTTTGTTTGCTGCAAGAGAAGGTCAAGCCGTTGTTGCATTGCAAAAAATTGATAAAAGCGGCGGAGCAGCTCAAGCTCAGTTTAAAGAGTTTTTATCTGATCCGGAAAAAATGAAGGATATAGTTTCTCCTGAAGTATTAAAAGATCTTGAGAGGATGCGAACAATAAACGCCGATTATACGCAAATGGCTGCGCTTTTAAACTTTGAGCAAATACTGGATGTTCTGGAAAAGATGCAGGATAAAAATGGTGATATTCGTGAAATAAGAAAAGAATTACTTCAAAACTACGGGGTAGAAGAGGATAAATTAAAAAATATATTAAAAGAAAAAGAATCAAGTTTAACTGTAGATAATAAAATTAATTCTCTTCATTCCAGCAGGCTAGAAATGCAGAAAAGCATAACCAGAGAAATAAATCAGCAAAACGATTTTATTGAGCGCCAAAATACGCAGAACGAATTAGCCAGAAGGCTAGAAGAATTAAGATTTAAAAACGCAAATCAATTTGCGACCAAGCAACAAGAAATTCTTAATCAAATTCAAAGACAACAGGGCGCTGCGTCCGAAAACGAAACAAAAGACTCTGCAGCTGTGGCCAGAGATGCTGCAGATGGTGTTTCAAAAATATATCAAAACCTAGGAATGGTTACACCGCAAGCACTGATTGACGCTAGAGCTTCTGGAGACATTTCAAGAGTTGAGGCTCAAATGACTGATGAAGCCTTGGCTCCTTTGTTTAAAGGGAGTGGAGATGACGAGCTTAGAAAAGCTTTGGAGGATACTAAATCTCAGATGATGCCAGACTTCACCCCATTCGACATACAAAATCTCCAAAAGTATAAGGCAGAATTAGAAAAAAACCCATCTATTAAGACTATGGGAAACGGTCAAGAAGCTGTTAATATAAGAGATGAAATAGCTAGACTAACAAAGAAAGAATCAAAAGATGTAGAAAGAATACAAAAACTTAAAGAGCGACAGGCAGCAATAGAAGCTCTCTTGAACAAAAGTGAAAAGGAAAGAGAAAAGATTTTAAACGAGATGCTGTCGGGAGTACAGCAAAATTTGCAGGGAGATAAGGAAATCTTAGAGGTTAAAAGGCAGATTAATGCAGAAGAAACCAAGGCTTTGAAAAATAATCTTCCTAAAGGTTTTTCGGAGGGTTTCAAAGGCGGAATGAAGGATTTGCGAGATGAGATAGCTTATTTTGATGAAAATTTTGGCAGAAGTATTCCTAAGAATTTTGCTAATGGTTTAGCTAACGCCATGACAGAGGCACTCAACGGCGCCAAAGATTTAGATGATGCGTTACGTAGTGCTGCTGTGAATTTTTTATCGGTGATTCAGCAAGCTTTGGCTCAAAAATTAGCTATGGGTCTGGTTGGAACGCTACCATTTTCTAGGGGAGGTGGGGTAAAAAAATACTCTTCTGGAGGAAATGTACCAGCCATGGTAACAAACGGTGAATATGTTATGGGTAGAGATGCGGTTAAAAAATATGGCGGTGGTTTTATGCATAGTTTAAATGCTCGAGGAAAAATTCCTAATTACTCTATGGGTGGAGATACCATGCGAGAATATGGAATGGGTAAAATACCAAAGTATACAATGGGTGGAGATACCATGCAAGAATATGGGATGGGAGGTATTCCAAGATACAATAATGGTGGCAGAGCGTATCAAAGCATGCCAATGTCTGGATTCTTTTATAGTCAAAGGGGCATAGGGCTTCAAGAGCAAGCTGAAAAAGCTTCAAGCATTGAACAGGAGAGAGTTAATGCTGCAAGAGAAAGGCTTGCAGAAAAAGAAAGAAAAAAACAAGAAAAACGCCAATTAATGGGAATGTTAATAGGCACTGTTGCAACGATTGGATTAAACGCAATGTTTTCATCGGGAGCTCAAAAAGGTTTTTTCGGAAAAAAAGCGCAGCAAAACGCTTTATTGTCTCAAAAGGGAATTTCACCAAGTTCTGCAGATTTTCTAGTTGAGAATAATCCTGGAATGAGTAGAACTCACGCTTCTCAACTCTTGCTTAATGCTAAAAATGGATTGCCTGGAGTAAACTTAAATCATTATATTCCAGCAGGAAGTTATGCAACGCCATCTTCATTATTAGGAGCGCCAACTCCACGATATTATGGGGGACTAATCAAAGGTTATCAGTCAGGTGGTATGATTTCTGGAAAAAGCGGTATAGACCAAATTCCAGCTATGCTAAGCGAGGGAGAATATGTAATCAAAGCGAGTAGTGCTAGACAATTAGGCAAGCCCATGCTTGATAGAATAAATGCTGGAAAATATTATGACGGAGGAGAAGTTGGGAAAATAAAGTCTGATAGTTCTTCTGAAAATCAAGCGGGAGATTCAACAAACAATATAAATATCTCTATTAATGTAGAAAAAACCGGAAACACTTCGCAGAAAAGCGATAACAGCTCGGGTGAAGATAGCGGAAGAGAGATGGAGTTGGCTCAAAAAATAAAAAATCAGGTTCTCTCTGTCATTGTTGAGGAGAAAAGGACCGGGGGACTTTTAAATGAGGGATCATGAGTTTTTCGAATTATGAGCAAGAATTTGTATTTGACGGATATATACTATCTGGGGTACAATCTGTCGATGCTAGTTATGGCATAAGCGAAAAAAAAATTAATGTAGCTGGAGTTGGTTTTGTTGACGCAATCATTGATCAGCCTTTAGAGGGTAATTTTTCGATATCCAGACAGATGGTAAGCGCTGATCCAGTGCTAGAGCTTGATTCTGCGGGAAAATATAAAATTGATGAAAACCCTGTTAGTGGTGCAATTTTTTACGGAAATAAAGGGTTTGGGTTTTCAAATGGAAGGGTTAATCGATACTCTGTATCGTGTTCTGTGGGGGATATTCCTTCAATAGAAACTGATATAACTGTATATGGAGATCTCGGTAGTGGTATAGCGTCTGAATTAAAAAATAATACCAAAGACCATCCCCCAATAAAATTTACTACTCAATCAGGGATTAAACTATCTGTGAGCGATTTTCAAATTGATCCTGTTTCTGATTTTAGCTATAGTAGNGCAATAAATATTGTACCTGCGTACGCTTTACCACAAGGAGGTGAAGCCGAATGGATTGCGGGGGCTGGGCCTGTTAGGAAAAATTTAGAACCAGTTCAAATGGATACTCAATATCCTATAGAAACTGATATAAATTTTACAATGATTGCAGAAGAATATGAAATTAGGCAAATCAGAGATAGAATTCAATCTGCTCCAAAAAGCGATGTAAAAATAGAGCTTTTTGATGGGAGGGACGGCACATTGATAAATGCATTTACGGGTAAAAATGTTCGATTAATAAGCGAAAGTATTAATTCTTCTGTTGAGGGGGAGTTGTCAATAACACTGACTTATAAGGGATATGAGTCAAGGCATAATCAATTTATATAATGAGTAAGCCATTTTTAAGATTTGAGGACGGTAGAATTGTTATTGATAACAAGGAAATTATGGTTAATTCTGCTAATCTTTCGATAAGCCCTGCCTTAAATCAAAATAGAGTGTATGGAAATTATGACGCTCAATTAAGGGGAGCTAAAACAGAATTTGTTGATTTTTCTCCTGGCAATAATTTGGCTGGAAAACTTTCAATATCTTTTTATATTTCTGCAGAAACTTTTGCGGAAAATGGTAATCCAAATAATGTTAGTAGAATATTTGATATTAAAAGCGGCATGGATGAAGCGCCAATCAATAATAATATTGTAGGAAGGTATAGTTTTGATAATATGTTTCTAAGATCATTCTCTTTCAATTTGCGTCCATACTCTTTATTGGAGGCTAGTGCTGAATATGATATATATGGAACAATACATAGGGAAGTTGATAGGTTTTTTGTCAAAAACGATGTTAATTTTGCGCATGCATTAAAATCTTTTGGCAGAATGGAAGTTGGTGCAGCTCCCGTGGAAAATGCTATAGACAGAAGATTTGAGATTGCTGGTATGAGCTTTAATATAAATGTGGAAAGAAAAATAAATAATGCTATTAGGGCAAATGAAAATACTGCAGTTAGTACTACAGCAGATGGCCCAATACCATTTAGGGTTTCTGTAGAGCAAATTGAGTCAGAAATGAATATTGAAACAAATGAAATGATTNATGATTTAAATGTATATGGAAGTCAGCAAAAGAGTACGCTTATAAATAAGGATCAAACCTCAAAAGTAGTTGCATATCTATATTCTTTGCAGGGCCAAAGGGTTGCAAGGTTTGAGGTTGATGGAAAAATTATGAATCAGTCTGTGAATATATCAGAAAATAACCTGGCAAGATCATCCATAACCGTAAGAGAGGTAATTAAGTAATGTTAGGAGTTAAGAATAACATTTCTAATTACGAAGGCTTTTACGAAACCGGAAAAGCTTATGAAAAATTTGATTTTGTTTATTATACCGGAGATTCAAGGTATTACTATGCTAAGACAGATGTTCCTGTGTCTGGGGATTTTGTTGAAGCCGGGGCGGGNAGATTTACACTTGATCCTTTTGGGCCAAGATATAAGGGTGGTAATTCTCATTTTATTTATGATATAGATCGTCAGACACCTGGATATCAAGTGGGTCAAAACTTAAATATAAATGGATCTATTTCTGGCAATAACGGTAATTATCAGATATTAGATGTAAGAGAGGATTATGACTTTAATGTAATCACAGAAGGGGATAGAGAATTAAGTGAAATTTTAAATGCAGCCGAAAAATCTTCAAATTGGTTTGAGTCTGAATGGTTTGCCTTGGGGAATGGTAGTTTTAACTGGGGGGGTAGGGATTTTTTTGCTTATGTAGAGATTCATTCTGATTTAAAAAATGAATATACGGCTGGAATCGGAACACATAATTTAACTCAAGAAGAGTGGGGAAGAGATCATTACTTAAATTACGGACAGGCACAAAATAGGGCTTTGCCGCTAAAAGATGGTGCTAGCGGTAGCTGGGTATATCATGCATTATTGGGTTGGATATATTTTGACGTAAATAATGTTAACCCTGCGGAAAAAACGGCTTGGTTTTCTGTGGGGGACACTAATTCTTGGTTTTACGCCAAGAGGTCTTTATCTTCGATGTCAACTAAAAGTATGTTTACTGCATATTCGAGCTCTAGGAATGTATTTGGGCATAACGGAAATAATAATTTATGGGCTTACTGGATATATGTCGATGGGGTTATTAGGATTTATGACTATTATGGGCAAAAATGGTATAGATTTAATTTAGGTGGAGCTATAATTGAAGAGCCGTATTCTGGGCCTAGTATACCTCCCATTCCTAATGACTTTGTGAATCCTTTAGATGAGATTCAGGGCAGTACGAAAATATGGGTGCAAGGATTAACTTCTCAAGATAATTTTGATAATTATGAAATTGCGTCTAATGATCGAACGATTCAAATATCTTATTCTGGTCAAAATCTATTGCCAACATCTGACTATTGGGTTAAAGACGAATTTTTCTTTGATGCTGATTATGGATCTACGGTAAATTTTAAATGCAACACATATAAGGAAGAGTATGGAGATGGCTATTATAAAGTTAATCCTAACGGAATTAATATTTTCAACACAGAATTTAATTTAAGCTTTAAGAACAGAAAGAACAGAGAAGCTAATGCAATTATTCATTTTTTGGAGAACCATCTTGGTCAACATGAAATTGATAGACCTTCTCCAAATCTAAAATATAAACAGGGAATATCTGGATTTAGATGGGCCGGGGATTCTACGTTTCATCCTTATGATTCAACAGAGGTTCAGTCAAAGAAATTTTACTGCACAAGCTTTAGTCATAGTTTAAATTTTGAAGATAGTAATGATATTACGTTAACATTAAAAAATTACGACACTTCTTTGCTTCAAAAGTCTGAGGGGTTGTTTGTTAAGTCTCCAGATAATTATGATGATTCAGTTTATTATGGAAGAGATGATGTAGTGTTTTTTACTGGTAATAATCAATACTACTACTTTCGAACAGATTATTTAGATCCAGATCGTGAAATTGTGGGGTTACCTCCTGCAGAAATGAAGGCTGAGTGGACGAGGAGAGATGGAAATTTTATTGAATTAAATACGGGAGAGTGGACTAGAGATTTTTTCTGGCGCCCTTCTATCGGACTAGAGGTTTCTCAGGCTCCAAAAATGAATATTATTGGTAGCGAAGAGGGTTATGCTCAGGTATATGCAAACGGAGCAAATCAAAATTTACTTAATCTTGATTTAAAATTCGAAAATAGAGAAGATGGCGAAACCTACTCTATACTGCACTTTTTTGAGCAACATTATGGTGTCGTTCCTTTTAAATTTAGTCCTCCAGCTCCTTATGAATCAGAAAAAAGTTTTATTTGTTCAGAGTGGTCTCATACTTATAATTTTAAAAATAATCACACAATATCTGCAAAATTTGAAGAGTATCCAATTGGCATATCTAGTAAAGACTTTGTAGATTTAGAAACTCCTTCTATCGGTGGGCCAGCTAAAATAATATTTGATAGCCCCTTGATTCTTGCGCAAAAAGAAGATGGGGCTTTATACGATAAAAGAGTTAAAAAAAGACTTTTAATTAAAAATATAGGCGGTTCTGATGCAACAATTGATCAGTTGTACATATCTGATTCTAATTTTTTCAAAATATCTGGCAATAGGGTGTTTGGTTTCAACTATGTGCCAAGTAGTTATCAGTTAGCTGAATCAATAGATGCTACAAAAATAAATCAAATATATGCAGAAATAACTGGATCTATGATTTCCGCCGAAAAAAGAAATATATTCCTGGAGTTCACGGCAAACTGGAAAGTTGCGGATCTTGTTTATGCAATATTAACCAGTGCAGATTTTATGCAATTAACTCCAGACTCCACCAATATAAATATCATATTTAAGGATTTACTTAACAGAACAGCTGATGCGGGTGCAATTAGTCACTATTCGACTTTTGAAAGTATAAAAGAAATTATTGATGACATTCAGTTATCTGAAGAGTATAAAAATCTTATTGCCTCTAACGTTAAAATTATAAATAAAAAATTAAGCGAATCAGAAAACAAAATAAATATTCCTTACGATCAATTAACTGAATTAGGCATCAATGGAAAAGAAGCAGAACTTAAAGAATTTGATGAAAGTGGACAGAATTTTAAGGTAGGTGAAAAAGAGTATTTTCAAGATAATCAGGGCAGGGTTTTAGACCGAAGCTCTGGAAAAACATATCCGTGTATGTATCACATATCTAGTAGAATTTTTGACCTATACGGTCAGAGTGTGATTACCTCAGACTCAGATGCATATGTNGATATAGAGTTTTTCGCNGGAGANTCTGCTTTTATGGAGTCNAGATTAATTAATGAAAGNAATGAAGAAATTCACTGGAGNAGATTGAATGGACAGTCTGGACCAATTAGGGTTGATTTTGTAAATAAATTATTTGAGGGAAAGGTTAATGTTTTAGAGTCTAATAATGATGTCAAGAGCGCCGATCTATCTTGCTTTGTATTTGCTTCCGACGATAGCGTTAATGACTCAATATGGGACGAAGTACAGCCTTTGCCTATTAAGTCTATTGATTGCCCAACAATTTATTGGGAAGAGCAAGAGACTTATNGAGGTTTGGATTATTTTTCTATAACTTCTTCATCGGATCCAAAAAAAATAAATACAAGACTTGTATGGGATGAGCCAAATGCAGCTTTAGACCATAATATTTGGATTGAATATAATTTTATAGCATACTCCTCTGATCATGGAATGTTAATGCCCAGAAGCCCCTTGAATCCCTATAATCTTGATCAAGATATAGGTAAAAGCGCTAGTTGGCCTTCAAATATATCCAGTAAATTGAAAATAGTAACCAATGATTCAGTCGTGAGCGATACGGCAAGAAATACTGAAGATCATACTGTATTAAGCGTTAAAGAGGTTACTAGCGGTTTACCAAATGGTTACTCTAGCGCTTATATTCAAAGAGGTTTAGTAAGAGCAAAAATTTTAGAGCAAGTTGGGGTAATCGAAACGCAAGATTTAGAAGAAAACTATGGTCATCTTTTTGGGACAAAGGCTATTCGAGAAGCGATTGAAAGTTATAATCCTAATATTGCAAAAATGGTTTTAATTGCAAAACCAGAATGCTGGATAGAGTCTGATGAAAATAGCGCTGGAAATTTAATGTTTGAAATTGTTAAGGTTCACAACTATGGTATTCAGAAGGATCACATTAATCAAAAATACAACTTAGTAGTAAATGATCCCGTTAATCCGCTTCCTTTGGAGGTTGTTGGAGCTTATGACAGTCTAAACGAAGCTGAATATAGATTGTCAATAATGTCTTCTTCGCCAATAAATGCTTTCAGGAGGTTGGTATACAGAAATCTAGGTAGTGCGCAAAGGCATGTTAGTCGATGGGCTCATGTTTTTGGGGTTGCAGGTAAAACGTTTTTTGAGCAATACTATGATCAACTTTCACCTGTTTATGATAAAGACGCTGATGCATCTAATTGGCCAAGCGCAAATATTTCACAAGCCCATAACTTAATGAATTGGTCTTTTTTAGATAATGCTGCATATATTACGCCGAATGGTAATGCTGATAGGTTCGTTGACTCAAGTTACAATTTGATAGGTGAATCGCAGTTATTTAATTCGAGAAATGTTCCTAAAGAATTTTCAGATATGTTTATGACCGAAAAGGATGAAGATCAATATTATTTTTTTTATGAGCCAGGGTTTTGGTACGAGAGCGGTGCGCTGTTACATGAAGAATTATACGTCAAGAAAGGTAGTAAATATGGATTTTTTGTATCAAAGCAATCTTTGCCCAGTCATTTTGTTCATAATTTATCTTTTCCAGAAAAGCATTCTCAGGGTGGACTGAAGTTCAATGTAAAATATTTTTTAAGAGAACCTTTTACTGCAGATCAGCAAAGACAATTTGATAAAGCTATTGATGTTTGGGAAAGGTTAATTCTTGATGATATAACTATAGATGTATATATATTTGATGAAGATCCTGATGATAAACAGGGTGGGCGTCTTGCATATGTAACCAGCAACTCTAAGAACATGTTATTGCGGGGCTTGGACGGAACTTTTCCGCTTGCTGGCCCTACGAATATGGTAATAGGTGAAAAATCTAGAGCCGATGATCGCTCTGAGTTTATACAAACCACTCCCTATGGAGAAACAAACCTTTCTTCTTTTTATTATACAATATTACACGAATTTAGTCATGCTTTAGGTATGCCTGGGATCATGCGGATTGGAGCTTTTGCGGCGTTTTTGAATTTTCAAAAAAGAGAAATAGGATTAAATGCTCATGGAATATCCGCTCAGCATGCAGATTTATTTCGTGAATTATATAATAATTTAATTGGTTATCACAGTGAATTTGGAACTCAGTTTGAAGGATCAAATGCTGTACAGGAATATCAAAGAATAATCGCACAAAAGGGACTAAATGATCCTTCTAAATATTTTTATGATTCTGTTCCTATGGCTCAAAATGACAGTTTACATTTAGCAGAATATACAAAAATATCTATACAGACAAACGATATTAATTCTACAGATTGGACGGATCCCATTGAGATAAGTTATGAGGGTCAGGGCGTTAGTATTCCGCAAGGTTATGAGCAGAGAAAAAAAATCATATATGCATTTAAGAAATCTGAATCAATGCCTAACGATAATCCTGGAGAGCAAGAAATTATTATTGACTCTGCGAATGAAGATTCAGAATATTCGCATAGATATACTGGTAATTTAAAAAATAACTGGTACAATGCAAATCCCGGGGGAAGAGTGTATCTTTGTTTCGCTGCAGTAAGTCTATTAACTAAATTAGGAAATGGAGAAGTTAAATACACGGTACCCGAAGAAGATTGGTCTGATCCAGTATTACTAAGCGAAGATTTAGCATTTGGCTTAATCAGCATGTATAAGGCTGCAAGTTCTTTACCAACCGATAACCCTGGAACTGTTACTGTTGAGAGCAAACAATTTTCTGGAGGAACGGCCTTGGTGGCGCAAAATCCTCAAAATGGTTGGGAATCTTCGTCTCAAGCAATAAATTCATTACAAAGCGGAGATAAATTGTTTGTGGTTGTTGCTCCCGGAATAATCACACAAGGTAATATTCGACAAATATCTTTTCCAAATGAATTAAAAACACCTTATGGTGCAGTTGGAGAGCCAGAAGTATTGTCGGGTATAACTTTAGGCATTTTGGAGGATTTAGGTTATAATGTTAAAAGACATAGTTCTGGGAGATATGAAAGTGGCCAACCAGGGGGAGAGCCTACAAATAATGCAGACAATTTCTTGGAGCCAGATTTAAATAATTAAAATGAGTATTTCTACTAAAAAATTAAATAAACAATTACTATCTCTTTCCGCAGATTCTATTATAGAATTATACGAAATTGACTTTAGTTCTTTACAGCATGATTTTGAGCAGCTACAAGATATATTTGGAGCTAATGTCGGCGCTGATGCTGTGTATAGATTTTGCTCTGCGCAAAATAGTACAAATCCCATAGTCTGGCAAGGAAAATCATATCAACCTTTACCGATAAAACTAGAAGATTTTGAAAATTCATCTTCTGGAAAACTTCCTAGACCAAAACTTACAATAGCTAATCCCGAAGGCCTACTCTCTAAAATAGTATATTCTAATCAAGATTTTCTTGGATGCAAGGTAACAAGAAAAAGAACATTCTTGAGATTTTTGGATGATGAAAATTTTGAGTTGGGAAGTAGGGGTATAAATAACAAGGGAAAAAACCCATTTGGGAAAGCAGATAGTAAAGCCCATCTTCCTGATGATGTTTACAAAATATATAAAAAAATTGCAGAAAACAAAAATATAATCCAATTCGAATTGGCTTCTCCATTAGAAATGGATGATGTAGTTCTTCCCGCTAGACAAATTTTAGCAAATCATTGTCCATGGACTTATAGGTGTGAGGTGGGATGCAAATATTCAGGTTTGCCAATTGAAACTTCGTCTGGAAAAGATTTAACTAGCGGATTTGCTGAAACCCCAGAAATTGTCGAATTTAATGGTCAGCAAATAAAAAATTATGGAGCTGTAATACCTCAAGCTTATTCTAGAGCCGTGCCACACTGGTATAGGTATGGATATATTTTAAACGCTTCTCAGGAAAGAGAGCGAGGAACAAAGGATAATCCAGGCGCCTATAAGCTTGGGGAAGTTGTGAAAATAGAAAACAAGAATGCTGAAAACGTATATCTCAGGACTCCGCAGTATTTTGTTTGTATTAAATCTCACGAACTTCCTTTTAATTATCACCCGTTTTTAAATAGAGAACACTGGGCAAAGGATGAATGTTCGAAAAGTCTGGAAGCGTGCAAAAAAAGATTTTCAAATGATTCGGAGTATGATTATCTTCAAGATTTTAACGATTCATTGACTAAGGGCGGAAATATTAATTTTGGAGGTTTTCCTGGAGCGGAAAAATATGGAATTGAATGATATTTTAATTGAAAAAATTAAATTTCATTTGAATCAAAACCTAAAACAGGAATCTTGTGGGGTGGTATATATGCATGAGGGTTGCTTGGATTACATGCCTTGCATAAATTATAGTTCAATGCCTAGCAGTTCTTTTTCCATAGATCCTATGATAATTATATCTTACGATGTAAAATACATAGTGCATTCACACATTAACTCAGGGCCAGAGCCATCATTATCTGACGTTAAATATGCAGAAAATTTAGATTTGCCTTATATTATATACAGTACAAAAGAAGATCGATTCTATATACATAAATAGTGTATTAAATTAAAGGCAAAAGGATGAAAAAGGTATTTTTACATGGAAAACTTGGAAACAAGTTTGGAAGAGAATGGGATTTAGAAGTTGAATCTCTGCAAGAAATGCTTGTTGCCATAGATGCAAACAAAGATGGATTTATGGAATACATGATTAAAGAATCTCAGGGTGGAAATAATTTTGCTTTTTTAACAAAAAAACCAGAAGAAATTAATAAAGATGATGATTTAACCGAGTGTTTCATCCCTGAAAGCGATGTTTTTATTAAAAATAAATTTGAAGAAATTCATGTAGTTTCTTCTGCACAAGGTGGAATTCTTGATTGGCTTGTGGCATTTGGTAAGTGGTTTTTTAGCGCCGAAGTCTTGTTTCAAGTTGCTCTGATGACAGCTGTAAGCTATACGATAGCAGAGTTAACAAAACCGCCAGATCCACCTAAGCCCAAGGATAATACAATTAGCACAAAATCTTATCTGCTGTCTGGAAGTCAAAATAGAGCTGCACAAGGCGTAGCTCTTCCTGTGGGTTATGGTCAATTAGTGATAGGATCTTCTAATGTTGGAGAATATGAATCTGTTTTTAGAAAAAGATCTTCTGATAGTAAAATGTCTTTGGAGTCTTATGTGATAACGAAAAAACTAGATATTTTATGTGAAGGTCCAATTGAGGGTTTTACTGATTCGTCTGGAAATGTTATTAGGGAGGTAGATGCTGACTTTAATGAGGGAGAGAAATATCAAAAGGCTTTATATCTAAATGATGTCGTAGTAAAGAATGAAAATGATACTTTTAACTTTGTGTTGAGCGAAGATAATAATCGCAGAGCCATAGATATTAAAAAAGGGGGTCAAAACGAAACAAAGCTTATATGGAACGAAGGGGGACGAGGATTTGTAAATTATATAAAACGATACAATACTTTATTGTACGGTCCATCTCCGTATATTAAAACAAAGGAGTCAGAAAACTCAAGCGGCGTTGAAACCGCTTTTTATGAGCAAGAAAGTAAATTTGTTGACAAGGTTTCTTTTGCTGTGAATGATGGAGGGGCAAAAGTATTTTCTCACTTAATATCTAATCCATGCGTCAATCATTTTTCAGTCACTATGGCCGCAGAACTTTCGACGACAAATAGCGATAAAAGCGACCAGTCTTTAAGGGATGGAATATATGGAAGAACAGAATATAACGAATGTTTTTTTATGATATTAGTTAAAAGATCTTTTGGTGAGTTTAATGTTTTAGATGAAGAAAGAAGTGGAGTTAGGTTTGTTCCTGGAGATGATACTTTACCTACAGATGAAGCAGGATTAAAAAAAGCGTATTCTTTATACAGTGACGCTAAAAGTAATTATATAAACTCTGGATCGATGGGTAAAATATATGAAAACCTTATCAGCAACAGTTCGACGGAAATTAGCAGCATTTCAGTAAATGAAAAAATACAAAGAGAAAGTCAAGCATTTTTTGGATACAATGCATGGAGGGTTTTAAAAGATACAGATGAAGCAAGTGGATTAAGGGCTACTCCAACAACATTGTACGATGGTTTTTTGGGACTATCTCTACCAGAATTAACTCAAAGCACTTTTGAGGAAGCTTATTCTTCAGAGCAGAAAAAAATTTTTAAATTGTTCGTGCAAAAGAATAAATCTATTCTTGATGCATATAACACCAGGATGATTGGGGGCATGTTTTTTAAGATTCGTGGTATAGCAACTGCCCCTTATGAGTTTCAATTAAATTTTGATGTGTTGATTCCTTTTACAGACGTGGAAAAGCAACAAGGTATAACTGTAAAAATTATAAAATATAGTCCCGAAACAGATCCGGGAACAGATAAGGCAGAGTATATCAATGTATCTCCAACCCAACTAGGTACAAACAGGGTTGTTGGCTTTACAATAGGCGGCATGTATCAAAGAAGAAGCTTGGTCCTAAAAAATATACAAGAAAGAATAAGCGCTAATTTAACATATCCAAATACGGCAATGGCGTCTGTCGAAATAGATAGTAGAAACTTTAACTCCGAACCCACACGCGGTTACGGCTTAAAGTTAAAAAGGGTTTTGGTGCCATCAAACTATAATTCGGTCACAAGAAAATATGAGGGCGCGTGGAATGGCTTGTTTCTTGGGCAAGAAAATCAAAATAAGTCAGTAGGGTCAATAGATGACGAATATAGAAGGTGGAGTGATAATCCTGCTTGGGTATTTTATGACATAGTAACAAATAACAGATATGGGGCCGGAAAGTTTGGGATTACGGAAAAGAATATTGATAAGTGGCAATTATATAAAGCAGCAAAGTACTGCGATGAATTGGTTAAAACAGGTTATTCTCCGCAAACAAAAACAGAATTGTTAAGAGCATTTTCGACGAGTAATTTAATAAATTCATATATGTCTGCTGAAGGAGGAGGCAAGGAAGTAGAAATAGATATAGAAAGTTATTTTTGGTCTAAAGGGTTGGGTTTGAACGATTCTGGTGATTCTGGAAATTTAAATTTTACAGATAATAATTTCTTTGAATATGACTATTTGCCGGAAAACTTAAGTGATGTAAAAGATTTTGAAGCTTATGTTGATTCATATCCCACAGATTTACCTGCAGCTTTTGAGGCGGATACTAGGGGTTTAACAAAAGAGCAATGGGGCAGAGATCATCACTTAACTTATGGAGATAGAACTGTTACTACTTTAAAAGCTCCATCTAGATCAACATATTTATTTGATGCATATAATGAATCAACCAAGGCAAATGTGTTAATAGATGAAGTGTGTTCAGAAATGCTTGGAAGAAATGCTAGCGAAGGCGAAAGAGAAAGTTGGTCTAATTATGATTGGACTGTAGAAAATTTAATAGATCATCTTATTAATGAGTATCCGAATGGCGAACCTTTGGCGGGAGGCGGATTCTCCGAGAAGGATTTCATAAACGAATTTGGCGACGGAGAAAAATTTAAAGGGAAAAAAATTGCATTCTTTTTTTACAGGCATCCATTTAAGCAATATTCTGATCAAAAGAAAAGAAAGATTCAAGAGTTATCTGTATTAAATAGTGACAATTGCCATATTGAAGAAAGGGTAATTTTAAGATCCAATGCAAAAACAAGAAAAATATATATATCCGGCGATAACTTTGAAGACTTGAGTTTTAATCTTGAGAGGCCTGATTATGTGTCTTACGTGAATAATGATGCCGCTATACTTTCTTTATTTGAGTCAAGGGGTTCGACAGATACTAGATCTAAAGCTGAATGGGGAAAAGATTATTTTGAAAACACTGGTCAAAGCGCGGGGCATGAACTTCCTAGTGCATTTTGGAGTTGTGGCGCATGTGCTTGTCAAAAAAATTATCCTTTAGTGGAGCCTAGGTTTACATCTAATTTATACTTGACAGACAAAACCAAAGCTATGGCCGCACTGAATTCTATTGCTTCTGTATTTAGGGGTATGGTTGCTTATGATGCGGGCAGAATATCTGCTGTATTAGATGGCCCAAAAGAGTCGGTTAAAATATTTACAAATTCGAACGTTTCTTCTGATGGGTTTACATATTCTGGACCCAATAGAAATCAAAAATTATCAAGTTCAATAGTAAGATTTAACAATAAGGAAAAAAACTATAAATCGGACTTAGTTTTTGAAGAAGATTCAGAGTTTCTTCAGAAATTTGGGTGGGTAGAAAAGGAAACAATTGGCTTTGGTATTACTTCTCGATCTCAAGCTCTTAGGTTAGCCAAATGGAATCTATTTACATCAAATCTAGAAGGAGAGGTTGTGAGGTTTCAGGCTGGTCAAGAGGCGGCAAATTTAAAGCCAGGTACAATTTTTGAAATTTCAGATTTTATTAGAAGTGGTCAGGATAAGCATGGTAAAATATTAGAAATAAATGATTATAGAAATGCCGGCATATATGGAAATAAGCAACTAAATGTTTATGACCCTCATTTTGTTATAGATAAAAATATCTTAGGAGAAAAAAACTTTTCTAAGGTTGAGATAAGTGTTTCGAGCGCTCAGGAGTCTTATGAGTATGATGATGTTGATCGTAGAGCCGCCTTTCAATTGGACGAGCAAGATCAAGATGTTGAGATTGATAATTATTTTGGAGATCAAATAGTTAGATTTGAGGGCTCTGTTATGTCCTCTGAGATTGAGCCAGGTAATTCATTGGAAGTTAATAAAAATATTATTCACAATCTGGTCGTCAAAAAAGAAATTATTGTTGAGCCTGGAAGTAAAAAAATAAAATGCATGCAGCATGGGTTTAAAAGTGGTGATCGAGTAAGATTCGTTTCTAGAGGTTCTGTGCCTGGAGGTCTTTCTAAAAATAGGCAGTCAGGTAATGCTTATTTTGTAAAAAATACTGGACTTCATAATTTCGAGGTTTCAAAAATCGATGGTGGAGATTCTATAATAATATTGGATGAGGGCTCTGACTATCTTGGTAATTCTGGTGGTGATCATTATGTTTGTCCAGATAAACCACGGGCTTCTCAAGATTTAATAACAAAAGCCGAAATTGATAATGTTCTTTTGGGGTCTGATTATGTTATAAGGCAATATATTTCTTTTGATGAAACTGACGAACAAAATGATATAAGGGATGTTCCTGAGATTTACTTAACAAATTTATTATCCGAAGACATTTTAAATGTTAAATATAAGACGTGGATAAAGTCTAGAATGTTGGGTAACGTATATATTGCAAGTGAAAATTATGTATTTTCTGATTTTTTTGGGTGGATATATTCTGCGCATTTAAGTGCTAACACTGGAAAATGGATTAATATTGCAGATATGGGTTGGGCTCATATGCATCCAGGGCAAACTCCATCAGATTATGATCATTTGTATTTTAATTTTTATAAGGGTAGTTCGGTAAACCCTTTTATTAGACTGATGTTTTCCGATTTTACAAATAGAAGTTTGTTGATTTTTGATTCAAATGCAAGTCAATATTCTGCAGGTGATGAAATTCATGTCGGAGGAACGCAAGAAAATCCTTTGGGTAAAAAAATGGTTGTATCAAGTGTTTATAGTAATCCTCCCAGTTATTACGTTAGGATTCCAGGCGATAATCAAACGGAAACCTCATCTCAATCAATTCCTTCAAATACATTATCAAGCCAAGAAATTTCACAACACCCCACTATAAAGCAAAAATCAATTAAGTCTATTAGTTATAGTGAGCCAGGATCATCAAAGCAAGGAGGGTTCGCCATAACACTTGAATTTGAACCTGGCCATGGAGTTAATTTTAGAAAAAATTATTCTGTAACAATCAGTGATGTTGTTCAGGCCGATCCCAATCATACTTTTGCTGGTTTGATAAATGGAAAAACTTTTGAAACAATATTTGTATCCGCAAATATGATTGAGTTGGTTGATTCGGAAACTGAGGCTGAAGTTTTTGAGCTTGAATTTGTATCTCTTCAATCCATATCAAACCATGGAACTTTGGTTTTATTTGAAGATTTTATTGACACAGACTCCTTTCTTTTAGAGAGCAAAAAATATCGTATGATATCTACAAAACAGTCTGAAAATGGAACTTTTGAGGTTATAGGTTCGGAATATAATCCATCAAAATTCGATGCTATTGATAAGGCGGATATGGTAAAAAAACCCAGCCTACCAATACCTCCGCAGGAAAGCATGGAGATTCCAGATGCTCCTAGTGATTTAGAATTAAAAGATTTTACAATTAGAAATAAATCTTTAGGAAAAAAAGCTTACTATATATATGGAAATGACGGGACGAACGGAGATGGATTTTATTATCCGTTGTATTTGTCTGCTGAAGGTTTGTCCAATTATCATTCTCACACTATAAACGGAGTTGAATATTTTATGAGTAATGAATATTCATTTCACGGTGTGCCCGCAGCGCCTTTTGATTTGTATAGCGTAGTGCCTGGGGCTAAAGCGTATTACGTGTATGGAGATGATGGTGTAAATGGTGAAGGCTTTTACTATCCTTTGTACTTATCTAAAATGTCTCTAACCTCTTTTCATACTCATCAAATAAACGGAGTAACTTACTATATGCCTCAAGCATATTCAAATCATGGAACCGCTTCTTTGCCAAGCCCTAATCCATTCTTTTTAGTGCCAGGAGAAAATGATCCTATTAATGGAGATGTTTTCGCTGAGGTGGTTCAAAATTATTCGGTTGGATCAAGTTATTATACACCATCACAAGGTTCATCGGGGGGCGGAGGTTACTAAAATGAAAACTTTACTAGCAGTAAAATTTGATGTAAATGATTTAGATGCGAGCTACGAAATTATAGGAACTTCTGATAACTATTCTTTTCAGTATCAACTTGGATTGGGTAGCGATTTATTAGAGGGCCTACAGGGAAATGAATATACAAAAGTGGTTGATTTGAAAGGTAATTATGGAATATTTGATGTAAGAGTTTTTGCTNTAAGTAATATTGGTATTCGGTCAGAATTTGTAGAAGAAAAAATTTCTATAGCTGCTCCTGAGTTTTACGGAACATATGTTTTTACAGATCTTTCTGTTTTTGATGGCAATGAAATTCTGAGTAAAAGCGTTGTTAAGGCTGCAACTATAGAGGATAATGAACTTATAGTTTCTTCAGAGTTTGTAGGTAGAAGTATAAATTTGAAATGGAAAATGACTCCTCCAGTTGGTCACCCAAAAGAGGGAGAAGAAATATCTGCAGAAATATTATCAGATTCATTTTTTAGTCATTTTGAGGTGAATATATATGACGGAACAGAGGGGAGATTGATAGGGCAGCACGAGATTGATGGTTCTGCAGCAATTATCCAAAAGCTTTCAAGCACATCTCCTTATGAATATTTACAAGATTATAAAAATGTTGTTTTAGAAATAAACGAGCCAATATTTAATGATTTAGATTTATCAAGAAATGTAAAATTTGAAATTTTGTGTTATGATTCAATTGGCGGAGTTGCTAGAGCTGAAATTTCCTGCATAAATCGAGCTCCAATAGTTAGCTCTTTTAATGTGGGGGATAGCGTATTAAGGTCTGAATTTAATTGGCAGGTGTTGGACAAAGATAAAACATTTGAAAATATATATGAGTTTGCAATACCTTTTGGAACAAATCTATATAGTGAATATAGTGTTTATGAGAATTATTTATTTTTTAAAAATAAAAGAGAAGCACTGGATTATGAATTAATAAAAGGCAGAAATTATAAAAAGGGTGAAATGTTTTTGTTTGAAGATGATAATGTGTATCAAGCAAAAAAGACGCATGATTGTGAGGCTAGTAATCAGCCAGGTAATGACGAATTTTGGCAAAATGTGGGAGAAAAATGCGACTATTTATACAAAGTGCATAAAGTTGATTCTGGGGCGCTGACATCATACAGGATGTGGGGTTATTCTTATTATTATTCTTTGGTAACAAACGATCGATATGGACTGGGTGTTGCATATAATTTAACAGAAGAAGGCTTGAGGCAAATTAATGTTAACTCAGTATTAAGAGAATTTTCTTCAAATATACAATTGACAAATTTGAGGTTTAGGGAAAATAAAGATACTTTAATTTTTAATTGGGATATTGTTGATGGTTCTGGATTATTAGTAGATCTAGAGCAATATAGGTATTTATATGAAAGTCAAGAAGTGCCTCAAGTTTTAGGCGTAAAGGCTTATCTTATAAATGAAGACACTAATCAGACCGTACTCGAAATAACTCCAGGAAATAATTCTTTTGCAGAAGTTGATGGTAAGGTAATCTCGGGTTTTCCAACTGCTAAAATTTTTAATACTTTTGATTATACTAGAGATCTGAATAATCAAATTTTTAAGACAGGTGGGTTCCCTGATAGTAAAAAATTTGAGGTTGGTAGTTTTTATGGCGCTGGGGGTACTGAATTTGTATTTATGGAAGGGGGTCAGTCTTTGTTTGAATCTTTGCTAGAAAATAGATATAGTCATTCTGGGCTTGGAGACATTTCTATTATGCCTGTATATGATAATTGGTCTCCATCAAAAACTTATGTGATTGGTGATTTTTTTCAATATGAAAAAAGTATATATTATACAAAAAAAGAGTTTGGAAAGGGCTCTAATGAGTCTAATTTTAAAGGACTTTGGTCTAGTGAAGGAACATATGTAATTGGAGATCTTGTTGTTGCGCCGACTGTACCAGTATCTGTTTTTAACTCTAACAAGGCTTATACTGCTGGAGAATACGTTATATATCAAGAGGAGATATATTTATGCTTCCAAAATCAAAATGAGATAAATATTAAAACACCTGGGACTGATAATTTTTATTGGCAAAAACGGGGTATTTTTAATGATGTTCCGTGCTCTATTTTTAGGTTAGATAAATTGATTGATACTTCTGGGGCAGACTATCAGGTTAGAACTCCTTCTGAATTGTTGTCTGTAAATAAACAGGATGTAAATCATAGAGCTTGGGTAATCGCAAATCCACAAAACACTACAGACTGTTTTGAGTTAATAGCTTCAGAGTTTGTGTTTGATAGAAGCGATTTGAATTTATATAAAAAAGATATAGATCTTTGGCAGCAGAATAGTGTTTATAAAAGGGGGTCAATGGTCGTTTATGAAAATGATTTGTGGATTGCTGTAAAGGCTGCTTCAGTTGGTCAAGCTCCAGGAGGCAGCCATAGTAAGTGGGAAAATACATTAAATTCTCAAAATTTAACATCAAATTATAATCAGGGGGATCTTGTTTATTATAATGGAACGATTTATGAGTGTTTGTCTGACAATCCAGAGGGAGCCCCGATACTTGCGGTATTTGATGAAAGTAGAACTTCAAATTATAATGATTGTGAGTGGAGGCCGTTTTGGCAGGTCAATAATACTTTTAATGATCTTGCACCTTTTGCGCACATAGGAATACCCGAGGGCGGAAAGCGTAGTATTGGCTTTAAGGTTTCATTAATTACTTCGGATCAAAAAGTAATGTCGTCTTCAGAAATTGTTGCCTTTAATCCACCTCCTGATATATTGCGACAAGGATTTACCACTAATAGTACAAGTAAGGCTTCTAGGGTAAGGTTTAATTTTAATTATAGAGAAGGGTTTGCGGAAAAAACAACAAAAGTAAACTTGTATAGATCAAGTGAGTCTGAATTTGATATTACTGGATCAAATAAATTTGCAGCTAGCAGTACAGAAGAGTTTCTTGATCCCACTACTCCTAATCCAGATTATAATGCAAGCTTTGTAAAAACAATTATTGGTGAAGGTGAACATGCGGACTTTGGGGATAATATAACAGAAATATTTGATGATCCACCTTTGTTTGTGGATTCAGACGGAATAGAGCATCCAACTGGATATTATTACAAAATATTACCTTTCGATGATTTTGGTTCTGGAAATCTTTATGGAGTTAAGGATAATATGCATGGTTTAGAAAAGGTTATTGTTTATCCTAAAAGTTATCACAGTCCCAATCCACATGCTCCTATAGGAGAGATTCCAAAAGCAAATCAGCCAGGAGTTACTGCAGGAGATACAACAACCGTAATTGTAGGAGAATCGATTCCTGGGCCTGTAGCTAATTTTGCTGGTGTTACAGCATTTGAAAATTATTTCTTGAATTGGGATTTGCCTAATTCTGAAATTTTAAAGGAACAAAATGGAAATAAACTTGTTGCCGTTCAACCTAACGATATTGATCATTTTGAGGTTTGGGAATCTAATGAAAGTCATTTAGAGGTTAATAATACAGAGCTAACTAAAGATCAAAATTTACGAGGTTACAGAAGAATACTTGGTGATTTACCCAGTTTTGGAAATGTTCCTCCGGAAGAACTTGATATTGGATATGATATTACAAATGCCACAGAGATTATGGAAATTGCTGGAGACGGATTTTCTTTTGAAGCAATACATCAAGGAAGAACAAATGAAAGAAGATATTTTTGGATTCGGGCCGTAGACGCAGCAGGAAATAAAAGTCCGTTTACTGGGGCAGCAGATCTTGGAACTGATACAGTTTCAGGTTTAGAATTAACTTTGGGGCAGGCCAAGACTACAGATATTGCTGACTTTGAACAAAATATAACTGCGACTTTTCCTAATACTTTAGCATTAGTTCCTAATGATCCATTTTCTGATAATACTTCTCAACCAGGAAGTATCGCTTGGGAGAGGCATTTTGTTTATTATAATGGAACGGGTTATGTTATAGGAGCTGGAGAAACTGATGATGCTTTTGTATATTGGAGCGCAACAGGAAGAACTCCTACTCATCTGAAAGATATTGTTCCTTTGACTGATACTCAATCTGGGGAGCTTGGTTTAACTGGTCCTGGGGGTGGCGTGTTGGATAGTAGTATTAATAATCCATTAAGAAATATTCTATATAGTGGGGGTTATGATACATCTGATTATCATCCTGCAGGAGCAGGGCATAGTACTGAATTTAATTCTTCAAACCCCGACGCTCCTTACAATAACAATGAGTTTCCCAATCTTTTGGGTGAAACCGACGATTTTATTATAGCAAGAAATGCAAATGGTATTGCAACAACAATGTGGCACTCTTTTGCTAATGCAACAATTGGAACTGCGCATATAGAGGAAGCTGCAATTACTAGTGCAAAAATTCATACTTTAACTGCTGACAAGATTAGAAGCGCAGAAATAAAAGGTCAAGATATTCAGGTTGGCGGAACAGGTCAAATTAGAAGTTTTGATTTTAGTGGTCTTGCTGATACTGGCAAGGGTTTTGTTGTTAGCGGCGATGGAAGTTTTGTTTTTGCAGCAGATGACGGGCGTTTGCACTTTGATGATGGAGAGCTTGTATTAGAAGGAAAGCTAAGACAAATTGATGGTAAAGAATATACATTTTTAGATTTAGATGCTTCGCCTGATTCATTTTTTTATGATGAACTGGCTGATGGAACATATGCTATGGATGATCATACTGATGTATGTAATATTAGGGCGAGTTTTCAAAATAGTTTTGTTCAGTCAACTGGAGTCAGATTTAAAATAAGTGATGCCAGTGGCAATAATTTTGTGGAATATACAGATCATGATTCCAATGGCAGGTATAATATCAGTGGATTTAGGTACGATCCTTCGAGCGATTTTGTTGCTGGAGAGCCTAGTGTTGCAAGTGCGCAATTTGATATTACTGGGTTTGATGAAATGATTCATACTTCAAATCCTCCATTGAGTACAGTGATTATATCTGTATCAGGAGATGTTGTATCTTATGAAAGATCTATGCCAATTAATTTAGTTGCTGATGGAGCTCCTGGNCCTACGGGAAGGTCTCCTATATATAGAGGGCTTTGGAGCGATCAAAAAGATTACACGGGAGTACTTGAGGGAACAAATGGATTTGATGATTTAAGGGGCGACGTAGTTTTTCTTAGTGGAGAATATTATATTGCAAAAAATAACAGCGGACCAGGAACTTCAGTTGGACCTAAAAATCCAGGTATTTCAGTAAATGAAAATTTTTGGGCAGAATTTGGGGCTCAATTTGAAAGTGTAGCAACAACTTTACTTTTAGCGGAAGATGCAATAATTACTCATAACTTAGTTATTGGAGAAGAAGACCCTAATAATCCTGGAGCAGGTGCTGGAGGAGTAATTAAAACTGCTGGAAAAGAATTTGAAAACGGAATTCCTGGATTCTTTTTAAGTAACACTGGGGTTCCTCCGAATCCTCAATTTGATGTAGGTGGAACAGGGTCTTTTATTAGATTTGACTCGGACAGTAATAGAATAGAAATTAAAGGGTCACTAATTATTAATAGTCGTGACTATACAGATTTAGATATTAACTCTATAGATAGTAAGGGAGACGACGCAATATTTATTGGAGGTGGATATAATAATTTTATAACAGGATCTCAAATTGGAGAGACTGGATTCGCGTCTTCTATTGTTGGTGGGGGAGCCAATGATATAAGTGGAAGATTTTCTTTTATAGGTGGTGGTTTTAATAATAATCTAGGAGACAATTTTTCCGCTATTGTTGCTGGATACAATAATGAAATGCCGAATTTAGAGTCTGGCAATGCTGGAGCTAATTTTATTGGAGCTGGCGTAAAAAATATTATAGATGGAGGAACAAATCAAACAATAGTGAATGGATTTGAAAATGAAATATTTTTTGGTCCAGAAGATATAACAATTGGTAGTAGTAATTTTAAAGAAATTATTTATGATCCTGATAATTCGTTATTAGCCGAAGGATCTTTTGGTAAAGGAAAAGGGGTTACTCGATTATTAGATAACGGATGGGCCTTTGATACTAATTTTCCCACAAGTGGAACTATATCTGATTGGCAAAATGTATTTTTCGCTTCTTATGAAGATGCTGGAGAATTAAAATCATTGCAAGGATTAAACTCTGGATTTTGGATTTATCCAATAAATTTAGGTTGGGTTTTTGTTCCAGATCAAAAAGATAAAATTTTTGCATCTCAAGGTAGTCGCTGGCCTGGTTGGATTTATTTATCAACTAAACTGCATGGAACATCAAATGATATAGGTTGGACTTATTGGCCATCAGACCACACTTTTACAGGTATAACTACTTCCGGTGGAACTAGTAGTGTATCTAGCGGTGAGGCTGTGCTTTTCTATTCAATGTCTCACTCTTCGACTAGCGAATTCATATACGTGTGTGTTGATCCAAGTAGTGGTGAATACTATTACTTAAGTTTGACTGATCACACTAGCGGAAACTTTAACTGGCAACTTCTATATACATTATCATGAGCAATATTTCTAATATTCCACAAAACAATCCGGTTCAAGCTCCTGCAGTATCCATCACGAATCCAGATGTGCCCAGTGATAACCCTTTGTTTACTAATTATTATGCTCAAAATAACTTTATAGGAGCTGGCGTTGCTGGAGAAATTATAGACAGTCAAAGATGTTCTATAATAAATGGTGCAAACAATTTAATAAGTGGAAAATATAATGCGCATATTATTGGGGATTACATGGGCTTAACTGGATATACTGATATTCAAGATAATTCTTTTAATGTTGGATGCCATAATGGAATGGTTGTATATGGAGATATACGCAGTAAAAGAAACTTAATTGCTGAGGAGGATATTATTGCATTTTCTTCTTCTGATAAAAGATTAAAAGATGATATAACTTTAATAGACGAACCTTTATCTAAAGTTATGTCTTTAGATGCAATAGAATTTAATTGGAACGATAACCAGTCAACATATACTGGACACGATGTTGGTCTGATTGCTCAGCAAGTTGAACAAGTCGCTCCAGAAATAGTGGAGACTAGAAAAGACGGATACAAGGCAATTAAATACGAAAAAGTAAATGCTCTTCTTGTCGGTGCGATTCAAGAACAACAAAAGAAAATAGAATTTTTAGAAAAAAGACTAGAAAGTCTCGAAAGAAGATCTAGTCATTCATAACTTTCATGAGTATTCTTGCTTGAGTTGCAGGAATATCAGAAAAGTCATTCCATTCTTTTACAGAATCATTTTTATATTTTCCATCTTTCCACCAGTCTCTTAAGTAAACCTTAAACTCTTCGAAGTTTGAACAGTTTAATTTTTCTTTTGCGAGGTTTTCTATCATGGTTGATGGCGTGAGGGTGGGGGAGATATTGTTTTGAACAGCTAGTGTTTTATTGTTTGATTTATCTATCTCATCATCTCCGACAATATGAACATTAAGAAAGTTTCTTACACAGCGAACAAAAGCTCGATTACATGCAATAGTCTCGAGGAATTTAGTTGCAAAACTGCTGGTGTTGTTAAGGGTGGCATTTGCCATATCTTGAAATTCTACAACTTGACCTCCAGTTTCATAATTTGGTAAAAACTTTATTTTGCAGATAACTGCAACGTGATCATCTTGACATTTTACTGTTTCATAAGAAACGTCTGAAAAACCTCTGAGTTTTGCTAGCTCTTTAATTCCGCTTAACTTTATAAGTAATTGGTGATCGCTTAATCCATCAATTGTTCTGGGCATATCTTTTTTGCGAAGATCAAACCAAGATTTATTAGGAAACAGATGTTCGTCTTTAATCATTGATCTCCAATTAACTGATCCATCTTCACTGAAGTGGTAATCTACATTATCAAGAAGCCCAAAAGTATTTCTCCTGAATTTTCCTGGTCCGTCTTTGTAGTTTTTAATATATTTTACTGGTTGTTCTGGTGCTTCTAAAATTGATTCGAAAGTCACTGAGTTGTCTGTAGCTGTTTTTGTTTTTGCCATAATTAATTTTTGTTGTAAATTCTGAGTACATTAAGGTCTTCCCAGAATTCTTCGCAATCAATTACTTGATTGTGATCTCCTGGCTGGTTAAACTTCCAAGCAGCTTTACTGTTGTAAATTTGACCTCCTGATACTATTTTCATTGAACATTTATAAAAAGAATTATCGCATATTTTCTCTGGATTGTCAAGATCTTTTTTTGTTTTTGTATCCATTAATGTTACATTCCAGTCAAAAAATTTTATTCTTATATTGCTAATGTTTTCTTTATCTTTACTTAATAAATTAAATTTTATACCTAGTTTTTGTAATGATTGAAAATATTTAGGTTCATCATCTTCTGATACATAATAATTAATATAATTAATGTTATCTTTTACTACTTGTAGGTATTTTAATTCCATTGGCTTGTCTAGAAATATATTGCACTTTCTGTCATATGCCCACTTCGCAATATTTTGTTCATCAAAGCATTCGTGTCCCCAGATATTAACTGGTTGACCTCTCGCAAAGGATTTAGGCATGATGTGATTGGGAATAACGGAAAGACTCTCTGTTTGATATTGATTGCCAATATGTATTGTTTCTATTTTGTTAGCATTATGCTCTATATCTAAGAGATCCAAAACACCACAAGCAATATCTTCAGGTTCGATAAAGTTTACTGTCTTGGGAGACTCTTTGTTTGAGAACGATGGTTTCTGGCCTCCGCGATCAGACTCTAGCAGAACGTGATCTTTGCTATCTCCCCAGTATGGACCACAGCATTCTTTATATAGTATGCTATATAGGCATACTATTTTTTTGTCAAAACCAGATGCAACGTGAGCACTAAACGAATCATTCCCTAGGTGAAGTATAGAGTTTTGAATAAGATATGCGGTCTGCCTAATCGATGTAGATCCGTTATAATGAATGCAATGAGCAAGCTGTTTATCTTCTTTCGCTCCAATTTGTATAATGCTAATATTATTTTTTTGTAAGTAAGGATAAATAATTTCAATTACGTCGTTAAAGTAGTCGTAATTTTTTGAATCCATCCCACTGCTTGCATGAAGAGTAATATACTTTTCACATTCAACTGGAAAAAATAGCGTTTGAATTAGTGGCTTGTCAATTTTGATTCCACAAGATAATGCATATTGTTCTATGAGGTGCATAAATCGAATTGTATTTTATCTTTTCCGTTGTGCATATAATTGAGCATTCTTTGGGTGCCAATGAATGGCAAAAAGGCAATTTCAAAAAATCCTTTGTGATTGGCTTGACCTTCCATTGCTGCTAGATTGTCTAGGTTTTTATCATAAGGAATAACTTTATGTAAATATGGGTTGCCTTCAAGAATTTCGAAGTACTCTGGTTTTGTGGCGAAATAAATATTATATTCTGGATATACTTCTTTCATATTTTTTAGAAGAGATGTACAGAGGTATATATCACCTATGCTTTGGGGCATTGAGAATAATATTCTCTTACCCTCATCATCTTTATCTAGTAAATCTGCAAAATCTATCTTTTTGTTTTTTTCATTTTCTTTTGTAGCAACTTGTTTAAAATATTTTAAAACATCATCTCTGGACATATCTTCACTTAATCTTTTAAGCCAATGCTTGTGCCCCTCGTCCGAATCAATGACTTCCATGTCTAGTATGTTTTTATAAATATCTTTTATCCAAGCGGAATCATTTTCTATTTCAGGAGGGTTATAGTCTGGGTTCTTTGGTTGAACCGCAAAATCAAAGTTCCAATCAGGCTCTGGCATTTCATCGATAATTTTTTCTAGCTGAGATCCAATAGCTTCTATGCTATAATTTTTGATAACAAACTCTCTTGCTTGTTCGCCCATTTCCTTTCGCTTGTCTTTTTTCATTTTAAATACCTTTCTGAGCTGACTTGCTATGCTGTCTGGACTCGTACTAGCTTTGATAAATTGCGTTCCAGGTTCTCTGTACTCTGTCCAGCTTAAAGGGAAGCCCGCCGCCTCTTCTGTGCAACAATCTTCTCCACAGCTGTAATTTGTAACGAGGGTGATTAGCTCGGCTAACTTTGCTTCTTGGATTGGTATTTCTTGGCCGCCACTGGTGAACGGGTGGCAATATACGTCCATGTTATTATAAATTTGATTTAACTGGGTTTCACTAACACCTAGTTTTGTGCTTGTAGTTTCTTGTGATTTTTTTGCACCACAAAACGGACAGTCTTCTTTTTCCGAGGTAAACCTTTTAATTTCAAAGTTTTTACATTTAGGGCATACATACGTGGTTAATATTCTATTGGGGTCTATACCTTTTTCTTTGATTAACCTAGGTATGTCCCACCCTTCGCTCCAGCTTGTATGTAATAATAGTTTGGCAGAACATTCTGGGTTTTGATTGCAAAAAATCTTGAAACCTTCAAGTAAATTAGGAACACTTTTTCTTAGTTGATTTCTAAAAACAAAGCCTATAATGAAATCATCCTGTGTCTTAAAATAGGTGCGCATTTTAAGTCTTTCATTGTCGCTTAAGCGTTTGAAGTTTTTAGTGTCTAGTGCGCCATGTAATGTTTTTACGTGGTTGTGACCTATTTTGTTTAAAGATTTTTGGGCAAAAGAAGCCCAAGTATAATAATGTTTAATCTTGGGCGCAGACTTTTCTGCTTCTGGTAAGATTGGCAAACTGTCTAGCGTAGTCCAGATCATGCAATTTGTTTTGTTCCACCATTTCTTATCTGTATATCCAGAGAAAGCCCATATATCCTCTATTCCGATATAGAGGTCTGGTTTCTCTTGTTCAATAATTTTATCGATGCTGTAAGAACCATAACTTGCACTTCTAGCGAGACTAGGATCTTCATTTAGTTTCTTTAATAAAGACGGACTATTGGGTAAAGAACCTTCACACTTCCATGGTAAATTTTGTACAGAGGGATCTCCCCATTTGATTCCGTTGGAAAACTCTACCAATTCATACTTGCCAGTTTTTTGCAAGTATAAAAGTATGTTTTTTGTGTGCTTACCGAAACCAGTATAAGCTTTGCAATGATTACTGTGGATTAGTACTTTCTTTTTTTTCATCAAAAAGGCGCATCATCGGAAATATGATTAGACGCCTCTTCTGCACTTGAAACATTTGGAGTATTTTCCTGAGAAACAATGTCAAAAACGTTTTGAAGAATTCCAACACTTCCTGGTAGATAAGATACTGGGTTATCGGTTGTTTTTGTTTTGTAGTCCTGAAGTTTTTTATGTTCTTCAAGCCTTCGGTAATCATATAAATTGCTTAAATAATATCTAAAAAATTCTTTTAGGTTTTCTACTTCTCCCGGTTCAATGGGAATTCTAAATGTCTGGTTTCCGTTTCTTGTAAAAGTTACTCCAAACGCTGGAAGGGTAACATACTTTTCTTGATCTCCTGATTTAATTTTTGTTTTTTTATCCCAAGGAACAAATTTAATAGAAGTTTTATTATCTTCAAAGGAATGAAAAGAAGAATACTCGTTTCTGTGATCAAAAGCACTAATGATTCCTCCTATTTCAAATTCGGTAAATTTTAAACTAATTTTTTTATCTGGATCGCTGGCATTATTGGAAAAGTTTCCGCTGCGACTTTTTTCGTCCCAACTATATTGTTGAATGGCGTTAACGTAAACTACTGGCTCTTTATTTTTGTTTTGCCCTACCGAAAAATTAAAAGCACATCCGGTATTTTTGCTATTTGGTTTGTATAGTGATATTGACATTTTTTTCTAAGTTATACGAGATTATAACAAAGAATTAATGTTTATCAACTAAATTAAATCTATATGATTGCACCAACCCTCTTCATTATAGAGTGGATCATATTTCCTGTAACTCGAGGTCCATATATGATTGGGTAAATCGCGTATTCTTATTATATCAAAATGTTTTTTCATTAAAGATTTAGACTCTTTTTCATTTAGAAAATCAGTTTGTTTTTTTATTGGGTCATAATAAGTTTCCATAATGGCTCTGCAAATAAGTTGCTCTGGGAATCGAGAAACACCTTTTTGTCGGCATAATTGTAGTCCCCTTGTAAAAATATCTTCCATTCTATTTTTTTGTCCAGCAATAATGTGATCTGATGGGTGAAACTTATTTTCTCTGTCAAATCTAAAATATATATTGGATGTAACTATTTTAAAGTATTGATATAGGCCGGTTTGTTCGTCTTTTTTATCTCTATTGTATTTTAGTATATTGATTAATGGATCTAGTACTGGATAACTTTCGTCTGATCTAACTTTGATGCAAAAATAGCCTGAGCAAGCTTTTATTCCATTTAATGTAGTAAAGTGTTGATATATCCATGGAGCTTGCGTTCCACCTTTTCTTGGAGTATTGGGAACGTCGGAATATTTGTTTACAACTATTTTTATTTTATCCTTGTAGGGGTCTAGTAGAGTGAGGTCATTAGAGTCCCAGCAGCTAACTACAACTTCACCGTATCTTAAATAGTTTGGTATGGTTTTAATTGATCTATTGTTGAGCGGTCCTTGTATTATAATTGAAATTTTGTTTTCAAAATCAAATGTTCTTTTTAGTAGGCATTTATTGAATTTATACAAAAGCCTTTTATATGAGCTTATATGAAGATCATGGTCTAGGTATTTAAGAAACAAACGATCTGTTTCATTCATACCAAGTAATCTGAGCAGAGACCAAAGCATGTGCGGCCTGAATATTTTCTTGCGTCATCTACAACTAGGACGCTTTTATTACATACGTTTTTACCTGGGTAAGTCCATATAAAATTTTTAGAAGTTAAGGTGAAGTCGTCTGTTTGATGCCAGAAAAAATTTAACAAACTAAACTCTGAAAGAATATCTACGGCTTCTAAGTTTTTACAGTGAATCCAAAGTTTATTAAAATTATTGATAAAAAATTTTAAATCAACTTGATATTGCGGCTCGTCATGCCCTAGCCAAAGTTTTTTGTCTGCCCAAACATCAACCTCTACATCGTAACCTTTATTTATTGCGTCTAAAATATAGTTTTGAGTATTTTCTTTTTCAGGACATGGGCCATCGGTATTACCTCTATGGGCTATAAATATCATATTTTAAAAAAGTGTCTAAATCTTCTGGTGTTCCTAGGCCCCACATTTTTTCTATATGGAATGTTTTGATTTTTGCATTCTTTAGAATAGCTTCATTGTAAACTGGGCAAACGTAAAACTCATTATTGACTCTAATATTTTTATTTATCATGGATTCTGCGCACTCAACGTAATCTTTTCCTTTTTTCCAGAAATAAATACCTACAGTTGCATTTTCGCTAATAGGTTTTTTTTCTGCAACCTCGGTAACGAAGCCTTGATCGTTAGTTTTTGCGTAGCTCCATTTAGGATGCGTAGAATTAAATGTGAGTATCGATCCATCAAGATCATCTGTTATGCAAGAGTACATGTATTGACTACTATCCCAGTCTACATATTGGTCTGAGTTGGCTAAAATAAGTGGCTCGTCATTATTAATATATTCTTTAGCAAGAAGTGTGGTGCACGCTGCGCCTTCTGTTACTCCATCTACTTGAACAATTTTACATCCTGGGGATATTAAGTTCAAAGTATGCTGTAAGGAATATTTTTTATAATGAGATTCTTGAACTATAAAAATGTGCGTCGCATCAATATTAATGTTTTCCACGACTCTTTGAATCATTGGTTTCCCATTAACATCTATTAGTGGTTTAGGGAAAGTATATCCAGCTTGTTCAAATCTAGATCCTGCGCCTGCCATAGGAATTAAAACATTCATCTTATCTGAGCTCCATTTGGGTTTTTTGATATTTTTGATTGCATTTGAAATTGTTTTTTTAATTTTATTATAAGATAAATCTTCTGGATTTTCTACGGCGCACAATACTCCGCCGCTTCTCACGGCTCCTTGTCGACCTATGTGGGAGTCTTCTATGATGACTGTTTCGTCAGGACTAACTCCAGCCTTAATCATGCATCTCATGTATATCTCGGCATTTGGTTTTGGGTTATTTACGTCTTGATTTGAAAATAAAAAATCTATATACTCCATAAAACCTTTTCTTATAAGCTGAAGTTTTGCTGTTTCTCTAATAGAGTTGGTTGCGCAAGCAATAGTAAGGCCTTCTGATTTTAATTGTTTAAATATGTTTTGTATCCTTTTGTCTACTGTAAAATTATCTATTGTTTTTAGAGTAATTTTTTGTTTAGCCTTCCATGTGTTGTTTATTTCATCTCTGGGAAAATCTTTTGTTTCGCATAACATTTTTAACTTTTTATTGGTTGATAAACCATCATATGAAGTGAGATGCTCTTGGTAGCTGATTCTATATTCTTCTCCAATAAGGGATAACGCTTTGTCTAGGGCGTCAAAGTGAAGTTTTTTGGAATCCACTAAAACACCATCTAGATCAAATATAATTAATTTAATCATTTTTGTATTTTTCTATGAGTTGAATTGCTTTGCGTTTTTCTTTAGGAAATTTGTTTGCAAAATTTAAATGTTTTATTTTTTTAGGATTGTCTTTATATTCTTCATATTCTAGTAATCTAATTACTATTTCATGTTCTAACATGGGTATGAAAATTCCATTTTTACACTCAATGTTTTTTAGTATAAGTTTTGATAGATCACTATTGACTTTTATTTTTGAAAAACATGATAAGTCATCAGTGATGTCAAATTTTATATCAAGCGCGCCGTTGATTATAACATCAAGCTGTAGGTTGTTATTTGCGGCAATATAGCTTTTTGTTTTGAATCTGTATTTCTCTACGATTTTTTCATTTAATATTCTAGAGAAATCAAGTTTATTACTACAAATAATATCTATATCTGAGTTCGGCTGATAGTAAGGTAGATTCTCTGGTGTTTTGATTATACAATAGTTTTCTAGGCCAAAAAAAAGCCAATTTAAGTCTATATGGTTTTTCATTTCCAGCTATGAGAAAAGTGGTGAACCGTGACAACTTCCTTTGATAGACTGCTATATTTTTCGAAAAAATTGTCATCATATTTTATTGGATAATATTTTGATTCAGGTAAGTAACATTTATTTTGAAAGCTTTTATCTGACGTGTTGTAAAAGACCTTACTGAGCATTCCTGGGCCAGTGGCGTACAATACATTGCTATTATTTTTGTTTGCAATTAAGCCATCAACTATTACATTTTTCCAGAAAATATTTCCAGGAGCACTTGCCATGATGGCGTTTGAGACCCAGTCTTTTTTGTTTGTGACTAAATGTATGTTGTTTGAAAACTCTTTAAGTATGGGCTTTCTGCATTCCATGTCTAGGTCACTGTAAATTCCTCCATAATGCAATAAGTAAAAATACCTAACCGCATCAGCCCTAAATATTTCTTTGGGGTAAGATTCGTAAGTTTTTAAAAACCAAGGATAGTTTTGTGCGATAAAGTTTAAATTATCTTTGTCTGTGTGGATTATGGATTGGAGATTGGGGTTTTGCTTTTCCCAGGAATCTACAGCTTTTTTGGGGAATATACTATAATCCGGATCTTTGGTTTTCCATGTTCTGTGTAGTATATGAGGTATAGTTTGGTCCTCTATATCTTTTTTTATTACAATTTGGTAATTATGCTTTAATAATTTGAATTGATTGTTGTTATTTATAAAATTTAGAATCAACTTCCCTTTTCCGCATGGGAATTTTAGTTTATCCATATATTCATTATTACCAAAACGCAAAGGATCGCTTTTGACCCATGGCGGCAATTCCTCTAAGTTGCTTGGTGTATCATCTATAGCGATAATTGAGTTATTGTTGAGGTAAAATAATGCGTTTTTAAATTCTTTCAATGCATGAGTTGAGCTGGCCATATCATCATTAAATTTAGTATCATAGCTATCTAAGTACAAACCATCAATGTTGAGTATTTTTTTATTCTTTAGGTCATTAATTCCGACTAAAGAATCCTCGCATATTACATTGCATTTTTTTGAAGTTGATAGGTTTACTTTTTTGCAAGCAAATTGATCTACATCAAATGAAAAAACAACTCCATCATAAAAATTCACAAATTCATCAAATAAGTATGTTGCTGAACCGTTTCCGCTTATATGTGATCTTCCGCCATGAGAGGTTCCTGTTTTAACTATAGTGTAAAAATCTAAGTTTAATTTTTCTAGATTTTCGAAAAATAATTTCATTGTATTTTTTCTTATTCCAAGGCGGTTATAATACTTTGGGAGAAAAACGTCTTTAAGGAATGATTTCATGTGAATTGATGTTTGGGGGGTTTTATGCTACAATGCATTGTGCAATGTTTATGTTTGAGTGGATAGCGATTGCGCATCTGTGTAATCCATCCTGGATTACATTATTACTGTTAATTTTAATAATGCAATAATTTTTTAAATCTGTAAAAAGCCAATCAAGAT
>FUFK010037637.1_pt1 | contig 78479 bp, 67 predicted proteins | sample 1021851 | NCBI WGS metagenome assembly FUFK01 (sample SAMEA51879418, study PRJEB19060) | metagenome | reverse complement strand
CTCGAATTGATATTCATCAACCTTAGTTCCAGGGCACCATCCAGCCCTATCAAAAGGCCATGTGCCGCCTTGAGGATAAAGTGGGTTGTTACCGCAGTCTTTCCATACATCCCATCGGAACAGCTCCCAATTATTTAAAAAATAAGTGTGAGTTTTACTATCCCACTCACAACAATTTCTTGGCCCCTCATGACCATGGCCGGATATGATGGTTTTTATTTTAAAGCCTTCAGCGGTACTCAAAAGGTTGACAGCCTTTTGCTTTAATTTCAGATCATCAGAGACCTCGAAATATTTGTACTCTCCAAATGGATAAATATTTTCAACCTTTAAAATATTTCTCGCAGGAATACCTTTTATAAAGAAAAATTTGAGGTCTAATAATTCCTGATTGTTTCCAACAGTAACTTTCTTTGTTCCTTTCAATATTGGAGCATAATCGGTTATGTCATAAGACCATACCCAACCGCCCTCCCCACCAAGATCTAATTGTTTTCCATAAGGAGTTACAAAGCTTCCAATACTAAATATTTCGGAAGTAGAATCGTTTGTTGATGATATGTGAGTATTCCATATATAATCCCACTCACCGCACGGGTATGAATCGGCATTAGTCCTAGTATCACATTTAAGGGTATGTACCATAATAACTTTTTTCCAAGAGTTTTCAGATTTTGGGAAGTTTACGTCAACACTATATTGCGCATTCCAACCAACCGGACTAGGCGTGTTCCAATTAATCGGATGTATAATGAGTGTGTCTTGATTTTCCTGTGAAAAGCAATAATTGAAATAATGTATTATTACTACAGCAAACAAACTATTTAATTTTGTGATCATAATAACAAAAATTATGTTATACTTTTATTCTTCATATTACAATAAGAACTAAAGAAATGCTAATCGATACCCATTGCCATTTATATTACGATAATCTATTTGAAAACTTAGATCAAGTTCTGGGGCGGGCCAGAGATCAAGGAGTTACAAAATTTATTTGTGTTGGCACAAATCTTTCGGACTCAAAAAAATCTTTGACACTTAGCAATAAGTATGAGGGTGTTTTCGCTTCAGTAGGGATTCATCCACATGATTCAAAAGATGCACCAGGCAATTTTGTTGAAGAAATTTATGATCTTGTGAAACATAAAAACATTGTGGCACTTGGAGAGATGGGATTGGATTATTTTAGAAACTTCTCTGAGCCAAGAATTCAGAAACGTATATTCAGGGCACAATTGGACATTGCAGAAACCTTAAATAAACCTGTTATTTTGCACAACAGAGATGCAGATAATGATCTACTCAAAATTTTAAGTGAGTACCCTGATGTAAAAGGTATCGCTCATTGTTTTTCAAGTACTCTTGAGGTAGCAGAAAAATTAGTAAGCTTAGGTTACTTTATATCTTTCTCAGGAAATATAACATATAAAAATAGCCACNTACCTCAAGTTGCTAGAAAAGTTCCNTTNNATCGCTTGCTAATTGAAACNGATTGNCCATTTNTAAGCCCNCACCCTCANAGGGGNAANACAAATGAACCCAGNCGTGTTCGATTGGTTGCAGAAAAGNTAGCNGAAATTNATTCTATGCCATTNAATAGAATGGCANANGTAACNTCNAAAAATGCAGAAAAAATNTTTGGAGTGTAATTAACATGGCTTTGAAAAGCAGAGATCACCATTTCAGAAAAAAATGGGGACAGAATTTTCTTATTGACAAAAATCTTTTGGAGAAAATAGCAAGAACAATTAGCCCTCAATATTCTGATTGTTTTTTAGAGATTGGCCCAGGAGATGGTTCTCTAACTGAACTTATATATCCTTACACATCTAATATGATTGCAATTGAGATTGATCCTTTATTAGTAAATAATTTAAAAAGTAAACCAATTTTGAACGGATTGCATGTTGTGCATGGAGACATACTTAGTATCAATATAAAGGATTTGAATATAAGTAGTCCGGTCCGAATAATTGGTAATATCCCATATAATATTACCTCACCGATTATTTTTTGGCTGATTGAGCAATTAGAGTATTGGAATGATGCCTACATCATGACCCAAAAAGAGGTTGCTGATCGACTTATAGCAAAGATCAATTCTAAGGAGTATGGCAGACTAACCGTTGTCGTCGGTGCATATCTAGACATCGAATATTGCTTTACTATAAAACCGGATGTATTTTTTCCAAAACCCAAAGTAGATTCAGCTATCTTGAGACTTACAAAGAAAGATTCACCGCTGATTTCCGATGACAAGTATGTAAAATTTAACAAATTAGTTAGCGTAGCATTTGGGCAGAGAAGAAAAATGCTCAGAAATACCTTAAAGGGCTGGGATATCTCTGCGGGCCTTAAAAAGAAAATTGACTTTTCCCGCCGTCCTGAGACATTGACAATTGAAGAATTTGCATCATTAGTTTAGTGCTTGGAACTACGTTGCTATAGAGGTAATATTTCCGACTTTTCTAAAGTATAAACATATTAAATAATACCACAAGCAACACTTTGGAGGTGATTTAGGTGGTTGAAGTCCAGGTAAAAGAAAAAGAATCGTTTGAAAGAGCTTTACGACGTTTCAAAAAAATGTGGGAGAGGGCCGGAGTTTTGAGGGAAATAAGGAGTAGAGCTTTTTATGAGAAGCCTAGTGACACCAAGCGAGAAGCAAAGAAAAAAACTGTAAGGCGTATCAAGCGACTTGCCAGGATTGAGGCATTGCGAAACAACCCGCGTGCGAACAGGCGTAGACGGAAAAAACGTCATAGTAGATAAACGTCACTAGCAAGGAGGACATTTAAGTACTATCAGTTCTCATTGCCACGAAGTTTCGAAGATCATACCTTCTTAAAGTCAAAAATTAGATTCTTGTTATGTTAATTCGCAGTATTTCAGGGTTGAGAGGTCTTACTCAATCACATTTAACACCTGAGGTATCCATTGCTTATGCACGATCTTTAGATGAGTATCTTCCAAATGGTGTGATCATGTCTGGTCGTGATAGTAGACCATCTGGAGAGTTGTTAATTGATACTATCAATGAAGAATTGTCAAGATTAGGTAGAACGGTTATTGATTGTGGTATTGTCCCCACACCAACAGTACAGTTCATGGTGCACAGCACAGAAGCAGTAGGTGGGTATATTGTCACTGCTAGCCATAATCCTGGAGAGTGGAATGGGATAAAATTTTTAAGATCGGATAGTACATTTTTCCACGCAGAGGATTGTGAAGAGCTTTTCAGAATTGCCGATTTAAATGAATACAAAAACAGCAGTGATAATTCTGGGATTGTTTGGCAGGAAAAAAATGCATTGCAAAAGCATATAATTTCTTGCGCGAGTTTGACTTGTATAGATTTAAATAGGATCCAAAGAAAAAAATATAAGGTCGTAGTGGACGCTGTTAATGGAGCAGGTTCCATTGCATTGCCAGCTCTTTTAGAATCGCTAGGTTGTGAGGTCATTGAATTAAATTGTGAGCCAAACGGAAATTTTACCCGAGGAACTGAGCCCCTTCCAGAGCACTTAGAGGATCTAGCTAAAAAGGTTGTTCAGCATGAGGCAGATGTAGGTTTTGCAGTCGATCCTGATGCAGACAGGTTAGCAGTAGTAGATGAAAAAGGAATTCCACTTGGCGAGGAGTCAACAATAATACTTGCAGCAGATGGCTACTTGAGAGAGACTAGAAAGCAACAACATTTTGTTGTTAACCTTTCTACTTCTATGGCTATTGATAAACTCGCTCAAGTTCACAATTGCAAGGTTTCGAGATCTGCTGTTGGGGAGATAAATGTTGTAAACAAAATGAACGACATTAATTCTGAATTTGGCGGGGAAGGTAATGGAGGTGTTATTCTGAGAGAGAGTCACTTGGGAAGAGATTCGTTGGTGGCCGCGACGCTTATTCTGAACCGTATGTCCCAATCTGATATTGCGATCAGCGCTGTCCACGGTACTCTCCCATCATTTGAAATTATTAAGGATAAAATAAGCGTTAAGGGAATAGATTTTGAGGAAATAATTGAAAAAATAATTTTTCAATTTAAAGATGCTATTTTAGAAAAAATTGATGGTTATAAGTTTTCTTGGAATGATAAGTGGATACACATTAGGAAATCTAATACCGAGCCAATTATCCGTATTTATGCCGAGGCACAAGAGCAGAAATATGCGACAGATTTGGTTAAAAAAATAAAGAATATAATATGAACAATGTATCAAAATACATTGACCATACCAACCTGAGACCAGATGCAGTTGAATCAGATATAATCAAACTCTGTAAGGAGGCCTTGGCTTTTAAGTTCGCATCAGTCTGCATAAACCCGATACATGTCCCATTAGCAGTTTCTATACTACAAAATGAAAAAATAAAAGTTTCAACTGTTGTTGGCTTTCCGTTAGGAGCTACTTCTTCTGAAATGAAGTTTGCGGAGTCTAGATTTCTCACACATCAAGGCGCGGAAGAGCTAGACATGGTGATAAATATTGGTGCGCTGAAACAGAAAGAGTATGGAATTGTTGAAAATGATATAGCTCGAGTTGTCGATGCCGCAGATGGTAACCCTGTAAAAGTGATTATTGAAACTTGCTTATTAAATGAAGAAGAAATGTTAAGAGCGTGTAAAATAATATTAAATGCTGGGGCCGCTTATGTGAAAACATCAACTGGGTTTTCAACAGAAGGTGCTAGAGTTGAAGATATCAAACTAATTAAAAAAAATGTAGGAAAAGATCTAGGTATAAAAGCAAGTGGAGGAATTAAAACATTAGAAGAAGTTGAGTTAATGATATCTGCAGGGGCGAATCGAATTGGTACTAGCAAAAGTGTTATTATAGTATCGTGAGCAACTCTAGTTCTATTATGCGAGGATCTGAAATCGAGCTGGTGATAGAATCTCTAGCGTACGGTGGTATGGGTCTAGCAAGAAAACATAATTTCGTAATTTTTGTTAAATACGCTATTCCAGGGCAAAAAGTAATCGCAAGAATACATAAAAAAAGGAAAGGGTACGCCGAGGCGCATGTGTTAAAAGTTCTTTCTGAATCACCGGACGCCACAAACGCAAGTTGCGGACATTATTGGATATGTAGTAAGCTTCAAAATTTATCATATAAAAGACAGATAGATGAGAAAGTTTCACAGGTAGAAGATGCATTTAGAAGGATAGGAGGATTAAGCAATTTTACTTTAGAAAAAGTTCGAGAGGCCGAGGCAATATACCACTATCGAAATAAAATGGAGTTTACTTTTTCTCCAAATCGTTGGGTTCTAGACTCCGAACCGGAAGGTGTAGATAGGTCTTTTGCATTGGGGCTACATATTCCTGGAAGATTCGATAAAATTCTTGATATAAACAACTGCTATATCCAGCCCGAGATTGGTAATCGAATTCTTTCCGTTACTAGAGACGTATGTTTAAGTAATCGTGAGCTAAGACCATACGACCCTAAATCACATATAGGTTTCTTAAGGTTTTTAATGTTGAGGTATGGTATGAATACACAAGACCTTATGGTAAATATAGTGACAGCATACCACGATATTGATAAGCTAACCCCTTTGACGGATGCTTTATTGAAAGAATTCCCAGAAATTACATCGCTAGTAAATAATGTCAATACACGAAAAGCAGATGTTGCTTTTGGTGAGTCTGAAACTCTATTATATGGTGAACCATCAATTAAAGAAAAGTTAGGAGATTTAACTTTCGAGATATCTGCCAACTCATTTTTCCAAACTAACACGGGCCAAGGTGAAATATTATATCAAGAGATAAAAGATGCAACAAATTTAAAAGGGGATGAAATTTTGTACGATCTTTATTGTGGTACCGGAACAATTGGCCTTTACTTGTCTAAGAAGGCAAAAAAAGTTTTCGGATTTGAGGTCATAAGGTCTGCTCTAGACGATGCAGAAAAAAATGCTGTCCGGAATAATATTTCGAATATCGTTTTTGTCAAAGCAAATCTTGATACTTTTTTTAAATCAGGACAGTTGCCAAAAAGAGTTCCCAAACCCGATGTTATTGTCGTGGATCCACCAAGGGCAGGAATGCATGAAGACATGACAAATTATTTACCAAAATTAGGTGCAAGAAAAATTATCTATGTCTCCTGTAACCCAACAACACAAGCAAGGGACGCTAAAATATTAAATGCTTACGGTTATAGGATCATTAGCTCCACGATGGTTGATATGTTTCCCCATACTCCGCATATAGAAACCGTAATGTTATTTTCGAAGTGATGCCTTTGAAAAACGAGACTCTGGAATTTCAACATCAAAATCTATTTTTTCTATAATCCACTCAGTTCCCATGCTATTTCTTTTCAACTCATCTTTATATTTAAATCTTAAAGGGAACCATCTCCCCTGAATCATTTCTACTTTACTCATTGTAGAGGTTTTTAATAGTTTTCCACTTTTTGCGTATAATTCCTCTTTAATTGGCAGTATATATTCTTTATCAACCCATGCTTTCCGTTTTGGGTATGCCAAGCCACTCACTTTACCATTCATTATTATTATCCAGTGGTCTCTTCCGTTAATTTTTACTGATTCTTGAATGCTGGCAGAGTATAGCTCCTGAATTGGGCGGTTCTCCATCATATCATTGTAGGACATATCAGAGCCCATTACAGACTGCCGTAGCATGTGACCTGAGATTTGGATAACTCGATCAGTCTGCGGTGAATAGGTCCACAATTTACTTCCCATTTTTAACATTTTTGTACCTGCTTCTCTTGGAGGAGAAAGATACTCTGTGAAGGCTTGATCAACTCCTATTACCCAGGTTTTTGATTCTATTGTTCTACTTGAGCGTCTTCCGTGAACAATCATTTTACTGGTCAACACACGAGATTTTGCATTCATGTTTTTATCAATAGTTTTAATGATTTCGAACACGGACATTTGTCTATTTTGAGCAAGAAGAAAGGAAAGAAAAAAAATAAGCTGTTTTATTTTCATCATGATTCTAATTCCTTAAATAATTGAGCCATCTCACGTTTATAAATAGCCAGTCCAGCTAGCATAGTTCCTAAAACGGTGGCGATTAGTCCCGGAATAAATCCAATATAATATAGATCTGGAGTGATTTTAGCGTAGAAGATATTTGGCATAACCATAGAATTGGTTGACATTGTTGCTACGACCTCTGAATAATTAATTCCATTTTCTTGAACGTAGTATACCAAAGCCATGCCAATGGCAGTGCCAGTTATTGTCCCAGTTAGTCCAATTATAATTGCTTCAATAATCATAGATCGATAAACATCTCCTTTTGACTCTCCCATCGCAAGTCGGACGCCTATCTCTCCATACCTACGAAGGCCATTCATGAGCCCCATATTCCATAATACTACCATGACAATAATCAAAAATATTGTTCCAACTATCATTAAAAATGCATCAACTAAATCAACCATTTCGCTCATCTGTTGGCTAGAATCACGTAATGCCATCATAACTGGGCTAAAAATATCAGCTGAGTCAGAGTGGTTTGCATTATAGTTTGATCGCAGAAGCACTGCTTCTTCGTCGTCATAAAAAAGTGAGTTTGTAAACCCAAATATTTCTGATGCAGCATTTTCCATATCTAAGGCTTTTCTCGCTCCTGAAATGTCTACTAGCATCATCTGCTTGTCTGCTTGTCCTTTACGTAAATCAAATGTACCAACAACAGTGAAATTATATGTTGTGAATGCATTATGCATCGTCGTTCCAATATATGTTGCCGTATCTCCCACACTTATATTGAGCTTATCTGCTAATCTATGACCAATTATAGCCTCGTCAGAGGTCATCGGTAGCCGTCCGTTGACCAAATTTGTGTTAAGATCCCAAATCTCGATCATGCGGGAGCCACTATTTAGTAAGTCTATTCCTATGGCATAAACAGCTCCTTGCTCCTTTGTTTCACCATTTTGGTCAGGTATATCTAAAAGACCTCCGAATGTTATCCGGGGACTCCAAAAGTGATCAGGATATTCGCTGTTTAACTTTGCAATGATTTGATCAACATCCACAAGAGCAAGATCATTTGGAAGCATTTGCATTTCTTCTTTATATGCGCGTGTAACAATTTTTTCATGACCAGAAATGATGACAGCGGTGTTTAGAAATATGGAGTTCATTGAGCCTTTCATGAATCCTATTGAAAAAATAACAATAGCCACAGTTATTGATATAATTATAACGGGGAATAAGCTTCTAGTCCGATCGCGTAAAAGACCTTTGGTAAGAAAATGTATCATGCGAGGGTTTTACCTCTTAGGGCATCTGTCGGTTTCATTTGAGCAATACGTCTCGAGGGTAGATAGCTTACAATTATTACAATGGTAAATACTAAAACTGTTGTAGTAATAATCAGTGAGAAAGAGTAAATGGGTATAAGTTGTTTAGCTATCATAAAACCCATTTCAGTATAATCAATGGGCATTGGGACACCATATTTTGCTGTCCACCATAGTATAGTTCCAAAAGGGAATATAGTCAAACATGATGCTAAAATCGCGTTGATACCACCCTCAATAGTAAAGAGACTGACAACTTTTGACCGCTTCATACCAAGAGCCATTAGGGTACCAATTTCTTTACCTCTTTTAAAAATTGATAGAACTTGAGCATTGAAAATTCCCATTGCCGCTAATGATAATAAAACCATAAACATAATTTGATTACCAGGTTTATCTGCTTCAATAGCCGCTTCGATATCCTTTATTAAATAATCGACATCCCTATGAACCCAGTCCCCAAAATTCTCCACTTTTTTTAAATTTTTTCTATAAGCAACGTAAGTTACGTGATTTTCCATTGCGAGCATATTCTGGGCTTTTTGAATTGGGATCCATATATGTCCCTTATCTAACTTGAAATTTTCAGTATCCATTATATTCACTATGGTGCCTTCATCAGCATCGTATGTCCCATCAGAATCAAGCCAGCGAATTGTAAAAGAGTCTCCCATATTTAATTTCATGCTATTTGCCATCCCTCGACCTATTAGAACAGGGATATGCACATCAGGATGCCCAGCCAAAGTTTTGGTAGGCATATTTACAATGGTCTGACTTGGCTCAATCCCTTTCATGGTGACTGGCATCATTCGTCCGTTAGGGTAAATAGCCGCTTGGCTTACAAGTACAGGTACAGCGTCTTTTTTTCTGACCAGCGTATCTATACCTGCTGGTAGGGTTGAATGAGAATCTTCAAAAAGGATTGGATCTAGTGGGTCATACATTGGGTGCCAATAAGCGCCACCAGCAATTTCTGTATCAATTATAACCTGCTTTGCATGCTGGCGCATACCATCATATAAGCCAGTTACAAAAATGATCATGAAAAACGAAATAGATGTGACAAAAACATTGAGAAAGGTTCTAAGCTTTGCACCTAATAAATTTTTTAGTGCTATTTTAAAAAGCATTACATATCGCTCTCATTAATTGTTTCATCTCTAATGATTCCTCCATCATCCATATGAATGATACGTTTTAGGTACCCCATGATTTTTTCATCATGTGTAGCAAAAATAAACGATGTAGTAAGCTCGCGGTTTAGTTTTACAAGAATTTCCATAATTTTATGAGAATTTTCAGCATCAAGATTGGCTGTTGGCTCATCAGCCATGACAAGTCTTGGGCGGTGCACTATTGCCCGAGCTATTGCAGTCCTCTGGCATTCACCACCACTCAGCTTCCCAGGACTTGAGTCTCGCTTGTTACCAAGTCCAACCCAATCTATTGCCTGGTCAACTCTTTTCTTCCTTTCAGAAGAATCTACTTTATTTAGGATAAGCGGTAGTTCAATATTTTCAAACACCGTATAAACTGGCAAAAGGTTGTAGCTTTGGAAGATGAAACCCATATACTTTCTTCTTAAACTAGCACGTTTATTATGTGTTGCATTGTTTAATGCATGCTTTAGTACTTGGACAGTACCACTGGTTGCAGAATCAAGACCACCAATAATATTTAGAAGGGTTGTTTTCCCAGAGCCTGAGGGGCCGATTAATCCAGTGAACTCACCTTTATACAAGTCTAGATCAATGTTTTTTAATGCGGTAAAGTGTCCATTCCCAACTGTAAATTGTTTTACTAAATCTTTAATTGATATAATTACATTTTCTTCCATACCCGATCCGTTAATGATTGTAGATTAACATGAATTGCAACCCAGTACCATACCCTATCGATGAGTTATGCAATAATTCTTCATTACCTTCAAAGTTAGATTTTTCTGGATAAAAGGTGCATATGAAATTTAAGCTGTAGTAGTTATATGTGCTGGTCCACCTTAAGTGGTGATACATTTTTTCTACGTCAGCACCGACTTGCGAAACCAACATAATTTGATGATTTATGCTCAGCGGTGTGCTTGCCATAAATGCGAAAATATTAGCATTCCTGTCCATTTTATCAAATTGATTTTTCAATAACATACATTCCGCAGTAATTAGTATTCCTCCTGCAATTGGGAGCGTATAATCTGCGCCTAACGTGGTCATAAATATGTTCGCCTCATTAGCCTTAATAATTGCACTTTCATTCCAAAAACCTACAAGGCCATCAAATCGATAATCAATAGCAAATCGAGCGTTCGGTTGATTTATTGAGGTTCCTACGGAGTTTATATTCCTGATAATCTTTGAGTGGTCTTTGTGATAGCTGATTCCCCATTCACCAAAGACGCTAGAAATTTCAACACGGGTTCCATATGAATGAGTTTCATCCTCGTTATCTATTATCCAAGCCCAAGAGGATAGGTAATGCATAGGGTACCAACGTAGCCTTAATGCTCTTACACCAGTCGTTTGGCCAGTAAGATCTATGGGGTCAATCGAATCAAACCAGGACAAAGTTCTTAGCAATTGAGAGGTCCCAAAAACAATCTTTTGCAATCCAATTCGCGCTTCAAAGGTTTCATCATTATATCGAAGCCAGTACCTGTAGAATTTTTGCTCATCGTGTAATAGCAAGTCTCCAGAATAATGTCTTAGCAACCTGAATGAGAGATCAGAGTCAATTGTCTTATCATCTTCTACTGTTTTCACAATGGAAACTTTAGGTATGTAGAGCAAGTTGTATTGATAAGATGAAAAGCCATTAGGAAAATCAGTATTTGTTAATCCACTTAGGGCAAGTTCACCATCAAGTGAATAGTTTTGTGATTGTATATGGGGCATTAGAAAAATAAGACCGGAAATTAAAACTATAAACTTCACTCAGCTCTCTTTATGAGGAAGTACTAGGCAAAGTGCAGGAAGGAGCGTGAGGTCACAGAGGAGCGCCGTCCCTATCATCCCAGCTGAAAGCATTCCAAATTGATAGGTAGGAAGGAATGCGGATAGCAAGAGAACAGAAAAACCTGAAACTAAAATAGTAGTTGTAATCATTAATGCCGAACCAGTACTCATTATGGTTGCCTTGATGGCCTCAACTCTGTTTGTACATTGTGTTAGTTCTTTACGATATCGTAAAAGAAAATGCAGACTATCATCTACCGCAATTCCAAGAGCAACTGAAAATGTCATTGCGGTAGGCGGTCGTATTGAAATTCCAAGCCAAGATAGAAGGCCTAATACAGTAAAAATGGGAATCAAATTTGTAATAAGGCTTGCGAGTAATATGGACTTATTGCGAAACATAAATGCCATTATAATGCTAATGAAAACTAGGGCAACCCCTAAACTGTTTACGAGTGATTGCACAAGGTAATTATTTGTTCTCAATGCCACAACAGTAGTTCCTGTGCACTTAACCGACAGGTAAGGAGGAAAAGATCTAGATAGAGAATCTATCTTTGCATATATCTTATCCATTTCGGAAGAGGTCTTGTTTTCAATTAAGCCTGTAATTCTGAGGGCATTCTTTTCTTTATTGATTAATTGTATTTGCTGATCTCCTCTTAAGTCTAAAACTTGATCAATAAAATTTTTATCGTACGAAACAGAACTCTCATCTCCGCGGATACGCTTTACTGATTCGAGAAGTGTCATTATGGAAAAAAATCTACTGTTGCTTAGCTCTTTGTTTAAAAGTCTTTCGAGTTTATCTAGGTGGATTAGTATATCATGGTCTATCACGGTTTTATCAACCGTTCTTTGATCATTTTCAAGCTCCAACAATACCTCAAAGGGCAACACACCTCCGAAATATTGCTCCGTCAATTTCAGATCATTGAATAGTTTGTTCTCTGGTCTGAGATCATCCATTAATGATGCATCAGTGGATAAGTCTTTTATTTTATAAATTGCTGTAAATGAAATAAAAAGTGGAATTATGATGAAAACCCAGGGCCGCTTTGGGATGGTATCTGACAGCCACAGTAAGATAGGGGAAAACGTATTCTCTCGCCCTCTACCAAATGATCTGAACAACATAATTCCAGATGGTACTAGTGTTATGGAAACCAGCCAGGCGATCATTACTCCAAGTGCTATTTCCATTCCAAACTCTTGAACAATGCTTATAGAGGTTGTCATCAGTGCAATGAACCCTATTGAGGTTGTTGCGCTGGTTAAAAAGATAACTCTTGACATCTGATTTATTGTTACAAGCATCGCTTCACGAGGGCTATAAGAATCTTTATTAAGATTTTCTCTGAATCGTGCTTGTATATGGATTGCATCGCTGATACCGATAATGAATAAAAGTGTGGGTACGATATATGTCATTATGTTTATTTCAAGACCAAATAACCCCATGATTCCTAGCAACCATATGACTGTAGTCAGAACTGTTAGCATTGGTAGCACAACGAACACCCAATTCCTAAATACATAGCTCAGTAATGAAATGAGGATCAGTGCAATAGGTGGTAAAAAAAGAAAATTATCTCTGACCATGTAACCAACGTACTCAGTCCTTAAAACAGACACTCCTGAATATGTCCACGATGGCGAGGTCTCATGAGTCAGTCTTTTAATCTCTTTTAGAACAGCACTGCGATCTTGGTGATTATTTGCAAAATCACTAAGAGTCAATATGAAAGCACCAAATCTGAGGTCTTTAGACAATATTCGGGAACCTATTGCAGGGTCTGACTGAATGTATTCTAATTTTTGTATAACGGTATCACGGTTCCAATCACTGTTGTCACCATGCAAGTCCCCAAGCCATGCCCTTGTGTCTAAGTCACTAAGAGTAAAAATTGAGATTACTCTCTCTACTCCATTTAGTTCTTCTAGATCATAAAATATATTCTCTAATTCTTTGAAAAGATTTATATCATAGTGGTCAATGGGTTCATATATGATCGTAATTACGTTGTCTTCCCTTCCAAAATCATTTCTAAATGAGAAGTATTCTTCTACAGCAGGGTCATTTTGGGAGAACAAATGTTCTATCGAAAAATCTATAGTTAGTTTAGGGATAAATAAAGTCAACACAATTGTCAAGCCAAGAATACCGTTAAGTGTGATCTTTGGATTATCTATGATTTTACCAAAAACTTTTTCAATCATCTGTTTTCTTTACTTTTTGCCATAATGGAGCTGATATAAACACTAAGTCAATTAAAAGAATCTTCTCATTATGTAACATGTTTCCAATGAAAGAATATACTAATTGTAGTAAAATCTATTGTCACAAAAGAGGAATATTTAACCCTTTATTTTGAATTAAGCGCATGCCATCAAAAAAATTAGATAAAACATATGATCCATCTTCAGTAGAAGAAAAGTGGTATCAGCACTGGATTACACAGAATTATTTCTCTGCCGATCCATTATCAAAAAAAGAACCCTATACTATTGTAATTCCACCTCCTAATGTGACGGGGATGCTCACCGTTGGTCATGTTTTGAATAACACTATTCAAGACGTGTTAATTCGGAAGGCGCGTATGGAAGGAAAGGAGGCATGTTGGATACCTGGTACCGATCATGCTTCTATCGCAACTGAGTCAAAGGTTGTAGCCATGCTTGAGGAGAAGGGTATTCATAAGAATGAGCTCACAAGAGAGCAATTTTTAACATATGCTTGGGAGTGGAAGGAGAAGTATGGGGGCATAATTGTTAACCAATTAAAGAAGCTCGGTTGCTCTTGCGATTGGAATAAAGAGCGATTCACGATGGACGACGGTTACACCAATGCTGTATTGACTGCTTTTGTTATGCTTTATGAAAAGGGTTTAATTTATAAAGGTCATAGGCTTGTGAACTGGTGCCCGGTTTCTAAATCTGCAATTAGTGATGAGGAGGTTATTTATCAAGAAAAAAGTGGATCCCTCTGGCATCTTCGCTACCCAGTTACAGATTCTGACAAATATCTTGTAGTAGCAACCACTCGTCCAGAGACAATGCTTGGAGACACTGCCGTAGCTGTACACCCAGACGATAAGCGATATAAAAATTTTATTGGGTTAACTATAACGCTCCCGCTTGTGGATAGGAAAATCCCAATTATAGCGGATAATTTTGTTGATCCAGAGTTTGGAAGTGGTTGTGTAAAAGTAACTCCAGCACATGATCCAAATGATTTTTCTATCGGCGAGAGACACGACCTTGAGTTTATCAATATTATGAACGACGATGCCTCAATCAATTTGAACGCTCCGATTCAATATCAAAATCTCTCTCGCGAAGAGGCAAGAAAAAAAGTTATTGAGGATTTTAAATCGTTAGGCCTAGTAGATAAGATAGAGGAGCACATAAATAAAGTTGGATTTTCAGAAAGAGGACATGTTCCCATAGAATTTTATATGTCTGAGCAGTGGTTTATGAAAATGTCAGATCTAGCAGGACCTGCTCTTGATGCTGTTAGTAATGGCCAAATTACATTTCATCCCAAACATTGGGACAAGACATATTATCATTGGATGAATAATATAAAAGATTGGTGTATAAGTAGGCAACTATGGTGGGGACATCAAATACCTGTGTGGTACCACAATGATGACAGCAAAAAACTGCACGTTTCTGTTGAAGGCCCTTCCGACCCTGAAAACTGGACGCGCGACAAAGATGTTTTGGATACCTGGGCAAGTTCTTGGTTGTGGCCAATGGCGGTCCACTCATGGCCAGACGGTAGCGAAGAGCTGAAAAAATTTTATCCTACTAACGTGCTTGTAACGGGTCCGGATATAATTTTTTTCTGGGTTGCCAGAATGATCATAACAGGGTGTGAATTCATGGACGAAATTCCATTCAAAGACGTATACTTTACATCCATTCTTAGAGACGTGGACGGGAAAAAATTAAGTAAATCGCTGGGTAACTCCCCAGATCCAATAAAACTTTTTGATGAGTATGGTACAGACGCTGTTAGATTTTCAATTATGCTAATGGCGCCTCAAGGTCTTGACGTGCTTTTTTCGAAAGATAGATTAGAAATTGGAAGAAATTTCATGAATAAGCTATGGAATGTATGCAGATTTATTCAGCTTAATCTAGACAAAAGCAGCGTCGAACGGTACGACCCTGAAGATCTTGACCTTAGACTCGCCGACAAATGGATACTTAGCAGGTTGTCATATCTGGTAAAAAATTACAATGCTCAGATTAATCGATTTCACTTCAATGAAGCAGCAAAACTCATTTATGAATTTACCAGAAGTGATCTCTGTGATTGGTATGTTGAAATTGCAAAAATTAGCTTTCAAAAAGGTGACAAGTATGAGGTCGATCTGGTTGGCTCTGTTGTAATAAAATGTATAAAAACAGTTCTTACACTTCTGCACCCATTTGCTCCTTTCATTACTGAGGAGCTTTGGGGATTCTTTCGTTCTGATAAATCTACTGATTTAATTATTTCTCCTTGGATTGACAAAATGGAAATGTTTAATAGAAATATTGAAGAGGATATGCTCATGATCAAAGAATTGGTCACATCGGTTCGATCTGTCAGAAGTAGAATGAATATCCCACCCAGCAAAAAATTTGATCTTTATATTCGGTGTAGCTCTAACCAAAACCAGGTTTTGAAAGTGCAAAAAGATCTTATAAAAACTTTGGCGAGAGTTGAAAATCTGTTCTTGGGTGAAGACACTAAAAAGCCAAGACACTCTGCCGCATCGGTAACTGCTGGGTTAGAAATATTTGTTCCTCTGAAGGGTCTGGTTGATTTTGATAAAGAGAAAAAAAGAATGAAAAAGCGCTCAGCAGATGCTTTAGGTTTAATAGAAAAGATAAATAGTAAGTTATCAAACCAAAACTTTCTTGATCGCGCACCAAAAGCTGTAATTCAGAGAGAGAAGTCAAACCTTGTAAAATTAACAGAAGAAGTAGATAAATTAAATGCTAACTTGGAAATGCTAAAATGAAAAAAATTCTTATTATTGTCGCCATATTTTACATTGCCTATCCTCAATCTGAGGACGCTACACTCACAATATACAAGGATGGCTCTGCTCTCATTAAACAACCTGTTGCTTGGTCTGTTCCAGCAGGGAATAGTTATGTCACATGGGGAAATCTGCCAAGTGGAATTCATAGAGATACACCTTTTCTAAATATTGAGGGCGTCGATGTGATTTCACAGCGCTTTAATGATAATATTTTTACAGGAGTAGATTACTTTAACTCTTTGAAGGGTCAAGAAATTCAAGTTAAGCCTAAAGATGGTAAGCTGGTGAAAGGAGTACTACTTGAGATAAGCCCGATAACCCTAACACTGGAACACCAGTCAGGTATAATATGCTTTAATAGAAGTGAGCTTGAATATATTAGAAGTAAAAAAGCTGACTTAAAGCCTCATACATTTCATCCATACTTATCGTGGGATTTTAAATCTAAATCTAATAAAGTTGTTGAGGGTGAGCTTGTTTATAAAACAAATAATTTTTCATGGGATACTGTGTACCGTTTGAAAATGATAAACGAGGAAAAGGGGGAGTTGATTGCAGAGGCTGTTGTTTCCAACACTTCCGATATAAGGTTCCAAGATGCGAGTTTACAGCTTGTTGAGGGAACATTAAACCAAGTAAAAAACAAGCACAAAAGAACCGAACAAACACACCGCTCTCATCTCAGAGAATTAAGTAGTATTCCAGATCCATTAATGAAACAAGAAGAGCTTGGTGATTACCATATTTACAGCTTAAACAGTGAGCACGACCTGAGTGCAAAAGAAAATATTACTGCGAGGATGTATGGTCCTTTAGATGTAGGCTATAAAAAGACATATGTGTTCGAAAATAGTGAAAGACGTCAGAAAGAGGAACCCCTTGAGGTTCAAATAAGTATGGAAAATACAGAATCAAATGGCCTTGGAATATCTTTACCTGGCGGCAAAGTCGAAATGTATACGTATAAAAAATCAAGTGGTTTAGAGTATATCGGCGCAGATAATATGGGTCAAGTACCTAAAGGCCAATCAACCACTCTTATCTCAGGCAGGGCATTTGATGTTATCGGAAACAGGAAGGTATTGAACTATGACAGGCAAAGAAAAAGTGAGGAAGCTGTCATTGAGATAAAAGTTACTAATACTAGGAATGAAGATATAAACGTTTTACTGGTTGAACATATCAATGGAGACTGGATCATCAAGGACGAGTCGCTTAATTATCAGAAAAAAGATGCTTCGACGGTTCACTTTCCATTGTCCTTACAAGCTGGAGAAACCAAGAATGTTTATTATACCTACCGAAAAGAATGGAAATAGATATCTGAAAGGATAATTTTTGAATCTTACAGAATCCATCTCTCAGCTAAGAGGAGTTGGCCCTCGTCGGGAAAAAATATTAAATAATCTGGGTATATATACCATAATGGATATTCTGTACTATTTTCCAAGACGTCATCTAGATAGAACAATATTCACACAAATCAGCAGTTTAAAAAAGGGAATTTCATGTTCTGTCATTGGAAAAGTACAGACGTTTAGTGAAAGATTTATCCGAGGCGGGAAAATGTTCCAGGCTGTTGTTTACGATGGCACAGGATTACTNACATTAAATTGGTTTAACTCCGCTCAATATGTTAGAAAACTTTTTAAAGTTGGGGACAGATTAGTAATTCACGGTAAAGTTCAATGGTATAGGGGCTTTACCATAACCCATCCAGAATTTGAAAAAATTCAAGACCATGAAGATCCTACAAAAACTGGTAACATAGTTCCTGTTTATCCACTGACAAATGATCTTAAGATTAAGCGCATTGAGCAGCGGATGCTTAGGACATTAATCAAAGAGGCTCTATCCTGCATTGATCAGGTATATGAAATAATTCCTGAAGAAGTACTGAAGAAACATTCTTTAATCAGCTTAAGATTAGCGCTTACGTACATCCATTTTTCGGATGGAATTGAAAAATTAAATTCAGCAAAAATCCGACTAAAATTCGACGAGCACTTTTTTTTACAATTACTTTTGGCATTAAAAAAAAAATCTATCAAATCATCAAAATCTAAAAGATTGATAGATATAGGGCCATATTTTCGTCCAATTTCAGAGACTCTAGATTTTGAATTAACCGGCTCACAAAAAAACGTTATTCAGGATATTCATGTAGATTTCAGGAACGGATATCCTATGAATAGATTAATACAAGGTGATGTAGGATCCGGTAAAACAATAGTTGCAATATTGGTAACGGCATTAGCTGTTGGGAACAACGCACAGGTTGCAATTATGGTTCCTACTGAGGTACTAGCTAGGCAGCACTATGATGCGTTCAAAACACAACTAGATAAAGCAAATATTAGCTGTGAACTCATAATCGGGAGTATGAAAAAAAACGAAAGGTCTACCATTTTAGCAGGTTTAGAAGATGGGTCCATCTCAGTTATAATTGGTACACATGCATTAATACAAAAAGACGTTTTTTTCAATAATTTAGGTTTAGTTGTGATTGATGAGCAGCACAGGTTTGGTGTCAACCAACGCGCAAATTTGATTGAGAAAGGGGAAAACCCTCATTGCCTAGCTATGACCGCAACGCCCATTCCAAGAACTCTATCTATCACATATTATGGGGATATGGATATATCAATTATTGATGAATTACCGCTGAATCGGATTCCAGTAGTCACAAGAGTAGTTGAACCAGGTAGGCTCAGCAAGGTGTATGATTTTATTAGGAAAGAAGTTTCTAATGGGAGACAGATTATTGTAGTATACCCTCTTGTCGAAGAGTCTGAGAAATTAGATTTAGCTGCAGCTGTAGAGGCATACAAAGAACTATCTAGGATTCAATTTAACGGTTTGGAATTAGGTCTTTTGCACGGGAAGATGAAATCAATTGAGAAAAAAAACATGCTAAATAAATTTGAAAGAAATGAAATCAGCATATTAGTTTCAACAACTGTTATTGAAGTTGGGATTGACATTCCAAATGCTACGGTGATGCTTATTGAGCATGCTGAGAGATTCGGTCTATCACAACTTCACCAATTAAGAGGGCGAGTAGGCAGAGGTTCGAGCAAGAGCTATTGTATACTGGTGAGAAGAAAAATGACAGAAACATCAAGAGATAGACTAGCGATAATGGAGAAAACAAATGATGGTTTCAAGATTGCTGATGAGGATCTCAAGCTCAGAGGGCCAGGGGAGTTCATTGGAAAAAGGCAGTCAGGGTTCCTGAGCTATAAAATTGCAAACATGATCACTGATGGACCAATTATTTCAGACGCAAGGGCGGCCGCATTTTCCATCATTGAAAAAGATCCTAGTTTAGATAATGGTGTTAATAAGCCCATGAAAAAATGGTTTATGTCTCATTATTCTAAATATCTAGAAAAAATAAATCTTTCATGATGAATCGTTTTAGATATCAAACCGACAAACTAAATTTTGCGCTATGTTGTACTATCAAAATTACTAGAAGGAGCGAAATCTGAACGGGAAAAGTTTAAAAAAAGAAGAGGAGCTATTCTTATATCTTGTGAGTACCTTTCAAACTAGTGCCTCTATAGCACTTGGCAAATTAGAAAACCCCATGACCAAAAACACAAAGGTAAATCTGAGCCAGGCATCGTATTATATTGACTTGTTAGTGATGCTGCAGTCAAAGGCGCAAGGGAATATGTCGGATTACGAGGAACAAATGTTAATTAATGTAGTTAGTGAACTTAAAATGGATTTTATACAATTGAAGTCAGTTAACAATGAGAAATAGAAAAAAATGAAGAGATTTAGCAAGAGAAAATAGGCATGATGTACGAAAACTATAGAACCATCAACAGAGTTTTAGCTACTTTAGTATTTTTTCTCTCATTTTTTGTATACTTCGATACAATGGCACCATCAGTCTCTTACTGGGATTGCGGTGAATTTATTGCAGTATCTTATACGCTTGGCGTTCCACATCCTCCCGGAAGTCCTTTATTTTTATTACTGGGCAGGATAGCATCAATTCTACCAATAAGTGAAGACATTGCATTTAGGGTAAATATTTTATCGCCAGTCGTAAGTGCCTTCGCGGTCTTTTTTCTATATCTAATTATTGTCCAAGTTATTTTGCACTGGCGTGGAAAATTAAGCTCTCAAAGGGATGCTCTAATAGTATTTGGATCAGGTTTGGTTGGCTCTTTAACCTTTGCTTTCACCGACAGTCACTGGTTTAACGCTGTTGAAGCTGAGGTATATGCGTTCAGTACGTTTTTTACAGCTATTGTAGTATGGTTGATTTTAGTTTGGAGTGAGAAAGCAGACCAGAAAGGCCATGAAAAATATATTTTAATTATTGCCTACATGATAGGCTTAGCTACAGGATTACATCTACTCAATTTATTGACCTTACCCTTTGTTGCGCTGGTCATTTATTTCAGAAAATATAATTTTTCCTGGAAATCTTTTGGAGTTACAATGCTCATTACTGCTATTGTTTTCTTCATTATCCACAACGTTATAATCAAAGGTATGCCGAAGATAGCAGCTTCGATAGGTGTTTTTTTAACAACAGTTCTTATCGCTTTTATATTCGCATGCATGGTGTGGGCTATAAAAAATCAGAGGAAGATTGCCTCACTATGTTTGACCTCAGTTGTTTTAGTTCTGATTGGCTATTCTACATATGCGCTAATATTCATCCGATCCAATCAAGATCCAGGAATTGATGAAAATGACCCAGAAACGGTTGAAGCTTTTATCTCATACCTTGAAAGAGAGCAGTATGGTGATGTTGGTTTACTGCCACGAAGATTTAAAGGGATTCCTCCTATTCATGAGGTAGTCGGGTTTCCTGAGGGTCCTGGTAGAGGGTTTTCATCCTCGCAAAAAAGAAACTATAGCAGGCATCAGATGGGCAGGCAGTGGGATTTCTTCTGGGATTACCAAATTCGAAAAATGTATAACAGATACTTTCTGTGGCAATTTGCTGGTCGGGGCCCCGCATCAGATCCAGGTGTAATTAGAATGGGTGCCAGAAATAGCGAAGACGGTATTGACCTAACACAATTTGGATTACCTCTAGCTTTTATCATTGGCATGATTGGTATGTTTTATCACGCCTATAGAGATGAGAGAATGGCTTTTTCTGTAATGTCTTTATTCATTATGACTGGGTATGCAATAATAATTTATCTAAACCAAGACGATCCCCAGCCTAGAGAGAGAGACTATTCATACGTAGGTAGTTTTTTCGCATTTTCAATATGGATCGGTGCCGGGACAGCAGCGATGAGCGAATGGATCTCTAAGCATGTTAGCGATAGCCAGCTAAGTAAAAGGCTAATATCCATTGTTTTGGTAATGCAATTATTGTTCATGCCTTTCACAATGGCAAAAGCAAACTATCACTCCCACGATCGTTCTGGCAATTTTGTTGCTTGGGATTACAGCTACAATCTTCTCCAATCCTGTGGCCCAAATGGAGTTATTTTCACGAATGGTGATAACGATACTTTTCCTCTGTGGTATCTACAGGAGGTAGAAAAGTTACGAACAGATGTTGCAGTCGTAAATCTTAGTCTTTTAAACACCCCTTGGTATATAAAACAATGGAGGGATAAGCGAGAAAAAAACACTCAATTCATTAGCCTAAGTGATCGTACAGTCGATAAACTAACCTCTAGTCTTCAGCGCTGGGAAAAACAAAAAGTCAGAGTACCTGTGGCTAATGACCCTAAAAATAAAAATGGATTTATTGAATGGGAGCTTGAACCTACTTATCAAGGTCAAGCTCTTAGGGTGCAAGATATGATGATTATGCATATAGTAAATGAAGCCGCATGGGAAATACCTATTTATTTTGCGGTCACTGTATCACAACAAAACAGGATTGGCCTTGATAGTTATTTAGATATGGAGGGTCTTACCTTTCATTTAAAAAGCCACAAGACTAAGGGAATTGATAGGGAAAAAATGTTTGAAAATCTAATGACCGATATTGGTCCGCCAGAATGGTCGACAGATTTTGATCATAAAAGCTTTTATAGCAGCCCCAGTGAAGAAAACAGCAATTCGTTATCTTGGTCAAAGAATTATCAGCCTGGATACATGTTTCGCAATTTAGGCAATGAGAAAGTCTACTTTAACAAACAAACTAATAGATTACTGCAAAACTACAGAAGCGCTTATGTGCAATTAGCTTTCACCTATTATCTTGACTACATGAGGGGTTCAGGCAAGAAGAAAGCTGGTTCAAAAGATTTAACATTAGACTTAAAAAGACGGATTGTTTCAATATTAAACAAAATGTCAAGAAACATTCCCGAGGAGACAATACCCATTCAGTCTGGTGATTTACACCACCAGATTGCACGCATATATGGTGATTTAGATGAAAAAGAATTGATGAGAGAAATAATGGAAACCCTCATTAACCAAGAAAATAGCCGCCCTCTAAAAAGAGTTGATTATGCAAACTCATTTTATCGTGATTTAGGTGATGAAGGCGTTGCGATAGATGTTTTGGAAGAAATGAGGTCAAAGTATTTAAAAGTCGAGGGAATGATAAAAACAAGAGGTTTTAGCAGCAAGACAGTTAGTAGCAGCGACTGGGCTCGATGGCAAAAGGCATATCCAGAAATAATTTCCTCCCTTGTATATATTTATAGAGACACAAAAAAGCTGGAAGAAGCAGAGTCGGTACTTAATGACTGGGTAAGAAGAAATCCAACCGATCAAAATGCAAAAGATATTCTTAACGAGGTGCGTTCTGATATTAAAATTGATTAGGTCGTTATGGCCGTTGCTGATCCTACTATTTCTATAATCATACCTCATTGGAACGGCATTGATATTTTGTCAGAATGCTTGTCCTCAGTTCTGAAAAGTAGCTTTAATTCATATGAAATAATAATCGTTGATAATAATTCAACGGACGGTAGCCAGAAATGGATTAAAGAAAACCACCCCGATGTTCACTTGATAGAAAATCAATCAAATCATGGTTATGCTGGTGGGTGCAATAATGGAGCAGATGCGGCAAAAGGCGAATACGTGCTGTTTCTCAACAATGATACCATACATGAACCAGATTGGTTAACCCATTTGTCTGAAACCATCGAAAGAGGTGATAATATCGCCGCAATACAGCCGAAGATACTAAACTACTATGAAAGAAATTTTTTTGATTATGCAGGAGGCTCTGGAGGTGGCATGGATATATTATGTTATCCTTTTGCAAGAGGAAGATTGTTTCTTGAGAAGGAACAAGATACTGGACAGTATGATGATGCCGTACCTTGTTTTTGGGCCTCAGGAACATCAATGATGGTAAAGAAAGATCTTTTTTTTAAAGCAGGTAAATTTGACGAAACTTTTTTCGCTCATATGGAAGAGATTGATCTATGTTGGAAGCTGCATGCAATGGGATACACCATATGGGTTGAACCTAAGTCGGTCGTTTTTCATAAGAATGCAGTCTCGTTGCCAATGTACACACATCAGAAACATTATTTAAATCATAGGAACAGTCTATTAATGATATTTTCGAACTATTGTTTAATAAACACATTTTATTTTGGTACGATAAGAATAATTTTAGAATTCACTGCTTTATTATATGCTACCTTCAAAGTTGATTATAATCATTTTTCAGGAATCCTGAGAGCATTAGGTTGGATTATGCTAAATCCAAGATCTATAGCACGGAGGCGTAGAAATTTTAAAAAAATTCGCATTCTCGAGGACAGAGACATTTTAAAAAAACTTTGCAGGACCCCAATTGTAATGGCTCACTTTATACTTGGCAAAAAGACTTACTCGGATATTTTCATGAGGTAAGATTGATACTGATCCCTCCTGTCAGGGTCTAATTCTTTTAAATCCATTAACAATTCTTTTTGGCCCAACCTTGATAGCATATCAGCCATTTCTTCTGATTGGGATTTTAAAAAATATTGCGTTTGATTGTCCCTGCCAATGTCACGATAAGATTCGGATATGCCATCAATCATTACATTTAACTCTTCAACGGCAATATCAGCTTCACCGTTATTAAATGAATCAAGGGCAATGTACCATGCGAGTCTCGCTTTTCTGAGTCCTAAATTTCTGTATAAATTATCCACTATACTAGTTCGATATCCCCAGCCCTTTTTATAATCAGAAGCGTTTCCTCGTAAAGCAATCTCTCGTGCTAAATCGTAGGATTCATTTCCGCCTTTGAAATCATACGTATCAATTTCCCCTCCAATAATTAAATGAGCATAATAGGCTAAGAATCCACTCAGAGGTTCAAAAAGGACGGGGTCGTAGAAAATGCTACCCCCTGGATTGTAATAAAATTGAGAGCTTTTATCAAAATAACGAAGGTCTCTGCCGTTTGAAAAAAGAGCCTGGCAGTTATAGATGGACTCATTTCCTTTTTGTGTTACTCCCTCAAAGATTATTTGAACATAAATGGGGATTGAAAGATCAGAGTAATTATTATCCCAAACAGTATTCTGATAAAATCTCTTCACATCTTCCTCAAGATTAATAATTTTTTGTTTCTCCTCACTCCTAAGTAATCGACTATCTATGGATACTTCAACAGAGCCAATTTGAGCAAAAATTATATCTATGAACAATATCAGGACAGGATTAAAAAATATATTAATATTCATATAATATCAGAATTGATTTAAGACTACTCATTTTTACATAGTGTTTGCATATTTACTTATAAAAGTAATTTAGGATATGGCAAATATCAAAGAATTATTAAAAACATCAAAAAATGCAATAGCCTTATCGGTTCTTAAAGCAGCAGGAACGTTAACCCAAAAGGAGGATATGGAAGGGTATGTTGTAGGGGGCTTTGTCAGAGATATACTTATGGGAAATTCGGTTAACGATGTTGACATCATGGTAATTGGTGACGGAATTCTGTTTGCAAAAAAACTTGCTAAAGAATTAGGAGTGAATAAAACTATACCATTTGAAAAATTTGGTACTGCTCGTATTCCTCACAATAAGATCCAGATAGAAGTTTCATCTGCTCGTATGGAGGATTATGAAGCATTATCAAGAAAGCCATCAAAAATAGAGTACACGGATTTAAAAGGTGATTTGGCGAGGAGAGACTTCACCGTAAATGCTATGGCTATTGATATTCATCCAGACCGCTTTGGGGATTTAGAAGACCCATATAGTGGCGTTAGAGATATAGAAAAGAAAATTTTAAAAACCCCATTAAATTCTAATGAAACATTTTCTGAGGATCCACTAAGAGTAATGCGAGCAGCCTACTTTGCGGCAAAGTTGGGATTCAAGCTTGATAATGAATGTAGGAATGCAATGCGAGAACAAGCCCACAGAATTAGTATTGTTTCCAGTGAAAGAGTCAGAGACGAATTTATAAAAATACTGCAAACAGACAAGCCATCCATTGGTTTAGTCATTCTTCAAAAAATAGGTTTAATGAAAATAATTTTCCCTGAGATTCACAGAATGTATGGCATGGAGCAGTCTCCGGAATGGCACCATAAAGATATTTTTGCTCATACCTTACAGGTTGTTGATAATGCTGCAAAATTATCAACCAAAATGGAACTTAGGTTTGCTGCTTTAGTTCACGATATAGCTAAACCTAATACGAGAAGAATTGATAAACGTAAAGGATATACATTCCACGGTCATGACGCAGTGGGTGAAAAAATGTTGGACAAAGTATCGAGAAGAATGAAGCTCTCTAATAAACTTAAAAATTATATAAAGAAGATGACGCTTTTGCACCTAAGACCAATAGCGTTAGTAAAAGATGTAGTAACAGATTCTGCTGTTAGAAGGTTGATGGTTGCGGCTGGAGACGATTTGGAGGATTTAATGTTGTTATGTAGAGCTGATATCACTACAAAAAATCCCAGAAGGGTAGAGAAATACATGAAAAACTTTGCTAAAGTAGAGCAAAAGATGGGTAATGTGATTGAGAAAGATTCAATGAAAAAATTTCAGTCTCCGGTAAGAGGCAATGAGATTATGTCTGTTTGTGGGGTTACGGAAGGTAAAGTAGTCGGGAAAATTAAAAATGCCATCGAAGAAGCCATTATCGAAGGGAGGATTGATAATAATCACGAAGATGCGCTAAAGTATTTGGAAAATATAAAAAATGAATATGTTAATGTTTAAAATCGGTAAGAATACAATTTTAAAACCTATTTTCTTCTTGATTGGCATAATCTTCAGCCAGAATTATACCCTAGATGATTGTATCCAGATAGCTATTAAGCAAAAAAAAACAGTGCTTGCTGCGGAGATCGAAGTACGATCAGCCTCAAAGGGTCTAAAATCTTCATACAGTGAATTTTTGCCATTGATTCAAGCAAGTAGTAGTGCCGGTATAAGTTATTTCAAAGAGCGAGAGACAATTAACATAGACTGGGAAGATCAAGTTCAGGATCTTCAAATGCCATCTTTAGATACTTCTAAATCTAACTATTATAAAAATCAATCTGCAGGCATAACGCTAAACCAAAAACTTTATGCAGGTGGTCGTTCGTGGAACCAAATTAAACAGGCAAAAACTAACCTTCAAATAGCAAAGCTTAACGAACGTTTGACATTGACCCAAGTTATACAAAGTGTCATACAATCTTATTATAACTTACTTAAGGCTCAAAAGCTGTTAGATGTCTCGAACACAAATTTAGATGTTTCGCTTCAGCAGGTCTCTTTAATCAAGAATCAATTTGATCTTGGTTCAGTTAAAAAAACAGATTTATTGAAAGCTCAAGTTGCCCAAGGTCAGGCAAGAGTAGACATGTTAAACAATAAAACCAGATTGCAGAATGCGAGAAGAGTATTATTTAATGATATGGGATTACAGGATTTCGGGCAGAAAATTAATGTTTCCGATAGCGATTGGAACATTCCAACAATACCTTCTAGTGCTGCTATTATCAAATTATTGCGAGAAAACAATCCAAGTATTCTGGCTGCTGAAGCCCAAATTGAGCTTAGCAATATCTTGTACAAATTGCAAAGTGGTCTTAGGCTACCATCTCTAAACTCGTCAATAAATTTTTCTGCAAATGATCAAACTGGAAGTGACTTCCTAGGAGCAATCAGGGATGATTGGAATTTTGGATTAAATCTAACAATTTCCATTCCCGTGTATACAGGGAATACCATCAGGATCCAACAGCAGCAAGCAAAGTTATCTATCATGCAGTCAGAATACTCATATGCTACATTTCTTAATGACTTACGAGTAGAGGCAGAATTGATACGTGAAAGCCTTTCCAATTATGCTGAAATTATACCACTAAATCAATCAGTTGTAACATCAGCTGAAGAAGATCTTAGGTTGGCAAGAGAGCGTTACGCTTTGGGATCCGCTACAATTCTCGAAGTATTAGATGCGCAAGCATCTCTTGTCCGCTCAAACTCTACTCTTATTAATACCGTTCATGATGCAAGAATCCAAGAAGCTAGTTTAAAGGCCCTTCTTGGCAATCTTGACTTGGAATATCTACAAGAGGAAAAATAACATGTTGAAATTTTTAATGAAAAAGAGAGTATGGATTCCATCATTGGTCATTATAGTATTTGGTATTGGTTACAGTATTACCAGTTTTGGCTCAGGTGAAGATTTATTTGTGAATACAGAGCTGACAAAGCTGAGAAATATAGTTCATAAGGTAAATGCAAGTGGACGTATTCAGCCTGAGGAAGCTGTTCAGATTACATCTACAATCACAGGATGGATAACTGAAATCACAGTCATTGAAGGAGATACAGTAGAGCCGAAACAGCATCTTATCAGTATTGATGAGAAACAAATCAGACCTCGTTACAATAATGCTGTATCCCAAGTAAAGTCATCCGAGGCCAACTTGCGTCAGGTTCAATCACAAATGGGTAGGACAAATTCGTTATTTAAGCAGGGTCTAATTTCAAAGCAGGAGCTAGAACAAGTAGAAGCATCCTACCAGATGGCTCAAAGTCAGTCAGAGCAGGCTAGAGCAAACCTATTATCTGCTGAGGACGAATTATCAAAAACACGCTTAACTGCACCGAAATATGGGATTGTTACAAGTATAACAAAAGAGGAGGGCGAGATGGCCGTAGGTGGCATGTTCAATCCGGGTGTTTTAATGACAATTGCAGACCTTAGCAAAATGGAAGTTGAAGTTGATGTTAATGAAAACGATGTTGTAAACATTGAGATCGGAGATACCTCAGAGATAGAGATTGATGCCTATCCTGATACAATATTTTTTGGAGTTGTCAGCGAAATTGCACATACAGCAGAGTCCTCAAATATGGGTCTCCAGCAGCAGGTAACAAATTTCAAAGTCAAAGTCAGGATGATTTCCGTGCCAAGAAAAGTTAGACCTGGGATGAGTGCTACAGTTAATATCATTACCGAAACCCTAGAAAATGTTCTTTCTATACCAATACAGTCCTTAACCTCTAGAGCTGAAAAATCTAACCAAGAAGAAGATCCCAACCAGAGTAGCTGGGGGGTAAGTGATGAGCCTGAAAAAGCATTCAAGAAACTGAAGTCAATTGATGTTGTATTTGTTCTTGAAGATATTTTCAAAGGGCTAGAGGCACCAAAGGGTACAAAGTATGCAATTGTTAAACCCATAGACGTTGGCATATCTAGTGAGAACTACTATTATGTGAAGTCAGGTTTAATGCTTGGAGAGATGATTGTTACCGGAGGTTATCGTGCTCTTAGTAAAGATTTATTCCACGGGGCACTGGTTGTCCCTAAAGATGGTTTTTCTCCTCACAATGATAAAAATTTTTAAAGAGTTAATTAGAATAAAGCTTAAAAAGATAACTCTGTTATTATTTTAGTTAGATTATGAGCCTCATTTCACTAAAGAATATTTATAAGATATATAATGTTGGCGGAGAAGAGGTTAGAGCTCTTGATGGGATTGATTTAGCTATTGAAAGTAATGACTATCTCGCAATTATGGGGCCCTCTGGCTCTGGAAAATCAACCCTAATGAATATGATAGGTTGTCTTGACACTCCAACATCAGGGAAGTATGAGTTTGAAGGAGAAATGGTTCAAATTATGGATGACTCACAACTTGCATCTATAAGAAATAGAAAAATTGGTTTTGTATTCCAGACATTTAATCTTTTGCCAAAAGCAACAGCCCAGCATAATGTTGAGATACCCCTAGTCTATGCAAACGTTCCAAAAAGTGAGCGCATGAGAATTGCAACTGATGCTCTCAAGAGCGTTGGTCTATCTGATAGATTACACCACAGACCAAACGAATTATCTGGTGGGCAGAGACAGCGCGTAGCTATCGCAAGAGCATTAGTTAATAGTCCATCAATCATTCTTGCTGATGAACCAACCGGAAACCTTGACTCAAAAAGTGGCAGTGAAATAATGACGATTCTTGATGATCTACATGAGGCGGGTAATACTATTATACTTGTTACCCACGAAGATAATATTGCACAACATGCCCACCGTACAATCAGCTTGTTCGATGGAAAAATTGTTAAAGATTCTAAACAGTAAATAAAATGATACTCGTTTTCATAGAAAACTTTAGAACGTCTTTGTCCTCGGTCCTCTCTAATAAGCTACGATCTTTTTTGACAGCATTAGGAATAATCATAGGGGTATTATCTGTTACCCTAATGGGAACGCTAATATCTGGACTTGATAGATCATTTGAAAGTAGTATGTCCTGGCTTGGGAAGGATATCCTATACGTAAGCCGTTATCAATGGTTCAGCGATATGGATTGGTGGGAGGTAAGAAACAGGCCAAGAATGTTGCCAGAGTATGTTGAAAAAATTAAAGAGAGGTCCAATTACGCTTTGGCAGTAGCACCAGTCATGCAGCGAGGAGCTTCTTTATCATACAAGACAAAGAAAACGCGTACTGAAATATTTGGAACCAGTGAAGACTACATGCGAACTATAAGTACTGATATCGCGTATGGCAGGTTCTTTACAAAAAATGAAGATCGATCTGGATCTCGGGTAACCGTGATAGGTGATGGTATTAAAGAAGCTTTTTTTGGCGATCAAAATCCTATTGGTAAGCATATCAAGATAGACGAAATGAAATTCAGGGTAATTGGAGTTTTAGAAAAACAAGGGAAATTCCTGGGCCTGTTTAGCATTGATAAGCAAGCGGTTCTTCCACTTGGCGCATATAAGAGAATATTCTCTAAAAGAGGTTGGATGAGACTCAGTGTGAAAGTTCCGCCGGATAAAATAGACGAAGGTTTAGATGAGGTAACATCTGTTATGCGACACATACGAGGTTTAAAGCCAAATGAAAAAAATGATTTTGCCATAAACCAGACCAAGGCTTTTGAAAAGCAATATACTACTTTAAAAATTGCTATAGGAGGTACTGGCATTTTTATCACCCTATTATCGCTTGTTGTAGGAGGGATTGGTATAATGAATATAATGTTTGTCTCCGTGAAAGAGCGAACTAGGGAGATTGGAGTCAGAAAAGCCATTGGGGCTACCAGCCGTATCATAATGGGGCAATTTTTGATGGAAGCGGTTTTAATCTGTCTATTTGCAGGTTCTATAGGAATACTTTTGGCGTACTCGCTAAGTTTTATAATCAATATGTTTTTTCCCTCTACCTTACCCTTTGGGTTATCTATAGCTGCTATGTTAATGAGTCTAGTTGTTGGAGTTCTTTCTGGACTTATCCCATCTTATCGTGCTGCAAAACTCGACCCAATTGATTCGCTTAGATACGAATAAAGAATGCAATCTCGTAATATAAAGAGCATATTGAAAGAAAGTTTTTGGATGGCTACTGATTCTATCAGAAAAAACAAACTACGATCATCGCTAACCCTATTAGGTATAAGCATAGGTGTGTTTTCAGTCATTGGTGTTATGACTGCAATAAGGACATTGGAATCATCCGTTGAGTCAGGGTTGAACGTATTTGCAACTAATACTTTTGTAATTCAAAAAACTCCTGAATTCAATTTTGGTGAGGATAGAAAAAAATATCGTAACAGAAAAAATATAACTTATGAACAATATAAAAAATTAAAAAGCAGGGCAAAACTTCCACTTTTAATTAGCCCCGCAGATGGTACATCTACAAGAAACGTATATTACGGAGGCAAAAAATTAAAAAACAGCGTTGATATCTTTGGTGGTGATGAAGGGACTATAAGGTTTTACAATACTTTTCTGGAAGATGGAAGAAACTTCATAGATGATGATATACATTTTTCAAGAAATGTTTGTGTTCTTGGTATGGATGTTGTAGATCAGCTGTTCCCTTTTGAAGATCCGATAGGGGAAAAAATAAAAATTGACGGGCTGGGATATCATGTTATTGGTGTAACTGAGAGGCAGGGTGAAGCTTTTGGAGAGTCTAAAGACAACTATATTGGTATTCCAATTACAACCTTTATTGAAAAATTTTCTAACAACTGGAGCAGTATAAGAATCCATATCGAGTCTCCTAGTGAGGAGTTATACACTAAGACCCAAGATGAAATCATTGGTCACTTAAGAGCAATTCGCAAGGTTACACCGGGTCAAGAAAATGATTTTGAGATTATCACTAATACAGCAATGATTGAACAATTCTCCGTCTTCACAGATGGAATTAAACTGTTTGCTTTATCTGTAAGCATCATCGCATTGGTTGTTGCAGGGATTGGTATAATGAATATAATGCTCGTATCAGTAACAGAACGGATCAAAGAGATTGGCATTCGAAAAGCAATTGGTGCAACAAAAAATGATATTCTCGCCCAGTTTTTGATGGAGGCTGTTTTTTTAAGTCAATTTGGAGGAATTGTTGGCATTATCCTTGGTGTTTCTGGCGGTAATATCGTCTCAATCTTATTTAATATCCCCACTGTGATACCCATTGATTGGGTATTAATTGGGCTAATAGTATGTTCCGCAATTGGTATTGGTTTTGGTATATATCCTGCATGGAGAGCAGCCCAATTGGACCCTATCGAATCAGTGAGGTTTGAGTAGCTTAATATGTGCATATGGTTATGCTGTCCTTTGTTTTTCAACTGAATTAAATTTCAAAATAATTAATTATCAATTTGGTTATGATAAACAGTAAACCTCCAATTAATATAAAATGAATATCGGTGTTATCCCCGCTCGATTGGGATCCAGTCGTTTTCCAAAAAAAATACTAGCAGATTTGAATGGTAAACCTCTGGTAGCCCATACAGTAGAAAATGCTATGAAGGCCAAAAAGCTGGACAAAGTCCTCTTGGCAATAGATTCCGAAGAAACTAAAAGTGCGTTAGAAGATTATGATTTTGATATAACCATGACCTCTAAAGACCATTTGTCTGGAACTGATAGAGTAGCTGAGGTAATTGATAGAATTAGCGAAGCTAAAATTATCATAAACATCCAGGCTGATGAGCCATTGATTGACCCTAAGATCATTGATTCTTTAGTCGATTCATTTAAAGATAATAATATACAAATGTCTACTGCAGTTAGTACTAAACTAACTGTAAGTGATCTTTTGAACCCTAATATTGTTAAAGCATTGATAGACCAAGAAAAAAATGCAATTGAGTTTAAACGCAATATCTTTGACGTTGAAATTGGTGGTGTATACCGCCACATTGGAATTTATGGCTTTACTAGGCAGGCCCTGCTTCAGTTTGTTAACTTATCCCCCTCTTCAAGAGAGTTACATACAAGTTTAGAGCAGCTAAGAGCTTTAGATAATCATATACCCATACGAGCAGTCATTTGCGACTATGAATCTTGCTCAGTAGATGTAATTGAAGATTTAAAAAAAGTTTCAAAAATTATGAGTGCTAGTGTAGTTAATGGCAAAGAGTAGAGACAGTAAATACATCTTTGTTGTCGGCGGTGTAATGTCTGGATTAGGCAAAGGAATTGCGGCATCATCAATAGGATATTTGTTGAAGCAGGCAGACATTAATGTTACAATTATAAAGCTAGACCCCTACTTAAATGTTGATCCCGGCACTATGAATCCATATCAGCATGGAGAAGTCTTTGTACTTGATGATGGCTCAGAGACTGATCTTGACCTAGGTCATTATGAAAGATTTATTGATGTTAACATGACAAACTCGAACAATGCAACGGCTGGTCAGATCTACAGCAGGGTACTGGAAAAAGAAAGAAAAGGAGAGTACTTAGGCCAGACTGTGCAGGTGATTCCGCACGTCACTGACGAAATTAAAAATTGTATTAGAACATTAAATTACCCCAAAAAACATGACGTAATTATTTGTGAAGTGGGTGGAACAGTTGGAGATATAGAGAGCCTCCCGTTTATGGAGGCAATTCGTCAACTTTCAATAGAGGTAGGTTATCATAATCATATGATTATCCATGTTACACTACTTCCATATGTGAATGCAAGTGGTGAGCTTAAATCAAAACCAACACAGCACTCAGTAATGAAGCTTCGCGAGATTGGTCTCGCGCCGGATATGATCTTATGCAGATCAGAACACCCAATAGAACAATCTGTAAGAGATAAAATAGCATTATTTTGCAACGTAAGACCAGATCACGTTATTGAAGGAAAAGATGTCGATAGTATATACGAGGTGCCTTTAGCTATGCACCAACAAAATGCGGGGAAATTGATAAAAGAGCGATTAAGGATAAATAGTATTTCAAAATTAGATGATTTAAAGAAGTTTATAAACATATATAAAAAGCCTAAAAGTGAAATAAAAATAGCACTCTGTGGTAAATACACAGAGCTAATTGATTCATATAAGAGTGTTTTAGAAGCATTTGTACACGCTGGAGTTGAAAATAATGTAAGGGTCCTTGTTGAATGGGTACAAACAGAAAAAATAAGAAGTAATAAATCTGCAAAAAAGAGTTTTATCGGAGCTAACGGAATTTTAATCTTGCCCGGTTTTGGTTCTAGAGGAAGTGAGGGGAAAATTTTATCATCAAGATATGCTCGAGAGAATAATATTCCATTTTTAGGTATATGTTTAGGTATGCAATGTGCGGTTATAGATTTCGCTAGAAATGTTTGTAAACTGGAGGGTGCTAATTCAACAGAATTTGATAAAAATACAAAATATCCTGTAATTGATCTTATGGAATCCCAAAGAGCAATTAAAATTAAAGGCGGAACTATGAGACTTGGTGCTTATGATTGTGAAATAAAAAAGGGTACAAAAACTTATCTAGCGTATAAGCAAATTAAAATATCTGAAAGACATCGTCATAGGTATGAGGTTAATAATCGTTACAGAAGAAAACTCGAAAAAAAGGGTCTGATTTTTTCTGGAATAAATAACGATTTGGGTGTAGTCGAGACAATAGAGTTAGAAGATCATCCATGGTTTATCGCTGGTCAGTTTCACCCAGAATTAAAAAGCAGAGTCAACAAAGCACATCCGTTATTTCGAGATTTTGTCGCAGCTTCCATCAAATATACTCAATGAACACTGTTTCAATCAAAGATATAATTATTGGTGACGACAGTCTTACTTTGATTGCAGGTCCTTGCGTTATTGAAAGTCTTGACCATGCTCGAAGAATGGCTTTTGATATAAATAAGATTGCTAATAAAACTGGAATCAAACTCATATATAAAAGTTCATTTGATAAAGCGAACCGATCCTCAATAACCTCATATAGAGGTTTGGGGATTGATGAGGGGTTGGGCATTCTTCAAAAAGTAAAAGATGAAATAGATATTCCAATACTTACAGATATTCATTTGCCTGAGCAAGCAGAAATAGTGGCGGAAGTTGTTGACGTAATCCAAATCCCAGCATTTTTGTGTAGGCAAACAGATCTCCTCATTGCTGCTGCAAAAACTGGCAAAACTATTAATGTAAAAAAAGGTCAATTTTTGGCACCTTGGGATATGAGCAATGTTGTATTTAAACTTGAAAAAAGTCAATGTCAAAAAATATTATTAACTGATAGGGGTACCCAATTCGGATACAATAATCTTGTAGCTGATATGAGATCAATACCTATTTTACAAAAATTTGGATACCCTGTTATATTTGACGCTACGCACAGTGCTCAATTACCAGGGGGTGATGGCAAAACATCCGGAGGTAATCGTGAACTGATACCGACTCTAGCTAAATCTGCTGTTGCCGCTGGTTGCGATGGTATATTTATGGAAGTGCACGATGATGTTAAAAATGCAAAATCAGATGCATCCACGCAATGGCCTCTAGAAAACCTTGATAAACTACTTGTGGACCTATTAAAAATAAAAAAAGCCTTGTTATGAAGATCAATTTTAAAAACATCAAATTACTAATATCAGACGTTGATGGAGTATGGACTGATGGCACTATTTACGTTGGTATCGACGGCATTGAATTAAAAAAATTCAATGTTTTGGATGGTGCAGGGGTTGCAATAGCTAGAGCTGCAAACTTAAAAGTTGCTTTAATTTCAGGCAGATATTCTTTAGCGACAGAGCGCAGGGCTAAGGAATTGGATATTAAAGATGTATACAACGGATCATTAAATAAAATACCAGCTTATGATGAATTAAAAACAAAATATTCGCTTGTTGATGCAAACATAGCTTATATCGGAGACGATTTGATTGACTTACCTGTAATGGAAAAAGTAGCTCTCCCAATAGCGGTTGCCAATGCTGTGAATGAGGTAAAAAAAGCTTCGAAGTATGTGACGACTAATCCTGGCGGTAAAGGCGCTTTCCGTGAGGCAGTTTCATGGATACTAAAAGGACAAGATCGGGAAGAGTTTGTTTACAATATTATGAAGGAAGAAATACTAAAACGTTAAAATAATGAATGTATTAATGTATTCACTATTTTTGGTATTGCTTTCTTGTTCGGATGAACCGATTCAACAATTTCAATCTAGAGAGGGATTTCCCGACCAAGAAAGCTGGGGTGTTAATATTATTTTAACAGATCAAGGTATTGTGCGTGCTAAAGTTCAATCTGGGCATCTAGAAAAGTACAATGAAAAAGAGTTTATTATGCTTGATAGTAGTGTTTATGTTGACTTCTATGATAAAAACGAAATCCACACATCTACTCTAACTTCAGATGTTGCTGAGATTAACCAAAACTCTAATGATATGATAGCAAGAGGGAATGTAGTTGCGAAATCCGACAGTGGTATTACTTTGTTTTCAAAAAAATTATTGTGGAGTTCAAGAGATGAAAAACTAAAAACCGAAGAAAAAATAATGATCACTACACTTGATGAAGACACGTTATATGGCATAGGATTTGAATCTGATTCTGATTTGAAAAATTGGAAAATATTAAGCCCCTCTGGCGTTACAAGCCGAGTTTTAAATTGAAAATTAAAAGTAATATTCTAAGCGCAAAAGGATTGCATAAAATATATGGCAAACGTTCGGTGGTGAAGGAAGTCGACCTAGAATTATGTAAAGGAGAAATTGTCGGACTCCTTGGTCCTAACGGTGCAGGTAAAACTACTTCATTCTATATGATAACAGGGATGATTAAGCCAACCTTCGGAGATATATATTTAGACGACATAAATATTACAGATGCACCTATGTACAAAAGAGCTAGAAAAGGGATTGGTTATCTTGCTCAGGAGCCATCGATTTTTGGTAAGTTAACTGTTGAAAATAATTTAAAACTAGTATTGGAAATGAGGAAGGATCTAAGTTTAGAAGATCAACAAAGTAAAATGCAGACTCTCTTAGACGATCTATCAATAAGCCATTTGTCTAATAGCAAAGGGCACACATTATCTGGTGGTGAGAGAAGAAGGGTAGAAATAGCTAGATGCTTATGTATGGATCCAGATTTTGTTTTGTTGGATGAGCCATTTGCGGGTGTTGACCCCATTGCTGTAGAAGAGATTCAAACCATAGTTCACTCACTAAAAGATAAGAATATTGGTGTGCTAATTACTGACCATAACGTAAGAGAGACTTTATCAATAACAGATCGTTCATACCTATTATTTGATGGGCAAATTTTGAAGTCTGGAACCTCTGAATTTCTTGCTAATGATGCAGAAGCCCGCCGTTTATATTTAGGCGAAAAGTTTAAGTTAGATTAGTGCCAACTTCTTTAAAACAACTTCAAACCCAAAAACAAAAACTTGCTCCAAGGCAAATTGTGCAAGCTCGATTATTGCAACTAAGTTCAATCAACTTAGAACAAGCAATAGTTGAAGAGCTGGAACAGAATCCACTTTTAGAGCAGGTAGAACCTGAGGATCAACAAATAGAAGAAAAAAAGGATGACAGTCCAGTTGATGATATTGATGTTTCTATGGAAGATATGTACAGCGACGAGTCTACCTATTACCTATCAGAGCAAAAAAAAGAAATGCCACTACCAGAAAGGCGCAATCTTTTAGAAGATTTGATCGACCAACTAAAAGATTCAAATATGAGTGAACTTGAAAAAGAAATATCTGAAGAAATTATTTGGAATACCAACGAAAGGGGTTACTTAGATACCGATCTCATATTAATTGCTGACAGATTTGAATTGTTGGAAAAAGAAATCGAACCAATTTTACAAAAGGTTCAAAGGCTAGATCCAAAAGGTGTTGGGTCAAGAAATTTAAGAGAATGTTTAATGATTCAATTGGAGACAAATAATAATTCTCTGGCATTCAATTTGGTTGATAATTACTTCGAAGATTTTATGCATAAACGTTATGAGAAAATTATTTCTAAATTACAATGTTCAAAAAAAGAGCTACATGACGCTATCACAGAAATTTCATATTTAAACCCTCACCCAGGAGAAGGTTATAGAGATAAATTTCAAATCGTTATACCAGATTTAATTATCGTTGAAGAAAATAATGATTGGGTTATTACCACAAACGATGGTGGTATCCCTGAGTTAAGAATTAGTCAAGATTATGAAAGCAAATTAGACGGCAATACTTTAAGCAAAGATGCAAAGAGATTTATAAAAAGTAAAATGGATTCAGCTAGTTGGTTTATTGAAGCTATTCGACAACGCAGAAGCACTCTAGTGCATGTGATGCGGTCGATAATCAAGTTTCAGCCTGAATGGTTTGGAGGTGATACAGAATATTTGAGACCACTAAAATTACAGGACATTGCAGATGAAATTAACATGGATATTTCAACAATAAGTAGATCCACTCGTGGGAAATATGTAGAGACACCCTATGGAATCTTTGAGCTAAAGCACTTTTTTACAGATTCAATCAAATTGAATGATGGTCTTGAAATAGGGACATATGTAATTAAGAGGTCTCTAGACAAAATAATAAATTCTGAAAATAAACAAAAACCTTTAAGCGATGATCAACTAGTGATTGAGCTAGACCAGAAAGGATACAATCTAGCAAGAAGGACGGTTGCAAAATACCGCGACCAACTAGGATATCCCGTTGCAAGGTTGAGAAAAGAAATATAAAGGAGAAAACATGGCTGCACGCAGAGTAATGGTTGGAGATCAGGAAGTAGAAATTCCTGATTTTAATTTTAAGGTTGTTCCAATTCTTTTGGTACTATTTGCTATATGGTTTTTATATGTTACAGTCTATAGTGTTGGGCCCGATGAAGTAGGAGTAATAAGAACTTTTGGAGCACAAACTAGGGTTGAAGGATCAGGTATTAATATAAAATTTCCAGCACCAATTGAGACTGTTGTTAAACCAAAAGTTACAGAAGTCAAAAGGATTGAAATAGGTTTTAGAACACTCAAAAACGGACAGTATCGTTCTGTAGAGAAAGAAAGTTTGATGCTAACTGGTGATGAAAATATTGTAGATGCTGAAATGATTGTACAATATAAAATAAAAGATCCAGTAGATTATCTGTTCAAGATCGTTGCGCCTGAGCTTACAGTCCGTGAGGCCGCTGAAGCAAGCTTGCGAACCGTAGTAGGCAGAAATATGATTGATGAGACTCTCACAACAGGTAAGTTTGCAATACAAGAAGAAACAAAATTACAATTACAGTCAATTCTAGACAACTATCAATCAGGTATTCATGTTGTTGCTGTCCAGTTGCAAGATGTGTCCCCGCCCAAAGAAGTCATTGGAGCTTTTAAGGATGTGGCATCTGCGAAAGAGGACAAAAACAGAATGGTAAATCAGGCAGAAGGTTATAGGAATGATGTAATTCCTAAGGCAAGAGGGGAAGCTGAAGCAATGATTAGGGATGCTGAGGGTTTTAAGGAGTCTAGAATTAAACGGGCAGAGGGAGACGCAGCAAAATTCACCACCATTTTAAAAGAGTATAATAAAGCGAAAAGCATTACCGAAAAGAGGCTTTATTTAGAAACGATGGAAAAAGTTTTGCCTGATATTGAAAAAATAATAGTGCCAGATAAAAATAATGGCAACTTGCTTAATTTATTAAATCTAAACACCGGGAAGGTTAAAGGAGAGGAAAAGTAATGAAAAATTATATTTTAATTCTTGCCGCTATTTTAGTTGCATTCGTTTTGTCCACCGTCATCATTGTTGATGAAACAGAGCAAATGGTAATTTTGCAATTTGGTAAACCTGTTCGCACAATTAAAGAACCAGGCCTTAACTATAAACTTCCTGCGCCATTCCAGACCTCTAACTCTTTTGAAAAAAGGCTTTTGGAGTATGACGTTCCGCCAGAAGAAGTTTTGAGTAAAGATAAAAAATCTCTAATAATGGATAATTATGTGAGGTGGCGGATAATAGACCCGCTACTTTTTTTACAAACAGTTAGAGCTGTACCAACAGCTAAAACTAGGCTTGATGATATCGTTTATTCTGAGCTGAGGCAAGAGCTTGGCACGCATGATATGGTGGAGATTATTACTGAAAACAGAGAGCTGATAATGGATAAAGTAACAAAAGCCAGTAATGAAGAAACTAGTAAATATGGAATCGAAGTTGTAGATGTACGAATTCGAAGAGTGGATCTGCCAAGAGAAAACGAATCATCAATATATGCTAGAATGGAGGCTGAGAGAAAACGACAGGCAAATAAATTTCGTTCGGAGGGAGAAGAAGAAGCCCAAAAAATTAGAGCGGCTACTGACAGAGATAAGACAGTTATTCTTGCAGATGCATATAAAAGAGCTCAACAAATTAGAGGAGAGGGGGAAGCAAAAGCCTTAGATATTTATGCTTCTTCTTTTTCTAAATCTCCAGACTTTTACGAATTCACTCGTACATTAGAGGCGTATGAAAAAATTATCGATAAAAAGACAATGATCGTATTGCCAGGGGATGCAAAGTTATTTAAAGAGCTCACGAAGTGACCGAAATAAAATGAGAAACGCGATACGATCAACTACCATAATTGGAGTTCGACATAAAGGAAAAGTATCAATGGCGGGTGATGGTCAAGTCACTTTTGGTGATATGTCATTTAAACAAAAGGCTATTAAGGTACGCGAGTTCAACTTTTCAGGTAACAAAGTTTTAGGTGGTTTCGCTGGTGCAGCAGCAGACGCACTTACCTTATTTGAAAAATTTGAACAAAAGATCGAACTTTATGAGGGAGATCTAAAAAGATCAACTGTGGAATTGGCAAAAGAATGGAGAATGGACAAGATGTTACGGCATTTGGATGCAATGCTAGTTGTAATGAATAAAACACATAGTTTTATAATCTCTGGAGATGGTAATGTGATAGAACCCGATAATGATATAGTTGCCATTGGTTCTGGAGGAGGATTTGCAATGGCTGCCGCCACTGCTTTGAAACAACATTCAAAATTATCTGCGAAAGATATTACCGTAAGCGCATTAAAAACTGCATCTGAATTGTGTATTTATACAAATGATTCCATCTCAGTCATAGAAGTATAATTTATTGACCATGACACCAAAACAAATCGTAAAGGAGCTGGACCGTTATATTATTGGTCAAGAAAATGCAAAAAAAGCTGTCGCCATTGCATTACGAAATCGCTGGCGCAGGAAACAAATAAAAGGAAAATTAAAGAAAGAAATCATGCCTAATAACATAATCATGATTGGGTCTACAGGTGTTGGTAAGACAGAGATTGCACGAAGAATTTCTGCATTAGCAAACGCGCCATTCATCAAAGTGGAGGCTAGTAAATTTACTGAAGTTGGTTATGTAGGTCGAGATGTTGAATCAATTGTCCGCGATTTAATGGACACTTCCATATCATTAGTAGAGCGAGAAAAATATGATGAAGTAATGGAGCTAGCAGAACACTTGGCAAACGAGAGGATTGTAGATATTTTGTTTCCTGCTGATGCATTAAAAGATGAGCAACCTGATTCAAATAAAATCAATGCTAGAAAAGAGAGAACCAGAGCTAGAATTCGTAAAAAGTTACAAGTAGGTGATTTTGAAGAAAAAATTATTGAAATAGAAGTTGCTGACGATCCAACGGTTGGTATGCAAGTAATCGGTCCAATGGGAATGGAGGATATTGGAATGAACATTAAAGATATGCTTGCAGGATCGTTGCCCAAGTCAAAGCGTAAAAAAAAGATGAAGGTCGCAGATGCGAGGGAGGTTTTGATTGATAGCGAGGCCTCTAAGCTTATTGACCAAGACGAGGTTGTTAGAATTGCAAAAGAAAAAGCGGAAAATGATGGGATAGTTTTCATTGATGAAATTGATAAAGTAGTAGGCAACAATGTTACATCTGGTACAGACGTCAGTCGTGAGGGCGTTCAGCGAGACTTATTGCCAATTGTTGAAGGGAGTAATGTTAATACAAAATATGGAGTAATTTCTACCGATCATATTCTGTTTATTGCAGCCGGTGCTTTCCATGTAAGTACTCCCTCTGATATGATACCAGAACTACAAGGGCGTTTCCCAATTAGAGTAGAAATGGAGAAGCTAACTACCGATGATTTCATTAAAATATTAACCCATCCGAGATCTGCACTAATCAAACAGTATACTGCCTTGTTAAGTGCTGAGAATGTAGAGCTTGAGTTCAACAAAGCCTCAATCAGCGCAATTGCAAAGATAGCATCGGAGGTCAATTCTAAAATGGAAAATATCGGAGCACGCCGCTTACACACGATCATGTCAACATTGCTTGAAAAACCTCTTTTTGAGCAACCCAAAAGGGGTGAGAAAAAAATTAAAATAACTGCAAAAGTAGTTAGAGAATCTCTAGATGGAATTTTAGAGGATCAAGATTTGAGTAGATACATTCTCTAGGTGATTCGAATGCCAAGACATTTCTTACATATTTCAGATTATGGTATTGATGAAATTTGGGATATACTTCGTCTTGCTAAAAAACTGAAAACAAAATTTCAGAATAAGGAAGACTATAAACCATTTCAAAACAGATCTCTTGCTATGATTTTTGCTAAACCATCAGCAAGAACAAGAGTTTCTTTTGAAACTGGTTTTGAATGGATGGGAGGGCATGCATTATTTTTAGGACCGAATGATATTGGTATTGGTAAGCGTGAAGCAATAAAAGATATATCAAGGTTATTCAGTCGATATAATGATGTTATTATGGCTAGGCTTTTCGATCATGAACATATTATTGAACTTGCTCAATATTCAGACATTCCTGTAATTAATGGTTTAACAGATTATAATCATCCTTGCCAAATTATAGCTGATATATTGACAGTATGGGAACGCAGGGGGAACCTTGATGACTTAAAAATTTGCTACATGGGAGACGGAAACAATATCGTGCATTCCTGGCTGCAATTAGCCTCAAGGTTGCCAATGCATTTTGTTTGCTGTGGCCCTGAGGGGTATGAGCCTGATAGTGAGACCGTAAGCATGCTTCAGAATTCTAGTGTTTCATCTTATGAGCTTTCTCATAGTCCTGTTGAAGCAGTAAAAGATGCTGATGTGGTTTACACTGATGTGTGGGCTTCAATGGGTCATAAAGAGGAAGCTGATGAAAGATCGAAAGTTTTTGCACCCTTTCAAGTAAATGAAACTCTGATGAAAAGCACTGGGAAAGAATCCCTTTTTATGCATTGTCTGCCAGCTGAGAGAGGTAGAGAAGTCACTGACGAAGTGATGGAGTCAGCTTATTCAATTGTATTTGACCAAGCCGAAAACAGGATGCATGCTCAAAATGCTATAATGGTGCATCTAGCAAACATTAGAAAATAATTTACCTTTTTTTCTTAAAAATATAATCAGGTAAATTTTGATTTATCGAGTAATCAGAATAGTTTACGATTATTTTTCCTTTAACCATGTCTTTGTTAATATTTAGTCTCTGTTTAGCTCCAATGATACTTGGAACATCATCTTTTAACCAATTTGCTAATTTTACATCTTTTATAAAATATTCAACAGTTGATATCTTAGGTAAATAATACTTATCCTCGTATAATTCATATTCACTTCTTATTTGAAACAATTTCAAAGTATCTATTCTGCTCGTTACAGATTGAATTAACCATTTAGTTGTATCAACTACAACATCAACAACTGGATTAAATGATAACTTAGCATATTCATTAGGGAATTTAGCTTTTAGGCTATCAGCTATAAGAGTACCACTGATCATTATTTGGTGTTTCCTGGTTATGCTATGGTCATGATTAATAAATAAGTCTTTGAGGTTATCAAAATTATCCTGAGGACTAGTAAATAGTCCTGTATTTGGTAGTACACCAAAACCATCTGTTGTGGCTTTAAATTTATTTGGTTGCTTATAATATGCGCGATATACTTTTTTAGGCATTCTCAATCCAGGTACGTTAAGTTCAACTGTCATCTTTGCTTTGAAATCAGAAACTTTTTTAAATTCTGAATCGGTTTTTAAAATAATCTTATTCAACAAAATGTCTGAACAGTAGACAACATTTAGACTAATAATTATCACCAAGAATGTTTCGGTTTTCTTTATCATTAATCTATGATGTCTTTTTTATTGAACGAAAATAGCGATATTGAAATAAATAATAATGACCAGACTGTGCATGTTGTGATTAATGAATTGAAATGTGACCATGGAATTGGGTCATAAAAAGCTTTCAAAAAAGAATTGATATAGCCTGTAAAAAGGTATGGGTTAATTTTTTTGAATAGTTCAATTGGTATATACGTGATTGCTGTTCCGATAAAAACAATACTAATCGTTATAATTATTGGTGTTACACTGTTTTTTGAGAGTGTTGAAACCAAAAGGCAACAAAGAGAGATAGTGAGCATTACAAGATTTGAAACTAAAAATGCTAAAGCAAATCTTGGGATGACCTCTTCGCTCGATAAAAATAAAATACCTCTATGAAAAACTGCTAATTCTCCAGAGCCTAGCCACAATACACTAAGCGACAAAGAATATAAAAAAAAGAACCCCATTAACACACTGGTGTAAATAAGGACAATAATAACTTTACTAAACAAAACCTTAGTCCTCGGAATGGGTCTGGTTAAATACATTCTAAAAGTTGATCTTGAATATTCCCCAGAGAAAATATCTGAGGCGATAATAGTAGAAAGAAAAGGCATATGATTTATCAAAACAGCGATGATGATATATGTTGCTAAATATCCATTTAAAAGACTGCCAACGAAAAAAAATGAATCAGACAATTGCCCGTAGATATTTTTTTCTAATGTCGTGCCACCAGTATTGATTGCACCAATAATAAAGGGGATTAGAATTCCTATTAAGACAAAGCTGATGTACGTACGTTTTCTTTTCAAGACTTTTTTAAACTCACTTTTTACCAACGTAGTAATCATGAAAATAGCTTTGTGATATCTAGTTGTTTGTTGATTCCATGTAAGGTGCCATCGGTATGTAGGGTTTTAAGCATTTGATTAAGGGATAATTTTGAATCAATGATGAGTTTTGTTTTTGTTTCATGAACAATGACTAGATCTTTAATTGAAGATAGCTTCTGCTTTGTATTTTGAATATTATCAGACACCATTTCATATTTTGTACTGCGTGATAGCAGATTCTGCACAGAATCATTAAGAATTATACCTCCTTCTTTTAGGACAACAATATGACTGCATAGTTCTTTTACTTGCTCAATAACATGCGTGCTTATGCATATTGTTTTTCTTTGTTTATTTAACTCCCTGATAATTTCATTCATTTGATTGATGCCGTGCGGATCAAGTCCATTACTTGGTTCATCAAGAAATATAACACTCGGATCATTTAAAATTGATTGAGCGATTCCAAGCCGCTGTTTCATGCCATACGAAAATTGATTTACTAGCTTATCACCGCAGCCCATTAGATTAACTTTTTGCAAAACGCTCACTATATCTGTGGTCGAAGATTCTGTTAATCTTGCAAGCATTTTTAGGTTTTCATATGCTGTCAAGTGTTCATAGAACGCGGGGTCCTCAATGAGGAAACCTAGCCTATGTAAATATCTATTATTCCCTTTAATAGATTGACCTTCGAAAAGAATTTCCCCATCCCAGGACTTGATTAGACCAGCTATTATTCTCATAAGCGTCGATTTGCCGCTGCCATTTGGACCAAGTATGCCAATGATTGAATTCTTAGGGATATTAAAACTGACATTGTCTAGGACCTTTGTTTTTCCAAAGTATTTGTTAACATTCTTTATTTTGATGAGCGATGGATTCTTCATTTAAGGTCCATTACTTCAAGTACACCATAGCCGCTCTCAACATTACTTTCAAATTCGTATTTGAGGTCGCTATTAAATCTTGTGTAGTATGGATCAATTTTAGCTTGGTGCATTACAATTCTTATTGGCCAAGGTAATCCCATTCGTTTAAACAGATTTGAATTATCGATTATATCTTTTCCAGATATTATGACATTGTTCCCATCTTTAGTAAGAAGATTGAATTTTGAAAAGTAGGGCTCGTTTTTTTTATTGTATATATTTTCTATCCTGTCAGCATATTTTGTGAATAAACCGTCTTGCCCAAACCGATTTATTATCATACCATCTTTATTGTCCGCAACATAAAGAATAGGAATATCATATCCACCCCTCTCATCTGAAGTATTCAGTTCGGCCGCAATAATAGTATGATTTTCGGTTTTCCCCCGAAACCATACCCATCCATCGAACAGTCTCTGCAACGGAGTATTACCCCAATTATGATCATGATACCCATCACCTTTAAGTTTATTTTTTACTCCATTTATGTTTAGTTCCATTTCTATATCTCCATCAGGCACTGCAGCTAACCAAGCAAAAAAATCGTCCTCCGCTTTGATAATCCCATCCTGAGGTCTATAGGGTTTTAACTTAGATTTAAGTATGATGTCTACTCCAAAACCATCAAAATCATCAGGGGATAGAGTTACCTTATACTCATTTAAGTTTCCTATAAAAAAATTTTTCCCCATTGATACATTGCAGCTATCAGTAGCAAATGATACTTGATTTTTTTTAAAGTACTTAAGTTTGAATATTTCTCCAAATTCCTCTGAACTATAATTCATACCAATAAAAAATCTGTCTCTTAAAAAGTGCACCTTGTAAAAGTAGCAAACAAAAAGTGAACCATCTTCTAACTTAGCATCTAGATACCACCATTCGAATTCGTTGTTATCGCCACTGGTTCGTACACCGTCTTCCCATCTCTCAACAACAGGGCCTAATACATCTGGCTGTATCAGTGGAAAGTTGGGCTGATTAAATGATCCATTATACAGTCTTGCACAGGACATGACTAAGAACGTGCTAATTAGAACGATTACTAATTTTTTGCTAATATTTTTCATGATGCGATCCACTCTGACTTTATGGTTTTATTAAACTGAAATTTTAATCTCTGGTGACCTTGATAATCTAAATGGAGCCAGTCAGCTCTGGCTATGTCAATTCTAACCCGGCAAAATCTAGTTAAGCCAAGTTTATAATCTTTTTCATTAATTTCTTGAGCAGGCTTCCTAAGAAGATTTGGTGAAAATTGTGGTAATTGTTGAGAAGGCGCATAAGGGCCCATATAGCAGAGTTTGCTATCTAAGCTCATTGAATCCCATATTTTTGCATTCCTTTTATTGTTACTTTCAAGGATTGCTTTTCCATTAATCCGTAGTTGAACTTTTCTAGAAGTATCGTAGAATAGTGCTGAAACGCTTTTATGTTTTTTGATCTCCGAGATTTTTTGGCTTCTCTTATCAGTGTGAAACCATATTTGGGGTTTATTTTTATCAAGCGCTCTCAAAACTACTGTTCTGGATTCGGGCTCGTCATTGTGTATAGTAGAAAAGACAAAAGTATGATAATCATGTTTGGCTTTTTTGACTCCTAGTTTCAGCTCCCTCCACTCCCTATCTAAAATTTTTAACGGATCTAACATTCTAAGAATACTTTTTTTGGCATTTAGTGCATACGTAGGTTCCGCGCCCTGCAACTTTTAGCTTTTTAATTGTATCATCGCACTTTAAGCATGGCTCACCTGCTTTACCGTAAACACAAAGATAATTAGTATAGCGTCCCGATTCACCATTTACATTAAAATCAATAATAGTTGTACCATTATTGTTGATGGCTTTTCTAAGTGTCAATCTAATGTTGGAATGCAGTGAGGAAATTTTATTTTCCGGCACTAGATTTGATGTAGAACTAGGATGAATTCCGCTCTTCCATAAGCTCTCATCAACATAAATATTACCAAGGCCAGATATAAATGTTTGATCAAGTAATAACGCTTTTATGTTTCTTCTTTTTTGTATTACCATCTTTTTAAATAATTGATGCGTGAAACTTTTCCCTAAGGGTTCAGGTCCATGTCTCGAATCAATTACCTTTAGATCATCATATAAATAAATTCTACCAAACTTTCTAACATCTTCAAAATAGATAGAATAATTGTCTTCGAACTCGAGCACGGCAGTAATGTGTTTAGATCGAAAGTGCTCATCTGTAATATTTAATTTGCCCGTCATCCTTAGATGAATAGCGATGATGTGATTTTTAAAACTTATTATTATAAACTTAGCCCTTCTGTAGACGTCAATGACTTTGGGACATTCTAAAATCAGATTTACATCTTTCTCTTTAAAGTTATGCAAGACTCTATTCCAAACTGGTTGTATTCTTTTCAACCTTTTACCAACACATGTAGGTCTAATGTGATTAACAACGGTTTGGACCTCAGGTAATTCAGGCATTTTATCATNATCAAATTGTTAGAATACCAACATTTCCTTGCCAAAATATTATAACGCCAAGAGTTCCAATAAATGCAAAAGCAAAGTGACTTGAAGTGAAGAAAACGGCTAGCTCTATTGAATGATTTTCTATTAGCAGGCCTACATAGAGCGAACTCAGTATTACCATCGCCCGGGTGTAAACTCCGAAAATTGTTTGGACTCTCCCCATTATATTATTCGGTATATTTTCCATAAAAATAGTTCGAACAATAATTCTCGCTGAGTTATTATGCAATCCCATGAATGAAAATACTATTGCAGCGGGGTAAATAGATGGCATTATTGGCACCAAGTAACACATCAACCCAGCAATGACATAGCAAACTGCGAGATAATTTCCTCTACCAAGTTTATCAGAAAAGTATCCAACTGCAATAGTAGAGCAAAGTGCCCCAACACCATAAAGCCCATCTAATAAGCCATAGCCCCAAGTCCCTTTGTTAAAAACTTCTTTTGAAATAGTGATGGTTAATACAGTTAGGGACCCCCAAATGGCTACATCGGATAAGATGGTTGTAAGTCCGAGAGTTAGAATATTTGTTTTTCTTTTTAGATAGGTAAAACCCACCCCCAAAGAATCTAATAGTTTTGACTGGTCATGAGATTTTCGTTTAAAAGTAAATGGTGCAAAGAAAATTAAAATAGCCGATATAAAATAGGTCCCCACGTTTATCCATAGGGCAATTTGTGGATTGTAAAGGTGGACTATAAACCCACCCATGCTAGCTCCCAAAATTGATCCAACCTGATAACTCGCGGATAACAGCTTGTTTGCATCGAAATACTCCTTGTCCTCGACTATTTCTTGCACGAAGGCTTGGGCTGTAGGCCAAAAGAGTGCATTGCCAAGTCCCATCAAAACTACGACCGGATATAGGAACCATATTTGAAATTCACTTTGACTTAATACAATTAGAAAGGACATAACTACTATCATCCGAAATAGATCTAGGTATATTAGTAACCACTTTCTATTGACACGATCAATGATAACTCCGGCAAATAAAGCGAGAGCTATACCAGGCGCAGTGGCTGATGCCATAATTTTACCTAGCGTGTATTCAGACCCTGTTTTTTCAAGCACCATCCAACTTATCGCAATTAGATTAAAGCCAAACCCAATCAATGACATAACATTTCCAAAAAAGAATAACAGAAATGTCTTATTTTTTAAAAGTCTTATCATTTTGAGTTAGGAAAAAACGCTGGCAACTTTAAAAACGAAAAATATAATTAAAAATATTAGAAAAACTGGTAGTGTCCATTTCATGAGCGTAATGAAAAAGTATGTAGTTGCTACTTGGATTTGTTTAACTAATTTCACTTCAAATTATCTATCGAACTTGATTTCAGATTCAAGAAATATTTCGTATTTCTTATCGAAATCAAGCTGGTTGTTTTTCTTTTCCTCTCTACTACGCGAGAACTTGTAAATGCTAGATTGAAATGAAATTATATCACACTTATTTCTTTCCAGATCTTGCAACTTTTGCTGTTTAAAAAATACCTCGCCAAGAATAGTTTGTCTCAGCAGGGGTGATGTATATGTGGGAATAGAAATTTGATTTATGTCAAAGGATTCATGATTCAAGTTTTTAACTTCAGCTTCAAACGTGCAGCCGTAGTAGATAGCCTTATTTACTATTAGTGATCGGTTAAATCTAATCTCTAATGGCTTTTTTACTGGTACTTGTGTTATGTCTGCAATGTTAACTCTGTAGAAAGAGTATCCATCATCATAATAGTTATTTGAATCCAAAGATGTTATTATCAGTTCTCCCTCTTTTGTAACATACGGTGAATTAAAGCTGGTTACATCCGAAAATTCTTCCCAGGGTTCATTATAGATTATACTTGCAAGAGATGTCTTTTCATCACGTATCTGATCCAGTACTATTTTAACATCATTGTCATTAAAGACTCCTACGCACACATGTATTCTGCATCCTCTAATCTGAAAGTTTAGCATTTATATTAGGTATAATTTAGTTTCTTGAGAATTGGATGGATTTTATGTTTCATTTTGAAAAACCCCTTAGAAGAATGTGGCCAAAATTCCTTGTCCCATTTTCTGTATAAAAAGTTAAACTGGATTTTGTGTGCACGCATAGTCTGAATCTGGTCATGGACTGGTCCAACAGATGGGTAAAACGTGTGTATGGACATTAAGTTTCTATCAATGATAATTTTTTTAAAAAGAGCTATATTTTCTAGATCAACCATTATTATCTCGTTATCATGATTTTTTCTAAGTTCATTTTGGTAGTTTTCTAGCGCACTTGAGATGAAAGTTCTAACATTCTCTGACCTAGAAGTGATTTGTAAAGGATGTTTTTGGACCAGAACTAAATCACATTCAGGCGTGCCCTCCAATAATAGATCAGATTCATGCACCAAGAAGCACTGTATTCTTTCTGTGTAGTCTTGTTTAAATTTTAGCTCCTTTAAATTATGGTTCTCATCATCAGAAATAAATTTCGGAGTCTTAGATAACTGATTTTTAGGATAAAATGCTCCGCCTGTGAATTTCTTAATATTTTCAGCATTTGCAAGATAAGTTTTTCCTTTGGTGTGTAAACCAGCTACCCATCTCCAACTGAGGGTATTTGATGCTGGATCTCCATCCAATAAGTATTGCATAAAAATATCAGCCCCTAGCTGCCATGGGAGGTCGAGGGTATGTATCCAAATACTGGAAAACCACATCCTGGAGTGATTGTGTAGGTAACCATTGTTTTTTAGTTCACTCATCCAAAAATCAAAACACTCAATGCCTGTCTTTCCTGAGTCAGCATTTTTGAAATTTAAGTGGGTTTTATGGTCCTGCATTTTTTCAACATTGTCTTTATATCTAAGCCATATACTAGGATAATGTTCAAGGTAGCCTTTCCAATATGTTCTCCAACATATTTCTTGAATGAATTTTTCTACTTTGATGTATGGATGAAAACTGAGAACATGTCTTGCAACGTCCCATTCTGCAATAATTCTATGAGCGATTGCTGCAGATAAGCCACTAACGCAATTCTTTTCTTTATTGTGAAAGTCAAAATTTCTTTTTTGGGCGTATTTCTGTACGATGTTTGCTGTAAAATATATTAAACGCTTCTTAGCGCGGTAATGGCTATCTAAGTTTTGGTCTTTTTTTTTAATCATTGTTTTGAGCGGGTTATGTGGTAGTTAGCTGTGAGCGATTTGAGCGTTATTAAACATTATATTTATTTGCAATCTATTGCTTTATGGGCATTCATACAACTACTCCGTAACGAATTTATCAATTAGAATTATAGTACTTTTTTTTCTTAGATTGGAATACAAATTAAAACCAAAATAATATAGTAAAATTGATTTGACACAACTTCCACTATTTCCGCTAAATCTTGTTTTGTTGCCTTTTGAGTACTTGCCCCTACACATATTTGAACCTAGGTATAAAGCTATGATAAAAAGTGCAATTGAAGAGGACAGACCATTTGGAATTATCTTAAGCGAAGGTAGCGGCATTTTTTCTAAAGGTGTGAAAGTCAGTGTAAATAAAGTTTTCAAAGAATATGAAAATGGAGAATACGATATTCTTGTAAGAGGAAATGAAATATTTAAAGTAAAAAATACGAAGATTGAAGGAGAAACAGTAATAGGCAACGTCGAATTTTTACCAACTGAGGGAGGTTTAAAAGGACCTCAATTTAAAATTTTTCAAGAATCTTATCTTAAGATTTTGTTGAAGTTTGGTGTAAATAAAGATTTAGATATACACATGAATAAAAAAATCTCTTTTGAATTCCTCCAAGCAATACAATTACCAATCATCCTCAAAAAAGAGATAATAAGTATCGATAACGAAACTGCTCGCCTGAAATATATTGGAAACATTTTCAATAATATTTTAAATAATGATAAACCCACTAGCAGTGAAAATATGCCACAAGCATAGTACATTCCTAAAAAAATTCATTCCTATACTCTCCATTATTTATGATATTATAGATCGTGAAAGTCTATTTTATCTGGTTAATAGGTGTCATTTTATGGAACTTTGGATTACCTAACGCTTCTCCTAGCTCAGACGTGATTGTGGCAATTTTATTAGCATATACGAGTTCATATTTAAGAAATCGATCTAAAGTAGGATAAGGAAATATGTTTGTGGATGATAAAGAAAATTATTGGAGAGAAAATATTCGTCTAATAATTCGATGCTTGTTAGTGTGGTTTATTTTCTCATACGGTTTTAGTATTATTCTCGTTGATTATCTTAATCTTATTAAAATTGGCGGTTTTAAGCTTGGCTTTTGGTTTGCGCAGCAAGGCTCTATCTATGTATTTGTAATTCTTATCTTTTATTATTCTTCAAAAATAGGTGTGATTGATGAAAAATATCGTAGAAATGATTAATAATTATTGAAACCATTTGAAATGCAACTTCAAGCGCTAACATTTTTAATAGTCGGTCTAACGTTTGCTACCTATGTAGGGATTGCTTTCTGGGCAAGAGCAAACAGTACTGAGGACTTTTATGTTGCAGGAGGTGAGATACATCCAATTGCGAATGGTATGGCAACTGCCGCAGATTGGATGTCTGCTGCTTCATTTATTTCGATGGCTGGTTTGATCGCATTCCTCGGCTATGGAGGATCTGTTTTTTTAATGGGATGGACAGGTGGCTATGTACTGCTTGCGATGCTTCTAGCTCCATATTTAAGGAAACATGGATCATTTACCGTACCAGAGTTTATAAGCGATCGTTATTATTCAAATACAGCTAGGGTAGTGGCTGTCCTATGCCTAATTATAGCATCCGTTACTTATGTGATTGGTCAAATGAAAGGAATTGGGGTTGCATTTTCAAGATTCTTAGAGGTTGACTATGAAACTGGACTTAGCATTGGGATGGTTATTGTTTTTATATATTCAGTTATGGGAGGTATGAAAGGAATTACCTACACACAAATAGCCCAATATGTTATTATGATTATTGCATATACAATACCAGCTATTTTTATCTCATTCATGCTGACCGGAATTCCGATACCTCAGATTGGTCTTGGTGGCACAATGAGCGATGGAATATTTCTGCTTGATAAGCTAGATAAAATTTTGATAGATCTTGGGTTTCAGGAATACACTACAAGCAAGCGCTTAAGTACTTTGAATATGTTCTTTTATACGCTTTCATTAATGATTGGAACAGCGGGCCTGCCGCATGTGATAATGCGATTTTTTACTGTTCCTAACATTAGAGCTGCTAGACTATCTGCCGGTTGGGCTCTGGTCTTTATATCAATTCTATACACAACTGCTCCTGCTGTTGCTGCAATGGCAAGATTAAATTTAATTTTTACAATAGAGCAGCCTGAGAAACTACAAAATCTTTCATATGATGAGAGGCCTTCATGGTTTCGTAAATGGGAAAAGACAGGGCTACTAAAATTTGACGATAAAAACAATGATGGTCTGGTTCAATACAGTTCAGGGATTAGCAATGAGATGGTTAAGGTTGATAGAGATATAATTGTTTTAGCAAATCCTGAAATAGCTAGGCTACCAAATTGGGTTATTGCTTTAGTAGCTGCAGGTGGTCTTGCGGCAGCCCTTTCTACCGCAGCTGGGCTTTTACTTGCAATATCATCTTCAATTTCTCGCGACCTAATGAAGGGAGTCTTTGCTCCAAACATATCAGAGAGAAAAGAATTAATGGCAAGTCGAATTGCGATGGCACTATCAATTGGAGTTGCTGGTTATTTTGGTTTTAACCCACCTGATTTTGCCGCAGGTACTGTTGCCCTTGCTTTTGGATTAGCAGCATCATCTATTTTCCCAGCATTGATGATGGGTATATTCTCAAAAAAAATTAATAAAGAGGGGGCAATAGCTGGTATGCTGGCCGGAATTAGTGTTACGCTATTATATGTATTTCAGCATAAGGGTATAATGTTCATTCAGTCAACATCATTTTTGGGAACGATGAGAGAGAACTGGTTTTTTGGGATTGAGCCTAATGCTTTTGGTGCTGTAGGCGCGTTTGTAAACTTCATTGTAGCTTATCGGATATCGAAAAAATATCCTGATGTGCCATCAAGAGTAAAAGATATGGTTCAAAAAATACGACGCCCTTAGGTATTAATAATCCATATCCATTCCACCTCCACTCATTCCACCGGAGCGTCCAGAAAAGTCGCTTCTGCGCCACTTCTTCTTCTGTTGCTTTCCAAAATTATAGTTTAATACAACAGAGGTATTTCGTTTTTGTCTTTGGCGTTCTGCATACATAAGCTGATTATAGATTACTTCATTCTCTAGATTTGTTACTTCATATTCTGTGTCAATGATAAACTTTCCAGTATCAAAAAGATCATTTACTTTAAATGTAACAGATAATCGGTTTTGCATAAAGGATCTTTGAATGCCAAGATTCACTCGATAATTACTTGGGATAGAGCCAGTTGTGATTTTCATTTTTCCTCTTCCATTACCTGATAATTCAACTCTAGCAATGGTTGGAATATTCAATGTAAGACGACCACCAAATCCCATTCCTCTGGAGTTGCCATTAAAATCAGCCTCACCTTTGTCTGATATCCTAGAGTTCCAACTGTAACCCCAAATCATAACATTTGCCAAAGGCATAGGGCGGTACATTATGTTTCCACTAAAGTTTATGCTTTTTGAATTTTCTGCATTTCCAGCTGTCAAAACTTCATAATAAGTTGTATCAAACTTAACCTGGTCTCTATCCCACCACATAATCACGTCACTGGTATTTTTGTAAGATGAGGACAGGTTTAGATTTAATTTTCTTGAATTACTAGAATAGGATAATTCCATTACGTCACTGTATTCTGGTCTGAGGTAGGGGTTTCCATTTCTTAGTCTACTTATATCCTGGGTATTCCTGGGGAATGGACTAAGTGTGCGCCTGTTTGGTCTATTAACTTTTTTTGAATAACCAAATTGCATGCTTTGCTTTTCAGTGAATTTATATAGTAAGAACGCGCTGGGGTAAACCTTCGTATAAGGATTATCAAAAGGGGAATCAGAAATTGCCATATCAAATATTTTTGTAATAATATTAGTAGAATCATGAGTGTTTGGTCCACTTAGGTTGGCTTTTGTTTCAACTTGTTCGTATCTGGCACCAAGTTTAAGTCCAAATCTATCTGATAGGTTATACTTAGTAACCAAATATGCGGCATAGATATCCTCGCTATAGTCGTTTTCGTACTTATCTTCTAGATAGTTGAGATTCTTCCCAAATTCTCGAATTGTAAACTTTAGACCTGTTTCGAAATCCAGTTTTTCACCATATTTATTCTCGTAGTCTATAGCGATGGTGATGTTAGTATTATCTTCTAACGCCTTGGAATCACTGCTTTTATAGTCATCTAAGACCTGACTTTCCATATTACCGGTTTCAAATACATCATCTATCTCATGAGCGAAACTTGCATAAGCTTTTAGCAGCCTATCTTCACTTTTATATTTATTTTCGTAGGATAAAACATGATCAATGTGATAGCCGTCATCATTTTCCTCTATTTGCATCTCTCCTATCTGGTCTTGGTCTCTGGTGTTTAAAAGATAAACAATACTATTTTGCTCTAATTCTTTATGCTCTGATATATCGAGGGTATACCCTATAGTTTTTTCGGAAGAAGGGTAAAAATCACCACCAACTCTAAAGCTTAGATTATTTGGGGTACTGGTTCTGCTAGTAGTCTGGAATAATGAATCGATCAAATTTGAGGAGGTATAATCGTACTGAAATTCTCTCAGACCATCCCCTACCTTATCTCCTGTGTTATAATTCATGCTGGTAAAGAAGTTTAGTGACTTTGATCTGTAGTTAAGAGTACCATTAAGATTTTGCTGATTATAATCTCCAGCCATTCCTGACAGGCTACCATTAAACCCATCAAAAGCTCCTCGCTTCATTACAATGTTAATTATGCCGCCGACACCATCAGGATCGTACTTAGCAGAAGGATTAGTGATAACTTCAACTTTTTCAATCATTGAGGCTGCAATATTTTCGATAGAGCCTCGTCTACCACTGCCAGTTGTACCACTTCTTTTCCCATCGACTAGAATGGTAACGTTCGCATCGCCTGCTATAGAAACAACGCCATCAATATCGACATCTACTGAGGGCACCTTTCTTAATACATCTGCTCCATTGCCACCGGCTGAAGAGATATCACGGCCAACATTGAATATTTTTTTATCTATAGTTTGTACGAATGTACTTTCATCTCCAATAACATCAATTGCATCCATATTCAAAGTTGATATACTCATTGCAACGTTGCCAAGGTTTTGCCTCATAGCACCACCTTCACCGGGGTATATATTCAAGGGTCCAATTTCCTTCTTTTCGTATCCCATGAATTCAACAACTGCAACATATTTCCCAAGTGGAATCTCTTCTATATAAATTCGACCATCCTTATCACTTAGTCCACCTGTGATAAGATCATTGTGCTCAAGGTCTACTAATGACACTGAAGCATATTCTATTGGTTTTGTTGTTGTTGAATCTATAATTAAGCCTTGGACAATACCTATTGCAGGCATTGCGGTTCTTTTTTTGTGATTCTTATGAGCATGGAGCGTCTTTGCTCCAGCAAAAAAAACCAGAAATAAAATTGACAATGCGAATATTCTTTTCATTTAGTACCTTAATTTAAAAATTAGCAACTATTATTAATTATTTAGAACGATATTCTGTAAAAGTTAAAAATAAAATGGGTAATTATAGATTGAATATTTTCATTCATACACCCTGATATATACGTTTACACAATTCCATCTGAAAAAATAGTATGAGCATGGAAGCTACACACAATTGTTTTGTACTCTAGGATATTTGGGAATTCTATTTTTCTCGCTTTATTACCATTTTCGGCATAAAGAATCACCAAAAGCGCAAGCGCGAAGATTGTCCTAATCACTTCACTGTGTTTGATCCCATTGGATATCCATTGTATGGTACTGCGCTTTTCTCCCTTTTGAAATTTTTATAGTCAAAACATAGGAAGCAGTTTGACCCGGTTTTAGTGCCGTGTCAGCAACTACACTTGATTCGTAAGCAATTCGAGTGCCTTTTACAAAGACAGAATCGGTTCCTGTAATTTCTGTAGTCTGATCAAATAAGTTTCCAATGACCCTCACAAAATCCGCTCGAATTTGCCCAATATTTTTTACTCTGCCTGAGAACACCTGTCTGTCAGGGTAGTAATCGATGAATGGATCGCCAAGGAAAACTACTTTGGGCCCAGGTTTTTCTAACTCATCTAATCGTATAACCATTTCTTTTTTCAATACTAAAGTACCTATCTGAGTTTTCAATGTTAAGATAGAATCTGATTCTTGAAGAAGCTCTCCTGAAACAACGGTACCATTTTGGAGCTCAACACGGTGCTGAGAGTCTGGTATTTTGATTAAATCAAGAAGCTCCCTACTAACATTCGGCATGGTCTGTCCTTTTTGGTAGCCCTTTACCACACTCTTAAGAGAATCAATTTCTGTTTCCAAAGCTTTGAGATTTGACTCATATTCAAAAAAAAGATCACCGAATCTTAATCTTTGATCTTCTGGCTTTTCACGTTGCTGTGGCAGTAAGTCGGAGGTTGTACTGGTAATGGCATTTAAGTCGTTATTAAGTAGCTTCAGATCTTTATTGTCGTTTGAGTACTGTATTGTTAAATCTAGGTCTTTTGATAAAAGGGAGAATGCAGTCTCTAACAGACCCTCATCTTTATGTCTGGTAACTAGAGTATAAGAGCCAAAAGGTATTTTTTTGAATTTAAATTCACCATTTTTTTTACTCTTTCCAGATTTAACTTTTTTTTCATTTTCATCTAAAATTGTAATATCAACTTTTTTCAGACCGTTCCCACTCGCGTCAACAACAGTTCCTGAAACAATAAATTTTGTTTTTGCTTTCTCTTTTTTATCAACAGCGAGGAGCAAACTGCAAAAAAGAAGGTAGCGTGTAAATCTAATCATGTTCTTTTTTGGAGAAGTGTGCTTTGTAGGCCATCCGGCGTACAGATTCGGCATTTTTCTTTTCTTCCCCAAGGGCATAAACCATGTTGATAATATTGTCGTAATAGATATAATTATCTCTGTTTTCTAGCATGGGCAATAAACCTCTAACAACAGACGGATCGTTAAATGCGGCAAGGTTATCAATAGCTTTTTTTCTTATATCAGAGGGGTAATCGTCACTTTGAGCTATTTCGATAACTGCCTTTTTAACTTCAGGGTCATCAAATTCGCCTAGGGCAGCTAACATAGTATTTAGTAGACTATAATATTGACTCTTCCCCATGTTATATGTGTTAAGGAGAGCCAAAACTAAATTCTCTTCCTTAACACCTTTCATAGTATTCAGAGCAAATTCTCTAACTTCAAGATTTGTATTAGGATCTCCAAGTAGTTCGGCAAAAGCAATTGCAACATCATCAGGGTTCTTTTTTCCCAGTATTTCTACAGCTTTATTTCGAATCCCAATATTAATTTTTGGATCTCGTGCAATAGATGCTAATACTGGCACCACTTGATCAGTACCAATCGCGCCAAGCGTTTCAGTGAGTAATCGTTCGGTTCTAGCCATATTACTTTTTGCAACTTCGTATAAATCGAGTAAAGCCAGAATTTGATCTTTTGTTCTTACTCGATTGAGACTTTTAACGAGGGATACATGTACCTCGTTAGTTCTTTTTTCCATCGTATGCATTGACCTTAATAGTGCGGCAGAAGCTTTTGGGTTTTCTTTAAAAAAACCCAACATACCAATTGATTCATTCAGTAATGTGTAATCGACAGCTGTTGTAGTTGCTACCATTTCTGATATCGCATGCAGTGCTCTTGGATGCTGCGTTTGTGCTAGTGTCTTACCTGCTGCAACTCGAAGTTTGACATGGAGGTCCGCGTCTTCATACACCTTTATTAGCTCATCAAGTGCTTTAATTTTTCCCCCACGGTATGCACTTTTCAGTTCCTGAATTTCACTAAGAAAATCTGGATCGTTAGGATCTCCAATAGCTTTCTTGCCTAGTAGCCCTTTAATGTTTGAGCAACTGTGTGTTAAAAATACTAAACAAAAAATAAAGATGATTCTCTTAATCATCTTCACCCCAAAGATTAAAATAAAGCTCTTCACCATCGAAAACTGCATAAGAAGGTCGGGAAAACCAATCTCCTAAAATAGCTAATTTGCAATTATTCATTACATGCATCTCACCCAAATGATAATGACCAGATATCATATAGTCAAATCCATTATCAAACTTTTTTTTCGCAAAACTTTTGAGTTCACTTCTAATATTTTCACTTAATTCTGCTTTTTCTGATGAATGTTTTCCGCTTTTTGAAATGAAATTTGCAATTTTATAGGCAACAGTTGGATGAAGCAATTTAAATATATTAATAAATAATTTCGATCGCGTGGCTCTCTTTAATAATCTGTAGCCGTGATCCCAACTTAGCAACCCGTCACCATGTGTTATGTATAATTTTTTCTTGTTGACTTCAATAGTAATATCATTCAAATACACTTTATCCATCAACTCATTTTTTATATAGTCACCAACCCAGTAGTCATGATTCCCTGCCAGAAAAAATAATTTGACACCGTTGGTTTTTAGGTCGTTCGCTTCTTTGTAAAAATCTGAGAATGATTTGGGTATCATGTGAGGATACTCGAAATAAAAATCAAATAAATCTCCAACAAAAAAGATTGTCCCACCATCTTTCTTAATAGTCTTAAGTAAACGGTACAGTTTCGTTCTTCTTTCTTTCTCTTTTTTATCTAGGGAGAGTCTCAAATGGATGTCAGAAATAAAATAAATGGGTGTTTTCATAAAAAGTAGACCTTAAAAAAAGCTCAGCATTGAAGCATAAATCATTTGCGCATAACGTGATTTTCTCATCTGTTTTATGTTCTTTAAATGTCTTATAAGTTACCATAATATTTGTAAATAGTTGTTTTTTTGTAGTTTCATTGCCCTTAAAGAATTTTAGCTAATTATTATGGTTAATTTTTCTAAATTAGAATAATATTTATTGCAAATGAATGTATTCAATTCAAAAGAAAATATTGTAAGACTTGAACAGACAATCTAAGCATGAAATAACAATGAAATTATTTTTCATAATCGCGTTCATAACTGGTTTGAATGCCCAATCATTTGGACAGAATAAAGTCCAGTATGTAGACTTTGATTGGAATTTCATACAAACTCCTCATTTTGATATTTACTATTATAATGACCAGTTAGACTTGGCTGAGTTTGCTGCGGAGGTAGCAGAAGAGTCGTATGAGCAGATATCAATCCACTTAAGGTGGAACTTAAAAAAACGTGTGTCGATTATGGTATATAATTCTCATAATGAGTTTCAGCAGACTAATATTGTCAGCACCTACATGCGTGAGGGCATTGGAGGGGTTACAGAGCTATTCAAAAATAGAGTTGTTTTTCCTTTTGAAGGGAACTACGAACAATTTCGTCATGTTATACACCATGAGCTAGTTCATGCGATTATCAACGACATGATGTATGGTGGTAGAATGCAAAACGTTGTTTCCAGCAGAACAAAAATACGAGTCCCAATCTGGTCTAATGAAGGCCTTGCTGAATATTTAAGCTCCGATTGGGATACAAAAGCAGATATGGTTATGCGAGATATTTCTGTGCATGAACGAATGCCATCAGTTAAAGAGTTAAATTATTTCATGGCTTACAAAGGTGGACAATCTCTCTGGCGTTTCATTGCGGGAAAGTATGGAAGGGAAAAAATTGGGGATGTTTTCAGGTCGATGAAAAAAACTCAAAATGATGAAAAAGGTTATGAAAGTGCATTAGGCATGAACTATGAAGACTTGACTAAACAATGGCATAAATATTTAAAAAAGGAGTATTGGCCAGATGTCAAAGATCGTGACCCCCTTGAGGATATCTCAGAAAAATTAACCGATCATAAGAAACTTAATAATTTTTACAATGTTAGCCCGTCTATTTCTCCAGATGGAAGTATGGTGGCAGTTTTGTCTGATGAAAACGGTTATTTTGATATACAAATACTAGATGCTATGACCGGGAAAAAAATCAAGAAATTGGTGAAGGGGAATCGATCCATAGACTTTGAAGAGCTTAAATGGCTCCAGCCCGGTTTATCATGGTCACCGGATAGTAAAAAAATAGTATTAGCTGCAAAGGCAGGTAAAGGAGATGTCTTACATGTCGTTGATGTGGAATCTGGGAAGAGTAAAAAATATGAAATAGGAATTGATGCAGTGTTTTCTGCTGCATGGAATCCGAAGAAAAATGAAATTGCATTTATTGGTCAATCGGGAGTCTCAAGCGATGTCTATATCTTTAACCTTGACGATGAATCAATAAGTAAATTAACAAACGACATTTTCTCAGATGCGTATCCATCGTGGAACAGTGATGGAACCGAAATAGCATTTGTCTCTGACAGAGGTGATCGTGCAGACGGATCGATTGTAGGCTCCATATATGATCATGATTACAGTCAAACAGACATATATGTAGTGAATAGAAGCACAAGAGAGATAAAGAGGGTCACCCAGACTGATTACAATGAAACACATCCTGTTTGGGCAAGTACAGCCAACTCTTTATTTTACACGGCTGATTACAATGGTGTCTGGAATTTATTTCACCATCCGTTGGGTGAGGTTTTTGAGGGTTTAGATGATGGGTCTAATGTTGGATATCCCGTAACAAACGTACTCACCGGGCTGCAACAACCAACTATCAGTGGCGATGATAAAACTCTTATTTTTGCGGGCTATTCTGGAATTGGTTGGGATTTATACAGTATTGCAAATCCTCTTCAACTAAGAGAAAAGACTGTCGAACCTACTCAGTTCATCCTTAAAAAAGAAAACTACCGAGAAAAAGACGTTATAACTGATTTGAGAAAGCATAAATCGGTCGAAAAGAATGATTTAAACACTGATGGAGATTATTCTGATTGGATTTTTGCAAAGGGTTACCAGAATTTTAATCCCTCATATAATGAAAATGAATCATCGAATGAAATCATTTCATTGGACTCAGCTAAAGTAGATGGCCAGTACATTCCTAAAGAATACAAAACAAGATTTACACTTGATCTAGTTAGTGGAAATTTACAGATTAGCAATGTATTTGGTACAAGTGGTATGACATATTTTGCGTTTAGTGATATGTTGGGCGATCATCAAATTGCCTTTGGAACGGAAATGGTCCTAACCCTTGAAAATAGTGATTACTTTTTTCAATATGGTTATCTAAAAAACAGGATGGATTATTATATAACTGCATTCCAAAATGCAAACTTTTTTAATGTTGATTATTATTCAATAGGACGATTAAGACATTATGGATTGCAAGGAATAATTTCACGACCATTTAGTAAATTTCAAAGAATTGACTACGGTCTATCTTGGCATAAAATTGATTATTCCATTCTTGAGCAAGGTTTTAATACCTTTGGGCAGCCAGAATATGAAAAAACCTACTCATCAACATATTCAACTTTTCTACCAAAAGTTAGCTGGGTGTACGATAATTCAACCTTTGGTTTTACAGGCCCAGTAGATGGCTTTAGACAAAATACTACAATCACTACCAGCCCTGGCATTGGCTCAAATAATTTAGAATTTCAAACTCTTAAGTCAGACCTACGGAAGTACTGGAAAATTGGCAAAAATTATACAATAGCTGTTCGTGCATTTATCGGTAGTAGTCTTGGTAAAGATAAACAAAACTTTTTTCTTGGTGGTGTGCCCTACCTTTTAGGTGGTCGTGGTGAGACAAACGGCGAAAAAGATACTGGGAACTTTAGAGAGGTACTGACAGACACTTCCAACTCTACTCTGATCCATGATATTTATTTTACAGAGTATGCTTGGCCACTGAGAGGCGCCCGTTTTGGCGAACGTTTTGGGAATAATACAGCCCTATTTAATCTAGAGGTAAGATTTCCATTTATTAATTATTTGGCCTTGGGATTTCCGCTAAAAATGATTTTCGGCAACATTCGAGGTCACGCATTTGTTGATTTTGGTGCTACCTGGAATACTTCTGAAGAGTTTTCTACGAGAATTTGGCCTCAGAGATACGGAGAAAATAATTCCAGTAACTATTCCCCATGGGTTTCAACAGCAGGCCTAGGAACAAAAATAAACCTGGGATATTTTTTATTAAAAATTGAGATGGCTTGGGACAGAAATCCTGGTGGCTATTCAAAACCTCAGTGGTATTTTTCACTAGGCCCAGATTGGTAAAGCTTTCTTCATTCCCCGCTGTCGACCTTTTTTGTCAATATGGGAGCTAGTAAAAATAAAATAGCGTATCTCTGCAACGAATGCGGAGATGATTTTGCAAAGTGGAATGGCCAATGTCCTTCATGCAAAGAGTGGGGGACGTTATCTGAAATAAAAACATACACGGGAAAGAAGCTAAAGCGATTACAAAGTGAATCGAGGTCTTTGAGCGATATTCTCAATTCAAAATCAGGAGTCCGATCAAGTACAGGTTTAAATGAGGTTGATAGGGTGCTCGGGGGAGGGCTACTTAGTGGTTCGCTAATTTTACTTGGAGGTAATCCCGGTGTCGGGAAGTCTACACTGGCATTGCATATTTGTTCTGGATTAAGAAAAAAATCACTTTATATATCCGCAGAGGAAAGCGAGCAGCAAGTTGCACTAAGAGCAAAAAGATTAAGTATCGCAACTGAAAATTTATTACTTTCAGGAGACAACAATTTAGATGGCATCTTTTCCCATCTTGATCGCGTCAATCCAGAAATATTGGTAGTAGACTCCATCCAAACGATTATGAATTCAGAACTCGATTCATTACCAGGCTCGCCCAGTCAAATTCGTGATTGTGGGCAAAAGTTATTAGAAGCTGCTAAACAAAAAAATGTTTCGATATTGATTATCGGCCATGTTACAAAAGATGGAACGTTAGCAGGGCCTAAGATGCTAGAACATATGGTGGATACGGTATTATACCTTGAAGGCGACGATCGATACAATCACCGGATATTAAGGTCTGCAAAGAATAGGTTTGGAGCAACTCATGAGGTGGGAATATTTCATATGAGTGAGAAAGGTTTAGAGGAGATAAAAAACCCATCAGAGATGTTTTTAGCAGAGCGCAACACCAATGCTGCTGGTACAACTATTTATCCCTCTCTTGAAGGCACAAGACCTATTCTTGTGGAGGTACAAGCTCTCGTATCGAACGCCAACTATGGTACACCACAGCGAAATACAAATGGTTTCGACTACAAACGATTGAGCATGCTGATTGCTGTTCTTGAAAAAAGGGTAGGCATACCTCTGGGCAGTAAAGATGTTTTTGTTAATTTGGTTGGAGGGCTCAAGATTGATGATCCTGCTCTGGATCTAGCAATTATTTCATCAATAGCCTCTAGCATAATGGATAAAAATATAAACAAGAGCACAGTGCTATGTGGCGAGGTTGGTTTAGCTGGAGAAGTACGCTCGATTAATAGGATCGCGCACAGACTCAGTGAAGCAAAATCTTTAGGCTTTGAAACAGCTTTGGTTCCCGCATCAACTTTAAAGAGAAGTAAAAATTTGAATTTGGGTATGGATCTAAAGCCTGTGGAATTTGTTAAAGATGCCTTCAAATTTTTATTTTAGTTTTTTTTGGAATTCACTGTACATAAGACTAACCCAAACTCAAAAGCTCGGCTAGGGTTGCTAAGCACTGAGCATGGTAATATTCAAACTCCTGTATTTATGCCTGTAGGCACGTCCGGGGCTGTTAAAACAATTAGTCCTGACGAGCTTGAAAACATTGATTTTAAAATTATTTTAGGTAATACATATCATTTGTACCTCAGGCCGGGGACTGAGATCATTAATCAGGCTGGAGGTTTGCACAAATTCATTTCTTGGGGAAAACCGATACTGACGGATAGCGGTGGTTTCCAAATTTTTTCTTTAGCACGATTGAATGATTTATCTGATGAAGGAGTTGAATTTCAATCCCACTTAGACGGAAGCAGGCATAAACTTACTCCAGAAAGGTCCATGGAGATTCAAAGAGCTTTGGGTTCCGATATCATAATGGCATTTGATGATTGCCCGCCTGGCGGTGTTGACCGCAAAACAGTTAAAACAGCAGTTGAAAGAACTACAAAATGGATGCTGCGTTGCTCTTCTTGGCTAGCTGAAAATCCTGAATTCTACGACCATGAGCAGACACTATTCCCTATCATCCAGGGGGGCACAGACAAGGGTTTAAGAAAAATGAGTTTTGAACAATTAATTGGCTATGCGCGCTGTGGGATTGCTATTGGCGGCCTTGCTGTAGGCGAGGAGAAAAATGCAATGCTGGATACTATAGAATTTTGTGAAACCTTTCTTCCAAAAGATCAACCCCGATATCTTATGGGCGTAGGTAGGCCAACTGATCTTATTGAATGTGTCAAAAGAGGTGTTGATATGTTTGATTGTGTTATGCCTACACGAAATGGTAGAAATGGTCATATTTTCACATCAGAAGGTATTATAAATATAAAGAATGAAAGATTTAAAAATGATCATAGCCCCATCGACCCATTAAGTTCTCATCCATGGGGCTCTTTTTTTTCCCGTTCGTATGTAAGGCATCTATTTAATATAAATGAAATTTTGGGGCTAAGGATAGCTTCAACGTTAAATCTTGTTTACTATAATGATTTAATAATAGAAGTAAGAGAGCAAATTAATAATGGCACCTTTGAAGATTGGGCTAAAACCACACTCGGTCAGATGTACCAAAAAAGAGGGATGTAATGAACCAAATTATTTGTAGAGTAATTGATGCATATGTTTTTAGAGTGGAAAAAAATGAATTAGAGTTTTTAATGTTAAAGCGCGCAGAGAGACAGATTTATGAGCACCTTTGGCAAGGTGTTGCAGGTAAAATAGAGCCTGGAGAGAGCGCTGTCGAAGCGGCAGTTCGTGAACTAAAAGAGGAAACAGGCCTAACGCCAACCACGATGTTTGTAGCAGATCACGTGAGTAGATTCTATGAAGCCTACTCTGACAGAATCAACCTTGTACCCGTTTTTGGAATTGGAGTAGATGATAGTAAGGTAATTTTGTCAAAAGAACATTCAAAATTTGAATGGTGTAGGTTTGACAAAGCACTTAAAAAGCTTGTATGGAACGGACAAAAAGAAGGGCTTTCTGAAGTGTACAACATGTTAAATTCTGCTGATGGTCGGATCAAATGGTCAAGTATTTTATTGAAAGATACATAGGAGATAGAAGTGTTATTAGAAGGCAGTAAGGCACCAGATTTCACACTTGAGAATCAGGAAGGAGAATCAGTAGAGTTGAAGGATTTTGTGGGGCAAAAATTATTGATTTGGTTTTTTCCAAAAGCGAATACTGGAGGATGAACAACTGAAGGCCAAGTATTCCGGGATGAATACAAAAAATTCCAAGAAAAAAATACTGCAGTAATCGGAATCAGTGCTGATTCAACAAAAACGCAGAAAAACTTCTGCGATAAACAAAAGTTTCCATTTTCACTATTATCTGACCCAGAGAAAACTATTATTAAAGCATACAAGGCATTTGGACCTAAAAAGTTTATGGGAAGAGAGTATGATGGTATTTANCGTNTATCATACCTAATTGATGAAGCTGGAATAATCTTAAAAGCATATAAAAAAGTTAAACCTAAAGAGCATGCTCACAAGGTTTTATCAGATATTAGCTAATAAGGTATATTTAGACCTCTATTTGTGTACGATTTTTGATTAATCATATCGTCTAAATATCCTAGCATCACCGAGTGACCTTTTATTCTAATGAAACTATTAAATGTTTTATATGACGTTAAGTGTATTGGCTCTTTACCGATGGTCAGTGCTGCGGAATTTTCTGGACATATTGCAATTTCATTTTTATTAAATGATTTTATATATCTTAAATCTGACCTAAGAACATAATCACTCTTCGAATATCCAAAAGTCAAATCAGGTTTGATAGTATCATAGATACATCCAGAGTATATAGGAAGAACAGTAGTTAATACCACCCAGCACGATGTGCCGAACTCTATGTTACAACAGAACCGAGATCTACTACTTAGATCAATACCCTTTTGTAATCCACAAGCGTTAATTAAAAGATTATAGTGGGATAACCTTATACCATGTTTTTTTTCAAAAGTGATTATGGCTTCGTCATATAGCAGTGGTTTATACTTTGGTTCAAATGTTTTAGAATATTTTTTTAATTTCTTAAATAAATTCGTATTGGGATCAATTATGTTCCTTACTTTGTACTTTATTTTCAGTTTATGATCTACTTCATCTAGACCTAATACAGCCGAGGAACCTAAATTCCATATTCCATATAAAAGAATCTCTGTCTGAGGGTGCCCAAGATTAGGTAGCATCAACCTCTCTTTTGGATTTAAACCTATATTTTCAAGCCAATTGCTCGCCTGCTGTACATATGAAAAAAATTTTTCATTCGTAATATTTGCTTCCTGTATTACTATCTGCTCAGAAAACTTAATTGTTTGCCCTTCAATAAGCGACCTCATTGACGGGTAAGGTATCATATATTCTATGGGCTGCACGTTGCCAATACATTGTGCATTGTAGGCTTTTCTTTCTAATTCTGTCTGCAAAGGGAAAACATTTTAATAAAAATTCGTAGGAAGATTTGTAACGCAGTCAAGATATACTGCACTAAGGTTTGACTTTTCTGATGATTTCAAAATTATCGCTTGGTCTGGTGTACCAGTTTCCTGCAAGCCTTCCAATTGGCTTAAGTTTTTCAGCCTTGATGTGTCCATTATCATATATTGATTCGTCAATGTGGAATAGAACTATGGTACCAATCACAATGAATCCACCGCCGGGTTCGTTATTGCCTATCTCAACTATTTGATTTAACTCACATTCAAAGCTTACCAGAGACTCTCTTAGTCTTGGTGGAGATACTTTTGTTGAATTTTGAGCATGCAGACCCGATATATCAAATTCATCTACGTCAGGGGCATAATCTGTAGAGCATGCAACCATTTTCTCAGCAATTTTTTCAGATACGATATTTACAACAAATTCTTGATTCTGTTTAATATTTACTAATGTATCTTTCTCCTCGCCGTCCCACCCACGCCGAGCTGGTGCAAACATGATTGTTGGAGGATTGGAACAGACTCCGTTGAAGTAGGAAAAAGGTGCAATATTTCTTTCACCCTTATTTGAAACAGTTGAAACAAATGCAATCGGGCGGGGTACAATTGATCCTATCATTAATTTATGAACATCTGAGAATGGTAAGTTTTTGGGATCAAATATCATTTTTCTATCCATGAAAATGGATAATCATCAACACACACACCAATTGCGGATTCTGTAATATTTATCCTTTTGAATGTATCAATCATTACTGCAAACTCGTTTGTCTCTTTTGCGCCTATTGATTCCTCAGTTTTTCCTGGCTGGGGGCCGTGGGGGAGACCCATAGGATGATATGTTATGGACTCTTTTTTGACACCTTTTCGGCTCATGAAATCGCCATCTACGTAATAAATTATCTCATCGGAGTCAATGTTACTGTGTGCATATGGAGCAGGTATAGAATTTGGATGATAGTCAAATAGCCTAGGGACAAATGAACAAACAACAAAATTTTTACTTTGGAATGTTTGATGAACAGGCGGTGGTTGATGTATTTTCCCCGTTATGGGCATGAAATCACTTATATTGAAAGCATAGGGATAATAATAACCATCCCAACCAACAACGTCGAAAGGGTGATGAAGGTATGTATACTTTTGAATACCATCGGATAGTTTAACCATAACATCTACTTGTCCAGTTGCCAATGAAGTATTATGCTTTGGAGTAACGATGTCACGTTCACAAAAAGGTGAATGCTCCAAAAGCTGTCCAAATTCATTGCGGTAACGCTTGGGTGTCTCAATAGGCTCTCTCGATTCAATTACTAATATTTTTAGTTTATCATCTGGAATAATTTTCCAAATTACACCTCTAGGGATAACTAGATAATCCCCTGGTTTTAGATCTATAATTCCAAAATTTGACTCATAAGATCCTGTTCCCTCATGAATAAATAGTATTTCATCAGAACATCCATTGCGGTATAAAAAGTTCATGGAACTACTTACATGCGCCTTTGATATAACAATATCCTCATTGTAGAAAAGTGGTATCCTAGAAAAGATAGAATCACCATCTGATTTTATATTTGAGGAGTCAATGTGCAGGTGTTGGTGTCTGGAACTTACGCCGGCAAGTTCGTGCGGTATACTTTCACCAATAGCTTTCAAGGCGGTGGGGGGGTTAGTATGGTATATATTAGAGTACACGCTGCTAAATCCGCCACGGCTTACTAGTTCCTCCGAAAAAAGTTCGCCTATTTCATTTCTGAATTGGGTATGTTTCTTTGAAGGTATTTTCCCTCTTTTTTGATAAAAAGGCATGGTTAATTATACTATCTTATTTTCTAAAATTCCGAGCTGTTCTACTTCAAGTTTTATATTGTCACCTCTTTTTATCCACCCGTTTGTATTTTCAGGTCTCAGCTCAAGAATACATCCAGTGCCAACAGTTCCTGATCCAATATAATCACCAGGCATAAGATTCGTATTCATTGAGGCACGTTCTATCATTGTCTCAAATGAATGGTATAGATCATTTGTATTACCATCCGATATTAATTGTCCATTAATGTGGCATGTCATTCTAAGATGTAACTTCCCATCGCTGCTACGATTGTTTTCAATCTCGTCTGGAGTCACCATGTATGGACCAAAGCTCGTAGCAAAGTCTTTGCCTTTTGCTGGCCCTAAATTCATTGCCATCTCCTGTCTTTGTAAATCTCTGGCAGACCAGTCATTACAAACAGTATAACCCGCAATGTAATCGCATGCATTTTTAGAAGAAATATTTGAGCCCCCGTTAGCAATAATTACTGCAAACTCAAGCTCAAAATCTAATTCTTNTGTACCNNGNGGGTANGGGATAGTACCAGAGTGTCCAAATATTGCTACAGGGTTAGAGAAATAGAAAATTGGAATTTTAAACCAATCAGGATGCATTTCAAGTCCTCGGAGTTTTCTTGCTGATCGAACGTGTTGTTCAAAGGCGTAAAAATCTCTAAATGTTTGGGGGTTTGGTACCGGAGCCAATAGTGTGATCTCTGATTCATGCAAGGCGATTGGGTTTTCGCCCTTTGTCATTTCTATAAGGTTAGTTTGCGAGATCGCTGAATCGAGTTCTTTTAATTTTTCAAAATTCACTTTCCAGTTGCCAAGTGCTTCCTTAAGTGATGAGGGAGTTCTCAGGAAAAGTTGACTTTTATATTGCTCGTTGAACCATTTAGTACAATTAATAATATCAACTATGTAATTGTCTTTTTTAAAGCCAAATCTTGGTTTTGTTGCTGCATCACAGAAATAGGTGGCAAATCTCATTTAAAGATTCCCTCTGCTTTTTTGCTCTCTTTCTATCGATTTAAATAATTCTTTAAAATTACCTTTTCCAAAACTCTGTGAACCTTCTCTCTGAATAATTTCAAAAAACAGTGTGGGTCTATCCTGTAGAGGCTTTGTAAAAATTTGCAACATATATCCATCCTGATCTTTATCCACTAAAATACCAAGTTTTTTTAAATCTTGGATATCCTCATTCATGTTGCCAACTCTCTTTTCTAGATTGCCGTAATAATTATCAGGAGTTGGTAGGAACTCCACACCATTTTGCTTCATAATTTTCACAGATTTTATAATGTCTTTTGTTGATAATGCTATGTGCTGGATACCAGCCGTTGTATAGTAATCAATAAACTCTTGTATCTGCGATTTCCTTAGACCTTCCGCTGGTTCATTAATAGGCATTTTTATTATTTCATTGTTGTTCGCCATTACTATAGAACGCAGAGAGGAGTATTCTGTTGTAATGTCATCGTCATCAACCGTCCAAAATCGGTGCCACCCAAATACTTTTTCATAAAAATCACAAATAGGTTGCATCTGACCATCAGGCTGATTGCCTACAACATGGTCAATATGGCAAAGTCCTAATGATTCCGAATTATAATTTGAATCGTATTTCTCATATCCTGGTAAAAAAACACCACTATAATTAATTTTCTCTACAAATGTGTGTATTGTATCCCCAAAGGTTCGCACTGATGATATAATCGCTTCTCCGAATTTGTCTACAATCTTTGTTGGTTGTTTTACGCTTTCCGCACCTTTTCCTTGTGAATACTCCCAAGCTTTTGTTGCATCATCAACTGTAAAAGCAACATCCTTTATTCCATCTCCGTGCTTGTCAATGTGACGACCTATTTCCGTTTTAGCCTTGAGAGGCGATGTGACAACAAAATAAATTTTACCTTGTTTTAGAACATAGCTTACTTGATCCCTAGAGCCAGTTTCAAGCCCCCTGTATGCAATAATTTTAAAACCCATAGTTTGACCATAATAGAATGCGGTTTGTTTTGCATTGCCAACATAAAGCTCACAATGATTGAACCCTGTTATTGTATACATAGCTTATATTATATTTTTGAGATGCTTTATGAAAGTTCTATTTTCATCTTTAGTTCCGATAGATATCCGTATATAATTTGGCCACCCAAAAGATGATAATTCTCTGACAATAACGCCACATTTAAATAGAGCACTCGAAATTCGTTGTGCTTCGCTTTCTGATTCCCAAACAGTTGTTATAAAATTAGTAGCAGATGGTATATAATTAATTTTCAATCGATTAAATTGTTCTGAAAAATATCTAACACCTTCTTTATTTAATGTAATTGTCTGAGCCAAAAATTCTTCATCATCGATAGCAGCGTTTCCAGCAATTTGCGCTAGCATTGACGGTTCAAAGGGTACTTTTACTTTAATCAAGTTTGTAATAAGATCCTCATGGGCAAATCCGTATCCAATTCTTATTCCTCCGAGCCCGTAGGCTTTGGAGAAGCTACGCAGGGTGATCACATTATCGTATCTGTATGTCATCGAATCTGGATAATCTGCAATATCTTCAGCAAATTCAAAATATGCTTCATCAAGTATGATCAGTACTCTCTCAGGCACATGTGAATAAAAATCATCAAACTCTTTTTTTGTAATATAGGTGCCCATAGGGTTGTCAGGATTTGCAATATAAATTATTTTCGTATAATCTGTTATTTTAGTAGCCATTCTATCTAAATCATATCTATGTTGCTTCATAGGCACCCAGTTTATTTTTCTTCCTGATGAATTCGCTAGAACACGAAACCCAATAAAAGAATCTTTTGCGCTAATTAATTCATCATCGTTTAGAAGAAAAGTCCGCATAATAGTTGACATTATTCCCTCTGATCCAGCACCTATAACTACGTTATCTACTTGCAAATTAAATTTTTTCGCAAGTTTTTTGCGAAGATAAAAACCAGATGAGTCTGGATAACGATGAAAATCAGATGCTGAATTCATCAGCGCCTCAATTGCTTTTGGGGAAGGACCGTGGGGATTTTCATTAGAGGCTAATTTGATGATGTTGTCTGTACCAAGTTCTCGTTTTGCTTCTTCTATAGGCTTGCCAGGAGTATAATTTTTTAATTTTTTAATATATGAGGGGACTAATGCCATAATTATAAAATCTCAGATCATTAAATTTACAACTAAATTTATGGTAACAGTTGTTAGATAAATAAATTAAAATCTCAATATATCGTGAATGTTGATGGACAATTAATACCTGCGGTTTTCATTGATAGGCCCAACCGTTTTATCACTACAGTGAGGATAAATGAGGAGATACATAGCAGTCATTTACCTGACCCTGGTCGACTCAGAGAATTACTTATACCTGGTGTACAACTGCTAGTTAGACCTGAGAGTTCTCCCAAAAGGAAAACATCATTTACTACAGTTATGGTGAGGCATAAGGGGATTTTAATCTCTTTGGTATCGACTCTTCCAAATCAATTTATAAAACACGCCCTTGAAAGTAGTTCTATACCTTTTCTCAGAAAATATAATTTAGTCAGACCTGAAATTGCGCTTGGGAAACATAGAATCGATTTTTTATTGACCAATAGCAAAAACAAAAACTTTTTTTTGGAGGTGAAATCTGTTACCTATGTTGAAGACAATATTGCAAAATTTCCTGACGCTGTTACGAGGAGGGGCATGGAACATGTAATGGCGCTTGAAGGAATTGTAAAAAAAGGCGGAAATGCTGGAATATTGTTTGTTTGTCAAAGACCTGATGCAAAAATTTTTCAACCTATGTGGGCAAGGGACCCACGCTTTTCCAGAGCACTGTATTATGCCCACCAAACGGGTGTAAAGGTATGGTGTATCTGTTTAAAAATTACAAAAACAGATATCACCTATAGTAAAGAAATTCCAGTATTTTTGGGAAAAAGTATATGCTAGTACCGAAACACACAATAACTTTTTATGTAGGCTTGATATCTATTATCTTTCTTTTTTCATGTGCGGCGATAATGGCGCCGCCGGGTGGCCCAATCGATGATATACCACCACAGCTAATTGATGTGAACCCGCCTGATGGAACTGTAAATTTTAATGGGCAATCTGTCGAGTTAATATTCTCAGAATATCTTGATGAAAGTACGATTGAGAAAAGTATTAGTCTTCTTCCATCTTCAAAGAAAAGTCCAAATCTCATTTACAAAGGGAAGCGTGTGATTGTAGAGTTCTCTGATTCTTTGGTAAGGGACCAAACCTATATAATTGTGATAAATCGGAATCTGTGCGATGAGCACAATGTAAAAATCGCGCAAGGTTTGCAGGTCGCTTTGTCTACGGGGAATCTAATAGATAAGGGTTCTATTGAGGGGAGAATATTTCACACAAAAGAAGCATCACTGCAACTCTGGAAAATGAGAGAAGGAATGGACTCCCTAGAATTTTTCAACAGGGTACCAGACTATGTAATTGATGCAGACAATGCAGGGTTTTATGAATTTAAATTTTTATCACCAGGTGAATATAAAATACTTGGTGTAGATCGAAGCATGTCCAGACTCCCGTTTAATCCAGAAAAGATGCTCTATGGTTTAACCTGGCTTCCTATAATTGAATTACATAGCAGTGAAAAAAAAACAAATATTGATTTAAAAGTTCCTGAAAGTTTGGGTCCCATTAGAATAAACAGCGCTGAATTTCATAACGATAACTGGGGTACCATTAAATTTTCAGGTGATGTAAGCAAGATTAAGGATAGTCTATCAATTTATTTTTATGATGATAGCTCATCTAACCTAAAAGCTGAGATATTTCCCGATGTTTTAAGCAGCGATAAGATAAATTTTTATTTTGATAGTCTGAAAAAGGATAGAATTATAATAAATGTAGCACAAGCATTTGATGGCGAAATGCTGGTAGTTGATTCAGGACGAGTTAGAATTAATAGAGGCGAAGATGTTGACACCACTCATATATCAATACTTAAACCAGTTCCTAATTATGTGCACTATATTGAATCTGATAAAATAATACCGTTACAGATTGTATTTTCTAGCTTGATAACATTAAAAAATGACTTTCCCGCGTTCACCATTTCAAAAGATTCCTCAATAATTCCAATTAAATACGAACTTGATAGTCCACAATCAGTGAATATTATACCAGATAACAATTGGGAGCCGAATGGCAAATATGAACTGTTCATAAATAGATCTGGCATAGGTCCAATTTTTGCAAGGGGATTAAAAGATACAGTTGCATCAATTAAATTTAGCACAAAAGATTTTCAAGGTTTTGGGTCGCTTGTGATAAACATAAATGATGAAACATCTAAGCCACTAACTGCGGAATTACATACCATAAAAAAGAATCCTACGCTCTTTGGAACATTTGTAAGTTTAGGCAGAAATGTTAATATAAAACGTATTCCGGAAGGTAACTATCTCTTGATGTTATTTGAAGACATAAACCAAGACGAAAAATATACACCAGGTCAATTAAAGCCTTACAGACCTTCAGAACCATTCTATCATTATCCTGACACAATAAAAATCAGAGCAAATTGGGATATTCACATTGATGATATCAGCATGGATATAAGTCGCTAATATGAACTGCGTGATTTTAGCAGGTGGAATAGGGAGTCGTTTTTGGCCATATAGTAGAGAGCATAAACCTAAACAACTTCTGAACATATTTGGTGATAAATCAATGTTGCAAATGACAGTAGATCGTCTAAAAAAGGTAAAAAGAATAAAAAAAATTTACATTGTTACTCGCAAGGGATTGTATAATTCTATCATAAGTGAAATTAAGGGAGTTGATCCTCAAAATGTTATAGTTGAACCCTCTGGTAAAAATACTGCTCCTGCAATAGGTATGATCGCATCTTTATTTTCCTTAACAGACCCAGACTCTACCATGGGCGTTTTCCCTGCGGATCATCTCATAGTCGGTCACCAACAGTTTGTTAAGGCTATTAGTACTGCTGACCATATTGCGAGAAGCGGTGACAATATTGTAACAATAGGAATCAAGCCAGATCATCCATCAATTGCTTATGGCTACGTACAATATGATGAAAAAAGTGACAAAGATTATCTGGGTGCTTATCAGGTAAAAACTTTTGCCGAAAAGCCTCATAAAAAACTTGCAAAGCGATTCGTAAAAAGTGGTGACTTTTTATGGAATGCAGGAATGTTTTTTGGTAAGGTGTCAACATTTATTAATGGGGTTAAAAAACATATACCTGAGCTGTATGAAATACTTTATAAGATTGCACCGAAGCTGCTTGAAGGTGAATCATTTGATGACTTATGGGATTTCATCGAACCAGAATCAATAGATTATGGACTTTTAGAGAAAGCTTCAAACATATACGTGGTAGAAGCTAACTTTAGCTGGAACGATATAGGTTCCTGGGATGCACTATATAATGTATTTTCCGAGGAAAGCAGTAGGAACGTAATTAGAGGAAATGGGAAGGTCCTAGATGGAGATGGTAATTTTATATTTTCTAAAAAAAAGTTTACCGGCATTATTGGTTTGAGTGATCTTGTTATTATAAACACCAAAGACGCAACACTTGTCATGCCAAAGAACATGGCGGAGGAAGTAAAGTTAATGGTTGATTATCTAAAACAAAATGGCAGGGATGATTTACTTTAATGAAAAATGAAAAATTATACAATGAATTAGAAGACATTGCTAAACGTTTAGGTCTAAGAGTTCTAAAGGGGAAAGGAGACTTTGCAGGGGGAAAATGCAAGGTTAACAATGAATCTGTTATTGTCGTAAACAAAATGAAACCAATAGAGCATCGGTTGAAAACTTTAGCAAGTTGCTTTTTAGATTACGATTTAGAAAGTATACACATGGTCCCAGCTGCAAGAACTTTTATAGAGCAATATAGAAGCTAGAATTTTTAATTTTCTTGATTTTACCTACATGAGTTGTTACACTCATTACACTTGTTTTTAAGATATATCAGACTAGAAAGGATGTGGTGTGAGGCGATTTTCATCATCAGATATAAGGAATTTTGCGATAGTTGGGCATGGCGCATCGGGTAAAACCTGTTTAGCAGAGGCAATGCTTAAAAATGGAAATGAGATCAATCGCATGGGCAAGATTGAACAAGGTTCCACTACGTCAGACTACCATCCAGGAGAAAAAACAAGACAGATTTCAATACATAGCACACCTTTACATACAACATGGGAAAAAACCAAGTTTAATCTTATTGATACTCCAGGCTATTCAGATTTTATTGGTGAAGCCATGGGTGCCTTAAATGTTGTTGACATGGCAGTAATTACTATAAACGCAGTTAGTGGATTAGAAGTTGGCACAGAGACGATGTGGAATTATGCAAAAGATTTAGGCATCCCTAAAATGCTAGTGGTAAATGGATTAGATAGGGAACACACAAAATTTGAAGAAATTCTTGATCAGGCTAGAAAACAATTTGGGGGTAATGTTTTTCCCATGCAATTACCCGTAAATCCGGGACCAGGTTATAACCAAAATGTAGACGTACTGAGAACCGAATTAATCTCTTATGAAACAGACGAGTCAGGAAAAATGAATGAGAGCGAGTTGCCAGATTCGTTGTCTGAGAGAGTTAAAAAACTACATGGAGAGCTAATTGAATATGTTGCAGAATCGGATGATGCACTCTTGGAACGATTTTTTGAAAAAGGCAGTTTAACGGAAGAAGAAATGAGAGATGGTATACACCAAGCTGTTCAGGACCAAACTTTTATACCTTTATTTTGTACTTCTTCAACCAAAAACATAGGTGTAAATAGAGTTTGTGATTTTATTTCAAAATATGGATCATCCCCTGATGATAGAAAAATTGTTAAGGCTAAAGATGAGAATGGCAATGAAGTGGATGTTTCACTTGATGGTAGTGACATGGTTCTGCAGATTTTTAAGACTATGTCTGAATCCCACGTAGGAGAATTTTCTTTTTTCAGAGTCTACTCTGGTGAAGTTCAAACAGGAGAAGACTATCATAATTCCACCAGGAACATAGATGAACGTTTTGGGCAAATGTTTTTATTAAACGGTAAAAATAGAACCCAGGTTGATAAGCTTTATGCAGGGGATATTGCTGGCGTAGCTAAGTTAAAAGACACCCATACTGGTGACACACTCTCATCTGGAAAACATTTTAAGCTACCACTACTGTCACTACCCAAGCCCAATATACATGCAGCAATAAGACCGACAGCTAAAGGCGATGAAGAAAAACTTGCGGTTGGTCTAGCTACTCTTCAGGAGGAGGACAGTACATTTGTGTACAGAGTTGATTCAGAAGTGAATCAAACCATTATATCGGGGCAAGGCGAGCTCCATCTAACTGTGTCCACGGAGCGTTTAAAAAGAAGATTTGGCATTGATATACATCTTGAAGAGCCGAAGATTCCATACAGGGAGACAATTACAAAAAAATCTGAGTCTAAGTATAGACATAAAAAACAATCAGGCGGCGCAGGTCAATTTGCTGAAGTCTGGATGAGAATTGAGCCAAAGCAAAGGGGCAAAGGTATTGAGTTTACACAATCACTGGTAGGACAAAATGTTGACCGGGTATTTGTTCCCTCAGTTG
>FUFK010043820.1_pt1 | contig 78500 bp, 65 predicted proteins | sample 1021851 | NCBI WGS metagenome assembly FUFK01 (sample SAMEA51879418, study PRJEB19060) | metagenome | reverse complement strand
TACATATACATGGCCTCTGACAAATAATATGTGTTCCCAGGGAGCTCTGATAGGACCGCCAACTTATCAACTTCCTGCCCTTGGCGGAGGGCGAAACGATATCCTGAACGCTGGTGCGCTACCTACCCAGCNCNAAAAAACAGGTAGCGGTCAGAGGCCACTTTGCCGCTTTAGCTCAGTTGGTAGAGCATCGGTTTTGTAAACCGACGGTCATCCGTTCAAGTCGGATAAGCGGCTCCAAAAAGTGCGGTTCTAGTACCGTGACCTAAATAAGTCATAAAACTGTTTATGGAAGAGTGTCCGAGTGGTCGATGGTGAGGCACTAGAAATGCCTTGTACAGCGATGTACCGTGGGTTCGAATCCCACCTCTTCCTCCAGCCCTGCATCAGCNGGGCTTTTTTTTTGAATAAAAATAAANCNCNATCGTTNAAGGAGTGTCTCGGNCNCTACTAACAGTTNGAGNTCNTTATNNGCTGTTTCTGTGAAAAATAGTTTTTAATTAGTTTTCCAAAAAGTTATCACTAGAGTTATATTTCTCTTTTCCTAGGAGGAATAAGTATGGCTGTATTTTCGCCAACTAATGCAAAAGTACATTTTAAAGCTTATGATGGAAATTTTACCGACGCTCTAGGTAACACAGCTATCACTCAAAATAATGGTGTGGCAATGGCTACTGCTCAAAAATTGTTTGGGCAGCAAGCAATGTTCATGGCTAATTTTAGTGATAGTATTACATTCAACACCCCTAGTGTTTTTGATGTAGGAACTGGAGACTACACAGTTGGTTTCTGGTTTCACCCCACTCAGCTTACATCATACGATAGGCTATTTGCTACAGGTCCTGATTCGGGAGGTAACCCTTTCCGTATTTATAATCATAACGGATCGATCGGGGTTTATGTTGAAAACGATGATGAAGTTCCAGGTGATGCTAATCATGATTTGATTATCAATTATTACCTTGGTGCCGGTGCTGCTAATCAATGGTGGCACATTATGGTCCAGCGCAATTCTGGAACAACAAAATTATATATTAATGGCACTGAGCAGGGATCTTCAACTGTATCATATGAAATTGATAATTCATCTAGTCCAACATTAGGTGCTGATATTAATGCAGCAGCTACTGGGGTAAAAGGATATATTCAGGATTTTTTCTGGACTGAGGAGGCGGTATCATTCTCACAAGCTGATTTTGATCCTAGTACTCCTGAACCTGTTACTTTTCATAGTGGAAATCCATCAATAAGTTCTTTCTCTTCCTCCGCTTCGAGCGTATCAAATAGTGGAGATACTGTGACACTTTCCTGGAATGTGTCGGGAGAGACAAAATTAGAGTTACTTAAGTATGTCGGCGGCATACTTAATAGTACTGAAGACGTTTTAGGATTAAGTTCCAAATCAGTTACAATCACAGAAACAGTTTCGTATAAAATTAGAGCTACCAATGATAATTCAGCGGTGGACTCTAGTTCGGTCGAAATAACTTTAAGTGGAGGAAATAGTATGGCTTTCGGTCTGCTTTCCGGTTCCTTACCTAAGGGTATAGGATCACAGTTACATGGTAAAATGCTCGGTGGACTTATCACAGGTTCAAACAATGAGTATTTGCATTTGCCAGTTCAAGGACAAGCACTTGGAAATGGTGAAGGTATAGTCGATGAGGGCGATGTTACAGCCGGCGTTGCTCTTGTCAGCGGTTTTGCTGGAGCATCAGGCTCTATTATACAGGCTCTTAATGCCGCCTACAACGTAGGTAGTTTTGCAATCGGTCAAGGTATTGATGGTACGGCATTTAGTGGTGGTGATACCCTTCAGGTGTCTGCTTCAGAAGGCTCTTTTGCTTTTGGATCATCGTCAAACGGTTATCGCTTGGAATTAGCTGATGCTGTTGCTGGTGATGCTCTTGGACTTGTCAATCCTCTGCTACCTGAAGGTGGTAAGCTGCACGTCAAGGTTGATGATACCGGTATCGAAGTTAGTTCTGATGCTCTTCGATTGAAGGACNGTGGTGTTTTAACTGCTAAGCTCGCTGATGAAGCAGTGACAAACGCTAAGGTAGCTGCTAATGCTATTAACACGGATCAGATTGTTAACGATGCAGTCAATAGTTTCAAGATTATAGCTGGTGCAGTCCAGGGTCCTGCGTTTGGTACTGCGGCTGTTAGTGCTTCTGCAATTGGTGCTAACGCAGTAACAACTGCTAAGATTCAGGCTGATGCAGTAACTGGTCTTAAGATTGGTGCTTTAGCTGTTTCTGGTGCTCATATTGCTGCCGGGGCAGTGGTTGAAGCTAAGATTGGTGCTGGTGCAGTGACTGAAGCTAAGATTGGTGCTGCCGCTGTTAATGGCGCTCAGATTGCTGCTTTAGCTGTTTCTGCTTCTGCTCTTGGTGCTAACGCAGTAACAACTGCTAAGATCGCTAACGACGCAGTGACAACTGCTAAGGTTGCTGATCTTGGACTTTCGGCTTCTAATATGGCTGATGACTCTGTTGTCACTCGTATGATTACCGATGCAAATGTAACTAGAGATAAGGTTGCTAATGAAAGTATTACTCATAACAAATTAGCTTCTGGATCTGTTGATGCTGACAATATCAAGGCTAGTGCAGTAGTTGAAGCTAAACTTGGTGCTGGTGCAGTGACCGAAGCTAAGATTGGTGCTGCCGCTGTTAATGGCGCTCAGATTGCTGCTTTAGCTGTTAGTGCTTCTAACATTGGTGCTGACGCAGTGGAAACTGCTAAGATCAATGATGAAGCAGTGACAACTGCCAAGATCGGTCCTGATGCAGTTACTAACGCCAAGATCGCTGATAGTGCTGTTGATACAGAACATCTTAACGGTGCTGTTATCGGTGGTGCTAATCTCCAGCCTTTGGCTGTTTCTGCTTCTGCTCTTGGTACTGATGCAGTAACATCTGCTAAGATTCAAGCTGATGCGGTAACTGGTGTTAAAATTGGTGCTCTTGAAATTTCTGGTTCGCACATTAAGAACGATTCTATCAACAGCTTCAAGATTATAGCTGATGCGGTAACTGGTGAGGCAATGGGTGTTGCGGCTATTAGTGCTTCTGCACTTGGTGCTGAATCTGTTGAAACTGCTAAGATCAAGGATTTGAATGTAACAACCGGTAAGCTCGCTAATGAGGCAGTAACAACTGCTAAGATCGAGGACTCGAATGTTACGAATGCTAAGCTTGCTGCTGACGTATTCTCTTCGAATCACACCTTCTCTGGTGTTCAGCAGTTTGGTGTCGATAAACTTCGTGTATCAGGTTCTGATGCCTCTGGCGCACACGGATACTTCTCCTTCAAGGTTGAGGGTGGTATTTTGGTCCTTACGTCTCAGATCTAATAATTAGAGTCTGATTCTAAGTAGGTTTTGTGGGCGGGGGGCTTCGGTCCCCCGTCCTTTTACCTATTTATATTATTATGTCTTCCATGAAAATAAAGAAACTAACTTTACAATATTCTTATCTTCTCCTTGAAAAAGAAGAAGTTGATGAAATTTGTTTATCACAAGAAAAAGAAATAAGATCATATATCGAAAAACATTATCCAGATGATTACGAAAAGATGTTTACTAAAGTAGAGATAGTAGATTTCCCACCACCAAAAACCATAGAAGAAGAATTGAGCGAAGAAAGGGAAATAAAACAAAAGACCAAAAAAAATAAAGACATAAGATTACTATACAGGAAGATAGCTGAAAAAACGCATCCGGATAAAACAGGAGACAATTCATATTCTGATCTATTTTCTGATGCTTCATTAGCTTATGAAGAAGATGATATAGCTACTTTGTTGAATTTAGCTGGAATTCTGAATATAGAATTGTTAGAATTATCTCCTGAATCTTTTTTGTTGCTAGAAAATAATGTCATTTCTATTGAGAAAGAAATAAATAATAAGAAAACAACGACATCTTGGGCTTTTCACTTAGCTAAAAATGATGAAGAGAAAGATCAAGTAGTTCAAGTTATTTTAAATCATGTTAGGAGTTCACAATGAAAAACAAGAAAGTATCTTTTACACTACCTGAAGAGGATATTCGAGCAGTAGCTGCGATCCTTATATCCCGAACTAGTCGTCGTTTTGTTAGCAAGTTTGGATCATGTAATCAAAAATTAGAAGAGTGTATAGCTGCCGGAGATAGTAGGGAAATACTTGCTTCTGTAAATAACCTGATAAACTGTATGCACGATTCGGTCAAGGAACTTAAACAAATGCATTCTATTATAAATGAAATTCCAGAACTTGAGGTTGAACCCGAAAAAAAGTAGAGGGTCCTCGTTACACTGAAAACGGGGATATAATACTAACAAAACTGGGGAAACATGGAGCGTATATGACGCCCGATGGTGTCTGGCACTCTATGGAGCACCCCGACCAATACAAAGATCTTCAAAAATAGCTCTGATTTGTAAGAATACAGTTTCAGAATTTGCAGTTGGGGTGTAAAGTCTATCTCTTTCACCTCTCACGCAATTTATAAATGTATTGTGATGTTGTTCGAGGGCAAAAACAAACAACTCAAAACCTAAAGTATTTGATAGTTCACCTATTTCTAAACAAGACATAGGATGCTCGTTCATTGTTTGTGCTTCCTCATCAGTCATTGTTATAATAACTTTTTGTGCGTCTGGTCTCCACGAAAATGGATATGTATTCATTGACCAAAACATTGTATCTATTGTTGGTTCTTGTCCTGCACTTGGAATTATTCTGCCGGCTTCGATGACAGCAAGAAACTCATCAGCATACACAAAATCAGACACCATTCTTGCGAGGTAGTTTTGCGGTCTTAGGTCATCCCCGCCCCTAGCACCCACAACAACTAGTCCAAAGCGAAATGTACTCGTTATCGGGTCATCTAAAAGAGGAGTTATGCCTTGAATCATTGAGTCTATCTCGTCCCTGAAGGATCCAGATATATCGAGAACAAAAACTAAATCTACACCACGATTATCAAAACCCTCGTCAACTTCACCGTCACAATCATTGTCTAGGTCGTCACACCTTTCTAAGGTTGGTAAAGTTTGATTATCACAAGGTCCACCAAAATTACCGTCAGTACAATACCTAATTCCTGCTCGACATTCTCCAACACCTAAAGTACCGTCTGGTCCTTCATAACAAACAACAGCAGTTGAGTTTGGGATATTTTCGTCAACAGTTCCGTTACAATTATTATCAACCCCATCACATGTTTCTTCAGTAGGTCCAACGTGTCCATCACAATATAAACCCCCGTTGTCACATTTCATAACACCAGGCGTACAGATACCAACCCCATAATCAACGTTTTCTTCAAACCCACAAAGCTGATGTATTTCTGGATAGGTTTCATCTATAGCTGCATCACAATCATTATCTATGCCGTCACAAATTTCTTCGGCTGGACCCCGTGCTCCTAAGCATTCAGACCAACCACTTGTTGTACAGGTTTTTAAACCGTAAGAACATTGACCTGCTCGTTGTGCGATATCAATAGGATCAGCCGCAGGAAAATCCTGTCCGTGCTCGTCGCATACAAGTTTTTCACCGGGAATACACTCAAGTTTAACGAGTCTATCCTCTTCACAACCAAGAACAAGCCAAGCTAATAGAATGTAGGAAACAAAAACAATAAAACGAACGTACTTGTCTTTCATTTTGGTACCATTGAGGCTAAACATTTGTTTCTGTTCTTAAAAAGAACAACTGTAACTAAACTGCTTTGAGTCCATCTGAACCTTATATTCTCTATAGGCAACTTCTTATGATAATAATCGGCAGTCATAACAATTGGTGGTTGACTTCCGTTAGATTGTGGTGCATTAAACGCTAGTATGAGAGTCTTATCTTTGCTAACTTCTATTCTACCAGCAAGATATCCCATTTGTTGTGTTTGAGGTATACCTATTTTTATTTCCGAGCTTGAACCCAGATAATCTCTAACATTACTATTAATTTGCATTATCCACAGGCAATTGTTTTTTTGTCCTGGAAGATAATAGGTGTTGTTCTTAGCTAAAAGAATTTGTGGCTGAGTATTTTTATATATGAGATAAGAAGATAACCCTATCACCAAAAATAAAACAAATATAAGGAGCGCTCTAGACTTTGTATAGAATTTCATACTGCTCCTTTTATTTTGGCGCAACCTCCAGGTTACTCTTTTCTACAATAACCACAAAAGGAAGTTTTACAAGTTCTTTAATAAGTAGGTTTTTATTTTGAATATTTTTTTTAGAGGATGTTATATGTATAAGAATCTCTTTTTCAATTGCACTAGATTCCTTAAACTTCCACTCTCCATCAACCATTTCCCAGACAGGTTCAAGAGGTATTATTTTACTCTCGTTTTCTGTAGCATTAGAGGCAGAACTGAGGAATAATACAAATAGTGTGATTAGAGATAGTAAACTTCTTGCGGTTGATAACATGTTCTTTTTCCTTCCTTTGTAGGTACAAACTGTGGCTTTCCTACACACTACATAGGCAGAAAATTTTCTTTAAGTTCTTATTCTAAGATAGTTATTTTATGATGCGTATATTTACCGACCTACCCCGAGTGTGTATAATCACCCTGTTGTATATTACGGTTGCTAGTTGTGCTGGGGCATGTGCTTCCTCTCCCAAGATTAAGCCAGTAAGGCATAATTTTCCTGTCAAATCTTTTGTCCAAATTCGGACCGAAACATTGTGGGAAGGTTGTGAACTTGACGAAAAGACAAAAAAAGAGAAGTGTAAAAAAGCTGTTATGAGAGCAGTATCATCTGGCTCTTATGTGGCTCATAGCGAAGTTGATAGTAGCATTAGTTATGTTCTAACAGCCGGACACTCGTGTAAAAGCACTTTTAAACCACAAGCCGTGGTGTCCGGAGTTAAGATAACTCATTTAGGGCAGAGATTTACAGTCGTTGATTACAGTGGTTTGAAACATAGGGCAAAAGTTATCTCTATTGATAAGAGATTTGACACATGTCTGCTTTCAGTGGATAATGTCTTTATAAAACCTCCAGTGCTTAGAGTTTCTGCTAACGAACCAAAGCGTGGAGAACTTTGTTACAACATGGCAGCACCACACGGTATTGTATCTCCTCAGATGGTTCTTACTTTTGATGGTTACTTTTCTGGATATTCTCCGGAAGGGTTTGCCATGTATACTATACCAACTAAACCTGGGAGCAGTGGATCTCCAATAGTAAATATAAACAATGAATTAGTCGGTATTATTTTTGCAGGATATAGATCGATGGAAAACATAGGAGTGGCATCACCCTTAGTAGCTATAAAGATTTTTCTAAAGAAATCAATTGCTAAAGCAGAGATGGAAGAGTGGGGATCACAAAATAAAGGAGTCGATTCTACTTCAACTACGACAACTGAGAAACTAGACAGATTAAATCACAAATTAGACGAATATTTTCATATCCCAACCGTTAAGTCTTTAGGTAGATAAAACATTATACCTTAGGAGATAATATGTCCTCGATTAGCAAAACTAAGTTTGTTGTCATTGTGAAAAGAAAAAAAATAGAGCCTCAATACCAATTGGAATTAGAGTTACCACCGATACCTAAAGTATTGGTTTCACAAAACCCGGATGAAGAAAAAAAACGTGGTATTTTAGTAACTAACATATTTGGTGATGACAAAATCTAAATTTGTTGAATATTTATACTATTACGAGGGTATAAAAAATGGGATTTTCTAACAAACCAAATGAACCATCTACACTTGGCGCTGCTTGGATAGGGTCCCCTGTTAGTCATGCAAGATACAAATTATCAGGTGCCGATGCTAAAAATACACCGATAGAGATAGCGTCTGGTTCTTCTAATAGAGTAACAATACATACTTGTTCTGACGTTGCATTAGATGAAATCTATCTTTATTGCAACAATTATCATACAGCTTCAATCAATTTATATTTAGGAGTTGGAAGTATTGCAGAAACAGCTACAATAAAAGTAGCTATACCTCATGGTACAGGATTAATACAGGTATACCCTGGTATACCTCATAATCATGGAATGGTTCTAAGTGCATGGTCTGACAGAGAAAATGTTGCGGGAGAACAATCTGGTCTACATGCGTCTGGATTTGTAATGAGACATTACTTAGTAGATCCAAGTAATGCTTCCTTTGGATATGATGGGACTGAAGGTTAATGGCTAGAAGAAGATTTTTGGGTCATATTGATCCGCATATTCATGCTACTGAAAAAGTAAAGACAAGGATTGATGACACTAAACTTGCGAAAATTGATATTCTTGCCGATATACCTTCTAATAATTTAACCCAGGTTGGCAACTTAACATTTGATGGATCCATAATGAAACCAAATGGTCTACACATAACAGGATCAAACAATCAATTCAAATTACAGGGCACAGACACTACAGGTACTTCCAAAGCGTTCGTAGTCACCGTTCAAGGTGGTATCCTTAGAATTGATCCTATTTAGAGGTCAAACACTCAGATACAAACTATTTATTATGTTCTTTTGAACTATATGGAGGATATATCATGGCAAGCCCAAGATTAAGAAGAGCACGCAGATTAGCTGCTATAGCAAAAAGAAAACAAGCAGCCACACAAGTAGAAGTGCAAGAAGAAAAAGTAGTTGAAGCAAAACCAGCTAAGAAACCTGCTGCTAAAGCCGCACCGAAAGCTAAGAAACCAAGTGCTAAAAAAGCTAACTAAAAAGTTCCTTCTAAATGAAGATATTAGAGTTGACGCAGGGGCTTCTATCCAAGCTCTATATGATATTGTATCTAATATTAGAGTTACAAATAAAAGAGACACCGGTAGGCTCCAACTTGCAAAGGAACACATTAGATCAATTAAGCGTCAAATGAGGTCTCTAAACGAGCGTGTAAATGCTTTAGAAGAAGAGCTAAAAGTAATCACCGAGGATAAGTAATGGGCGGTGTTGCAGGCCATATGGATCATCTCTATGAAAATAGAGAACTAACTTTTGGTAAGATAAAAGAGATTCTAAATGCTGCTTCAAACGGTGAACTCACCGCAGAAGAAAAGGTAGACGGTCAAAATCTTTTCCTTTCTTATTCTATTCCTGAAGGTAAAGCTAAAGGAGCCCGAAACAAAGGTAATCTAAAATCCGGCGGATTAGACGGAGAAGGACTAGCTCAGAAATTTGCTGGGCGTGGTGGCTTAACAGAGGCTTTTACTGGTGGTTTTTCTACTTTTGAAAAAGCTGTCGAAGCATTATCAGACCAAGAAAAGAAAAGAATATTTGGACCAAATGCCAATATTTGGTATAATGCCGAAGTAATGGACCCAGGGTCTAAGAATGTTATCTTATATGATGATAAGACTTTAAAAATTCATGATGTAGGTCATTTTGTTTTTAACAGAGAAACTGGAGAGAAGCAACCCATACCAGAAGGGACCCTGGAAACTCTAGATAATGCTTTTGATCGGATGAAAAAGAGACTTCATGGGGATGATTTTAATCTAGCCAGACAAGCTAAAATAGAATTACAAAAACTAGAAGATGATACCGCTTTAGAAAAAGCAATTGGAAATATCGATAGTGAAATAAGATCTGAAGGATTGAATGATGATTCAACCATTTTAGATTATATGGTCAGAAGGTTGTCAAATGGTATTGATACCGATTTACCTAAAAATCTAAAAGATGAGATTATTTTTTATATCCTGAAATTACCAAAGAATATTGGATTAAAAGCCTTAAAGAAGGGCTTAAATAATCAGGATTTACAAGATCTTACACAGATTATCGCCTCTCAAAAAATGTTGTTAAAACAAGCAATTGAACCACTTGAAATGATAATCCATGATTTTACTGTGGAATTATTAAAAGGATTGAAAAGTATTTTCATTGCGGATAATGACAAAGAAGTCGCACGTCTAAAAGCCGAATTAGCAGAAGCTGTAAAAGATATAACTTCAGTGGGTGCTGAAAATCCTGAGGCAATGGCAATCATGCAACAACACCTCAATAAGATAAAAGACTTTACAAATATCACTACCCCAGTCGAGGCGGTGGTCTTTGATTATGATGGACATACCTATAAGTTTGCAGGTAACTATGCCCCAATAAACCAGATACTTGGTATGTTTCGTTACGGTAACCTAAAAAGAAATACAAAAGAATCTCTCAATCGCAATGCTAAAGTTATTACAGAGAAGGACGGTAAGAGGATAGCACTGTTCCCAGGTAAGTTTAAGCCACCACATCGTGGTCATTTTGATTATGTAAATAAAATTGCTAAGCGTTCTGATGTAGATGAAGTTATTGTTTTGATATCTCCCGTTGATTATCCAGAAGTAAGCAATGCGCAAGCTTTGCGTATCTGGGAAGAGTATCTTGAAAACGGGGAACCAAACATAACTGCAAAAATTGCAGAATACCGAAGTCCAGTTCAAGCAGTCTATGAATTTGTTGCTGACCCTAAGTCTGCTACTGATGGAGATACAGTTCTTTTAGTAAAGAGCAGTAAGGATATAGGTGATACCCGCTTCGACCGAGCGCAATCGTATGCTGAGCGTCATAACCCCGGTGTAAATGTAGAGGACATCGTTGAAGATCCAGTGCAATCTAAAGAAGGTCTTGTTTACAGTGCTCGTGATCTTAGAAAAGCAATTGCTGAGAGAGATAAAGAAACATTTTTAGCATATATGCCGCCGGGTGTAGATGGAAATGCTATTTGGAATTCTGTAATTCCACAAACCGAAAGACTAAATTCATTGATTGATAACACATTAGATGAAATGTCTGCTATGAGTGCTGGTGCGGTGGCTGGATATGCTGGTCCTTTTGGTGGCACAGTTAAGGTAAGAAATAAGCCTAAAAGAGAGAAACCAAAAGTTAGAAAAGCAAAACGTCAAAGACGGAGATAATTATAATACTATGACTATTGATCGAAACCAACTAATTGCCGAAGAACTCATCAGAGAACACATTCGTAAAAGAATAGCTGTAAAGCTAGAACAACAACGACTTGCTGAGGAGAAGATTCGAAAAGTAGTTCGTCAGCTAATCGAAGCTGAGACAGGTACTGATGAAGCTAGTCGAAGCACTGGTATTAATGTTCTTGCTGATTTGTTAGAAAAAATAATTCCTATTGTAGAAGATGATTATAAAATGCTTACTACCTCTAAAGAGCAACGAGTCTCATTCCGTAATCATATAGTTCATGCCATAGAAAATACATTGAGACCCATTGAGTCACAAAATCAGGGCGAACAAGCAGTCGAAACTGAAGATATTGAATATACAGTAGATCCTGATACTTTATTAGAAAAAATATCAATTGATTTAGACCCGCAAGCAGATGGAAAAGAAGAACAATCTGTAGAGGGTGAATTTATTGATATTGAAGGCACTGAAGATGGTGATGAACCCTTTGTAAAAATTGAAGACCAAAATGAAACCGGTAGAAACTTTGCTTCAGTTACCTTTAAGGCTGTAGAGAAACAAATTGTTGATGCTTATGATATGTTAGCAGATGAAGAAGACAAAGACGTCTTTTATGATTATCTAATTACAAACATGCTTCTTTATTTTGATAAGTTTGAAGATGAACTCGAATCAGACTTACCAGATGTCACTACCGATGAATATGAAGAAGAACAGTCTGAAGAAGAAGACCTAGGAAACGTAGGAGAACCAGAACCTTCCGATGATAATCAGGAATCAGATTCAGAAGAGTTAGATTTATTTTCATAAATACCCTTAACGGTTTGTCAGAGTTGGTTATAATAGCTTGCAAGCTTTAACAGCCTTAACTGTTTTAACTACTTTTAACTATTTTTTAATTCTTAACAGCCTTTACAGCTAAGCTGTTAACAGCCGGCTATAATACTTATGTAAGAATAAGTTGACAAGTAATTCGTTATAGTATATAACCATTATACAAGGGGGTAAACGGTATCGATTGATGGGGAAGTAGAAAAGGTGCAAGGGTGAGGGAAGCGTGGCTCACTAAAAACGCTTAAACTCTAATCGCAAACGACGATTTCGAACTAGCACAAGCAGCTTAATAACCTGACTTAGCTTGAGGCGACGGCAGCCAAAAAACAGAAAGCCGTATTGTGTCTTGTAAGTGCTTTTGATTATCTCAGCCATAATAAGATGATCTAGTCAAGCGGGCTGTCTGACGAAAAAAACAGACCTAACCTTGTGAATGACCCTTCTATGGAACTAGACAAGACGGGAGTTCGATTCTCCCTACCTCCACCAGCCGCCTTCGGGCGGCTTTTTTATTACCTTTAAGTATGCCGACCAAACTAATTATATAAACCCACTTATTTCGGGGAAAATATGAAAAAAACCATCATTTTAGATACGAATGTATACCTCACAGAGGCAGGTTCCATATTAGCTTTTGGTAAAAACGATATCGCAATACCGACTATAGTTTTAGACGAAATTGATCGTCATAAACACAGGCAGGATACCGCCGGATTAAATGCTAGAACTATGAATAGAGTTTTAGATTCACTCCGCTCTAAAGGTAGTTTACTTACTGGCGCTCCCTTGGGAAGAGGTAAAGGTAGAGTAATAGCGGCACATTTTGATGAAAAATATATGCCTCCTGGGGTAGACAATAATGATGCTGATAATAAAATTATAGCTGTTGCCCTCCGATTGATTGACGAAGGTAAAGAAGTCATTGTTGTATCTCGTGACCTTAATATGAGAGTAAAATGTGACGCCCACGGTATAGAATGTTACGACTATCAGCCAGAGAAAGTAATTAACTCTATAGAAAATTTATTTGATGGAACTCAAGAAGTGGAAGTAGAGTTTAGTCTTATAGACCAATTTTATACCGGTAAAGAGACATTGTTGCCACAACAAAAAACAAAACTTTATCCAAACCAGTACCTCATATTAAAAAATGAAGGCACAAGTAAGTCAGCGATTTGTCGTTTTGTTGATTATGATAAGCCCCTTCGAAAGATAAACAAGTACAAAAACATATGGGGATTATCAGCGAATAATAAAGAGCAACAATACGCAATGGATCTTTTATTTGATAAAGATATACATGTTCTTTCCTTGACAGGACCAGCAGGAACTGGTAAAACATTATTAGCCACAGCTTGCGCCTTAGAACAGGTTATGAATACTACTAGTGCAAAAGGTGGATATGATAAATTGATTATAACTCGTCCAGTCCAACCTATGGGTAGAGATATTGGCTTTCTGCCGGGAACTTTAGAAGAAAAAATGATGCCGTGGATTGCTCCTATTAGAGATAACCTAGAACAACTGTTTGGCGATCGTGGTGCTCTAGATATGCAAATAGAACAAGGAACTATTGAAATAGAAGCAATGACATACATCAGAGGTCGCTCGATTTCTAACGCTTTCTTGATTGTAGATGAAGCGCAGAACTTAACAGCCCACGAATTAAAGACTATAATAACAAGGGTAGGTCATGGAACTAAGTTAGTGCTTACTGGAGATATCCAACAGATTGACAACTCATATGTTGACTCAGTTTCAAACGGTCTTACACATGCTGTTGAAAAGTTTAAGCAATATGACATTGCAGGTCATGTGACACTAGTTAAAGGCGAAAGATCTAAATTAGCAACCTTGGCTTCGGAAATCTTATGAGAAATTACATATTTGAAAAAGTAAACAATGCGCCTAAGTATTTTAATTTTGCTGGGATTGATGTTGTTGAGATTGACCCGTGCCCTGAACATATAGACCTTCAGAGTGTTCTTTCTTCTGTAGAGAAACTATTACCATCAAAGTTTTTTAAGTCTCTAAAACAGATTCGAATAGAACATATTCCTATGTTTGATAAGAAAGATGCGAACGCATTATATGATAATGGCATTTTTTACATCACTAACAAACAAGACAACGCTGCTGATATCATTGATGATATAATTCATGAGTTCGCACATCATGTAGAAATGTTGTACCCTGAAGAAATATACGCAGATCAGAAAATCAAGAAGGAGTTCCTCAAAAAAAGAGCGGAGCTAGAATTTGAATTAAGATCTGAAGGGTATTGGACTAAAGAGTATAATTTTATGGATCTTGAATACGACCGTCAATTTGATGTTTTTTTGTATAAAAGGGTTGGAGGAAACTTGCTTAAGATGGTTACATCTGGTATGTATATAAGACCTTATGCGTCTGTTTCTCTACGTGAATATTTTGGAACTGGTTTTGAAGAATATTTTCTAGGAAGCAAACAAAAACTAAAGAAAATTAGCCCGGAACTATATAACAAGATTGATGAACTCGTCAACAACTAAGAAAGCGACGGAACTTTGGCTGGAAAACATATCTCTTATTCAGAGTGGAAGAATTGGCTTATCTGTCCATACTATCATAAGCTTACCTATATTGATAAAATCAATAAGTTTGAAGGAAATATTTATACTGCCTTTGGTAAAGCTTTACATACCTTGTGTGAGGAAACTCTCACAAAGACTGAACAATATAGGTCTCAAGAAAAAATAATCAATTTGTTGAAGCAACAGTTTGTTAAAGAACTGAAAGCACTACCAGAACTGGAACAACAACGAGCAGCTAACGATTTTGACTTAAAAGAGTGGCTCGCACATGGCATTGAAATCATACCTGATCTTTACCGATCTCTGATAGAGAAATTTGGCAAACTTGGCGAGGACTGGCACGTTTTAGCTGCCGAAGAATTTTTGTATGAGCCTATTACTGAATTCAAGGATGCAGAGAAAAACTTCAAGGGCTTTATTGACCTTGTAGTTCATTCAAGCAAAGATGAAAAGGTTCACTTGATTGATTGGAAGACTTGCTCTTGGGGTTGGAGACGAGAGAAGAAAAGTGATAAAACAATGGCTTATCAACTTGTAATGTATAAGCATTTTTATTCTAAAAAGTACGACGTAAACCCAAATGATCTTGACTGTCATTTTGTTCTTTTGAAAAGAACAGCAAAACCAGGTAAAAAAGTTGAATTTGTAAGAGTTACAGCAGCTAAAAAAAGAACCACCGACGCATTAAAATCTTTGACAACTGCTCTATACAATATTACAAATGAGCGTTATATTAAGAACAGAAACTCCTGTACTAATTGCAAACACCGACCGGGTGTATGTGAATTTTATAGGTCAGAATATTGTAATTAGGAAACACAAACATGTCCGACAAGAAGATAAAAATCCTTACACTAAGCGACCACCCTCTATTACCATCGGGTGTAGCTACTCAGACAAAATACATGATTGAAGCATTACTAGAGAGTGGTAAATTTGAGGTTGTATCTTTTGCGGGTGCAATCAAGCATAAGGATTACACCATAACAGAAAACGGGTTAGAAAAATATGGATCTTCTTGGAAGATTATTCCCGTAGATGCTTATGGTACACCAAATAAAATAAGAAGCGCCCTACTGTCAGAAAAGCCCGATCTAATTTGGTTCATGACCGATCCAAGGTTTTATGATTGGTTGTGGCAAATGGAGTGTGAAATCAGACAAGTTGTGCCAATGGTTTATTATCATGTGTGGGATAATTTTCCCACTCCAGAATTTAATGCGCCATATTATCTAAGTACAGATGCCATTGTTACAATTTCTAAAGTTACAAGCCAATGCGTTCAAAAAGCATCACCAACAACTGAGGAAGTTTACTTACCACACGCAGTTGATCCGGATATATTTAAGAAAGTAACTGACAAAGAAAGTCTCGCAAAAATTTCTGAAATGAAGAAGAATATGAACCTAGAAGATAAGTTTATTTTCTTCTGGAACAATCGTAATGCAAGACGAAAACAAAGCGGATCATTAGTGTATTGGTTTAAGGCATTTCTTGATCGAGTAGGGCATGATAAAGCATGTCTTATTATGCATACAGATACAAATGATCCTCACGGACAACCATTGGAATATCTAGCAGCAACAGTTGGGTGTGATCAGGGACAAATAAAATTCTCTAGACAAAAGCTGGCTGCATCTGATTTAGCTCTGTTGTATAATTTGGCAGACTGCACTATAAACATTGCTGATGCAGAGGGTTTTGGACTAAGCTCTTTGGAATCTTTATCGACAGCGACTCCCGTAGTTAACACCATGACTGGTGGACTGCAAGAACAAGTAACCGATGGAGAAAATTGGTTTGGAGTAGGTATTGAGCCTTGTTCTAAATCTATTATTGGTTCACAACATGTTCCTTATATTTTTGAAGACAGGACATGTGAAAAAGATGTTGCCGATGCTCTAGAAAAGATTTACAAAATGACACCAGAAGAGCGGGATAATTTAGGCCAGGCAGGAAGAAAACATGTTGAGAAAAATTACTCATTTGAAAAATATCAAAAGTTTTGGGTTGATTACCTACAAGACTTACACCACCGCTTAGGGTCTTGGGATGATCGAAAAAATTATACCCGTTGGGAGACAATTGAAATAAAATGAAAAACGTATTACTAACAGCACCAATTTTATCCAGAAGTGGATATGGGGAACATGCAAGACTTGTTTATAAGTCACTCAAAAGAAATTCATCCATCAATGTTTGTGTACAACCTTTAGAATGGGGTCAAAGTTCATGGATCATGCAGCCTGAAAAAATAGGACCACATCTCAAAGAAGATATGGATAAGATGTCCTCACCTCCACCACATTTTGATTTGTCTATTCAAGTTACTATCCCAAATGAATGGAAAAAAATGGCACAAGTGAATATTGGAGTTACTGCTGGGATTGAAGTTGATAGAGTTGATCCAGTTTGGCTGCAACAAGCAAACCTTATGGATAAAATTGTTGTTATCTCTAATCACAGTAAAAATGTCTTTGAAGGAACTCAATACCAAGTACAAGATCAGAACACTGGTGCTACTCATTTGTTGAAATGTCACACCCCAATAGAAGTAATCGGGTATCCTGTAAAGAACTTAAAGCCAGTGGATATGTCAGATAAGATTGATATTGCAAGTAAATTCAATTTCCTTACTGTTGCACAATGGGGTCCAAGAAAAAATATTGTAGCTAGTATTAGGTGGTTTGTAGATGAGTTTAAGCACAATGAAGACGTTGGTTTGATAATAAAAAGCCATCAGATGAATATGTCGCTTATCGATAGAAAAAAACTAACAAGACATATTGAGCTAACTTTAGCATCATACGGATCAGATAGAAAGTGTAAAATATATTTTATACATGGGGATATGACCGCTGAGGAAATGCACGGACTGTATACACACCCTAAAGTTAAAGCATATGTAACAACAACACATGGTGAAGGTTTTGGTTTACCAATCTTTGAAGCTGCTTATTCTGGACTTCCTGTTATTGCCCCAGCTTGGTCGGGACAGAATGATTTCCTTTACGCACCAGTAAAAAATGAAAAATCAGGAAAAGTAAAAAATACACCTTTGTTTGAAAAGATTAAATTCGGCATTGGACCAGTTCAGCCTGAAGTTGTTTGGGAAGGGGTTATATCTAAAGAAGCTCAATGGTGTTATCCTGAAGAGGAGAGTTACAAAAAAAGACTTCGAGAAGTATATAACGGTCTAAATTACCGTAATGTTCGTGCTGCCGGTCTAAAGGAGCATCTAAAACATAACTTTAGTGAAGATATAATCTGTAATAAGTACTTGGATGTTTTTAATCCATATGTTGATACATCAAAAGATGACGAAGAAATAGATAGTATGTTTGCCTCATTAAGTCAAGAAGGGTAGAGATGATAGTTTTTGTCCAAGATCTCTTCGTCCAGGATTATGTCGGAGGAGGAGAGTTAACAACTCAAGCAATCATTGAGGCAACAAAGATACCTATACTGACAATTCATTCTCAAAGAGTAACAAAGCAAATAATAGAACAACATAAGGACAAGTATTGGATATTTGGTAACTGTGCTGGTTTACCTAATGATATTATTCTTTATGCGTGTAAGAACATAAATTATACAGTTATAGAATATGATTATAAATTTTGCTCTTATAGGTTACCGGAAAAGCATATAGCTAGTGAGGGTAAATGTGATTGTCAAAACAGTCAAAGGGGAAAACTATTTTCAATATTTTTCGCAAAAGCAAACAACCTTTGGTTTATGTCCGCAGCACAAAGACAAATCTATTACGATTTGTTCCCCTTTCTTGAAAAGCCAACAACTCGTGTTCTAAGTTCTGTATTTAATAATCAAACTATTGAATATATAAACTCTTTGGATCAAAGTGAAAAAGATAATGTTTGGCTGATTCAAGACTCTCCTTCGTGGGTTAAAGGATCAAATAAGGCAGTAGAATATGCTACTCAGAAAGAAATACCATACGAAACCTTCTCAGGGGTGGAGTATTCTGCGATGTTGAAAAAGTTTGCAAAAGCAAAAGGATTTATTTTCCTACCAGAGGGTTCCGATACATGCCCGAGAACAGTTATTGAGGCAAAATTACTTGGTTGCGAACTTATACTTAATGATAATGTTCAGCATAAGGATGAAGACTGGTTTACAGGTTCAAGAGAGGATACATTAGAATACCTTCAAGGTAGGGCAGACATTTTCTGGAGTGAAACATATAAACATATGGGAAATAAAATCCCGCAACTGTATCAAGAAACAGAAGATACAAGATTTAAAATTATTGTTCCTGTTTATAATTCTGAAAACTGGATCTCAAGAACAATCGAAAGCGTTCAAGATCAAAAGTATGAAAATTATGAGTGTTATATTTCTGATGATATGTCTACCGATAATACATTTGAAGCTGCGAAAAAATCTGCATCGGGTGACAATTTTAGTGTTGTAAGATGTCCCAGTAAGAAGTATGCACTAAAGAACATCTATGACACAATTCTCGAATCAAAACCTTCACCAGAAGATGTAATAGTTGTTTTAGATGGTGATGATTGGTTTCCAAACTGTAATGTATTATCACAACTAAATCACTATTACAAAAACTCTGATTGCCTAATGACTTACGGAAGCTTTGTTAGGTTTCCAGATGCAGAAATTGGTGATGAAGCAAGTCAATATCCCCAAAGCGTGGTTGATAATAACACTTTCAGGGAAGACCAATGGAGAGCTTCTCATTTGAAAACATTTAAATTTTCCCTGTGGGATAAGGTCAAAAAAGATGATCTCCTCAAAAAAGATGGAGAATTTTATGAAATATCATACGATCAAGTTATGATGCTACCAATGTTAGAAATGGCAGGTTCTAGATCCAAATACATTCCAGAAGTTACTTATGTTTATAACATTACTAATCCAAACGCCGTAAATAAAACAAAGGCGCAAAAGCAACACGAATACATGCTTGAAATAAGAAAAAAACCAAAATATAACAGGTTGTAAAAATGAAGTTACATTTAGAAAACGTAAATCTCAATAGTACAAGCGGTCCAAATTCTTTTGCAAACAAGCTTGGACCAGAGTTAGTAGAAATGGGTCACGAGTTTACAACAATAGCCGAGGCTGATATGTCTCTATGTTTTATTGAATCACCTCGTCAAAAATTGGATATCCCACAAGTTCTAAGGTTGGATGGTATTTATTTCAATACAGCGCAAGATTACAATTTACTTAACAAGAACATCCTAAGAACATATCAGATGTGTGAGGGTGTAATTTACCAGTCAAAATTTTGTGAAACACTTATAAAGAAATATTTTGGAGAACATCCTTGCTCTACAGTCATTCATAACGGCGCTGATTTACAGACAATTATGAAGACAGAGAAGATGAATAATAACAAGTACGATAATATTTGGTGTTGTGCTTCCTCTTGGAGACCTCATAAAAGATTGAATGAAAACATTAGATATTTCTTAGAACATTGCGGTGATAATGACTTATTGATAGTTGCCGGTTCTGTACCGCCAGAAGAAAAAGTAAATCATCCTCAGATAACTTACTTCGGGAATCTAACTCAGATACAATTATATTCCCTTTATAAAGCTTCAAAGTATTTCATTCATCTTGCTTGGTTGGATCACTGTCCAAATGTGGTGGTTGACGCCTTGGCGTCAGGTTGTCAGATTATTTGTTCTAGTGCCGGAGGTACGAAAGAAATAGCAGGTAGCGATGCTATTGTTATAAAGGAAGGCGATTGGGACTATAATCCTGTTGAATTATATAATCCACCTATTTTGGATTTTTCTAATAAAGTTAAAAATTATTCCGACTACAGTTATAATATAAAAGATACAGCAATTTTATATGATTCTTTCATGGAGAAAATCTATGCCAGCAATTGTTAGAAATATTTTTGAGGAGTATGTAAAAGATACATATAATCTTGAGGATTGTATCGCAGTAAACAATGGCACTTCTGCTTTAATTGCCCCTTTGTGGTCTATGGATTTTGAACCTACAGATGAGGTAATCACTACGCCTCTTACTTTTATAGCAACATCTAATGCTATAGTTATTGCCGGAGCAAAACCAGTATTCGTTGATATAGACCCAAAGACACTCCTAATCGACCCAAAGAAAATTGAAGCGGCTATAACTCCTAACACCAAAGCTATTATACCAGTCCATTTGTATGGAAGAATATGTGAGATGGATGCAATTATGGAAATAGCAAAAAAACACAACTTAGTTGTTATTGAAGACACGGCACAATCTTTTGGTGCTACTGATTCTAAGAATAGAAATGCGGGCATGATTTCTGATGTTGGTACTTTCTCCTTTTACAAGACAAAAAATATATCAACATTTGAAGGTGGTATGATTTGCATTCCTAAAAACTCTAAATTGGATGCAAGAAAAATACGGTCAATATGCGACCAAGGTCAAGTTGGAAAATACAATCATGAGTATATTGGTTTTAATTTCCGTCTTGCTGAGCCACTATGCTTAATGGCATTAGAACAAATGAAGATTCACATGACGGGAGTTCGTGCTGAATTGGGTTTAAGAGGACCAGCAACAGGGCACTACCCAGAAGTGGTTTACAATCAACCGGTATATAAAAGAAAGGGCATAACAGGAGATTGTCCCATTGCAGAAAGCGTGGCTAAAAAAATTCGTGATGGAAACTATAAGTAGAAAATATGAAGTATAAAGTAGGAATCATCGGTTGTGGTAAGATATTAGTCCGCCATCTAGAATCGATTGAAAAGAATAAGGAATTTGAACTTAAAGCACTTTGTGATATCGATGAAAGTTTACTCAATAAATTATCATCAAAGTACGATGTAGCCACGTACACAGACTTCAAAGATATGGTTGATAATGAAGATATAAATTTTGTGGTTATTGCTACTCCAAACTCACTACATTTCTACCAAGCAAAATACTGTTTGGAAAACAAATGTGACGTGTTAATAGAAAAACCCGTGTGTATCAGTTCAGAACTAGCCAGAAGAATAGAGAAGATAGCGAAAGATAATAACCAGAGGGCATATTCAGTTCTACAAGTAAGATTAAATCCAGTCGTCTCTGTTGTTAAGCAAATGATAGATTCAGGTCTGTTAGGTAAAATTAGAGGAGTCAGCCTAATTCAGAGGTGGCAAAGACCTAAGGAATATTTTGACGACTGGCGTGGCAATCCTCTTCTTGGAGGCGGAACTCTTCACGAGTGTGGTATACATTACCTAGATATCCTATGTTATCTTTTTGGAAAGCCTCAAATTGACTCATCTTCTTTGTATAATACAAAGCATAAGACAACTACCATAGAAGATACTGTCTATTCTTTGATGAATTTTGGAGATTTTGGTGGAACAGTCGAGATTACAATAGCTTGCGAACCAAAAAACATAGAATGCTCCATGGCAATTATGACAGAATATGGTTTTATAGAACTGGGCGGCAAGGCTTTAGACAAAATAACTAAAGTACACTTCTTAAAAGAACATAAAGACCTAAAAAAGCAATACGAAAAAATAACATTACAACTAAAGGAGTCTAAAGAAACAAATTCTTACGGCAAGTATAAAGGTTCATGCCCGAACCACCCAGAATTATATGCTAACCTTGATGATTTTGATGTTTCTATTTCTTTTGATTCGCTGGATTTGATAACAGATATATATAAAAGCGCAGGAGTTAGATATGGAAAATGATAATAAACTAAAAGCTTGTATAACATACATTTCTTCTAGGAAAGCCTGTATTCAACAGAGTCTTAAGGCACTGTGGGAAAACTACAATAATAAGCATGATTACCCAGTCTATGTATTCTATTTTGACGACATTTATGATTCAGAAGAATTTAGACAGATGATTGCTGAGGAGACACCACAAAAGGTTAATTTTGTATCTATCCCGTATAAAACACCAGCACATATTCCAGAAGATCAGTTGTTTTATAATCGACAGGATGTTTGGTATGTAAGGACACAATTCCCAATATCTCGTAAGGGGTACCTACATATGTGTCACTTTATGTCAAATTATTATGGTTACCCGAATACTGAATTTGAAAAATATGATTATACAATGAGTGTTGATGATGAATCTATGTTTATCAAGCCTATGACTTACGATCCATTTGAGGTTATGAAGAATCAAGTTGAGCCGATGGGTGCTTTGAAGGTGTATGATCAAACAAAGAAACTACCCCACCAGGGAAACTTTGATACCAGAATCAATCTTTGGAAGTTTGTAAAAGGCTATTTGAAACATTATAACGTTGAGCCAAAATCCCAGTTTATGAAAAATTTATTATCAGATCCAGAGGCTGATAAAAATTTTCATTTCTATCCTTGTGCCGATTCATATGTTGTTAAGATTTCTATGTTTGAAACGCCTGAATGGAAACAGTGGATCAACGCTGTGAATCAATATGGTGGCATTTACAAGTATAGATGGGGAGATAACGACGTAAACAGTTTGTTTTACCTCATACACCATGGGGACAACATATATGACCTAAAAACTGTAGACGAAGGATATCACAGTCAAGGCGCTCTACGTCATCTTTGTGACTATGCTCCAGGAGTAAAGGATAATTCTAAGTGAATATCTTATACATAGATCATGGCAATACAGTTGCTGATAACTATATGTATCAATATTATGGTGATCTATACCGAGAATTAAAAAAGAAGGCAACCGTACACCTATTTCAAGACAGAGTTCATAATTTTGAGACAATCAAAAACAGTAATATTGATTGTATTATTTTTGGTTTAGGATACTTTACGCAAACAAACCCAGATGTGTATAAAGAGATCAAAGGATTGAAAGACGTAGGCATTCCAGTTGTTTGTATGTTACATAAACCTCAGACAATGTTGCAAGAAAAATTACAATTTTGTAAAGTTAATAATATCAGCATTCTTATGGATACGAATATAACCTACAAAGAGTACGGAGAAATAACAAACTCGGTGCCGATAAGGTTTTGGTTCACAGCTAATCCAGATGTATTCTATCCGTCTCTTGAAAATAAAAAGTATGATTTTGGTTTTAGTGGCGCTTCTCATGGTGGAGGAAAGATTCCTGGACCAACCATGAATCTTAGAGATCGAGTGCATGAAAGGTTAGAAAAAACTAAGCACAATATTTTCTGGAACTCTAGTAAGGAGGGGGATCTTAGTTATAGAATTTCTTCCGTTGAAGAATACGCTAAAATAATGAGAGAAAGTAAGATTTGGCTTGCTACTACAGGTCCAAATAATGATGTAAGTCCAAGGTATTTTGAGGTCATGTTATCAAAGACTTTATTGTTCTGTAATAACATGCCATATGAATATGAGAATGTTTTTGTAGATGGAAAAAATTGCGTCTTGTTTGAAAACGACCTGTCAGATTTTGATGAAAAACTTGAATATTACTTATCTAATGATGATGCTAGGAATAAAATAATTGAAAATGCTTTTGAGATAGCATCACAAAAATATACCTGGGAACGCATGGCACAACATCTTATAGACAAGATTGGAGATTCATAATGTCATTTCAAGTAATAGAAGATTTTGAAAATGAGATAGCTAATTTTTTTGGGGCACCTTATGCGGTTGCTGTTGATTGTTGCACTCATGGATTAGAATTATGTTTACGCATGAAGGGCACAAGTAAGATAAAAGTACCAAGACACACTTATTTGTCTGTGCCTATGCTGGCAGATAAACTAAACATAGGACTAGAATGGACCGATGAAAAGTGGAAAGATTATTATTATCTAACAGAAAACATTATTGATGCCGCCGTTCACTGGAAAGAAAATAGCTACATCCCAGGGACATACATGTGTATCAGTTTTCAATTTCGAAAACACTTAAGCCTTGGTAGGGGTGGGGTTATTTTATTTGATAACAAGGAAGAGTATGACACCTTGAAAAGAATGTCTTATGATGGAAGAAGTCCAGATCTTTCTTGGTCAGTTCAGAATATTAAGACCATAGGTTATCACTACTATATGACACCAGAAACGGCAGAGCTTGGTCTCAAGAAACTACCTAACGCAAAGATTACTAAACCAAAGGAGTGGGTCTATACTGACTGGCCTGATCTATCTCAAATGGATGTGTTTAAAAATGACTAGCAAAGCACTATTTATAGGCTTTGAAGATTGTCGATACAGCAACAACGCTGTAGATCTTCTTGTGTCAAAAGGTTTTGAAACAACCTTCTGGAAAGCATCAAAAAAAAGAGGCAGTAAAATACCAAAAGAAATCCAAGACTGGAGTGGAGATTATATATTTCATTATAAGTCTTATTGCATCTTACCAGAACAGTTCATAAGTAAGGCTAGTATTGCAGCTATAAACTTTCACCCATCACACCCCAAATACCCAGGGTCTGGTGGTATAAATTGGGCTTTATATAATGAAGACGCTGAAACTGGGGTAACAGTTCACTATATGAATAAGAATGTTGACAATGGACCCATAATAAATGTTTACAGAGTAATCATAGAGGATGAAGATAACGTAGAAAGCTTACTAGAGAAGGTTCATAGATGTCAATTTGATTCTTTTTCAAATATAATACACATGATAACAGTTCAAGGACCTGACGAGTTATCTAGAATATCTTCTGAAAATACGGATGAGTGGGGCAAAAAAACAGGACGAATAAGAGATATTGACAAATTGGAAAATATTGATATTGGTATTTCAAAAGAAGAACTAGACAAAATTATAAAATCAACTTATTATAATGGATATGGACCCAAAATAAGGATCCATGGCTACACTTTCAAATACTCTGGAGAATAGAATGAAAATTTTGGTACTTGGTGGTACTGGTTTTATTGGTGAAAAAGTATATGATCGTCTTGTTAATGACGGGCATACTGTATCAAGGACGTCCAAGACTTTAGGTCTTGATCTTTTAGATTACCAATCCTTTAGAAATTTTTTGGAAAAAGAAAATCCTGACCTGATTTATAACCTTGCATCTCATGGCGGCAGTATGATGTATGTTAGAAAGTATGCTGCCGACGTATACGGCGACAACCTTCAGATGAATTTGAATGTTTACAAGGCTGTACTAGATTATAATCCTGAGATAAAAATAATTCAACCGTTTTCCAACTGTTCGTACCCTGGAGATAGTTCAATTCAATTAGAAGAAAACTGGCTCGATGGAGGAGTTCACGACTCGGTTTTTTCTTTTGGTAATTCTAAAAGAGCAATTTATTACCTATCTCAATGTTATTATAATCAATATGGGGTAAAAACTGTAAATTTGCTATTACCTAACACATACGGACCTGGGGATTCCCTCGATCCAACTAAGACTCATGCCTTGAATGGTATGGTTATAAGAATGTTAAAAGCACAACAAGCTGGAGATGACAAGTTTGTTGTTTGGGGAACTGGCAATCCTGTTAGAGAGTGGGCTTACGTTGACGATTTTGTAGAGGTGCTAATCCGAGCTATGGAGATAGATCATCTTGAATACCCTGTAAATGTAGGTCAAGCTAAGGGATACTCAATTAAGGAATCGGCACTCCTTATTCAAGAGGCTTGCGGTTTTGAAGGAGAATTAGTATTTGACACCCAGTACCCAGACGGCGATCCCGTAAAAATTCTATCGACAGAATTGTTCCGGGAAAAGTTTCCTGACTTTTCTTTTTACAACCATAAAGAAGGTATCAAGAACACGGTTAACTTTTATAAAGAAAACCTTTAGATCTTTACGAAACAAAAATTATAATTTATATTTGATATGGAGAAAAAAATGAGTAAAAAGATACTTGTGACTGGTGGCGCTGGTTATATCGGCACAACATTAGTCCCTTTGTTATTGAAAAACGGTCATCAAGTTACTGTATATGATAATTTGACTGTTGATGGTAGTGGGCTTATTCATAATTTTGGTGAACCCAACTTTAGATTTATCAAGGGTGATATACTTGATGTTGATGAGTTGAAAAAAGCAACAGAAGGACAAGATATCGTCATACACCTTGCAGCTATTGTAGGTTATGCTGCCTGTCGCAGAGATGAGGAGTTGGCCCATGCAGTAAATCATCAGGGCACTAAAAATGTTATTTCCTGTCTGGATGGTAAACAGTTTTTAGTTTATGGTTCTACAGGTTCAAACTATGGAGCAGTTGAAGACATATGTACTGAAGAAACACCACTAAATCCCTTGAGTATTTATGGTATAAGTAAGACTCTTGGTGAACAAGAGGTGATGAAATATGAAAACAGCAGCGCCTTTCGTTTTGCTACCGCTTTTGGTGTAAGTCCAAGATTACGATTAGATTTGCTTGTAAATGATTTATCTTACTTGGCACACACTCAAAAATACATAGTTATTTATGAATCTCATTTTATGAGAACTTTTATACATGTTAGAGATATTGCAAGAGTGTTTGAGTTCGCTGTAAACAATTCTGATAGGATGAGTGGTGAGGTTTATAACGTCGGATCAAATTCCATGAATTATTCCAAGAGAGATGTCTGTGATCTAATTCAGTCTAAAACAGAATGTTATGTACATTATGCTGACTTCGATGGAGATGTTGATAAGAGAAACTATGTTGTTTCGTATGATAAAATTAATTCCTTAGGTTTTGAAACTACTATTACAGTTGAAGATGGTATTGATGAGCTTTTGAAAGTTTTCCCATTAGTTAAGATAGATAATAAATATCAAAACTAATGTAAGGAGACAAAATATGAAAGAATACTACGAATTTTATTTAACACTACATCAACACCCAAAGTGTAAACTATTACACTTCTTAGGTCAGTTGTTTACAATTGCATTTACTTTTACAGTAGTGTATAACTGGTACTGGTTTTTATTCCCGCTCATTCCTTTGGTTGTTTACCCTTTTGCTTGGGTCGCTCATGGCGTTTTTGAAAAAAACAAACCTTTAGCATGGGAAGGTAAAAAAGATTACGGCTGGACCACGTTAAAAGCTAAAGCATGTGATTGGATTATGTTTTATGAAATATTAAGAGGTCGCCACAGGATATGGTAAAAAAGAAGGTTCTAATAATTGGTGGTTGTGGGTACATTGGCACTCGTTTATATAATCACCTCAAGGAAGACTATGATGTGTCAACTATTGACACTGAATGGTTTGGTAACTTTTGTAATCCTGATAATCTAGACAAGGATATGAACTCCATAAATGATGGAGACTTGATTGATAAAAGTGTTATTATTCTTTTAGCTGGGCATTCTAGTGTAAAAATGTGCGAAAATAATATGATGTCAACACTAAGAAATAACGTGGTAAATTTTGCTGAACTACTAGGTAAGATCGATGATAAACAATTGTTTATATATGCAAGTAGTTCCTCTGTATATGGTGACACTGGCACCAGAGTGGTAGATGAATCTTATTCAAAGTTTAAGCCAAATAACTTTTATGATTTATCTAAGCATGAAATAGACTCATATGCAGAATTGTCAAGTAAGACTTATTTTGGACTTAGGTTTGGAACTGTCAACGGATATTCTCCGAACTTGAGAAACGATATTATGATTAATGCTATGACCTATAATGCGATAGAAAACAAAAAGATATTTTGTTTCAATCCAGAAGTCAATCGACCAATACTTGGTATTTCTGACTTATGTCGAGCGGTTAAAACAATCATAGAAAAAGGTAATGAGTCCAACAAAGGGATGTATAACCTGGCTTCTTTTAATTCAAATGCTAAAGATATTGCATCTGGGGTAGCTAAAGTAACAGGTGCTGAATTGGTTATATCCGACAAACCACCAGAAATTATAACAAATGTTAAGCTTCAAGCAAAAGCGTATGATTTTTTGATAAACCCCGAAAAATTTGAAAAAGAGTTTGATTTTGAATTTGAAGAGACAGTGGAGAGTATTACCAAATCACTGGTAGATAATTATAATTCCATGAATATGGGGAACAGATCAGATGCTAGAATATACAGAAGTAAATAATTGTAGAGTTTGTAAATCAGAAAATCTAACTGAGGTTTTGGATTTAAATAAGCAACCTCTAGCCAATAGTTACCATAAAGGGGAAGATCAAAAATCTTATCCTTTGAAAATTTGCACCTGTAATGATTGTTTTCACACACAACTAAGCGTCGTAGTAAATCCAGACTTGATGTTTAGAGATTATTTATATGTTAGTGGCACAAGTAAGACTCTACACCAATATTTTTCTGATTTTGTAGGTTTGTGCGAAGAATACACCAAGAAAAAAGGCAAGGTTTTAGATATTGCTTGTAATGATGGTACTCAATTAGATAAATTCAAAGAACAGGGGTGGGAAACTTTCGGCGTTGACCCAGCAGAAAATTTATACCCACTTAGTAAAGATAATCATAATGTATTATGCGAATATTGGAATCCTGAGGTAGCCCTATCATTTCAAACAAAGTTTGATCTTATAACAGCGCAAAATGTCTTCGCCCATGTTGACGACGTGCATGATTTTCTTCAAGCTTGTGTTGTCAGCCTAAATGATGATGGTTATGTTATTATACAAACTTCCCAAGCAGACATGATACTTGATAGTCAGTTTGATACCATTTATCACGAACATCTTTCATTTTTTAGTTCTTTATCGATGAAGATGTGTGCTAATATAAATGGGTTTTCTCTGGTGGATGTAAGGAAGACAGAGGTCCATGGTGGGAGTTATGTCTTTGTTTTACAATTAGGGGATAGAGACGAGTCTCTTGCAGATAAACAAATTCAAAACGAAAATAACAGAAGGCTTTATAATTCAGAGACATATAAACAGTATGCAAATAACTGCCTAAGTGTTGTAAACGATTTTCGGAATGTTGTTGAGAAATTTAAGTCTGATGGATATAAGGTGGTAGGGTACGGTGCTGCCGCAAAAGGTAATACTTTTCTAAACTTTGCTGAGATAGATTTAGATTACATTGTGGATGACAATGAGTTGAAGTGGGATCTTATGACTCCAGGAAGAAATATAGAAATCAAAAACCCAACGTCATTAGCATCAGAAGACAAAGATAAATTAGTAGTAGTGCCACTAGCTTGGAACTTCTTTACGGAAATTAGTAATAGGGCTAATGAAATCACTAATTCATCTTTGAAATTTATTAAGTATTTTCCAAAGGTGGAAGTATTATGAGAATAGCGGCAGTTATTACAGGACAACTTAGAGATTATAAAGTAAACGCCTTGAACCACATTAATCATTTGATCGATGTTAATAATATGGATGTTTTTGTTTATGCTTGTAATAAAAACACTATGCATACAATTGGAGACAATATAACACAAGAGTATAAAACAACAACAGCAATACCATCCGAACAATTAGCAGAGGAAATAAAGGCAGTTTATGGAGATCGAATTAAAGAGTTGTATATTGACGAAAATGAAAATTTAGCTGCTGGTGATTTTGGAACTTTAGGTTATTTTAAAAGGAAAATGAATAATCAAATGGGAAACATTCGAAAAGGTTTCCTGATGGCAAAGGAATATGCAAACCAGCAAGGTTTTGAATATGATATAGTCGTAAGACTACGACCAGATAATTCTCATTTTCCAACGCCTGTTGTTTTGTCACATTTTGAAATGCAGGATGATAGAATATATAGCACAGTTTATCCTAGTGGACATCGAGATCCATGGTTTTTTTCTTTTTCCAATCAAAAAACGTTTGACACGTATTGTTCTTTTGTGTATCTTGATGGCGAAGATGAATCTAGAACAGACAATAATTTTCCCTGTCCTGAGCTTGCTTTAGAGAATTATCTTAGAGCTAAATCTTTTCAAACAATCTTAGTTCCAAGTATATGTTTACCATTTTATGGTTATGATAAAACTAAACCTATAACAGAGTTTGCGTATCGGAACAAGAATGAAAAACTAATTGATCATGATGGCTCTCTAGTCAATCCTGTAGTCGAGTAAAAAAACATGGTAGCAGTACGACTAACAAATGGTTTTGGCAATAACTTGTTTCAGTATAATGCTGCTCGATTACTGGCAGATTATTTAGGACAACAAACATATTGTGTCCCACCAGCACCAGATTATTATGCTATACCATCTTTACAATCTTTAGGGTTGAAATTTATAGATAGTTCTGCTGTCTCTGGGATTATGGTTTCTGAGCCCGCATACAAAATGTGTTTTGATAAAAAATATAAAAACGAGACATTTATACTATCTGGTTACTTCGAAAACTACCAACATTTTTATGATGACATTGATAAGATAAAAACTTGGTATCCAAAAGTAGAGAAGAGAAAAGATAAAGATTTAGTTATACATTTTAGGGCTGGAGATAGACTATTTTACAAGAACGAATTTTATTCCAAACCACAGGTGGATAATTATAAACGTGCAATAGAAAAGTTTGATTTTGAAAAACTCCATATTGTAACTGATATGCCTAAATGGGATTCTATAAGCAAACCAGATTTAGCTAATATGAGTTTTCACTATAATGTTCCTATTGAGAATAGGGTATCTCCCCAAGAGTCGGTGGATTATTTCAATTCATTCATTGAGGGTTTTGCAGAATATGAACCAATCATGGAAAAAAGAACAATTGTAGAAGACTTTAATTTCATAAGATCTTTTGATAATATAATGTTTCAACATGGGACACTTGGGTGGTGGGCTTCAGCATTAAGTGATGCATCTAAAGTTGGTGTGTATGGTCCCTGGAGACCCTGGAAAGGAACATCGAATAAAAACCTAAGTCAAGTAAATTTTGACGGATGGTTCCAGTGGGAATAGCATGAGTAATGTAACAGTAGGAATAGTTGGTTGTGGTTTTGTTGGGTCTTCCATTAGAACTGGGCTGTGTGAAAAAAACAAAGTTGAAACATATGATAAATACAATCAAGATTTATCGACCGTCAATGATTTGGAAGGGCTAGTATCTAAATCTAATATACTTTTTGTTTGCCTTCCTACTCCAATGAGGCAAGATGGTTCGTGTGATATATCTCTAGTGCAGCAAACAGTTTTTGAAATAGACAAGCTAACTGCCACTAATCAATATAGTAATAAGATTGTTGTCATTAAATCAACAGTCCCTCCAGGTACAACTTATAGATTGCAACAAGAGACTTCTCAATTTATAGATGTGATCTTCAACCCAGAATTCTTAACGGAAGCAAATCATATAGAAGATTTTAAGAATCAAAAAAGGATTGTTTTAGGCGGAGATAATTGTAAAGAGTCTCTCGAAAAAATCAAGACAATGTATATGAAGCAATTCCCAGAAGTCCCGTATGTTATATGTGGGTCTTTAGAGGCAGAAATAACTAAATATTTCTGTAACTGTTACCTCGCCACTAAAGTTTCGTTTGCTAACGAAATGAGGCAACTATGTGACAGTCTAAATGCAGACTACAACAGGGTTGTGGAAGCTTCGGTGTATGACACCAGAATTGGCACAAGCCACTTCTCTGTTCCAGGACCTGACGGAAAAAGAGGTTTTGGTGGTTCTTGTTTTCCTAAAGATGTTAATGCTATGATTTATATGATGGATGAAGTCGGTGTCAAACCACAAGTACTCAGAGCAGTCTGGGAAAAAAATTTAGAAGTAAGACCTGAAAAGGACTGGGAAAAGCTAAAAGGCAGGGCAGTTATCGATGAGTAAAATATTAGTTACTGGTGGTTCTGGTATGGTGGGACATGCTATAAAACAAGTGAAGCCTGATGCTGACTTCCCGACTCGATCTGATCTTGATTTAGTCAATGAAGAAGAGGTTCTTGACTTTATCAAAAGCGGGCATTACGATACAGTCATACATTTAGCTGCTCGTGTGGGCGGAGTAAAAGCAAATACAGATTACGTTGGTGAGTTTTTTACTGAAAATTGTAAGATAAATTCAAATGTTTTGCACTCAAGTATGCTTTCTGGTGTCAACAAAGTTGTGTCGATGCTTTCTACTTGCGTCTATCCAGACAATGTAACCTATCCAATTACTGAGGAGCAATTACATTTAGGACCTCCTCATTCATCTAATTTTGGGTATGCATACTCTAAAAGAATGATTGAGGTACAAAGTAGAGCATACCGCCAACAATATGGCTGTAATTTTATGTGTGCTATTCCTAACAATTTATATGGCGAGAATGATAACTACCATCTTGAAGACGGACATGTCATACCTGCCCTTATGAGACGAATATATGAGGCAAAACTAAACGATGATCCTACCGTGGAAGTGTGGGGTGATGGGTCACCAAGGCGTGAGTTTACTTATTCTCTCGACATTGCAGAAATTTTATTTTACTTAATTGACAACTATGATGAATCTGAGCCGATAAACATAGGGTACACAGACGAACTCTCTATTCGAGAGGTTGCTGAATCTTTGTGTAGCAATTTAGGATACCAAGGAGAAATTTCCTGGAATCCTAATATGCCAAACGGACAATTTAGAAAACCAAGCAGTAATAAGAACTTACTCGATTTAGGGTGGGATGAAAATAAATATACTAAATTCGATACAGGAATAAAAAAGTCTTGTGAGTGGTTTGTAAATAATTACCCTAACATAAGAGGTAAAACAAATGACTAGATGTTTAGTTACAGGTCACCAAGGTTATATTGGTACTCACCTGTATAGGGAGTTGAGAGACCAAGGACATGAGGTTATAGGAATAGACTATAAGAACGATCCAAGTCAAGATCTTCTTACAGTGTTCCAGAAGGATAAATCCTATGAATTATTTAAACCAGAAGTTATTTTTCATATGGCGTGCATCCCTAGGGTAGCTTATAGTATGGAATACCCCGTAGAAACCATGACAAATAATGTTCTGGCTACTACTAAAGTTCTTGATTTTGCAAATAAAGTCAAAGCAAAAAGGGTTATTTACTCTGGTTCGTCTTCTGTAGTTGGCGATGGTAAGAGTCCAAACAGCCCATACGGACTCCAGAAGTTAGTGTCTGAAATGGAATGTTTGTTGTATGCAAAAGTATTCAATATTGATACTGTGACCTTAAGATACTTTAATGTATACTCTCCAGATCAATCGGCACTAGGTCCATATGCTACAGCTATTTCGAATTATATGCAATACATTAGGGACGGAAAGAATCCATTTATTACTGGTGATGGAGAACAAAGAAGGGATATGGTGAATGTAAAAGATGTGGTTAGCGCTAATATCTTTGCAATGGAATCGGAAACAGATTTTCACGGACAATATTTTGATATTGGTACCGGAAAAAACATATCACTAAATGAGATAAAGAAAATAGTACTGGAACACTTTCCAGATATTGAATTTGAATATGTCCCAGACCGACCGGGAGATATTCTATTCACTCAGGCAGATATTGAGCCATTAAATAATCTAGGATGGAATGCTAAAATAGATATTAGGCAAGGCATTGCTGAGTGTTTTGAGAACCTGAAAAAGGAACTACAATGAAAACAGCTATTGTTACTGGAGTTACCGGACAAGATGGTTCGTATTTAGCAGAACTTCTTTTAGAAAAAGGGTATAGAGTTATTGGCGCTAAGCGTCGCACCTCTATGATTTGTACGGATCGTATTGATCATATATACGATAACGAAAACTTTATACTAGAATATTATGACCTAAATGATGTTGGTTCATTATATCGACTCCTAATAAACTATCAACCAGATGAATTTTACAACCTCGGCGCTCAGTCTCATGTTAGGGTTTCTTTTGATATTCCCGAGAACACAGTTGATGGCATTGCTATGGGAACATTGAGAATCCTTGAGGCTATAAGGACTATTAGACCAGAGTGTAGATTATATCAAGCATCATCCTCGGAAATGTATGGTGACAGCGAGGAGTACCCATTCACGGAAACATCACGCATGACACCAGCATCCCCATATGCTTGTGCTAAGCTGTTCGCTCATAATTTAGTAAGGAATTATCGAGAATCATATGGACTTTTTGCTTGCAGTGGCATTTTATTCAACCATGAATCACCTCGCCGTGGAGAAACATTTGTAACAAGAAAGATCACCCTCGCCGCCGCTAGAATAAAACATGGATTACAAGATAAACTTTGTCTTGGAAATCTTGAAGCTCACAGAGATTGGGGTTTTGCAGGAGATTATGTAAAAGCCATGTGGCTGATGCTCCAGCAAGAGGAACCTGACGATTTTGTTATAGCTACAGGAGAAACTCACACAGTATCTGAATTTTTGAAAGCTGTTTTTGAACATGCTGATTTAGATATTGATAAATATGTAGAGATCGACCCTAGATTGTTTCGACCCCATGAAGTGCCATATCTTTTAGGTGACTCAACTAAAGCTAAGAAAATATTAGGATGGGAACCTGAAACTACATTTAAACAATTAGCAAAACTTATGTATGATAATGATAAGGAGAAAATAAATGAAATTATCTAATCAAGCAATTGGTGCCCTTTTGATGACTCTACAAAAGTGTCTAGCCGAAGAATCAGACATTACTGAACTTTTATCTGATTGGAATTTAGAAATCAGCGAAACAGGCGAGGTGATTGTAACAAATCCACCATCTTTTAGTAGTACTCAAACTAATCAAGGTTTTGAAGTAGCGACTGAATAGTGCCTCTTTATAATTACATTTGTTTGGAATGTAAAAAGGTTTTTGATCTTCGACATTCTTACAAGGACAAAAATATACAATGTACTTTCTGTAAATCGCAGAATATCAAGAAAAATTTATCTAATGTTTTACGAGTGACAAAAAAATACTCTAATAACAAAGAGAAGGTAGGTACCAAGGTTCAAACAGCTATAGAAGACGGTAAAAACGAACTAAAAGAGTACAAAAAGAAATTGAGTAAGAAAGTTTACAAAAAATGATAAGCACTTGGTTACTTTTTTTATTGTTGTTTTTGTCTGTTGTTATAAATGGTTTGTTGGCTTGGTATTGTAAAAAGCTTCTCAATTATTTGTCTATTGTTGGTGATGATACTAAAATGTTATTGTTTATGTTGGCTGAATATGAAGATCATTTGAAAGACGTATATAACAGAGAATTATTTTATGGAGAGCCAGTTTTGGAATCACTTATGAAACATACAACAGACACTGCTGACACGATAGAAAATTTTATCAATAACAATCAATTGTCAGGTTCGGAGTTGCCTGATGAGTAGGAAAAAGAAAAAGAATTATTATTTTACGGAAAAGACAGAAGAAGCAATAATAAACTATTGTGCCACAGAAGATACGAGCGTAAGATCACAACTTTATATAGAACACATCCAACCAGCGTTTGATGAGCTTGTTAATAAGATTGTTTACACATATAAGTTTACGTCTTTGGAGAACATAGAACACCACAAAGATGATTGCAAGATATGGCTCACAACAATTCTCAGCAAATTTGACCCTTCAAAAAACAAGAAAGCTTTTTCATATTTTTCTGTGGTAACGAAGAATTGGTTTACCCATAAAGCTAAGAAACAAACTAAAAAGAATAAAAGAGAAGTTCCCTATGATTCAATGATTAGGGAAGTTGAAATAATAGATCAAAGCAACAAAACAGATCTAGAGATGGGTATTGAAGAGCGCCAATTTTGGGATTCACTTCTTGGCGAAGTTAGTGGATGGCAAAAACTTAAGTTGAAACCCAATGAAGAAAAGGTTCTTAACGCTGTTATAACTTTGATGGAAAACATAGAGCAGATAGAAATCTTTAATAAAAAGGCAATATATTTATACATGAGAGAGATAACCGGTCTCAATACGAAGCAAATAGTTAGTGCCTTGAATAAAATGAGGGAAAGGTATAAAGTTTTCAAAAAGAAATGGAACGAAGGAGAATTTAACTAGCACTCTATTTATTGTATGAAAAAAGACCTTAATGCCCTAATAGAACAAGCTCTTGAAAACATCCACAAGGATCGTCAAGAAACGGAGTTGTTACTCGATAACCTAAAAGAGTATATGAATGTATCTAGCGAAAGATACTCAGACTCTGGTGCAACCGCAGCAAAATTTGTAGAAACACTACAGAGAAGTAATGAGCAGTTAGTTAAGCTAGCTAATTTAGTATATAAGAAAGACCATAGTTCGTCACAGACTGGTTTAACTGACGATGATAAAGACCAGTTGTTCGATATTTTAAAGGACGAATGATATGAGTGCTTTAGGTGACAAGATATCTAAAAATCTTGAAAAAATGCAAACTTCCTATAAGAAAGATGTAATATCTAAAGAGGGTATTAAACATTTCCTAGAGGAAACTGAAACTGGCCGACCAATTGGCACAGAGTTTTATGATGCAGATATAACAAGTCCAATTGAGGCTCTTCGGCATATAATACAGAAAAACTATACTCCTAATATAGCTTCTGAATTGAAAGTCGCAAAATATGCTGTTGTAGTTGCAGTCGATGAACTTCGTTCTCCTCTGGTCAATGTTATTAAAAAAGAGGATCCCTCTAGGAGTATTCAACTAGTCAGAGTAAGAGTCCTTTCAGATCCACGTCATTTTTGGATACCAGTCCCAAACGATGAGAACGACCCAGCGACAGGATTTCATCCATTGGTAGTACACACTCTAACAGACGGATCACAACCATTAAAGTTTGGCACCTTAGTATCCGTGGAATTTAATAACCCTGCTACGCAATTTTCTAGCAATGCAGAAGTGGGTAGAGTGGTTCAAGTCTGGGCTGAATCCGGCGGATATATAGAGGAAACTTTTGGAGACAAATGTATTTTATCCCTACCTCCTCTTCCCGAACCAGGACAACAAATAGCTATTGAAGAGTGCGGTGTTACAAAAAAATTAGAGTTTACTAATCCTGATACTGGAAGTGTACTAGCAGAAGCTGGCACTTCTTCACCAGGCGAAAACCCGAAGTGGCCTGTCATAACTAACAGTAAAGTTTATGGATCAGCTTTTGGTATGAGAACGCTCAGAGCAAGAGGTGAAGCAGAAGCAAAGACTGCAATGCACAGAGGAGTTGATATGAGGGCTTTCTTAGGTAATCTTATTGTTTCCTGTTTTGATGGAACAGTCGAAGCGGTCAAATATCAATCAGGTTGGGGTAATTATGTTTTGGTTAAGTACGATGCCTATAGTCAATATGGTCCGGGTACAGATCCTCAAACATTTTATCTAAGGTATTGCCATCTTCAGGACGCAGAGAGGATTCCGATTGTAAAACCAGGTCAAAAAGTATTTAGAGGATCACTGCTTGGTATTTCTGCCGGATCTGGTCGTATAACCGCTCCTCATCTACATTTTGAGTGGATTACAGGAAGCCCAAGTGATAAATCTAATTATCAAGATCCAAAAACTTTCATGCAAATGAAGTGGTGGAGGGTTGTCTAATGAGTAATGGACCTCAGGAACTAACTCAGGAGGAACTTAATGACTTCATGAGGGAGTTTGTAAATAACCCGGAGGTGTCGGAAGCTGAGGTAAGTGCTCGTGCTGAGGAGTTGGCAAACAAATATGCCAATGATGAAGCTGGTAACTTGTCTTTTCAAAGAACGCCAACTGCTCCTGTCAGAAAAAGAGCACCGCAACCGCTCCCAGGATCAGGACCGACCAGACCAACCATCACCAACTCATTGCTTAGTGGTGCAAAAAAAGCACTTAAAGAAGATTTGGGAGTCCGTGAAGGAAGAACTCATTCTGGGTACAATCAACAGCCTATAATTGAACCTAATCCTGATTATAATGTGGCAAGCACCGAAAATGTTTTAAAAGGACAACATAACACAATCATTATTATGGGCAAGGACAGACCTAGCACCATGGAAAAGGGTAAAGGATCTAAGCCAAATACTCATGTTGGTTGTATTGATATAATAGCTGGATTGTCTGGTATATTAGCTAGGGAAGTCGGACCAGAGGGTCAGCGAGTTCTTACTAACAAAGATCCGCAATTAGATGCAGCCCGTATTTATATTTCACAGCGTGCGGACATCGACTCTAAAGAATATTTTGGACTAGCAAAAGGAAAAGTGGGTAGCCTAACAAACAGGTCTGCTATAGCAATTAAGGCAGATTCAGTTCGTATTATAGGACGTGAAGGTATCAAACTTGTAACTAGTACTGACACATATAACGGAGCCTCTGGCATGTTTATTGGTGATAATATTCAAGGAATTGATATTATTGCTGGTAATAATGATAGTGATTTACAGCCAATGGTCAAGGGAGATGATTTGGCAAAGGTCCTGGATAATTTGGTAGACTTAATAACAGATCTTCATGGGTCAGCAGCTTTTACACTAGAGTTACTAACCTCTGCTGTTGCTGCCCTTATCCCTGGTGCAGGTGCCGCATCTGCTGCAAAGTTATCATTATTAGTGAAGAGACTACCTATTGAAATAATAAACCTATCAATTCAGGAAAAAAACTTTGTTTATCACAAGTTGAATTATAGTAAAAGTAACCCAATTGCAGCTTTTGACTTTAGAAGTAAATTCAATAACGTAAACTAGGTAAAACAATGACTTTCTCAAAATTATCAGAAAATCAAAAAAGAATAATCAACCCATACCCAAACCGGTTTGATGACAACGCTCGTCGTGGTGCGGGATATTCTTATGACGATGATAATAATAAACTTATAATTGATGCCATACATGAAAGCTATCTTTATTTTTATAAGTTTCCTGGAGTCGGCACAGAGGTTTCAGGATTAGAAAATGTTTCAGTCTCTGTAGAAGACTTGAGAGCATACTTTGCTTTGTATCCACAGAACGGAAAAATTGTTGTTGTCAATGGAATATCCCAACCCCAACCAATTAGTGTTACTGAATCCATACAAGAACTAAGAAACTTAGCAAACTTATTGAAAGAGAATGGAGTCTATGAAAAATATAGCTCTGAAACAAGTCCTGAGTTTTATTTACGAGAATACGAACTCGAACAAGATTTGGCTAAACTAATAGCAATACCAGAGAATCACTCTCGTGTTTACAAAAACAAACTGAGAAGATCTTTAGGATTACCAGAGACTCAATATAGCGAAGATGTAGGTTTGGACCTATTAGAACTTCCGCCTGATATTAGTACTTATGTTGGTTCTGATACAAATGTAGATCTTTATGATTGGCGTAAAAACTGCGAACCTGGCACAGAACCAGTCCGTGTTTACTATAATTCTGCTGACAATAATTATTATTTTGTTGCCCGCACTAATATATTGTCGAATGATCTTATAGGTACACTGAGCGCAATGCGCAAAATGAAAAGAGAATTTGAATTACAATCAGACGAAGACAGGTATATTAGGCTTTTTGAGGATGCTCCTATAACACAAGAAGATATTGATAATATTTGGGTCGAATCTTCAGACCAAGTTAAGAACAATTATAGGAGAATATTAAACCGAGCCATTAAAGAAATTTTGAAAATTACCGGAAGATATTCTGAAGAAAATCTAGATGCAGTATCCGACTCAGTGGGTTTCCCTCCTCATCAATTTCCTCTAATGACATACAAGGATGCCCGCCCAGGCTCAAGGTGGACTTATGCAATAAAAATCCCAGCATTTAGAGTAACGTCGTTATCTGTAGATGAATCAAGCGAGTATAATCAACCATCTTATCAAGAATATGAATTAAAACCATTACAAAAAGCACAAAGAATTATTGGTGATCCAAATCTTGCTCCAACTGTACCTAGAAACAAAAGCACTTTTAGCGCTAGTTTTACGGTTGAAGAGTTGCTGCGAAACTTGACTTATGTTCGTTTGATGTTGCGTGAGTATGATGCTGATTTATTTGATAGTAACATTACCCCCGAACTTATTTCTAATATCAATTTAGAGAAAGAGGTGGACCGCCTAAATTCATTTTTTGATCTATTAGCTTTGTTCTATAACTATAATCAAATATCAGTTCAAGATGAAGACAGAATTGAAATGTTTTTTAGCGATGATTATATTTTAGATCACATTTGCATAAACGGAAGTTTTTATTCTCATGGGTGTGGTAATAGGGCTTATATAAACTCCAACGAAGAGGTTGTGCGGGTTCTGGATGCTTTTAGTTTATTAACTGCAACCAGTTATTCGTTTATAAGATTCTCTACAGAGATCTACGAGTCAGCGACTGTAAAATCTCAATCAAATAAACAGGATGTCTTAAGTTTCTTATCTCAATATGCTTACCCTAAAGTAGATGTTGATGCCATAGAGGTTGAACGTGCAGTTCAGGAAGAAAGAAAAAATCTTATAGACCTAAGAAGGAAAAACGTATTTCAAAAACTAACACAATTGTCAACACCAGAGAATGCTGTTTTATATGAAAGGCTGTTTTCTCAGCGACCCTTAAGATATAAAATCGCTTCTACTCTTTCTAATATAGATTGTGACACAGGTCAAGCTAAAGCTGCTAAGTATGCCTTGGCTTTTTGGCAGGCTTTCAATAGTAAAACCAGAGTAAGGTCTATGATTCGTCAAGCTATTATAGTTCTTCGTGAAGAAGCTATTATGTCAGCAGAACAACAAAGGTTTCTAGCTAACGCACAAGCTTATTCAGAAAACCCAGACAGAATTAGGCAAGATATCGAAAGAGAAATAAATCAACAAATATTTTGTTCGTTAGATGTTCTTGGTGATCTTATTGAAGATCAATTTTTAGATCCGATCGGCGCTCCCCCTGTAACAAAAGATTTAGTTCGAACTACGCTTGACAAGCCGGTCAAGATTGAGTTAAAAAAATCAGGGATGCTTGGGCTAAAAACAAAACAATCATCAATATACCAAAAAGCTATTGAAACAATAATATTAAATTTTCTTAAGTCTATAGTTGCTGGTATAGCGAAGGATGTTTTGAATGCAGTTTTAGGATGTGCTCCAGAAGCAGACCAACTGAGAGACCCTGTTCGTCATTATGATTATGGATTAGCTGATATCCGTGACTATGTTGACCAAGTAGATTTAGTTGCGGCTGCTGAGAAAGTAGGAATATATAATTTCAATAGAGAGGTTGTCGGTGGTATAGAAGAAGTTACAAAAGAACCACCAACAATATCTCAATTGAGGTCCTTTATAAGAGATGTTTCAAATATGGTGACGCCAATAGAAGCGCAGCGCTTGCTGGATGGTGAATTGCCAAATGAAATATTAGAGCACTTGTACGAGAATTTAGGAAACCCTCAGACATTAAAGTCATTCAAATACATGAGAACATACTCTCAGTTTGCTGACTCTACTCCAGAAGAAGTCATCATATTTCCAACTGCATATGATAAGTTTGAACTAACCGAACAAAAAATTGCTGATTTTTTCTTAGAGATAGGAGCCCAATCTGATGGTGTTGGTACTGAAGGTGGTATATCTCCTTTAGAAGCTTACTGTGCTAATAGGGATTCATTCATAAACCCGTTAACTTTGCAAATTGATATTCAAGATGCTGAAGCTCAATATGCCGCTATAGTTGATGATAAAATAAGAAAAATAAACAATCTATGTGATTGGTTGCGTGATGCAGTAAGAATTAGAGCCGAACTTGAAGCTCTTATTGCATCGTTGCCATTGATGACATGGTATGATGATTTCCTAAAAGAAATAGCAAATCTAAGTAATCTTTTGGCTGGCTGGTTAGCGAGTATTTTTGACGATTTATTTGGCAAAGACCCCGCACCTGAGTCTCCTTTGGAATATAACATGTACCACACAAGGATGGGTGTTGAATTATTTTTCCAAATTTTTACCTCCCTAAGAAAAGTACCAGTCAGTCAAGTCCTCATAGACCAGGGAGGTACTGAACCCATATTTATAACACCATCTAATTATGGATCCACTGTTTCTGTTGGTAACGCACAAACAAGAATTAGAGACCAAGAGAATCTTCGAGTTTTGGGTGTTGAAACACCTGATTGGGTTGTAGAATTATTTGGCGGAGATCCTGAAGAAGGAGGAACACCAGATAGTAACTTTGGTGAGATTGGGGCTAGCCAGGTTCAATCTCATGTTAATTCTTTTCTTACAACTGCTGCGTATGGCCCAGGTCGATTACCACTTCCTCAATATAGGAAAACAACTCAACCTCATTATGATGTTTGGGATGTTTCTTATTATACTTTACGTCATGGTCCTACTACTTTGATTAATAATATTGTAAGAGACCTACCAGAAAATAAGATTGATAACAGTGAAAACGCAAGAACCGCAGAGGAGCGAGATTACCTTTCAGACGTGTCTGAAAAAGTTTTTGATTACTTTTTTGACAATACCAATTTTGCCCCATATACTTCTTACACTGGGTATAACCTAATGAGACCTAAGGGAGGACAAAACGGATCAGTTAAAATTCATTATAAGCTACCGAATATTAATACCGGTATATTAAAATCAGAATATAATTTTCAAGGGACAATTAGAAAAGAAACAACAAACTTTGAACCTGGAAGAAACGGAGACCGAGATGATGTAGATTATGCAATTTATGTTGAGGGTATTTCTCATGGTATCTATGATATAAAAATAGATGAAAACTATGACCTAATAATAACAAACCGTCAAAACAATGACCGATTTGCGATGCCTTCTAACCATACAACAGATTTTCAAAATACTTACGGTAATTTTTCAATTGGTATGCCAACAAGTGTAAAATCTAATGCTGACGATCCAACTTCGTCAAGTTCTAGAGACATTGACTGTGTTGCTATGAATAACTATCGATTGCGTGTTGATACTACAATCGATAAGGAAGTCTCCATCCCAAGAGCCAAAAGGACGATGCCACAATATGTGACAGCCCTAAATAGAGAACCGTTAGAACAATCAGATGATCCGTGTATAGAAGCAGAAATGCTATTTAAGGCTCAGTCAGCTATTCAAGTAATACAGACTAGACTGCAAAGATCTTTAATAAATATGATGCCTCTTGTAACTGTCTACCCGTCATGGGGATCTACGGGGACAATGATGATGTTGACTGATTATTTTACTAGAAAGATTAAGGCTGAACTTGAGAGCAGGGAAATTCTCGGTGCTTTTTATAGTTCAATTCCTGTGGTTCAGGAGGTGTATCCCCGACTTAACCCAGGCGACGAAAATTATGAAGAAAAGTTTAAAAATAACCCACTCATAACAGACGATAACACTCCAGAACAAAATATGTTTAGTATCGTACAATCAGTTTTTCATGGTATGATGAAAAACTTAAGTAAATTTGCTAGCCGTCATGTTAACAAGTCTATTTTTAATGACAGTAATGAAACATTTAATCGTTACAAGCGAATGTTAGGTAAGTTATATAGGTCAATGCAGTCTGCTTTAGCAAGTCCAGCAGGTGATGAGGATGATAATAGGTCCAGAGACCATTTTGGTATAAGCGACCAAGCCCATCGAACCAAAGTCATCGCACTGCTAAACGACTGTTATACCATTGAAAATGATAAAGTTACCGGCGTTACCCCTTTGGGATTAAAGATGGGAACTTATTATTTTCCAATATCTTTTCAAATTGCATCGTATCTGATATGGTATGATACAGGTATAAAATTTGCTGAAAGATATAGCGATACTTACTTTAGGTTCGAGCTTGAGATTGCAGGGTCTGATGATAATTTACTTACAGCCGTAAAGGGACAATTAGTTTCCAAATTTTCATCACTTTATGCAGGATTCCCAGTAACAGTCCCAACATATAAAGGGGACAGAGATATTGTTTATTACAACCTAGAACAAGTAAAAGCAAGAGAACAATTTTTAGACAATTTGGATGTTACGGATCTCGGATTAATTTCAATCAACGACTTTCTCAATCTTAGAGGAAATGAATTATTAGAAACATTTCCTGATACATTTGCTGTTGAAAATCTGACAGGAAGAACAGTTCAAGGGCAGGTAATAACACCTGATCCAGGCACAGCAGAGGCGATTCAACGAATTGCTTTAAATGATTTCTCCTTTTTGGCGGGTTATTTGCTTCCTTTATTTGATGTTGCTAATAGACTACCGGGTGAAGGACGATTCGTGCCACAACCCGAATATGATCGGGCCCAAGCAGCAATAAGAGGTGAAGACGGTATTTTGCTTAATGGAAATGCTCCAAACCCGAACCAACCTGCCCGTGAGCGCCGAGAACAAACCGACGCCGCAGTATATCGTGAAAAATATGATGTTTATGAATTTGGACATTATGCCGTGACTTATTCCATCGATCAAGCAATTCAAATATTAAGAGAGCTACCAAGTATGAGAGGTGAAATCACTACCGGAATTGATTTGTTAAATTATACCCCAACTGAAAATAGTCCAGATATTTATTTTGAACATGTTGCTAGAATATATTCAGTGTTTGGGAAATATATTCTAGGAAATTATGGTAAATATTTAATAGGGTTAAATGATAACAGAGAAGATCCCAATCGTTATTTATACTACAGTAATAACTCCGATATTAGTGGACCGTACCAACGAGCCGCCGGTGGAAATGTTTCACTTAGAGATCCTAGAACTGATTTCTTTAGACAAAAAACTGGAAAATTAATAGCAAGAGACTTTTTCCGAACAGAAGCTCCAAACCATTACACAACCATAGTAAGTTCTGTGGCTGATATTAGAACAGAAAGTATTGAACTGTTGAGACTAATTAGAAGTAATGAGTAAGCTAGAAGGAATATCACCAAAAATCCCATTAACCTATAGTGATACCTATGGGCCTTATGAACTTAACAGTAATCTATTAGATACTATCCGTCAAAATTTTAGAATGCTTATCCTGACTTCTCCTGGGGAAAGAATAATGCTTCCTGATTTTGGCGTTGGGTTACACAACTTTTTGTTCGAAGCAATTGATAGTGCCACTTTTAGCAAGATAGTGGAGAAAATGAGAGAACAAATTGATCTTTATATACCATCAATTAATCTAACAGGAGTAGATTTTATTACTAGCGACGAAGACCCTTCTCTGGGTTTTAACGAAGTTAGGATTGAAATATCATATAATATATTACCTCTGAACGCTCAAGATCATCTAATAATAAACTCGACGACGACTAGTTAAAGCAAGGAAAAAAACAGAATGGCAAAACGACCGATAAATTATACTAGCAGAGATTTTGAGTCAATTAAGAATGACTTAGAAAATTATGCTAAACGTTATTATCCAAACTCTTTCAAGGATTTTAGCGAGGCGTCATTTGGATCTTTGATGCTAGATCTTGTAGCATACGTTGGAGATCAACTATCTTTTTATGCTGATTTTCAAGCAAATGAAAGCTTTTTAGATAGTGCGATCAGGTTTGATAACGTTGTTCGTTTGGCAGAGACTTTAGGGTACAAACATCAGGGATCTGGGAAATCTACAGGAAAGGTATCTCTTTTTATGTTAGTCCCTGTCGCAGCCAACTCTAGAACACCAGACCTTAACTATTTTCCTATTCTAGAAGCTGGCTCAAACTTTTCTGGAAATAATGGTTCTGTTTATACTCTTATTAACGATGTTGATTTTTCAGATCCGAGCAATGAAATAACAGTAGCTCGAACTGACTCTACAACTGGCAACCCAACGTTTTTTGCGGTGAAAGCAATAGGTGAGGTGGTGTCGGGTCAACAATATCAAGAACAGATTGAAGTTGGAGACTATCAAAGATTTTTGAAACTTACACTTGACAGAAGCAATGTCACAGAAATTATCTCTGTTAAAGATACCCAAGGTCATGTGTATTACGAAGTGGAAAATTTATCGCAAGATGTTGTTATTTCGCAAGTAAAAAACACTGATGATGATACTCGTGTGGCTGTTCCTTATACTATGCAGATAAAGCCAGTGCCAAGAAGGTATGTAGTAGAACACGACAGAGAGAACAATACCCACATCCAATTTGGGTATGGATCTTCAGAAAATATTACAGGTGACCTTATAGCTGATCCGGCTGATGTGGTTCTAAACGTAACTAGCAAACCTTATGTTACAGCAGAGACTTTTGATCCGACCAATCTTATCAAAACAGATAAATTTGGTGTAGTTCCTACTAATACTACTTTGACTATTGATTACACTGCTAATACCACACAAATCGCCAACGCTTCTGTTGGATCTGTTACTAGTATAATAAGTCCAAGATTGCTTTTCAAAAATAGATCAACACTCTCTGAGAATATAATATCTACTATGATTACTTCTATAGAGGTAGACAACGAAGCTCCAATTCTTGGAGATCTTGCACCTATTAGTGCGGATGAGGTCCGCATCCGAGCTTTGGGGTCATACGCATCACAAGGTCGTGCGGTAACAAGGGAAGATTATATTAACGTAGCTTATCGGATGGACCCTAAATTTGGCAAAATAAAAAGAGCAAACGTTATTCGTGACGAGAATTCCCTAAAAAGAAATCTAAACATGTATGTATTGACAGAGGATTCTGATGGTAACTTATCTCAGGCTAATACTACTCTTAAACAAAACTTAAAAACTTGGCTAGATAGGTATAAAATGATAAATGACACCATTGATATTTTGGATGGCAAAATAATCAACTTTGGTATCAGATATGAGATAATAGCAGATTTGGATGCAAACCGGTTTGACCTTCTAGATAAGTGTAATCAAAAACTTTTAGATAAGTTTCTTGATATAAAATTCTCCTTGGGAGAATCTATTTTTATTTCTGAAATACTTAAGTTGCTGAACGATGTGCCTGGAGTGACTGATACGGTAAAGGTTGAGCTTTATAATATATTTGGTGGCGCTTATAGTAACTTTGTCTATGATGTAGACGCTAATATGTCGTTCGATGGTAGGTATCTAAACATACCGCAGGATTCTGCTGCTGAGATTTTATTTCCTAGCACAGACATTGTAGGAGTTATAAAGTAAGATGGGTATTAAGAAATATTTTGCCACATTAGATAATACGATAACAAACGCTTTTGAATCAGACCTTATAACTAGAGCCACTGGTTCTAATATGGGTGCTGCTGATGTATTAGAGACTTTTGTTATTCACGGACAAACCTCGGCATCGCTTTCGACAACTCCGTCGCTAACTAACGCACAAAATGCGGAACAAAGCAGGTTTATAATTCAGTTCCCTATTAGTAGTATACAATCTGATATTTCATCTGGCGTGTTGCCAGCCGACTCAGCAAGTATAAAATTTAATTTAAACTTATACAATGCACCACATGGAAATACATTACCAGAAAATTTTACCCTTGATTTGATGATGGTTTCACAAAGCTGGTCCGAGGGTCGAGGTCTGGATATGGACAATTATACAGATGCAGGCTTTAGTAACTGGGAGAAAAGATCATCGGCAGCAGACTGGGGTGTTACAGGGTCCTCGTTCATATCAGGTCTAAATACTTCTGCAAGTGTGGTTTTTGAAACAGGACTTGAGAATTTATCGGTTGATGTTTCAGAACAAGTATATAAGTGGCTGAATGAAGCTAATCAGATAGAAAACTACGGATTCTTGGTAAAGTTTCCAGACTCTGCCTTGTCTGCATCTGAGACACTTTACACAAAAAAGTTTTTCTCTAGAACCAGTGAATATTATTTTTACCGTCCGACCTTAGAGGCTCGTTGGGATACTACTCGTAAAGATAACAGGGGCAACTTTTATATTAGTAGTAGTTTAGCAACTAGCGCAGATAATCTAAATACATTATTTTTATATAACGTTATAAGAGGTCAGTTGTCAAATATTCCCAATCTAGCAAACAATTTATTGTCTGTCGAGTTATATTCTGGCAGCACAGCACCTGATGGATCACCACTGGTGGTGGTAGACTCCGACGGTGCTACTGTGACAGCACTTACCGCAGGTCTATTGTTAGAGAATGGGACAACTGCCACTGGTATTTATACAGCGTCTTTTGCATCTACTAGTAGTTTGGATACTGTGTTTGATGTCTGGCACACAGGGTCTGGTGCTGATAGAATTGAATTTTACACTGGATCTTATGAGCCGATTCCCGTCGATACCTCAGATTTATTATACGACACAGAGTATGTTACAAATATAACTAATTTAAATCCATCATATACAAAAGGTCAAAAACCTAACTTAAGAGTGTTTGTTCGAAACAAGGACTGGAGTCCAAACATATATACAATTGCCACTAAAGAAGTCCAACCAACGATTATAGAAGACGCATATTATAGGGTTTTTAGAACAATAGATAACTTTGAAATTGTTCCTTTTGGAACAGGTACGGTAGCTAACAACTACACAAGACTTTCTTATGATGTAAGCGGTAACTATTTTGAACTAGATACATCGTTTTTAGAACCTGGATACTCTTATGGGATTAAATTTGCTTACTATTTACAAGGTGGATATAGAGAGCAAGATGAAGTATTCAAATTTAAGATACAAGAAGAAGATGTATGAGTTTAAAGAAACTATACCAGAGCAATCGAGAAGGTACGTTAGTTAGCAAGTACTTGTCACCTAGCTCAGCCGAAACGCTGGGTAGCGGGATAGAGTCTAACGAGCACCTAAAAGCCTTACAGAAAAAGAAAGATTATTTTCTTCCTCCTGTGGACTATTCAAAGCCAGAAAACTTTGTCCGCTTTGGATCTGCCTTTGAATATTATAAGAACGCATTTCAATACATCATGAGTTATTATCCTTATGATGGTTCTTCTTTGGAAAAAACTAACTTTTATAATGATATAAATCCATTAGAAAAATACACTTTAGATGTAATTTATCCAAGATCAACTGGGTTTATAACTAACGGTGCAACCTACGGCACAATTACCTCTAATTCAGCAGGGTATTATTCCTCCTCTCTAGGACAATATATAGAGGTAAAAGGTGGACCTCATCGAAGCACTAAATACAATGAAGCTAAATATAGAACATCTAATTTAGAATTTGGCGGACCTAGTGGTTCTACTGTAGAATTCTTCTTACAAAAAAACCAACTGATAGATTCGGGGTCAGAGTCTCCGAACCAAGTAATATTTGATCTTACAAACGGACAGACTGACTCGACAGAAGATGACTATGGTCGCTTTAGAATAGAATTAGTTTCAGGATCTGAGACTCAGTTTAGGGTTACTATGATGTCTGGTACATCTGGTTTTGACAATGTTTTGGTCCCTACTGGTTCAGGTAATATAACAATCTCAGATGGGACATGGAGAAATTTTGGCTTTGTTTTTGATACTTCTCAAAATACTGGTCTTTTAGATTTCTATGTTAACGGCAAATGTATCGATACTGGAATTCCGACAAATGGTGCTGGCGGAAAACCAATCCACCAGGTCACTGGTACTATGATTGCTAATATTGGTGCTCTTCGCCAAAACCCAACTGGCTCTCTTCCTGCTACTTATCTTGGGGCAGGTAAATTATCTGCTTCTTTGGATGAGTTTAGGTTCTGGAAAACTAAAAGAACAGCAGAACAAATTGGAAGATACTGGCTTCATAACGTTGAGGGTGGTTCTGACAAATATGATGCCAACGTTAGTTTGGGTGTTTATTACAAATTTAACGAAGGTCTTACTCAAACCGCAAGTGTAGACCAAATTGTTTTAGATTATTCTGGCAGATTATCAAATGGCTTATATGTTGGATATGATGCAGCGTATTCTAGAAACACAGGCTCAGCAATAGACCAGCAAAATATAGTGTCTGTGATAGAGCGAGGTGATCCAATAGTTAGAAGTACAAATCCATCTTACACTTCTTTAAAGGCATCTTATGAACTGTCTGGAAATTATTATGATAACAATAATAATTCAAGATTATTGAATCATTTACCTAATTGGATTATTGAAACAGAAGAAAATAACGGCAACGAGATAGTAAACATAACACAGATTTTATCTAGTTATTTTGATACGATATATAATCAGATTACTTCTCTCAGAGAACTTAAGTACAATAAGTATGTTAGCGGGACCTTGACAAACTCTATTGATGAGTTTCCTTATAATGACAGACTTGTCGAAAATATGGGGATTGATGCCCCAGAACTTTTTGAAAACATAGGTGTCTTGGGTCAATTCCTTGAAAGAGACGAGAAAATAAACTTTGATCAGCATTTGCCGGATATCAAAAACTCTATCTACAAGAATATCTACAACAACCTGAATTACATTCTAAAATCTAAGGGAAATGAAAAAGCTGTTAGAAATTTTATAAGATGTATCGGTGTTGGTGAAGATGTTATAGCTCTAAATAATTATGCTAACAACGCAGACTATGAAATTAGTAGCAGTTACTTATCCTCAGTAAGCACAAAAAAGTATATTGATTTTACGTCACTACTTTCCACGACTGATGCAGATGCCACAGTGTATCAATATTATGATGCTAATGACGCAGCGTCATCAGGTCTAATAAGCAGTTCTCTAGATTTAGATCAATTTGCCTTTACACTCCAGGGAGAGTTTATCTTTCCAAATAAAGAAACTTATATTTCCACTGGCGTAGAATTACCTCGTGTTGTTAGTTCTTCATTGTTTGGTTTTCATAGTCCATATATTTTAGATAATACTTCAACCGATCTAACTTGGGCTAATGCTATAGATGATTATGGACTCCAAGTTTTTGCAGTTAGGAGTCCTGGAAACTTTGCAGAGATAACATCTCCAGATTATAGAGTTAAGGATGCTTTCTTTGTAGTTAAGAATCGAGCCGGCGATACACTATTAACTTCAAGTATATATCGAAATGTGTACGAAAATAAAAAGTGGAATTTATCCCTAACTCTGAAACCAACCAAGTACCCGTTTGCAGATAGTGTATTTGGTACCAGTGTGGGGACAAATAATTATGAGTTAGGACTTTATGGTGTAAACTACGACACAGGAATGAAGAAGCATAGTTTTTCTTCTACAGCGACTTTGACATACAGCAGTGGATCTAGTATATTATCAAAGGCAAAACGTATATACGCTGGCGCACACAGAACTAATTTTACAGGAACCGTTGTCAACCAAACTGATGTAAGAGCAACCAGTATTAGATATTGGACCGACTACCTTCCTATTACAGTATTAGACCTTCAGGCAAAAGAGGCAGATACTCATGGTGTCTTGAATCCCTCAAGGAATCCATATTTGTTCCAGACAGGTACGATATCATCTTATACTCCTTCGATTCAAACTTTGGCTCTAAATTGGGAATTTGCAAATATTACTAGCAGTGATGGTTCTGGTAGATTTCTTGTAACTGATGCATCTTCCGGTTCATTTAGTGATGAATATATCGGAAGTTATCAAGGAACGGTATTTAGTAATATAAACTTAAGAAAACATTCAGCAAGGGGTGATTTCTTTGGAGCTTATTCTGAGCCCGCCCGCAAAGAATTTATCCATACTGATAAGTTGCTTCCACCTGAATATATTTCTTCTACGGAAATGATTAAGATTCTGAATAATGATGATGAAGTATTTGGAACCTACAAAAAGCCTGCTAGCAGCTTTTATGCTGTAGAAAAAAGCATGTATCGCAGTATATCAAATCGAATGCTGCATTTGTTTGCATCTATTGATGAATTTAATAATTTGATCGGTGAACCTGTCAACAAGTATCGATTAGAGTACAAAAAGATGCAAAAGTTGAGAGAAATATTCTTCAGGAAAGTGCAGAACGAACGACCAGACTTGCAAAAATATTTAGATTATTACAAGTGGCTAGATTCAGCAATTGGCAATATGATTCAGCAGTTATTCCCTGTATCTGCTAGATATGCGCCTTTTGTTAGGAATGTAATTGAAAGCCATACTTTAGAGCGAAATAAAATACAGCATAAAGCACCTTTGATAAAATATGCCAACCCCTGGGGTGCTGGAAATGCGGGACCTATATCTAATATTGGTGGAGGTTACGAGCCAATGGGTGTACCTGGCGATCCTAATCACCCTGCCTCGTTTCCACCGCAACAACCTTTGAGACCCAATGGGCAGCCAAGCGAAATTAATGATATTGGTGGTAACGATGTTCCACCAGAACAACCACAGAAGCCACCGCCACCACACGAAGACCGTACACGGGAGCAGGAGGCACCAGGACCACAAGTTCAAGGGCAACAACAAGGTCAGCCAAATCCTGGAATTGGTGATTTAGGACCTCAGGGCGGACCAAGACCACCTGGTGGCGGATACGGCTGACAAGATATTTTTATAGAGACTAGTTACTAAATGGCAAACAAAACAATAATAAATACAGCACCCCCTGCGCCCAATAAAAGAATAATTGGAGGCTCCAACCAAAGGAGTAATATAAGGTCTATATTAGAGACTCCCACAACTTGGAAATATAACCACGCACCGATATCAGGACTACAAACCGAAAACGGTGCCTGGTGGCAAAACCGAGCAGAGCGTTATGGTGTTGTGCTTTCAGGCTCAGGGGATATGTTATACTCCAGGCAGTCGGTTAAAAGAGAGGCTTTGAGAGAATTAGATCATCGTAGAAATATGCATCATTCTGCTGAGTTTGGTGACACTTATCACGGTGGCAGTAATCAAATGCTGAATAAAAATCCTAGATCTAGAGATTTCACATTTAGAAACTTTGAAGCTGAAATAAATATAACATCCTCGGTATATCCGAACACCAAGAAAAGAATATCTTTTCAGGCAACCAAAGGTGAAGAAAATTATAGCGGAGAATTATTTACTCCGTTTAGTGTCTTCAAAAGTACTGTTGTATCTGGATATAGAAAGTTTTTAGATGATCGAGGTTTATCTAATTTAGACTTTACTAATTTTCACGGAGATTCAATCCTAAACCGAGGAAAGGTGACCCCCGCCCAAGGTCCCTTTACTGAAACACATGTTGGTGGCATACAGGCTCGTCATAACCCACCACTAATGACATCTGACAGGAAAGAACAATTTTCTATGTCAATAAACGGTGGTTATGCTATAGCCACAATAACGATCGCCGTAGGCGGCGGAGGGTTTAACAAAGACGATTACGATACCTTGGAGTTATCTCTAACTTTAGGTGGTGTCACATTTTTAACTGCTTTTGATTCCACCGCAGATATGGAAGAGAGCGACCAAAGCACCACAGGCACTAATGACGCTACAAGTGTTACGGATGTAGCAACCGCTCTTAAACAAACCCTAAACGAAGCAGCAAACATCCAGGGTCTTCGTATAGCAGTTGAAGATTATTCTTCTGGTGCGGTAATTTTTATTTCTTCAAAAATACCAGGATCATCAGTAAACGGAATTACCTTCACGGGAGATCTTTTAGATAGCATGGCATCTACCGCTGCTTTTGCTGGTGGCACTGAGCCGATAGGAACAATTAGCACCATCGAAACCGGCGATGCCCCAAGAGGTCATTACCTTCGTGGCATGGGACCGAAAGCACCAATAAATATTGCAAACATCAAAACTCTTCTTACATCTAACAGTGTAAGAATTATTGGCAATTACATAAAAGATTATGAAGTAGTTCAAACAAGCAATAGAGCAGCAACCAATATGGACTTTGCTTTTAATAGTGCAAATTATGCATATAATGCTCCGACTGCTTTTGTAAATACTATAGCTATGCGTGCTCTTGGCAGGACAGGTTCCGCAGATTATCCAGCGCCTCGTCAGATTGCTACTCGACAAACAAATAAAACAATCTTTACAGGAAGATTTTCAGCCCCTGGGTCAAAGGTAGATTCGAACCAACTTTTTAGAGATGTTCGATCAGATCAGTTTTCTCCAAACAATGCACTTCCGTTCAGAAATATTCCAGTAAGAAAGCCATATCTAAAAAATTTGGGAACATTTACGGGACAAGGCGGTTATCTTGGTACTAGCACCACGGTGGCAGCACCCATAAAAACACAAAGAAACTCAACTCAGCGTGTAGAAATATATGAAACGTCGCCCCAACTAAGTCACATCACGGGGACTTTGCACGACACATATTTCTTTATGAGACCCATACCAGCCGGTAATAGTACACAGTGGTTCTTTTCATTATCTGGTTCTGACACAAGAACCTATAGTGATTATGTATTGTCAGGGTCAGAGTATCCATCTGTTATGACTGTGCCGAGTCCATCTCTCCCAGCCCCAGTAGCAGCCACTCATGCAAATTACCTTCTTGAGTTTGCGGCTAGTAGTCCCGCTGATTACGACCTTCAAACTGTTGTACTCACTGACACCGCCGGTAGGTCTGTGACTTTTACCTACGCTGATGCTAAAGCCAGAGGGAATGTAACTAGAGCCTCTGCTACGGAATATACTCTAGGTATTGGCGGCGGCTCGCCCGCTAGTGCTTCTCATCAGTATGCAGAAGGTTTGAGACTAGGTGTTATTGAAGCTTTTACCAATGGAGAGTTAAGTATAGGTGTTAATTCGTTTATCTATCTTGGTGAGACTAATTTCACTAGCCTAACACAATCAGTAGGCGGCACAGCAGGAAACACAGTTGTAACTGGGTCAGTCATACAGCTTTCTCTTGCTGCTGGTGCTACTGGCACTAAATTTTTTGCAGGCGGTGCGGATGCTGTAGGAAATTATATTGATACAGCAGGATATTCTGGTTCAGGACAAAACTTAAGATACATTTGGTCTGATATGCCTTATTCTGCTCCTTGGACTCAACTTCGAGCCTCTGAAACCCGTGCTGGTCGAGCTTACAGAAGAAGTCTGGGTAACTTAATAGAATTAGATCCTAGAATAATCGACATGAATAGTAGATTTTCACCATCTACTTTTGAGCGCACTACTACTGATCGAGCAGGTAATAGTCAGACTTACTTTTACTCTAAGAGATTCTATGAACCTTATGTAACTACAAAATACAAGGCTCTGAAACATAAAATTAGAACACCTATGATATCGGACGATACGGGTAAAGAAACAAAAGTAGATCTCGATATAAAATATTCTTATGGCACATCCCTAAATGGTTTTGTCAATAAAGAACTTAATGAGGAGTTAGATGGTAATATTAACTTCGCTCTTGGTAAAGTAAGACGACCATACGAAATATTGAGAGAGCAAGCTTCTGATGATCTATCTCGTCAGCTAAATGGAATAGATACGATAAAAGAGTTTGTTTATGAAGAGACAATTTATCCCAAAGGTAAGTATACCTTTTTATCAGGGAGCCGATCCCGCTTATCTTTTGATAATAATTTTTGGAGAGATAATAAATCTTTCTCTACAGAGTTTACCTTCTTGAACTTTTCAAATTTTAGAATTGGACTCCCTGATGATAACTCCGAAACCTTCCAGGAGTATAACGCCAACTGGTTTCGCATTCGCTCAGCATTGACAAACTCTCAGGGCTACGGGTATAAAGCTTCGGAGCAGAACCCATACAGTTATTACGATCCGTCATTCCAACAAGCAATTGGTCCTGGTAGAGGCTCTATTTGGCCTCTTGACCCCTATCTTTGGGCGGAACATATAGATACTTATGTTAGTGCTCTCACAGGAACCTTTAATACTCCAGTTATTTTAGCAGACCAGTCAACTTTGCCGGCAGGCGAATTGATGGTTCCTTACTTTTATGCCGTTCAAGATGCAAATACAAATACTTTGTCCGGGATTGAAAAATATAATGGATTGACAAGTAGTTATGGTACCATAGGAATAAGCAGGACAGAAACTGTATCCGCTCAATATGTTCATACTACTGCGATGGTGACAGGAACCGCACTCTCTTTACCAAACCAATATCAACCAGAACCTCGATCACCTGGCAATGTATTCACACTTCCAACTTGGTCTGCGGGCGCAGAAAGAAGATATGTTGATGGACCACTAAAAGGACAACTTCGAGGAGCTTCTGCACCCTTTTATAATTCTTATGAAAAATATGTAGAGGATATAAGACTTGTAGGTAAAGATTATACTATTGTACCAGAATTTAGAGTGAGCGAGCATATTAGCGAATACAGCAGTAATGCCTCGTTTTTGTCTGTTGTTTCCTCTTCTTTGGAGTTGACTGGTGCAAGTGTAAATATTTTTGATAGCACTAATGAAGATTTTTATGATCGTTATGCAACAACTGATAATTTTGATTTCTTAGATAATTTTATGTCTCTTGACGAGACAGATAGAAATTATGTTTTCAACAAGTATCCGAGACATTTTGAAATCAGTAGTGATGCTATAATTAAACTACTGCCTTACGAGGGTTTCTATCCTGTAAACAGAACTTTGCAAATAGCGACGCATTTTTCTCAATCATACTCTAATAGTTTTATTTTTACGGGAGCCGATGCCGGAAACCGTCGAGCTTTAAGAACTGTTTTGCGACCCTTCTTTTCTCCTGGTATTTTATACAATTCAATAAAATCAGGTATTGCAGTTGATTATCCAATTCGTCGTGCTGATAGAAATTATCCTGACTCTTGGAGAGGAGAGAGCAATCTTGTAAATAAATCGTTTGGAAGACAAGATTCAAAAATGGGAACTCCACTTTATAATGGTGGTCTGAAAGGAATACCTTACCCTGCTATGATCGATTTGGATGACGATTTCGGGGATGCACTACTTCCTAGTAATACCAGAAGACTTCAGAATATAAATTTTGACACTTCAAGTGTCGGAGGTTTTATTAACCGAGCTTTGTTTTATGGTGATCGTTTGCCTTTTGATTCAATCTTGGCACCTGAAAATTATTTATCAACTGGATCTTACTCTGAGATTGTTTCTGCCGATGAGCCCGATCACTACCAATCTGTGTATGCGAGTGCCTCAATAGAACCATCAGCTTTAACAGATACATCTCTCTATAAGAAATCAATGTCAAATTTCTTAGCAAACGTTCCTAAATTCTTTTTGAAGAAGAAATTTAATAAATACGGTCATGAGGGAAGTCTTACTAAATTTGTGTCTCAATTTGGTGCCGTATCTAGGGGTTCGCAAGCATCTACATCACCAGAAAGAAAAGTAGCTATTGATCCAAAAAATGCATACATGATGGAAATTGGTCTAATAAAGACCGACCAGTTTAATATGTACAGTAATCCTCACGCTTTTGGACCATCTACTTTTACGCATGGTGAAATTAACACCTGGGACACACTTAAAGCAAGCGGTAGTTTTGTCCCAGATAATCCACCATGGCCTAAACACCGAGGCGAGTTTGCTCCATTTGCTGCGCCATATTATTATGGTCCATCTGTGGCACGTATTACGTTTATACCGACTGGGGATAAAAAAGAGTATACCCTGGATGAAATTGTCAACAATGATCGAGGTGAAGTATTTGTTGATTTTATAAATGAAAGCGGTAGTTATTATGATATAGCCTCTGGGTCATTTGTTGATGCTGATGGAAATAGCAGGGCATCAACTACAACGCCTGGGTATGGATGGAACAGAGCTTGGTTGAATCGAATGGACGTTGATGCCTCTCTGTTTATAAACAATGAATTCCCAACAGGAGATGGTGAGACATATAAATCAACAGATCCAAATAAGTGGACCATTATGCCTAAGTGGGAGTGTCCTATTTTAGATTTTCCCAACAGGACAGCCTCTGACGTTTATAACTTTTCTTCTTCTGTCGAGCCCGGCTACTACACTCAAAAAACCCAAGGGATGTGGCACCAGTACGGTGTTACACCATCTTCTGATAATGGTGTTTATATGTATATAAAAGATATCCCAACCGGAAAGAACGAGGAATATGATAGAATCGCCGTATCTTATACTGCACCAGCGGCAGGAAAGCCAGTTCCTTTTACAGGCTTCTCGGGTTCGTATCATCATGTTAGAAAGGTTCCAAAATTTGTTATAGACTCTGGTAGGTCTATTTCATCATTAGCTGACCTTTGCGGCTTTGATCCGGACGAAATTATTCGTCAAGGCTTTGATCCAACTAAAGCAAAAAGATTAGGGGAACTAGCTGACGATAATGAAAATTCTATTTCTGAAGCTATTTTAGCTTTGCCTTTTTACTTAGATGACAACGGTAAGCCTAATCTTGTAAACTTGCAAGCACCTGCAAACAAATTGGGTCCAAAAATAAAAGAATTTAGAAAGAATTTTACTAAATATTCCTTACCACCGTCTTTAGCTTATAAGCTTTTAGGTTTAGTTCCTAAGGGGTACCCGACAATTCCAAATGTAATAAATCCATTTGGACCAGATGAGTATGATGAAGTACTCAAGGGAAGTGATATATTACAGTCTCCTGTAGTTTATTTGATGGAACATAAAGTTTCCTTAACTAAACAAGATCTTGCAGACATTTGGCAGAATATAATGCCGGATATAGCAAGCAAACTTACAAAAAGTTTCTCGGCTATCGACCATTATATGCCTGGAGATAATGTAGAATCTTCTACTACTAAGTTCCCTGAGATACTGAAGCAGCAAATAAAGCTAGGAGTCACACAAGATGGGCATCCAAGATATGATTTGTTGGATATAGCAAAGAAATGTTCTGATGGGTTTGTTCCAGAAATAAGATGGCTAGTTTTCAGAGTCAAGGAAAGGGGAGTAGCTAATTACACTCAGTTTATAGCTGAGGAAATTGATGGTCCTGCTGCTTTGGGGTATGATAATGCTAAAGAGCTTATGCTTCTTCAGGGATTACCAGAACAAGAAGTTGAGAAAAACTTGGCAGAAAGAGATGAGTTTGCTAAGAATACCTACATCAAGAAGCATTCTTTGGATAGCCCTACTTTCAATTGGCCTTATGATTATTGTTCTTTGATTGAACTAGCTAAAATTGATGGCAAAGTTGGCTTCCGACCAGATTTAGAAAAAGAATACAAAGAAGCACTAGAGGCTGATGGCTCTGACCAACAGTTAATCAAAACCTCTATTGAAAATATAGCCAGAAATGTTATGAAACCGGACAAAGAATAAATGTTCTTTGGAGATACTTAAAGATATGGTAAAGTTCTTTGATCAAAAAGAAGAGGTTATTTCTATAGAGCTTACGCCCTATGGTAAAGAGCAGTTTGCTAGTGGCTCTCTTAGTCCTCGGCATTATGCTTTTTATGATGACGCAATACTTTATGACGGTGCTTACGCTAATATATCAGAAACTCAAAATCAAATTGTTGATCGAATCAAGAACTCAACACCTAGGCACCACCCCTTAGCTAGATTTACTAGTAGTCTTGCGCCAGTTATTTCTTTAGGTCCAGAGTCTACAAGTGAAGCAGTTTATTCTGAGGACAATGTTTGGAATGCATCATTTTATAGATTTCTTGGGAAAGGAAGCCCGTGGGTCGAAAATATTCCGGCTTGGGACGTAAGAGTTACGCCCTCTTCAGACAGGGCGCTTGAGAGAGGAGTGGTATATACAGCCAATAACTCAATACCAGTTATGAGTGCCACTTTAGAGATAAATTATATAAGTTATGGTATACCCAATAGTAATGATAAAACTTATAGCTTGGTAGGTTCTGATAGTATTATTCTTGATGTTCAAGAAATGAATACGATATTTAAAGGGTCTGGTAACTTTGACATACAAGTATTCATATCATCCTCTGCAAACAGTGGTAACCGGCAGATACCTCTGCCGTTTATTAAACAAGAGACAAGCAAAACAAGTATACTGATGAGTCAGGTCGATGATCCATTATTGTTGGCTCAAAATATTTTTGGCAACGATGAACAAATAACCAAAGGGTTTCCCTTGATAGATAAGACATATTCAGAGTTTTATTTGAATATTTCTACTGATGGAGAAATTATTGGCAGAGATCTTTCTCCTAATTCAACAATGTATGATTCTGCTAGACAAGATGCACCAGTTGACGTATGTCAGATTGATGATGGTGATTCTGATTTCGGCGATGAGGGAAGGTAAATAAAGCATGTTAATTTTAGCTCATGAAGTAAAGATAAATGATATTTCACTGCAACCTTCGATGTCCCCGAGTGGCAGTAGTTCTATGCAAATTTCAACTAATGTGGGGGTAAGATATTCTGCTGGCACAAATCTAAACGAACAGTTGTCAGGACTTAGGATGAGATTAGCTTTTACTTTTTCAGAGTCCAGTGCTAAAAATATGGATTATGTGTCTCAAAGATATAACGAATATAATAGCGATGACTATTACTCAACTCAATGCACTACATACAAATTCAATAAATACCTAAAAAAAGTTTTAGGCGATAATAGTCTGCTCTCTAACGATTCTGTCTTTAGTCCGTTCGCTTCTAATTTAGAACAAGTTTCTATGATTTTTAAAGAAAAAACAACTCCTATTGGCACAGGGAGAAAAATTCCTCAAGATGTTTTGCTTTATGATTGTCCTATGAATAAACTTGTGATGAGAAAATCAGATGGGAGTATTGAGGTAACAAAACAAAATACTAACAGTCTAGAGGTCATGCTAAAAGATATTTCTATAAATTTTGCAAACCAAGGAGTAGATTTTAGCAATTTATCAGTATATGCGTTCGTATATAACCCAAGCTTAGCAAACACAGATACTCAGCTAGACTTTGTAATAAATACAGGAGTCTCAAGGATTGAATCTTTATGTCTTAGGGGTACAAAGAATTTATTTTTACCGATATCAAATGAAAATGTGTTTGTTAGTATGCTGGGAAGCACATCAAATAATGATACGGACAGTAACAAACTTAAGTTGTTTGAACCTGTTAGTGTGTTATCACTTGATTCATTGACCTCTAAGAGTTTTATTGGCACAAAGAATAGACTATTAAATTCTCTTGGGACAAGAAAAAATGACTTGCGGAAAGTTATTAGTAGTTCAAATTATGTTTCTGAACTTTGGATCACTAGAGATAATCAGAACAACAATAGGCTTCTTTTTGCTATTGATTTAGCTTCTTATTTGTCAGAAAATAGTTCGCATCCTTTTCTGTATGATAAGGAAGAATTATCAGAAGCTATGATATCTGGCTTGTCGCCTTTAGCACCTAAAGAATTATCTTCAATCAAAGATATAACTGTTTATAGAAGATTCTGTTCTCCAACTGCTGTTGGGTCATCAAATTCTCTAGGAACAACATCTAAGAATGTACCAATAAAACCCAGCGAAGCATTTCCTAGGGTGCCTCTTAAAATGGCTAAGCCTGTCGATTTTTCGACATCAGATACAGAAAGTAAAAGAATCCAATATTTTGAAGCTATAGATATTATCAATCCAGAGTCTCAACCAAACAGACAAATAAATGGTTTGTTTAGATACGAGATTGAGTATTCCGTTTATGATAGTTCTTGTAAATTTTTGAGGAATGTTTCAAATAGATTTACAAAAATTAAATCGGATATAGATAAATCTTATCAAGACCTAACAAGAGGCAGATTCAGAGATTCTTCTGGGGCGCTTGTAAGTCTTTCCAATACTGGTGTTCTATTGTCGAGTCTTGAGGATATTGTTACTGTGAACCCTGATGGTACTCAAGGTCCAACGTTATACAATTATATTATAGATCTTGTTCAGGAGTACGACCGTCTTATTAATAACTTCAACACTTCAGATGAAAAGATAAATTTAGCTGAAATTTATGCTGCTGCCATGGAGAAAAACTTTGGCAAGATAAACATATCGTTACTTTCAGGATTACAGCAGATGGTACAGGTAGGGATTGATTTTATCACAAAGAAGCTTCTAAAAACTTATCCAAATGATCCATACGGCTATCAGCCAGACTTATCAAAGAGGTCCCCCAGAATGGGAACACTCCCAGCATATAGGACTCCTTTTAGTGTAGCGACACATATTTTTAATAACACTGTGGAAATAGGTAAAGATTATAACTTTGGTCTGGACTATGTTGGTGCTAATATTGATGAAGAAGGTCTTCCTTTTATATCAATTGAGAACTATGAAAATCGTATGAATGATGAATTTAAGAAATACTTTCAAACGGGACAGGGTTCTATGGTGCCAATACCACCAGGTTCATACTTGAATTCTTCCTATTCATATTTTGCTCCTTTTGCCATATATTCCCCGAATAGGGAAACTATATTTCAACCATCATATAGTGACTCTAATGGGTTATCTGTAAATTATGATCTTGATAGATATGCATTATTGTTGGAAGATATTATAGAGATAAAAACAAAAACCAAAGATAAGGGTATTTTCTATCCCGATTTGTCACTTAAACTAAAGAAACAAACAAAAAGCAATAGACTTTTTTCCGGGGCGTCTAAACTTTTATTAGACAAATACGGAGTAACTATTTCAGATTCCATCACGGAAAGTTTTGAAGTACCTCGTGTAATTACAGGTGATCAAGCTACCACTGTAACAGATGGCGACGATGAGTGTAATAATAAAAGAGGACTCCCTCTAATTCCTACTATTTTGGGAGGTCTTAATTCTTTAGAGGCTCAATCTTATATATCATTAGTGAACCTTGCTATTAAGAATAAAGACCAATTACAATTAGCAGCTTCTGTGTTAGATTTAGATACTCGCAAACAGCTTAGCAGTAAGCCAATAAAATTAGTATTTTCTTTATTATCAGAAATGGAAATCAATGGTAAAGTTAGTGAGGTATCAAAAATTAATACATCTTATAACTCTTTTACGGATTTGAGAAAAGTTCTAGGTATTAACCAATCCAACATAAAAGAAAAAATAGAAGAAAGCCCTATTAGCGAAATGCCTAATCAAATAAAAAGCATGTTAGCTATTACTTCTACACCTGATGTATTGCCTCTAGGAGATTTCGAATCAGGTCTTTCATTTGATGTTTGCCGTCCAAGGCTTGGCGATCCTATAATGAGTGATGAATCAAAAGATTTAGTTAGCTTTTATAGTGATGATGAAGACATACCACCTTACCAACAAGCTCTTGATCCCATGAAATCTTATGTAAACTTTTTGGCTTTTTGGATGAATTACAAGCAGTTATGTGTTGTTGAATACTTAGATGGGTTTGATGACTTAGAAGTAAGTGACGAAACACATGCAGATATGCAAACACCTTATACCTCTTCTAAAAAACTAGGACTACCAAGATGGAGACAATTATCAAGTGATGCAATATCTCTATTGCAAAAAAGTAACCTGCGTGGTCAGTTATTGTGTCGTGTGCGTCAATTGCAGCCATCTGATTATGTAGGTATGCTATCTTCACAACTTAATAGAGAGCAAGTACAACAAGTGGCTAGAATTTTTAATCTTGATGAAACTTTTAGAATGCCTTTATATAATCAGTATTTTTATCTTGGCGGAGGCACGAACAATAATACAGAGCTTGAATTTGATCCGGGAATAGATAATATGAATGTAAATGAAACTGTGACTAGCTCTCTATTTACAACAGGATACTAGAATAAAATGGGTAGAAGGTTAATAAATATTCAAAATGTTGGAAGGAATAGACAAAAAGATCCTTTAACAAAATACTATACACAGACAGGGCTAGGAGAAAGGACTTTAGTTCTAAGGCACGAACCAGGTTTTCGTGATATGTTTGGTAACCTTGTAGACGATAGGTTATATATTAGTGGATTACGAGATTTTGCCGTGGACGCAATACGCAACAATCTACCTCATATCATTTGGAACGCTGGTGGTACGGCTGAACCCGAAGGAGAATTTGCTCCTGCTGATCCATTTGATTTCGGACAATTTGTTTTTTCTGCTTTTGGAGAGTTGCATTCTGCCACAAGAGAAGAAGCTCAGAGAGAATTAGGTAGATCTTCCGCTGCTAATAATCCATACGTTTATGATAATGAAGATGGAACCCTGTCAAGTTTATCCGGAGAACTAATAGATCAAGTGGTGCTTAACTCACTTGCCATTATCCAGGCAATCAACGACGATAATAGTGGACTAAGCCAATATCTTCAGACAAGAAACCCAACAGAAGAAATAGGTGCAGAGTTTAACTTCTATTTGTTTTTAGGGTTTTTGAATTCTGCACCAGATGGTGAAGAGCTAAGCACCTTTATATTTGGTCAGTTGGCCCAAATCGTCCGGGAGGGTTCGACAACTTTCAGACTAGTAAGATCTGATAGAGATAAGTCATTAACATCTAACAGAGGCAGACAAGCATATATTGATAGTTTCCCGGAAAACACATCTGTGCGGGATATAATTCGTGATCTTATTACAAGAATTCAAGAAATACAAAACCTTTCAGAGGCTAGGTTCAATGGACTTAAAGACTACGAACAAGGAGTAGTAAATAATTCAGTACAATATTCCACTAGAGCTACCTTGATAAGATTTTACTACTATATGTTGTCTGTGGCAATGATAAAATCGATGCCTCAGGATAAACAATACCTTATTCAAGATGCATTGTTGTCACCATCAGCAGATACAGTCAGAGAGTATAATCACCTTAATTTAACAATTGAGAACCCCTATGTAACAACAAAAAAAACGCAGGCATACTTAACCGATCGAGTAAGTGATGTTTTTCAAGGAGGTTATGAAGCAGGAATCAAAAGTTCTTATAACAATTATTATCCTGAGTATGAACTTGGCGTGTCTTCTTCCCAAATAAATGATGAGGTTGCTCCCTATGATAACGCTTTACCGAATGCTTATATTCGAAACATTTTTATTCAACCAGACTCAAACGTTCCTGTGATTCAGAAAGAAAAGTACGATACGTTTATCACTCTTGACAAGAGAATTGCAAACAATGTTGCTACATGTAGGGGCAACTTAACAGCAGATTATTACAATACTTACGGTTCAGTCGTGTCTAACAGATTTGAAGGTGTGCCTAGGTTTAATAGAGTTGTTGCAAGTCAAATCGGAGCGATGACACGAAATGTAGTAATACCATCTAGTGAATCTGACATGTTTTCTGAGGTTATGAGAAATCGCTTCACCAACCCTATGTTTACACAAGTTAGCTTTACTAGGGAGCCTGTTGGTGATGTAGGTCGTCAAATGTGGGAGAACAATATTAGTAGTCCTATATTATCTACAATCCTACAAGGAGGACAGCCATCTAGATCATTTAGGGAAGTTATTACAACTTATATAGCTACATCAGGTTCCAGTGCTGGCGAACAGTTAGAGTCTTCTTTTGTAAGATACTATGGAGTTAGAGGATTAGAGCTATCAATGAGAGTTTTTGATCCTGCCGTTTTAATTCAAAACGCTTCTAATGCCGGCGTTGGCGATGTTCTAGTATTGATGGAGAATAAGCCGTTCAATACTCCAGGAGGACCAAGAGAGAAAGACGAACCCTACCAACAAGGAGTTCTAACAGCGAATCAGGCTTCTCGTTGTACAAACATTTTGCGTGATATTGAGCGTAGAGGTGAAAGTTTTTCTAACTTAGCTTACAATTCTATATTGAACGACAACCACTATATTACTCCTAGTGAAGTTTTGGCATATAGGATAAATAAAACAGATCCAAGTAGAGCTAACAGTGTTCCCACACAAAATATTATAATTGGAAACTCACCGGAAACCCAGGCCAGCCCTCTTGTAACTTCTTACATAGATACGCAGATTATGTATGGCAGGGAATACAAGTATGATTTACATGAATACAGAGTTGTTTATGGCACAAAATATAAGTTAGCAGCAATTGCTCCATTACTTGACCTAACAATGGTGAAGAATATTTTACCGATTGCGACTAAAGAAGAAGCGGATAGAACTTTAAGTTGGCTAGTGTATGAATCTGGTTTAGCACTCAACGCCCAGTTAAAGTTTGAATTTTATGTAGACGAAGAGCCAGATATTTCAATATATGAAATACCAATTTATCAAGATGAATTTTATAGACAAGTTAGAATAACGGCTCCATTTGCAGCCAATAAACCAGGTGGTACATCTTATCCAAAAGCAAAAGTTTTAGATCGCCCGCCATCACCACCAGAGGTTAATTTTTTCCCACTGGTTGGCAACGCTAGTCAGTTTGCCATAAACATAAATCCTCAGATTGGGTCTTATATTGGTAAAAACGCCTTAGAGGTTGTTTCTATTGGCGATGCAGCTAATAACTTGGAAGAGTTATACGAGTATCAAAGTGAATTTACCAATTATGAACTTCCAGAAGGTAAGCTAGAGTTTGCCAATGAATCAATCCGGGATGTAAAAAATATAGCAATATATCGAACAACAAGAATGGATTTTGATGTTGAGAGTTATAACGAATTATATAAATCTTTCGACCCAAATACAAACGATAAAGTTTTGGTAAGAAGGTTCTCAACAGACAGGGACTTAAGAAACCAATCAGATATGGAAGTTCAATATGTCAGGTCTTACGATGTGCTTGATAATCTGTCTCCTAATGTTGATTATTTTTACACCGTTGTGGTTCATGATCGTCATGGGAATGTTTCTAACCCAAGTCAAATTTATAGAATAAAACTTGTTCTGGATAAAGGCTTGATTGTTCCGGAAATAGACCGAGTTGAGCCAAGAAAAATATCGACTAAAACAGCGACTAAAAATCTTACTAGGTTTGTGAAAATTGAAGCTTCTAATATTCAGTCACTCCCAACAATACAACAAGATGGGGATAGATTCATTGGAGTTAGAAGCTTAGCTTCCAGTTTAGGAGAATCAGTAGAGGATCAAACTATGGTCGTTCGTTTTACATCAAAAGATACTGGTAAAATATTTGATTTGAAAATCAATTTTATTGTAAAGGTTGATGGTGAAAACATTGGCGGACAAACATAAATGAATGAAATTGATAAATTGGAACTATTTATTAGGAATCAATTTGTAAGATTCAAACAAGGGAAACGTTATGGGATTTTTAGACAATAGTGGTGATATTATACTTGATGCGGTTTTGACTGATGAAGGTCGTCGCCGCTTAGCACTTGGTGACGGCAGTTTTCGAATTACAAAATTTGCTGTTGGCGATGATGAAATTGACTACTCTTTATATGACACATCACCTGTTAGCGGGTCTGGTTATGAAGATCTAAGAATTCTTAAGTTACCTGTTTTTGAAGCATTTACAAACAACGTAACATCCTTAAAGAATCGTTTAGTTTCTTATAGTGATAATTCTTTACTGTATCTTCCCGTAATAAAGCTTAATACCAAAAATGATTCCTCAACTTCTGTCGATGTTCCAGGAGGCTATTATGTTTCAGTAGATTCCACTACATCAACTCAAATATCAAATGCTCTTGAGACAGCAACAAGTTCAGGCTATCGCTTCGCTCATCCTGGTGCAACCGCTGAAGAATCTAGAATTATTTGCGATCAAGGTTTGGATACAGGTGACTTATCAGTGGGTTTGCTGTTTGGTACTAATGAGCAACAACAAAGCTTGTTTGAAACTGGATACATGGTCGAGGTAGATAACCGCCTGATATCAGTAGCAACAACTACCGGCGCAAATCCACGACCAGTAGCACAACCATCTTTTATTGATGATGACAATATAGCTTCTTATATGTTGAACCTTGAGAGAAACAGTGGGTATTTTGCTTCTCAAGCTGGTGGTAATGGCGGTAACGCTCAACCAGCTTATGAACTGGTTCAGGGCAATGGAGTAACAAGAGTAGAAAGATCCGTCATTGGACTAAACGATCAGACAGGAAGGATTGGATCTAGACTAATTTTTAGCCTACGCTCAAATAATGATGTACAGTTGCAAAACAGCACGCACCTATTTGACACCCTCGGAGGCACTGTCACTATTACTGCTCTTGGTCTTAGTTTCAAATTCATCAACACTGTAATTAGAATCACAGGCATGACTACAGGTTCTCGTCTGGAGATACCACTTAAATTGTTGAAATATACAGGATAATAGGATATAAACATGGCGACTAGTTTTAAAACATTAAATACAAATACAGATATTACAAACACTCGTACTAAACTTCACGAGTCAATTCCTCTAACCGGAACAATTATATCTGGAACTTATGGTACTTTCCCAAACGAGAACAATATTAAGAACTATACTCATGGCATGTTCCAGTCTGTTTATGATTATCCCTATCTAAGTTCATCGGCTAACCACATTTTTGATCTAACTGCCGGATGGGTAACAGATTCTCTTCTTTCTGGTTCACTTGTCATCAGTATGCGAGATCAGAAAAATGATATTTACAACGAACTAGGGCAAATGCTTGCCGGGTACGATAGTACAGGAAGTATCAATCGTCTAAACGTCAGCGGTAACTTTACAAGTGGTATTGCTGCTGACAACATGAATGAAGTTTTTGTTATCAACTTTGCAAGACTTCTCACAAAAGACGAGATTCAAAAACAGGCTGATGGTTTCACGGCAATTCTTGGTGTGAGTGCTTCCTTTGCAAATCCTTTTGCAAAAACTCTAACTGTTTTTGATAAGGATGGTCCAAACGCATATAAAACAAATTCTCCTGCTGGTGAGTTCAATATCCTGTATGGTACTGGTTCTGGGTTCCCTGGAGCTTCGCCAAAACCTTGTGGTTTGATATTCTATCAAGCTGGCGTCGCAGTCATAACTGCGTCTGTTTTTCAGCCTGCGTTTGTAGAAGATTGTGAAATGACGTCTGCTGGGCTCAAACCGCTCAATCTTTTGGTTAGCAGTAGTATTAGCGGCGCATGTGATGCGTTTAGGCACAGGATTCAAAACATTAGCTTTAATAATACTACAGAGCTAAACTCTACAATTTATTTTTGCAGAATAAATAATGGTGATTTCAACTTCAGTAGCAACCCAACTTATCTCAGCGCTAGTAAGATGAGAGTTAAAGAAGTGGCTGGTGATAATCCAGTCTCTTATATCACTACAGTGGGTCTTTATAGCGAAGACAACGCTTTACTTAGTGTTGCTAAACTTAGTGAACCTCTGAAGAAGACACCTGCTGGTGAGATCGTACTAAGAGTTAGAAACGACTATTAGAAGGGGGTACACATGTCCTACCTTCATTCGTTTGGTCCTGATGATATATTGATAAATCGTATGGTGGCAAAACCATCATATGAATTTGTCTTATATAAAGGTGCCGCATATCTAAACAATGAAAGAGATCTGGGTAGAAACATTCCTACAGGCACGATTAGCTTGTACGAATACAATGTAGATCGAGACGGTACAAATCAATCACTTATTCAACCATTCATAATCAAAGATGGTTTTTATAATACTATGAATTTAGGATCTAGAACAGTAACTGGATCTGCCTATAATGAAGTTGCTGCTGGCACTCAGATTAACGGCTCCTATCCTATGACATCCTCTATAAGTCGTCACTATTTTACAGGGTTGGATCTTCCAGTTCTTGGTGTTGGTCCTGGATCCGAAGCTGTATATGAACAACAACTAGACGAATATGCTGATTCAAGGAAAGCATTAATATCTCTAAAAAACACAATGAATTACTACAAGTATCTTAGTGATAGTTATTCTTATACAGGCAGTTATGTTACAGGTGCAGTTAATATGATTCAAGTGCCATCAATATTTTTCTCAGATGGTATTGACAAAGGATCTGTTAGTTTGAAATTCTATCATACTGGCACCTTGATTGGTGAAGCGATTGATAAAAGAAAGAATGGAGAACTAATATCAGTAGTTGGTTCCACCAGTGGATCAACCGTGGGGGTTGTTCTTTATAATGAGGGTTTTATATTGTTAACTTCGTCCGCCGCTATTTCAGACGACCTTGATGATTTTGGCGCTGGCAGTTTAGAAAAACCAACGTGGCTTGAATTTGGAAACAATCCAACATCTGCTACTGCTAGTTTATACTCGGTTAGCTTTAAGGGCACACAAAAAATACCATCCATGACTATGTTTGCGACAGTTCAAGCAGGAGAGGCAAATAATTCTTTGAACCCAACATGGATTCAGTATTCTTCATCTCACTGGACAAGTAAAGTCTCGACCGGCAAAAATGGCTATGTGGAGCCTACAGACATTGCTATCAAAAACACAGTACAGAGTCAATACTGTAACTACGATGATGAATTCCAGAAGCAAACTTTCATAAGTCAAATAGGCATTTTTGACGAACACAAAAATCTTTTAGGTATAGCAAAATTAGCTAACCCTGTGCTAAAAAGAGAAATTGATAACTTTACCTTTAAACTAAATCTTGACATGTGATAAGATGAGGTATGATATTAGGTCTTGATGTTTCTACTACTATGATCGGGGTTTGCGTATTGGGAGACCCAATCACTCATACAATCGAGTACAACGGAGAAAAGGTTACTAGAGAGACCAGGGAACTACTCCATAGTGACAACTGGAACATAGGAGACAAAAAAGAATATCCTGACTCTTTTATCAAGGCAGAAGCAGTAGCAGCAGAACTCTATCAATTGTCTCAGGAATATAATATAACCCACATATACATTGAAGATTTCGTGCGTGGCTTATCGCATAGATTCAATAGCAATTTGAATATCTTACTTGCATTGGCTAGATTTAACGGTTTAGTTAGTTGGAATTGTTTTGAGATATTTGGTATCAAACCAATTTTGGTAAATGTTAGTAAAGCTAGAACTTCTTATGGTTTGGTTTTTCCTAGAGGCACTAAAAGTGCGGCAAGAAAAAAGATGGTTGTTGAAAAAGTTATAGAAAAAGAGGGATCTAAATTTAAGTGGTCTTATAATAGGAATGGAGTTAATTACTCCAAAGGAGTTGATGACCGTGCTGATGCTATTGTAGTTGCTAGGTATGCTGAGTTCTTAATCCGTAATGAGAACAATAAAGGTATTCTTACAACAAAGATGAAAATAGATAATTTACCGCCTAATTAATGTATGAAATTAACACAAGCTACAATCCGCAAACTAATCAAAGAACACATTAAGAGTTTGAATGAAATTTCTGATGCTGATTTGGAGCAGAATGCGATCACACAAATTTCTAATTTACTTGTCCGTTTAGATGGAGAAGGGTTGAACGCCCAACAAATATTGAATAAATCAAAGCAAGCTTTTGATGCCAGTGTAGAGGCTTCGAAGGATCTGGGAGAAAACAATATTCCAGAGGCACATGACCACGAAGATGATATGGCAAAACGCCAAATGTATAAGACAGCCAGAGACGCTTCACAAGTATTTCAGATGATTCGTTCAGGAGATAATTACCCAGCATGGCTTCAAAGCAAGATGACAAAAGTAGCTGACTACATTGGTGTAATCAAAAACTATCTTGAGTACGATCACGTTGTTGGAGAAAAACTCGATAAGGACGCCACAGCCGGCGATTATGTCAAGGACTTCCGCAAGTCTGACGCCCCGCAGTTCAAAGGCAAATCAAAAAAGAAAAAGCAAGAGATGGCTATAGCAGCCTATCTTGACGCACAAGAAGACAAATAAACTTCTTGACCCATTAAAAACATATGCTATTATAATGTTGAAGGGAGGTGCTCCTATGAAGTACCAAGTCTTTAGCGATATGGATGGCGTCCTCGTTAACTTTGAGGACGGTGTTCTAGAATACATGAACAAACGTTTTCAGGAGTTAAGAGATCAACCAGATCACCCTGATTACAAACTTGCCCGTTCAGCAGCCAAAGAGCTTGGCGGCTGGGATGTGGTAATCAACAAGTGGCACATTGCCCGCTCCGATATGGAGGGCAGCCTCAAAAGAAACTACCGGACGAGAGACATGATGTACCGACTGGTTGAAGACAACGTTGACCTCTGGGCTAATCTCGGCTGGGAACGTGGCGGCAAAGAACTTTGGGATTACATCAAAGACATCCCAGGGTTGGAGATTTTGTCTGCTCCGATGGCAGAAGGCTCCAAGGTCGGCAAGCGAATCTGGGTTGAGCGTGAACTGGGTGTCCCAGTAGAAAAAGTTAATCTTTCTGATAGCAAGAAGCCCTACGGAATTTGGAACGGAAAACAAGGACTTCTGATTGATGACCGTGACAAATACGTCAACGAGTTCCGAGAGGGTGGCGGCATCGCTATTAAACATAATCCAGATGACGTGGATAATACGATTAGACAACTTAAAGAATTAGGACTCTGATTGTTTAACGATCCCAACTCAGCTAAGAAGAAAAGGATTCTTGACGAGATCCTTGGCTCACCTCATCGCCAAGGCAAAGAATATCTTTATCTTTCACGATGTTGCGATCATTATAAGAAAAAACTTTCGGTCAACTTTGACAAGAATGTTGCTAAATGTTGGACTTGCGACTGGCGAACAAAAAACTTGCGACGACTTGTACGTCGTTGGGGCGACATTTCCCACATCAATAGATGGAAGGATTTTGACGCCGATGTTGAGTTGGGCGACCTAGACAACCTATTCGCCAAGGAAGAGGAAATAAAACAGCGAATTGACCTTCCAAGTGAATTCCAAACACTTACTGGTCGTTCTCACCCACCCTCATCTCGCATGGTCTTTAACTACCTTCGCAAACGTGGGGTAACAGAAAAAGATATTCTCTACTGGAAGATCGGCTACTGCGGAAGCGGGGAATACAAAAATAGAGTCATCCTGCCATCATTTGATGAGGAAGGTTACTGTAACTTTTTTACTTCCCGCACACATGACCCTAGCGTTTGGCCTCCATATATGAACGGACCAGGGAACAAAGACATCATCTTTAACGAACTGTTGATTGACTGGGAACGAGAGGTCACTCTGGTTGAGGGTGTCTTTGACGCAATCGTAGCAGGCGAAAACAGCATCCCGCTGCTTGGGTCAACACTTCGTGAAGACAGCAAGCTCTTTATGAAGATTGTCAAGAATGATACACCAGTGTTACTTGGGTTAGATGCTGACGCTCAGAAAAAAGCCATGCGATTGGTGAAAGCGTTGCTGGCTTATGATATAGAAGTTCGGATGATGGATACTTCAGGATACAAAGATATTGGCGAAATGCCGAGGGATGTGTTTCAGCAACGCAAAGAAAAGGCTCCTTTTATTGATTCAGACACCTATTTATTGAGGATTGCTTTAACAGCATGAGGAATAAATATGAAAATCAATTTATCAGAACTTAGAGCCGTAGTTCAAGAAGTTATTGAAGAGATTGATCCAGTTCAAGTACTAGACGAAAAAGAAGGCAAGAAGGACGCTTGTTATCACAAAGTTAAGTCCCGATACAAAGTATGGCCCTCTGCTTATGCTTCTGGTGCTTTGGTAAAGTGCCGCAAGGTCGGTGCTAAAAACTGGGGCAACAGCAAAAAAGAAAATCTTGAACCTGACTTTCTTCGCAAGCTTGTAGAAGAAGAACTTGCTAAGTTGGCTGAAAAAAAAACTAACCCACGCATCCCAAGGAAAAAAGGTCAAAAAGCTAAATCCAAAAAGCACAGTGACCTCTACACCGATGAAGATCCAAAGGGTACAATCCACGGACTGAAGTTTGCCACAGAAGCAGACGCCAAGAAAAGCGTATCTAAAATTAGAAACTCTAGCCGCTCACACGCTCACAAGGTTCAGGCTGCTGTAGCCATGGAACAAAGAGCCAAGGCAGCGGGCAAAGCATCTGCTGCTGCCGTGTATAGAAAATATATCAACTCTGTGAAGAAAGATGAGGTTGATCGCTCCCGTATCCGTGACTTAGTAGAGACTGAGTTTTCTAAGCTTGGCGAGAGTGACAGCGAAGGACTGCGCAAGTGGTTTGGTCGCAAGGGTGAAAAAGGAAGTAAGAGCGGTTGGGTAGATTGTAACACCTGCCGCAAAGACAAAAAGACAGGCAGAAAGAAATGTAGNGCCTGTGGTCGTGAAANCGGCGAAAAAAGAGCAAAGTATCCGAAGTGCCGACCAACACCATCAGCGTGTAGCAAACCAGGCAACTACGGCAAAAAATCAAAGGCAGGTAAAAAAGGATGAGACAATTACTAAAAGAATGGAAGCAGTTCCTGAACGAAGAAGAAGAGTATTACCACATTGAAGACGCAACCTATGATGATGGTACTCTTGCTGAAGACGTAGAATTTTGGGACGACGTTATTGAAGAGGCAGAATACCAAGGTCGTAAAGTAACCTTGAACAAGCCAATGCGTGGCGATGTCAAGAAATCTAAAGTATACGTCAGAGACCCTAAGACTGGAAACGTTAAGAAGGTAAACTTCGGCGACCCAAATATGAAAATTAAAAAGTCAAACCCTGAGCGCCGCAAGTCCTTCCGTGCCCGCCATAACTGTGACAACCCAGGACCAAAAACAAAAGCACGCTACTGGTCGTGTAAGGCTTGGTAATGAAACAGGTAATGACAGAGTGGAGAAACTTTCTCCAAGAAGAGATGAAGGTTATTGTTGGCGGCAAGAAGGGATACATATGTCCTCCGGCAACTCAAGACCTAGAGCTTAATACTAAAAACCGTGATGCCTCCATCAAGGCAGAACACATTCAGTACGGGCCTCTCAACGTTGATGAGCCAGGCGATTACTGGAAAGATATTGCCGAGTATTGGAATACAACTGAAGAGGCTGCTAAAAAGTCCAACTGTGGAAATTGTACGGCTTTTGACATTTCCCCACGAATGGACGAATGTATGCCAGGCGTAACATCTGATGATGACGGTCGTCTTGGATATTGTTGGATGCATCATTTTAAATGCCATTCAGCCCGATCCTGTAGAACCTGGGCTAAAGGTGGTCCAATAACAGAGGACAGTGTGTCATACGAGTGGCAAGATAGAAACCAGTTCCCAGAGGATTAATATGAGTTCCATCATAGATCAAATGATAGACGAAGAGTTAAGAATTCGTCAGCACCCCAATAAGGATATGATTATATCTGCAATTGGGAACCCTGATTTTCTTGTAACTTTTTCCGATGTAAATAAAGTCGGGATCAATCCACGAACTAAGTTTAATACTCCTGCTGGCATTTACGGATGGCACTTTACCCAGAAGACAATTGACGGGGCTAAAAAGAATGAACTCTTCGCTTCTGGGAGAGACTATGGGCACTTGATGAAAGTCAAGGACGGTGCTAAAGTTCTGTGGCTTGGTGACGATGGTAAAACGGGCGGCGTTCCTTCACGAGAAGAAATAAATGCTGCGATCGCTAAAAAGTACCCAGCTTTCACAAAAGACACTTTCGGAATCTATAACATGCCTTCTGGGCCTCCAGGTTCGGATTCACCACCCAAACAGATGATGGCTCAAAATAAAGATGCCGCCCATGGTTTTGTTTCTCCCCAAGAATGGCTAGAAGATCCCAAGCACGTTGAAACTCTGTCTAAGGTTTCCCAACGAGAATATGGCGGCAGCACAGAATCCGAAAAGCTTTATGACTACGTTCAGGCTGCGGCTAAAGCATTAGAAATAGCGACTGATAAAAAGATTACTCTTTTGTCTAACGGNATTTTGCGAGCCCTTGGATACGATGCCGTTATTGATGCCGAGGGTAAGGGTATCATTCACAAGGCAGAGAAAGAACAAGGGTTCTTTACACACCGAGGTGCTCTAGATCATGTAGCTACAATGATAAACAAGAAGTACACATTCAGAGATTCAACTCTGTATAAACTTCTTAGGGAGCCTGGCGCACCTTTGGATAAAAAAGAGGCAGCTTTGAAAAAACTCCTAGGTGTCGGTCCAGCTATAGCACCTGACGGAGACCCACAATTTGATCCAGCGTTTGCAAGTCACGAGATCTTTGACACTTTAGATTATATAACTCAAGACCCATCAAATCCTTTTACTCCAGAAATGTTAAAAGATATGATCGCTTGGGCTAAGGAAAATATGGACGAAAGTCCTCTCCTAGCTCCTAGGATATTGAATAAGATACACGCTCACCCTAGCATGACAACAGAGATGCTTGAAGCTTCCTTGAAAGAATTTAACGACGGTGATATCATCGCAGCCATCCTAAGAAATCCTAACGCTCCAGATAAATTCTTGATGGGTGTTTATTTTGGAAACATAGTCGTACCGGTAGAGGACCCAGAAATTGCTGTGTTACAAAACCCTAATGTTCCTCAAGGTCTTCTAAATACTGAAGCCGATAGATATTCTAAATCTTCTACAATAGGTAAGAGAGGAAGGTTCGGGAACGGTCAAACCTCAAAGGCTGAACGAGCCAGAATGGTCCTAGAAAATCCCAATGTTTCAGAGGAAGCATTTAATAAGATTGCTAGAGAAGAGGACGGCACGATTGACCAAAACGGCGATCTTATGAGAGCGGCTATTAGCGGCAAGAATGTACCTATGAGCTATTATGAAGACGTTTTTGATTTGATGCGCTCCAAAGAATTATCAGAGACTCGGATAGACGAACTGCTCTTTAATATTTTTCGCAGCCAACATACTCCAGAGGAAGTAGTCCTAGAAGCTTTTGAAAACTATGAAGANNNNGCNGGNCTTGGNAANTGGNGAGTNAGTGCNNATGANCTTTGTTGAAGTTTGCCCTTCAAGCTCGGTACCCACGAAAACCATCAAAGAAATTCCTAGAAGCAATGAAANATATTTGGAATCTGACCCGAGACGAAAGGAAGTTTTTATCTTCCGGAACCAACGAAAAAAGGACGGTACAGATATTTAAGAAGTTTGGAGTAAAGGTAAACGAAGGTGTGGACTTAAAGTCTCTAATAAAGCAAACCATAAACGAAACAATAAGTCAAGAGCGAATTCGTCAAGTCAATCAAAAACTTTACGAAGAGTATGCTGAATGTCTTGGCGAAGATATGCGAACAACCTTTTGGGATTTGCCCGAAGAAGGCAAGAACTTTGTGATTGAAGANTGGATAGAGCAAGGNANGCCAGGACAATCTCTCGNAGAACANCTTTTTGGCTCCCGANCAGAATTAGANCAACCNNTCCGCCAACTCAATGAGATTAGCAGNGAAGTNTATGANTATNTNGNTNATGCTGCTGAAGACNTCTCCAAGTCNCAGTTGNGACCNNTGTTCGGNGANAACGANCGNGTNATNATCCCNATGGNCTCAGAAGAGAACGAGCAGGTCAAAGAGTTCTACGAGATGATTGTTGAGCCGCTCGCAGCCAAGGGCATTAAGGTTGACCTTGAGAATGGTGTCGCCACCAAAGAGATTGAGACCCGCCGAGGGAAACAAGAAAGAAAAACAAAACTAGGAAAGACCATCGGCAGAGAGTTATCTGCTGCTACTCAAAAGTGGTGGAACAAGTTTCAGGCTGACTTCCTAGGCAACCCAGAAATCTTGGAAGCCCAAGATGCTATTGTTATCACACAGCATCCACTAGATGTAGCAAGAATGTCTGACTTCAGCGAAGCAGATATTAGGTCTTGCCATTCAGAAGGTTCAGACTATTTTACTTGTGCCCTTGCTGATGCGAACCGAGCAGGAGCCGTCGCCTACTTGATTGACGGCGAAGATGTGCCCTATGCCCAAGAGCACATCAACGATACAGAATTGTTTGCTGATAGAGACCGAGGTGTTGAGGGTATTACACCAAGAGCCCGTGTTCGTCTCCGCAGATTTGATAGTATTAAACTTGCTGAAGAGGGTGCTCCTCTAGCAGTTCTAGCACCAGAGACAAGAGTGTACGGCAAGAAAGTACCAGGATTCTTGAGTACGGTTGCGTCTTGGGCTCGCAGTGTCCAACAGGGACACCCAGTCTTCAAAGATAAAATTGACCTCGGTCAGTTTATAATGCGTGGTGGGTCATATACTGATACACTAACCTATAAGATGTTCAATGCCTTATTGGGGCAGGATGTATATAATCAAGATGATATGCGACCAGCTAAAATGGGCGATGAAAGCGATGTGGATTACACAGACCGAGCCCAAATTGGACCTATGCTTGATGCTGCTACTGAAGCAATGAATGAGGCTAAATATGATTATCTTGACGACGAGAATGTTGAGTTTGATTTTGATGTCCAGTGGGATGAATGGAATGAATCTCCAGAGGTAGTCTATAGCATCAAGGTTATGTTTGACTATCCAGTCTATAAGTTTATTGGTGCCCCAAATGTTGGAAGCGAAGAAGAATACAGCAAAGAAGAGATGATTAATGCTCTTCGCCGTCAGGCAGCAATGGGAGCCGTAAGAGATGTAGCGGAAAACGCATACGACAACTCCGACAACTACGACCAGTATATGGATTATAACTGGAGTGCTAGCATCCAAGAACGAAGATTCGGCAGCGATACAAGACTGGTAGTTGAGGTTGTAGCCTACATTGAAGATGTAACTCATGACCCCGACAACTTTGGATATGAGGTCGCTGATAAAGTTAAGTCTTACCTTTTAGATTATTGGGAAGACATTGATAAAGAAATAGAAACCGCTCTCAAAGAAGACGGCTGGATGGTTCAACAACCTTATGACAGAATAAAGGTTGACCCAGAAGATGTGAAGAAACTAGGCTCAGAGTCTTTTGAGAACTTCAATGTTATTAAGGATACAGACAAGGGCATTAGAGCATCAATGTCTGATAAACTTCAAGGGTATCCACTAGGCGGCNCTCGTGTGGCTTACTCCACNATAGAAGNNAGAGAAGTTANACTAAGATACCCAGAAGGTCCAAAACTTATTGAAATCTTAAG
>FUFK010038194.1_pt1 | contig 78511 bp, 79 predicted proteins | sample 1021851 | NCBI WGS metagenome assembly FUFK01 (sample SAMEA51879418, study PRJEB19060) | metagenome | reverse complement strand
GCCGACATCTTCTGGGAGACGAAGCAAGCGGCCTAACGTCAATCTCAGCAGCACAGACCCCCGTTCCCTTCGTGGAACGGGGGTCTGCCATGACGTTCGACATTCGATGTGAGGCGACACTGCTTAACGAGACCACTCTTGACGTCGCCGTCTCCGTGAACGGCAGACAGGTCCAAAGGCCTTCCATCAACCGTAGCCACGCTCCGGTGTTGACTCGAGCACATTGCTGACGTGACCTCGAGGGGGCCAAAAACGCAGCGTGACGGCACGCTACTCCGAAAGCCCCCGTCGGTCGCCAGGACTGCCCGATCCCGTCCTTCGATGCGGTGATGCGTTTCGCCATGGCGCAGCGGCACCGCCGCCGAGCGCTATTCGCCTCGTCGGATGAGGTTATGTGTCTCAAAGACCTCGGGCTCGCCGGGGTCGAGGCGCATGTCCTCAAGAATGGGGGTCAGTCCATTGGCGTGACGCTCCATGGCTTCCATGGACTCGTAGACCACGGTGACCTTCATTTGATCCCCAGACCCGAAGCACACTTCGAGCTCGAGACCGTCAACGGGGTGGACACCCAACTCTCGCTCTCGAGCCAAGATGGCGTCGTATTGCTCAGCAGTGAGCGAGGGGGGTGAGAAATGTACGACAACAGCCATGGGGTTTCCTCCAACGGTCGAGAGCGGCTTACACCCTCGAGCCTAATTAGTTATTCCGAGCGAATGGCTGAACTTTGGGAGACTTCTCTCTAAACGCATCTTGACACTTGCTCTGCTCGCATCCGGTGTTTCTCCTCGCGCCAAGCCGACAGTAGGTACTGCTGCTAGCGTCAACAAGTGACAAACCTGCTCTCCGTAGCCCCGCTGCTCCCGGCCTACCGCTATTCCCAGGGCGAGATCACGCAACCCCTCGTCGATGCGTTGAGCGGCGACCAGCAAACCTCGGCTGTTATTCGTCGCATTCACGATGCCACAGGAGTCGAATACCGCTCCTTGGTCATGCACCTTGACGCGTACCGACAAATCAACGACTTCACTCACGCGAATCAACTCTTCCGGGAACACGGACTGCCGCTCGCGCTCGCTGCCACTCGGCAAGCACTAGACGATGCTGGTGTGGAGCCCGCCGACATTGATTACCTTTTCTTCACGACGGTGACCGGAGTCGGCGCGCCCTCACTGGATGTCGAACTCGCACAGGCACTGGGGTTTCGATCGGATGTGAAACGAATCCCCAGCTTCGGTTTGGGCTGTGCAGCAGGCGCCGCTGGGATTGCGCGAGTCAACGATTTACTTCGCGGTGATCCCGGTGCATTGGCGGCTCTCGTCTCCGTAGAACTGTGTTCCCTCACGATCCAATGGGACAACGCCTCCATGGCGAACATCGTGGGTACCGGACTGTTCGGAGACGGTGCGTCGGCACTCATTTTTGCCGGTGCGGACAGGGCGCAGCAACCGATCGCCAGCGTCTTGGGGTCGCGTAGTGCGCTCTACCCCGAATCACTGGAAACGATTGGCTGGAACATCGGCACGTTCGGCCTCCGACTGATGCTGACCCCAGCGGTGCCGGAACTGATCCACCGCCACCTCGCCGATGACATTGACGCCCTCTTGTCGAAGCATGGACTCGCACGGAGCGACGTGAACGAGTGGATTGCTCATCCGGGAGGTCCACGGGTGTTACAGGCCTTTACGGACTCCCTAGAACTCGCCCCCGGCGACCTAGCCACGAGCTGGGATGTGCTCGCAGATTCTGGGAACCTGTCTTCCAGCGCCGTGCTACACGTGCTGGCGCGTCACTCGACGAAGCCGGCTGGCCATCTCGGAGTGCTCTTCGCTCTCGGACCTGGAGTAAGCGTCGAAATGGTGTTATTGGAGTGGCGGTGATTCTGTACACACTGTTCGTTATGGCCACCGGTCTCGAACGGCTCTACGAACTCCGTATCTCAAGGACCAACGCGCGAATCGCCACTGACAATGGTGGCAAGGAAGTCGGTCGCGATCACTTCCCGTGGATGGTCGCGCTGCATACCGGCCTTTTGGTGGGAGCGGTCGCGGAAGTGTGGATTTTCGACAGACCCTTCATCGTTTGGCTCGGCATCCCGATGCTCATCATCACCCTCGCCTGTCAGCTCGGGCGTTACTGGATCATCTCAACACTGGGCTGGCAGTGGAATACACGCGTCATCGTGGTGCCCGGTGCGCCGCGCAACCGGAAGGGTCCGTATCGATTCCGGTGGCTTCGTCACCCAAATTACTGGATCGTGGTGGTAGAGGGCATTGCCCTTCCGATGATTCACACCGCCTGGATCACTGCACTCGCTTTCACTGTTCTCAATGCAGTCTTGCTCCTGGGCTTTCGAATCCCCACCGAGAACGAAGCACTCAAGGAATTGGCGTGACGGGAACCCGCGTGGCCATCGTCGGCGGAGGCCCGGTGGGGCTGGCGGCTGCTCTCTTCGCTAAGCGCGCAGGCATGACTCCGATCGTCATCGAGTCCAGGGACTACGACGGAGACAAAGCCTGCGGCGAAGGACTCATGCCCGGGGTGATGCCCCTGCTAAGGGAACTTGACCTTGACCCGCCGGGACGTGATTTGCTCGGGGTGTCCTACCGCCAAGGGGCAAGGCAAGTCGATCATCTCTTCCCAGGCGCCCCTGGGCGGGGCGTCCGGCGAACNGTTCTCGTCGACGCAATGCGCGCGNAAACCGAACGGCAGGGCATCGAACGAATNCACGCCCGAGTCACCGGGCTGACCCAAGACTCGTCAAGCGTGCTCTTGCGGTGCGCTGACGGCGACGACGTCACATCAGATTACGTGCTCGGCTGCGACGGGCTGCACTCCACCGTTGCTCGCCAACTGGGCCTCGTCGCGCGACCTTCACGACGCGCACGTCGATACGGACTACGGCAGCACTTCCAACGCACCCCCTGGACTTCGATGATCGAGGTCTACTACGCCGGCGATGCAGAGCTGTACATCACACCGGTGGACGACGAGACCGTGGGCGTCGCGGTGCTAGGTCCGAGGGGAATCAACCTGAGCACAACGATCGCCCGGGTGCCGGGGATCAGAGCAAAACTCGTCGGAGTCCCCACTGCATCCAGCCTGCGTGGCGCCGGTCCGTTTCCCTACCGCGTGCACCATGCCCAGTCCGGCCGGGTGCTGCTGGTGGGCGACGCCGCTGGCTACGTCGATGCAATCACTGGTGAGGGCTTACGGGTTGGATTCGCCCAAGGTCGAGAGGCCATCGCCGCCCTGCAGGCCGGACAACCTGCTTCGTACCCACAGCGTTGGCGAAAGGTCACACGCGAGTTTCGACTTCTTACTCGTGGGATGGTGGCGCTGGCCTCTTCTCCACTGCGCGAATCGATCGTTCCACTAGCCAGCACAGCGCCTCGGGTGTTCGGAGCCGTCGTCAATCGATTGGCCCAATAGTCGTGATCGGCGCCGTCCTGCGGTCGAGCCACCCCGTCCCCACCTTTGCGGTGACGCTGCTGACATTGCTGCTAGCAGTCGCCTTCGGCGTGGCACCCGCACAAGCGGTCGTGGTGGTGGTCGCAGTCTTCCTGAACCAGATTGCTATCGGCTTAAGCAACGACATCGTCGACGTCGAGCGCGACCGGCGGGCCGGCCGGGCCGACAAGCCGCTCGTTGCCGGGGCGATACCTCGAACAACGGCATGGGCGATTGTGATCACGGCTACGACGCTGTCGATTGCGTTGTCTGTGAGCATCAACCCGCGGGTGGGACTCTGGCAGGTGGTGTTCTTGATCTCAGGATTCGCGTACAACGCTGGACTCAAGGCAACCGTCTTCTCGGCCGTCCCGTACGCCACCGGCTTTGCAGCCCTTCCCGCTCTGGTGAGCTTGAGCGCGAAGCCGCCCGAGTTGCCCGGCTGGTGGGTGATGCTGGTCGGTGCAATCTTGGGGGTCTCTGCGCACTTCGCCAACGTTCTGCCAGATAGAGAAAGCGATAAAGCCGAGGGCATCCGTGGGCTTCCACAGCGCCTTCCCCGGGTTATTACTGCCGCTGCTTTGGTCGGCTTGACCGGAGTCGCCTCAGCCGTCTTGATCTGGCAGGGCGGTTTTGCTTCCCTTTGGGTGACAATCCCCGTTGGCGTTGCCGCCTTCGTCGTTTCCATCGTTGCTGCTGTGCTCTCGCTTCGAGCGCCCTTCACTCTGTGGCCGTTTCGATTGTCGATAGCGGCCGCCGGCTTGATTGCTGTGGGCTTGCTGGGCGTCCTGCGCCTTACCTGACGGCCGGTCCCCGCAAGACTCGGAGATGGCTCCCNGTGGNCGAGAAGACACATCGAGAGGCGACAGGCGATTGGTACGCTTGGTGCCTCTGCAAGAGAAAGGGCACCGTGGCACGCGTGCAGTTGGCTTTGAACGTCTCCGACCTTGACACCGCGGTCGAGTTTTACTCCCGAGCCTTTCGGACCGCCGTTCATAAGCGGCGCCCCGGTTATGCCAACTTCGAGATTGCCGATCCGCCCATGAAATTGGTGCTTTTCGAGGTGGACGACCGCGGCGAGGGCTCAGGCAATGCCCTCAACCACATCGGCATCGAGGTACAAACGACCGAGGATGTTGGAGAGCAGGACGTCGCATTGAGTGATGCTGGTCTCGCCGTACGACGCGATGATGGCGTGGTGTGCTGCCATGCGGAGCAGGACAAGATCTACGTCGTCGACCCCGATGGCCTGGAGTGGGAGACCTACGCAGTGACCGATGATTCCCCTGATGGTCTGGATTTGTTGGGCATCAACAATTGTTGCGCCTAAGTCCGCAGGTCGCCGAGGCACGATCGTAAGGTCATGCCTTGGGTAGCGTGACGGCGTGATCCGAGAAGCCACACCAGACGACGTGGCCGCAATTCACGACATGATCGTGGGCCTTGCGGAGTTCGAGCTGGAGCCCGATGCCGTCACGGCGACCCCGGCTGATCTGCACGAGGCGCTTTTCGGACCGCGGCCAGCACTGTTCGCGCACGTCGCCGATGATGCCGAGCACGGCGTGGTTGGTTTCAGCCTCTGGTTCTTGAACTATTCAACGTGGCTCGGTACGCACGGCATCTACCTTGAGGATCTCTTCGTTCAACCAGAGCATCGGGGATCCGGGTACGGCAAAGCACTACTGGCGAACCTCGCACGTATCTGCGTCGAGCGCGGGTACGGACGCCTGGAATGGTGGGTGCTGGACGAACCGAANATGCAGTCCTCATGGCGCTTCTACGAATCGCANGGAGCCCGAGCGCTCCGAGAATGGGTACCNCACCGCGTCACGGGTGATGCTCTGATCGCCCTCGCCGGTAGAACTACGTCCCAAAAATGATCTGAGAAAGACCCCAGATCACAAGCCCGACACCCAACGCCATTCCAATCCAGCCTCGCTTGGTCATCGTGCAAGTGTTGCAAAGCGCTGTGAGCGACCACCCATCCGCATACGTCACAGCGCCAAAGGCGCGCGGGGTTGACCTGTCGACTGCAGTCCTACGACCCGCATCCCCGATCACATCAGGGGTAGCGCACCTCGCCGGGNACCTCTNGNTAGCCGACGGAGATCACNGTTTCGACCACNCGCTTGGACCTGGCGGACACGGTGACCCGGTACTCCCCCGATACTGCCTCGGACTCAACTCGCGAGAGATACAGGTAATCGGTACCGCCGTACGGCTCGTAGAACTCCGTTCGTTCGTTGATAACCATCCGCGTCTTACGACCCNGGGGGTCGGTGATCGTCACCCGAGGCAGACGGGCATTGCGGATCTCGTTGCTGGGCGGCCTATCCAGGATCAGCAGCTGCACGGCCATCCGGTCGCCTTCGTCCAAGCGAAAACGAAAGCCTCGGCGATCGCCCCGCTTGATATCGGTGAAGAGCGCGAAAGAAATGGTGCCGTCCACGAGAAGCGGGCCCTTCGCCGGAGACGATTCTGCTGGGCCGAGCGGAACCGGCTGGTGAGCCGCCGCCGGTGGCGCCACCACCAGCGCCGCCGCGGCGATAGCGGCTGCAAGGACAACCCGAGACATACGCAACATGATTCCACTGTGCCAAGAATTCACTGCGCGAGCATCTTGGAGCGCGCCTTTGGCCGCCGAGGGGCAGAGGGTGCGACACTTCGGCCATGGATGGAACAGACCTAAAAGCCAAGTCAGAGACCGGCATTTCGTTCGCGGGCCTTCGCAAACTCAATTTGGTTGCCGGATTCGCCCATCTGGCGCAGATGGTGCTGGTTCTCGTGCTGGCGAGCGACTTTTCCCTACCCATCACCGCGGCATACGTATTTGGCCCGCCGGGAACTCCGCCGAACGACCCGGTCACTATCTTCGAATCCCGCATCGCGTGGGGCGTGGCTTTGTTCTTCGCGCTGTCGGCCTTCTTCCACTTTGTTGTTGCAAGCCGGTGGTTCTACCCGCGTTATGTCGGCGGCCTGCAGTCAGGACACAACTACTTCCGCTGGGTGGAGTACTCGCTGTCGTCATCCATCATGATCGTGCTGATTGCTCAGATCACCGGAATTTCCGACGTTGCTGCGCTGATGGCGATCTTCGGCGTGAATGCGTCGATGATCTTGTTCGGTTGGCTTCAAGAGAAGTACGAGCAGCCCGGTGGCGGAATGCTGCCTTTCATTTTCGGGTGCATGTCCGGAATCGTTCCGTGGCTCATCATCGTGGTCTGGGTGCTCGCCCCCGGGTCGTCAAACAAGCCGGAGATTCCAGGCTTCGTCATCGGGATCATTATCTCCCTGTTCGTGTTCTTCAACACCTTTGCTCTCGTTCAGTGGCTGCAATACAAGCAAGTCGGTAAGTGGCGGGACTATCTGCGCGGTGAACGCAGCTACATCCTGTTGAGCTTGATTGCTAAGACGGCCCTCGCGTGGCAGATCTTCTCGGGAACCCTCGTGCCGCCGGCCTAGGTCGTCGGCAGCAGCGACTGACCGGCGGGTACCGCAGCCGGTACCTCGAGCTAAAAATTTCACACAACCGCGTCGTCATTCAGTGATTGAATGACGAGGTGAGCACCGCACCGGACTGCGTTCGGGTAGACATCCCCGCCGCAACGATCAATATGGCCATCGCTCGCACGGTGGCCGCAGCTATGGCCGCCCGGGCCGACTTGACGCTGGACCAAATCGAGGATGTTCGTCTCGCCATGGACGAAGGCCTCGCGTACATCATCGAGGTGGTTCCCGATGGAGCGATGGTCACGTGCGAGTTGTGTGTCGCCGACGGCGTCGTGTCCGCGACACTCACCAGCACCGTCACCTCATCGACTGTTGCCGAGCCCAATCCCTTCGCCTGGACGGTGCTGACCGCACTCGTCGGCGACGTGGACCTGCGGGTGGACGATGGATCCATTCGGCTGCAGTGGAACGTGGCTCGCGACGCTTCTGTCCAGGCCTAACGACCCATGTCGCAGACACGACAGTCCGCCGATAATCAGCGGTTGGCGGCTGAACGAGAACTCTTCGAGCGACTGCACGACGCGGACACCTCCGATACTGAGCGGTCCGCAGTGCGCGATGAGCTCATCGAGACACACATGCCGCTCGTCCACCACCTCGCGCGTCGATACGCCGATCGCGGAGAGCCCCTTGAAGACGTCACGCAAGTCGCGACCATCGGATTGATCCAAGCCATCGACAAGTTCGATCCCGAACGTGGTTCCGCCTTCTCCACATACGCCGTTCCCACGATCCTGGGCGCCATACGACGCCACTTCCGCGACGCCACGTGGTCGGTGAAGGTGCCACGACGTGTGCAGGAACTGCGGGGAAAGATCGACGCTGCGCACGACGCACTGGCTCAAGAGTTGGGGCGCTCCCCCACCGTCGCCGAGATCGCCGCACGCGCCGATGTCGATCCAGCCGACGTTCTCGACTCCCTGGAACTCAGTCGCGCTCGAAGCACGGCACCGATCGACGCAACCTCCGACGGCGAGGTTCCCCTCGCCGACACTCTCGGAGATCTGGATGCCTCGTTGACCGACATCGAGAACGCCGAAACCATCAAGCGACTCCTTGCGACGCTCAGCGAAGATGAGCGTGCCGTCGTGACGTTGAGATTTTTCGACGGCCTGACCCAAACCCAGATAGCCGAGCGCGTCGGCGTCTCTCAGATGCAGGTCTCGCGGATTCTCACTCGATCGTTGGAGAAGTTGCGGGCTGGCCTGGCCGCCGGCTAACTACGCTTCCCCCGTGTCCAACGACGACCCCCACGCCGTGACCGGCGACCTCGCCCGACTGCGTGACTGGTGGGCCGAGCGCCGCGGTGACAGAGAACGATCGATCGCCTGGATCCTCGACCCCGAGGACGAAGATGAGGCGCGAAGAGCCGTGGACGGCGCGATCGACAGCGGCGCCACGCTTATCGCCCTGCACATCGACGGAGACGATTCCTCATCGCGGGCCGTGATCGCCTTCGTAGCAAATGTGCCGGCAACCGACGTCGTCGAACAACAGCCAGGAACAACCGATCACGCATGGATGGAGGCCGTGGCCGAGGTTCGCGACCTCCTGGAGCCCTTCCGGGGTGTTCCCCCCGAGGACGATGGCGTCGATTCGGCAGCACACGCTCTCCCTACCCCCGGAGTCCCTACCCCCGGAGTCCCTGCACCCGGAGTCCCTGCACCCCGTGCCCACGCCGCAAAGGCCGCGATCACGTCCGCTGCCCAGCGCGAGACCGCGATCATCTTCGATGGTCTCGCCGCCCACGCGGGCGCGGCGCTAGTGAGCACTGCTGACTCACGCGCCCGAGAGTGGATGCTGCCTGCCACGTCCTCCACCGACCCGGCTATTCGCGAGGCCCAAACTCTTCTCGATATCGAGCCGGCTACCCATTTCGGCACCAAGGGTGGCGACGCGACGTCGCTACGCGCAGTTCTGTCGCTGCTCGATGTCGTCGATCCTGCGTGATCCCCGCTGATCGAGGATCTCTCGCTGATCAACCGGGCTGCCTCAGCCGTCTGCCCGCACGTTGCTCGCGACGAACGGTGCCTTCACCACCGCGAACGGGACGTGTCGGCCACGAACATCGACCACGACCTCGTCATCGATACTCACCGATGCGTCCACCAGGGCCAACGCGATTCCCTCCTTCAAGGTCGGAGAGAAGGTGCCGCTGGTGACCTCCCCCACCGTCGCGCCCTCGGAACTCAGAACATCCATGTGTGACCGAGGGACGGCCCTTTGCGTGGCACGCAACGCTCGTAGTCGGCGCGCAGGACCGCTTTCCCGCTGACTCACCAGAGCCTCGCGTCCACCGAACGTGGGCTTGTCCCAGCCGATGGCCCAGGACATGCCGGCCTCCACCGGAGTGATCGACGGTGAAATGTCCTGCCCGTGCAGCGGGTAACCCATCTCGGTTCGCAGGGTGTCGCGGGCGCCGAGGCCCGCCACTCCCCCGCCGACGTTCTCGGCCGCTCCCGCTAACTCATCCCACAACTGCTCCACCACGCTGTTCGGAACGATCAACTCGAAGCCGAGTTCTCCGGTGTAACCGGAGCGGCACACCGTGATCGGCTCGTCCCGCCACGACGCCACCGCGAACGCCATGTAGTCCATGTCCGTGGGCAGGTCCACGGCTGCCAGCACGTCCGCGGATTTCGGTCCCTGAACCGCGATGATGCCGTGCGTCAACTGCTGATCATCGATCGTGATCGATTCAGAAGCCGCGTCCTCGAAGATCCCCACGATGGTCGCCGCGTTCGCAGCGTTCGGGACGATGTAGACGCCATCGTCGCCCCACTTGTAGACGATCAAGTCGTCGACAACACCTCCGGCGTCGTTACACACCATCGAGTACTGCGCCTGACCGGCGCCGATGCGATCGAGATCATTGGCCACGATGGAATTCACGAAGTCCGCGGCCCCGGTGCCGAAGATCGCCACCTTGCCCATATGGGAGACGTCGAATATCCCAACCGCCTCGCGCACACTCGCGTGCTCGGCGACCGTTCCGTTGTATTCGATGGGCATATCCCAGCCACCGAAATCGGCCATCTTCGCGCCGGCATCGAGGTGTCGGCCATGCAAGGGAGTGCGAGAGAGCATCGTCCGACGGTAGTCCTCGGCCACCGACGAGCGCCGCAGATTAGGGTTCTTCGCATGTCTCTACTCAGCCTGGCCACCACCAAACCGACCACGACCTCTGCCGACTCCCTCCTCGTCACCATCACCCCCGGTCGCGGGAAGAAGGTGGTGGTTCACGGCGCGGGCATCACCGCGAGCCAGGGCACAAGGATCGCCGAGGCCCTGCAGGCCGTGTCAGCCACGGGCAAGGCCGGCGAGATCACCCGCGTGCCGTCGCCCACCGCGATCAAGGCATCGACCATCGTCGCCGTCGGACTCGGCGATCGAGACGCGGACACCGACGGCGAACAGCTCCGCCGCGCGATCGGCTCGGCCGTTCGCGGGTCAACGGGACAGCGCAAGATCGCGATCCTTCCTCCCGACACCGATGACTCCACGATCGCCGATATTGCGATGGCCGCCCGCCTCGGTGCCTATGCGTTCACCGCGTTCAAGTCCAGCGACCCGGCGACCGCTCGTCCCGTGCGCACCGTTGCAATTCTCGTTCCGGCTCCTGCGGGCGCTGCCCGAGACATCATCGACAGAGCTGAGACGGTCGGCGAGGCGGTGTGCTTCACCCGCGATCTCGTCAATACCCCGCCGAATGCCCTCGCGCCGGCGGACCTCGCCCAGGCGGCGAAAGACTCCGTGGCAGGTCTGCCGGTCACGCTGAAGGTCTGGGACGAGAAGGCCCTTGAGAAAGACAACTGCGGCGGGATCCTGGGAGTCGGCAAGGGCTCGTCGCGGCCGCCGCGCCTGGTGCGCATGACGTACGCGCCCCGCGGTGCCACATCGCACGTGGCCCTCGTCGGTAAAGGAATCACTTTCGACACCGGCGGCATCTCCATCAAGCCGGCGGCCAACATGGACGAAATGAAAGCCGACATGTCCGGTGCAGCTGCCGTGATCGGCGCCATGCGTGCGATCGCCTCGCTCGGGCTCGGCGTGAAGGTCACCGGTTGGGTGCCGGCCGCGGAAAACATGCCCAGTGGCACCGCGCAACGCCCCGGTGACGTGCTCACGACCTACAGCGGGACCACCGTCGAGGTTCTCAACACCGACGCCGAGGGTCGACTTGTTCTCGCCGACGCCCTCGGAATGGCCGTCGAGGACACCCCCGATCTCATCGTGGACGTCGCAACCTTGACCGGTGCGCAACGCATCGCGCTTGGCTCGCGAACCGCGGGAGTGATGGCCAACAACGATGACGCTCGCACCCAGGTGATCGATGCGGCGAGCGCGGCCGGTGAGGCTATGTGGCCGATGCCACTACCGGAGGATCTGCGTCCGTCGCTGGATTCTGCAACCGCGGACATTGCGAACATCGGCGACCGCCTCGGCGGCATGCTCTCGGCGGGCATCTTCTTGTCCGAGTTCATCCCCGCCGACCAACCCTGGGTCCATATCGACATCGCCGGACCAGCTTTCAACGAGAAGTCCGCCTACGGCTACACCCCCAAGGGCGGCACCGGCGCAGCCGTTCGAACCTTCGTCGAGCTCGTCGAGGACTTCACCCGGGACTGATGTTCACCGCCGGGGGACTCGGTGGAAGAATGAGGCCACCGAAACCCGAACAGGAGTGAGACCTGTGCCCCAGGCAGACATCGTCATTCTCGGTGGAGGCAGCGGCGGATACGCCTGCGCTCTCCGAGCAGCAGAACTCGGCAAGTCCGTCATCCTCATCGACGCCGACAAACTCGGAGGCACGTGCCTGCACCGGGGGTGCATACCGACCAAGGCACTCCTGCACGCAGCCGAGGTCGCCGACTCGGCACGTGAATCCGATGAGTTCGGCGTCAAGGCGACGTTCGAGGGCATCGACATGCCTCAAGTCAACAAGTACCGCGACGGCGTCGTCGGTCGCCTCTACAAAGGACTACAAGGACTCATCAAGTCCCGAGGCGTCACCCTCGTCGAGGGCTACGGGAAGATGGTGGGGCCGACGACAGTCGAGGTGAACGGCGAGCAGTACACCGGTGAGAACCTCGTGTTGGCGACCGGCTCCTACGCCAAGTCGCTACCCGGCCTCGAGATTGGCGGCCGGATCATGACCTCCGATCAAGCACTCACGCTGGACTACGTACCCGAGCGCGTCATCGTCCTCGGCGGCGGCGTGATCGGCGTGGAATTCGCCAGCGTGTGGAAGTCCTTCGGCTCCGACGTGACCATCGTCGAGGCGCTACCGCACCTCGTTCCCAACGAGGACGAAGCCTGCTCCAAAGCTCTCGAACGGGCATACAAGAAGCGAGGCATCAACCTCTCCCTCGGTGTCCGCTTCGCCGGGGCAACCCAGAACGAATCCGGTGTGCAGGTGTCGTTGGAAGACGGCACGACCATCGACGCCGACCTACTTCTTGTTGCCGTGGGTCGAGGCCCTAGCACCGATGGCATGGGCTACGACGAGCAGGGCGTGGCAATGGACCGGGGCTGGGTGCTGGTCGATGAACGCCTACGCACCAATCTTCCGGGAGTCTTCGCCGTCGGCGACATCACCCCCGGCCTGCAACTCGCGCACCGCGGCTTCCAGCACGGCATCTTCGTCGCCGAGGAGATCGCCGGCGAGGCACCGATGCCTATCCCGGACATCAACATTCCGCGCGTCACCTACTGCGAGCCGGAAGTTGCCAGTGTCGGACTCACCGAGGTCGAAGCGATCGAAGCGCACGGCGCAGACAACATCACCACCTACGAGTACAACCTCGGTGGCAACGGCAAGAGCCAGATCCTCGCCACCGCGGGATTCATCAAGCTCGTCCAACTCACCGACGGTCCGGTGATCGGCATTCACATGGTCGGATCACGTCTCGGCGAGCAGGTCGGCGAAGCGCAACTGATCGTCAACTGGGAGGCGCACCCGACCGATGTCGCGTCGCTCATCCACGCGCACCCCACGCAAAACGAAGCCATGGGCGAGGCACACCTCGCTCTCGCAGGGAAGCCTCTGCACGCACACGCCTGATCGCACTTCACGCACCCACAAGGAGCTCACATGCCGGTCACCGTGACCATGCCGCAACTCGGCGAAAGCGTCACCGAAGGAACAATCACCCGGTGGTTAAAGGCAGTCGGTGACACCGTCGCCGCAGACGAACCGCTCCTCGAGGTCTCCACGGACAAGGTGGATACGGAGATTCCCGCACCCGCATCCGGCGTGCTGCTCAGCATCGATGCCGCCGAAGACGACACCGTCGACGTGGGCGGAGTACTGGCCGTCATCGGCGAATCCGACGACGCTGCCCCCGCGCCCTCGAGTGCACCGGCCGAGCCGAGCGAACCGGCCGAGCCGGCCACACCTGAGCCCGTTGCCGCGGATAGACCCGAAAAGCCCGCCGCACCGGCAGAAGCTGCACCGGCAGAAGCTGCACCATCCGAGCCGGCCACGCCTGAGCCCGCGGGGGCTGAGCCAGCTACGTCAGAGCCGGTATCCGGTGGCTCAGAAGTCTCTGTCGTCCTTCCCGCACTCGGAGAGAGCGTGACCGAGGGTGTCATCACCCGCTGGTTGAAGTCCGTCGGCGACGCGGTCGAGGCGGACGAGCCGCTCGTGGAGATTTCCACCGACAAGGTCGATACCGAGATTCCCGCTCCTGTGTCGGGAACACTCGCGGCGATTGCTGCCGACACCGACGCCACCGTAGAGGTGGGTGCGGAGATCGCTCGAATCTCCACCGGAGCCAGCGCACCCGCACCAGCGGCACCCGCACCGGCCGCCCCTGCACCGGCCACCCCGGAAGCGAGTGCCGCCGAGGCTGGTACTCCGGACGCCGATTCCTCCGACTCGAACGCCGGTGCGTACGTCACGCCCCTGGTCCGTCGGCTTGCCGCCCAACACGACATCGATCTCTCGACCGTTACCGGTAGCGGCGTTGGCGGTCGCATTCGCAAAGCCGATGTTCTCGCTGCCGTGGAGGCACGCGGTGGCACCACAGCGCAATCGGCACAACCCTCACTACAACAGCCAGCAGCATCGGCGTCCGCTCCGGTTCCGGTAGGGAGCAGCGCACCTCCGGCCGCACAGACAGCACCGGCATCACCGCCGACGACCGCCGAACCATCCGCGCTGCGCGGGCGCACCGAGAATCTCAGCAGGCTGCGCCGAGTCATCGCCGAACGCATGGTCGAGTCGCTGCAGACGTCCGCCCAACTGACGACCGTGGTTGAGGTGGATGTCACCCGCATCGCTGCCCTCCGCGGTCGGATCAAGGCCGACTTTGAGTCACGCGAGGGTGTCAAATTGTCGTTCCTTCCGTTCTTTTGCAAAGCCGCCGTCGAAGCGCTGAAGGTGTACCCGCAAATCAACAGCTTCATCGACATGGACGCCGGCACCATCACCTACCACGACTCAGAGAACCTCGGCATCGCCGTAGACACCGACCGCGGGCTCCTCGTTCCCGTCATCCGCGACGCGGGTGATTTGAACATCGCCGGCATCGCACGGCGGATCGCCGACCTCGCCGAACGCACCCGCACCAACAAGGTCGGACCCGACGAACTCTCCGGCGGCACGTTCACCGTCACGAACACCGGAAGCCGTGGCGCGCTGTTCGACACTCCCATCATCAACATGCCGCAGGTCGCGATCCTGGGGATCGGCTCGGTCGTCAAGCGGCCGGTCGTCATCAGCGAAGGTGGGCAAGACGTCATCGCGATTCGATCGATGGTCTACCTGTCGCTGTCCTACGACCACCGGATCGTCGACGGCGCCGACGCCGCTCGATTCCTCAGCACCGTCAAGTCTCGCCTGGAGGAAGGCGCGTTCGACGCCGAACTAGGTGCGTAGCGCTCCGTAATGTTCATCACCGGCATCTGGTTCGTCGGGTCGATGGTGGGCATCATCCTCGTCGCACGCTTCGCTCTCTACATTCCCGCGCGGAAGTTGGCGCACGCCGGTGGGCTCTCGCAATCAGCAACCGGCCAACTGCTGGGTTACCTCACCAGCGCACCCGAACTCGTCGCCACGGTCTTCGTCGCTTCCACCGGACTGTTCACCGTGGTCAGCACGAACATCCTCGGCAGCAACATCATCAACACACTGCTCGCCACGGTCGCCGCGGTGCTGTTCGGTCAATTGCGTCGGATCACCGGCTCACGATTCCGGTTCGAGCAGGCGGTGGTCGCCGGCAGCATCGTCGTTCCGGTGCTGCTGCTCGTCACCGGCCAGGACAGCGCCCTGTGGAGCGGCATTGCCCTCGGCGCCGGGTACATCGCCTACATGCGCGTCATGCGCTCACGGCAGGAAACGTCCGGGCCGTCGCAATCCGAGAGCGCACAGAAACCGTGGAGCGGACGCCGTTCGCACATCGTGGTGCAGGTTCTCATCGTGATCGCCGGGCTCGTCGGTCTGTATTTCCTCGGCGACGTCCTCGGTGATTCAGTGTACGAACTCGGCGTTGCCTTCGCCGTTCCCGCCGTCATCCTCGGTGCTCTGACGGCTGTCGCAACGAGCCTGCCCGAACTCACGACGTTCTTCTCCTCCTTCGCCGCGCACCGCAAAGCCGGAACCGACGGGAACTCCGAAGTGGTGCACAACCTGATGGCGAGCAACGTCGTCAATCTCCTCGTCGTCCAGGCGGTGGGCGTCGTGGCCTACACCGTTTTCGCTTAGCCCGAACAAGCCGCACGTCGACAAGCCCACGGGGCCGTTATGCGCCATGCTTAGGGCATGAAAATCGCTATCACCGGAGCGTCGGGGCTCATCGGATCGGCCCTGGTGCCCCACCTGAGGGCCCGCGGCGACGACGTTATCCGCCTCGTTCGGCGCCCCGCCACCGCGCCGGATGAGGCGTCCTGGGACCCCAACGCCGGGACCGTCGATCTCGACGCACTCGCCGGAGCCGAGGCCGTCGTCCACCTCGCCGGTGCCGGCGTGGGCGACCACCGCTGGAGCGATGACTACAAGAAGCTGATCCTGGACTCGCGGGTGCACGGCACCCACACCATCGTGCGTGCGATGACCGAACTGGACCTTCCGCCCCGCGCGTTGATCGCCGGATCGGCCATCGGGTGGTACGGCGACACCGGTGACCACGCCGTCGACGAATCAGCACCGGCCGGGACCGGCTTCCTCGCCGACGTGGTGCGCGCCTGGGAAGCCGCCGCCGAACCCGCAATCGCCGCAGGCATCCGGGTGGTCCACGCCCGCACCGGACTCGTCGTCAGTGCGCCCGACAGCACGATGGGACCCCTGGTATCCATCCTGAAAGTCGCGGTCGGCGGGACGTCCGGTGGCTCCGGGGGTGCCTTTGGCCCGCTCATCCCGTCCGTCCGATTGAACCTCGCCGGCCGCCTCGGCCCGGGAACTCAGTACTGGTCGTGGATCTCGCTGCGCGATGAGGTCAACGCCTTGACGTTCCTGCTCGACAACGACGACATCAGCGGGCCCGTCAACCTGACCGGCCCCACCCCGGTCACGAACGCCGAGGTCACCGAGGCGTTGAAGCAGGAGATCGGTCGCGCCTGGCTGCCGCCGATTCCAACGTTCGCCATCAAGGCGCTGCTTGGCGAATTCTCGATCGAAGTGCTCGGCTCCGCCCGGGTTCTGCCGTCGGTCTTGACCGAGGCGGGCTTCTCCTTCCAGGACACCACCGTCGAGTCAGCGATACGCACCGCCCTCGAGAGCTCCTAGCCGATGACGCACCATGACGTCGTCATCGTCGGTGCCGGGCTCGCGGGTCTGGCCGCGGCCCGGGAACTGGCGATTCACGGCGTTGACGTTCAGGTATTCGAAGCCGCGGACGCTGTGGGAGGCCGCGTTCGCAGCGACATCGTCGATGGTTTCACCCTGGATCGTGGCTTCCAGCTCTACAACCCGGCGTATCCCGAAGCGGCGCGCGTCCTCGACCACGAAGCCCTGAACCTGCATCCCCTGACCCGGGGAATGGACATCGTTCGGTCCACCTCCACAGGCCGCGCAGTGCTGCGGCTCGCTGACCCCCGATCACCGGGCAATTGGCATACCTCTGCACTCTCCCGCGCGGCGGGCACGTTCACCGGCAAGGCGCGGTTCGCGGCGTACGCGCGCACCGTCGCCAGATTGTCCGGCCACCAGTTCGACGAGCGGGTCGACGAGCCAGCACAGGTAGCGCTCGCTCGGGCCGGCGTCGACGCGACGATGATCGACCACGTTATCCGCCCCTTTCTGACCGGTGTGTTTCTCGAACCGCACTTGATGACGTCGCGTCGCTTCATGGACGTGGTGCTCGCCAGTTTCGTAAAAGGAACGCCATCGCTGCCACAGACGGGCATGCAGGCGATCCCCGACCAATTGCACGAGGCGCTACCCGAGGGGACCGTTCACCTAGCCTCACCTGTTCGCCGACTCACTCCCGCGAGCATCGAGACCGACTCCGGCACCATCACGTCGTCGGTTGTCATCGTGGCAACGAACGCCAGGCACGCCTCAGCTCTGCTGGAGGACGCGGGGCTGACCACTGAACTGAACACGGCGACCAACTCCGTCACNACCTGGTATCACGCGGTCGCGACGACGTCGTTGCCCGAGCCACTCGCCCGCGGGCGNAGCGTGATCACCGTTCCCGACAAGCGATCCGNGCCGGTGATCAACACGGTGCCGCTGACATACGCCGTGCCGAGCTACTCCCCCGACGGCCAGATCCTGATCTCGTCCTCCACCCTCGGCGTCGACGACTCCGCCGAGGTCGCGCAGGCCGTGCGAGGCCATCTGCAGTTCCTCTACGGCGCCGACACCTCCGGATGGGAACTCGTGGCCCGCTACCCCATCCACGGCGCGCTGCCGTCCATGCGCGGTCCGCTCACCGTCGCCGGTTCCGGCGAGCACGGCCCGGTGATTCTCGCCGGTGATCACTGCGCCACCGCGAGCATTCAAGGAGCCATGATCAGTGGGCGCCACGCCGCCGACGCGGCATGTCGTCGCCTGGGCGTCGTGCGGCCGGACGACCGTAGGATCGCCGTATGAGCGTGACGGAGGCGACCGTTGTCGTTGAGCACGTTGGGTTCGGACCCGACGCGGTCGCGTACCAGGACGGGTGGGACCTGCAGCGCGCGACGCACGAGCGTGTGGTCGACGGTGGGCCCGACACAGTCCTGCTCCTCGAGCACCAGGCGGTCTACACCGCCGGACGCCGGACCGAAGACGCCGAACGCCCCCTCGATTCCACCCCAGTGGTCGACGTCGACCGCGGCGGGAAGATCACCTGGCACGGACCCGGACAGTTGGTGGGCTACCCGATCCTCCGGCTGCCAGATCCCATCGACGTAGTCGCCTACGTGCGCCGGATCGAGACCCTGCTCATCGACGTCTGCGCGGAGTTCGGCGTCACCGGCACCCAGGTGGAGGGGCGAAGCGGCGTCTGGGTTCCGGCCGACGCGCACGGACCTGATCGCAAGATCGCAGCGATCGGCATTCGCGTAGCCAAAGGCGTGACCATGCACGGATTCGCACTGAATTGCGACTGCGATCTGACGGCGTTCGACCGGATCATTCCGTGCGGCATCGCCGATGCTTCCGTCACGTCCCTCTCGCGTGAGATCGGCCGCGAGGTGAGCGTTCGCCAGGCTCTGCCGTTTGTCATCGATCGCCTCGGCAGCCTGCAGGGAGTCACGCCATGACCGTGTATTCGGGAACCAACGCCGACGGCCGCAAGCTACTGCGCATCGAGGCGCGTAACGCCGAGACGCCCATCGAGCGCAAGCCGCCGTGGATCAAGACGCGCATGCGCACCGGGCCGGAATACCAGCGCATCAAGGAACTCGTCGGCAACGAAGGCCTGCACACCGTCTGCCAGGAAGCCGGGTGCCCGAACATCTTCGAGTGCTGGGAGGACCGCGAGGCGACATTCCTCATCGGAGGAGAGCAGTGCACCAGGCGCTGCGACTTCTGTCAGATCGACACCGGCAAGCCCGAGCCACTCGATGTGGACGAGCCGCGGCGAGTGGCCGAATCGGTCCAGAAGATGGAGTTGCGGTACGCGACGGTGACCGGGGTCGCCCGGGACGACCTCGAGGATGAGGGTTCGTGGTTGTATGCGGAGACCGTTCGACAGATCCACGGCCTCGGCATCGGCACGAAGGTCGAACTCTTGATTCCGGACTTCTCCGCCAACCCCGCCCTCCTCGGAGAAGTCTTCGACGCGCGTCCAGAAGTCCTCGCGCACAACGTCGAAACGGTGCCGCGCATCTTCAAGAGGATTCGTCCCGCGTTCCGTTACGAGCGCAGCCTGGACGTCCTCACCCAGGCGCGCAGTGTCGGACTGGTCGCCAAGAGCAACCTGATCCTGGGCATGGGCGAGAGCCGAGACGAGGTGGAGCAGGCCCTTAGTGACCTCGTCGAGGCCGGCTGCGAACTCATCACGATCACCCAGTACCTGCGGCCCTCACCCCGTCACCATCCGGTCGAACGTTGGGTGCACCCGGAGGAATTCGTCGAACTCGCCGATGTCGCCACCGAACTCGGCTTCTCCGGAGTGATGAGCGGCCCGCTGGTGCGCTCGAGCTACCGAGCCGGGAANCTGTATGAGCAGGCTCTTTCGGCCCGTGAGTCCGGTGCCGTGGCGCGCATCACCGTCACATGAGCGCCCGCGTCGTCGCTACCCACGTGTGGCCATCCGACATCGACGAGCCGGTCTCGGTCGATGTTCTGGAACTGGATTGGGGTGGTCCCGTCGGAGATCGCCACCACGGTGAGCGAATGGCCTCCGATACGCGGCAGTCGTCGGTGTTCACCCGCGGAACCTCCATCCGCAACCACCGCCAGGTGTCGATCGTGGACACCGGAGAGCTCGCGCAGATAGCCACCGCGATGGGCATTCCGCGCATCGACCCCGGTGTCATCGCCGACAACATCTGCACCGCGGGCATCGACGCACTCACCGCGCTGCCTCGCATGACGCGCCTGGTCTTTGCCTCCGGAGCGGTCATCATGCTGGGGGGACCCAACGCTCCGTGCACGATCGCCGGCGGAATGCTCGAGCGCGTCTACGGCTCTCGCCCCGAATCCTTCCCCAAGGCCGCGTGGGGCCTTCGTGGAGTCACCGGCTGGATGGAGCATCCCGGAACGGTGCGACCCGGTGACGCCGTGACCGTGCGCGAGCCGGACTAGGCTCCCTGCCCATGGGCAAGATCAAATCCAGCCTCGCAGCGATCGGCCAGAACTGGTCGATGACCCAGAAGGTCTACAAGTTCTTGTGGGCCGAGGTCCTCGGCATCGTGCTCGCCACGATCATCGTGCTCGCGGTCCCGGTCTCGATTTTCATCAACTGGTTGACCGCCGTGCTCATCGCCATTCCGATGGGTCTGCTCGCCGGGACATTCTGGTTCAGTCGTCGCGCGATGCGGGCCGCGTACTCGCGCATCGAGGGCCAACCCGGAGCAGCGGCCGCGGTCATCGAATCCATGCGCGGGAAGTGGGCCGTCACACCGGCGGTCGCCGTCAACCGCAACCAGGACATGGTCTCCCGAGTGATCGGCAAACCCGGGGTGATCTTGGTTTCCGAAGGTGCGCCGACCCGGGTTGGTCACATGCTCACCAGTGAGCGCAAGAAGACCGCTCGGTGGGTTCCCGACATCCCGATCTACGAGATCCAAATCGGAGACGAAGAGGGTCAGATCACGCTTCGGCAGATCCAAAAGACCCTCGGCAAGCTGCCGAAGAACCTGCGCGGAAGCGAAGTGACCGAGGTCCGTCGTCGACTGGAAGCGATCGGGAACGCCCAACAATCCATGCCCATCCCCAAGGGCCCGATGCCGACCAGTCCGCGCCAGGTGCGGCGGCAGCGCCGGTAGCGCGCCGCTAGACAGCACGCCGGTAACGCGCCGTTAAACGGCACGCCGCTAGGGAACGCGCCGCTAGGGAACGCGTTGTTAGCTAGCCCCCACCCGAACGACCCGGGTGTGCGCGAGTCGGTCGTGCACCCCTCGTCCATCGTCGTCGTAGACCACGGCCGGGATGACCAGGCAGATCAATAGCGTCCGCACGAGTACCCGCCACAGCGGCACCCGCCCACCGTCGATGGACACCACCCGCAGTCTCACCAGCCGCTGCCCGAAGGACGCCCCCGTCAGCCAGGTGAGCACCGTGATCTCGACGACGAACACCGCCAGCGTGGCGAGCATGGAGCCGTTGGAGCCGTAGGGGAACTGGGGGAAGGCCAGGAGGGCCACCAGAACGCTGGCGAACCAGTCAATGAGGAAGGCAACGACACGTCGGCCGAACCACGCGCGCTGCTCCTCCATAGCCCCAGCGTAGGAGGCCGGACGGTTAACACTCCCGAAACAGTTGAGATACCGGCTGGACACGCCCTGTCCCTAGTTTCTGCCGTAATCCGGCGGCACAGGGCCGCCGAGCGAGGCGATGCACGCAAGTGCAGGAGGTAGAAATGTTCAGCAACGCTGATGAAGTTCTGAAGTTCGTCCAGGACAACGGGGTGGAATTCATCGACGTGCGATTCGTCGACCTGCCCGGAATCATGCAGCACTTCAACGTCCCGGCGAGTTCGTTCGGGACCGGTGCTTTCGAAGACGGCCTGATGTTCGATGGCTCGTCGATCCGCGGCTTCCAGTCGATCCACGAATCCGACATGAAGTTGATCCCAGACCCGGCCACCGCGTATCTCGATCCTTTCCGTTCGGCCAAGACGTTGGTCATGAACTTCACGATCCGCGATCCCTTCACCAACGAGCCGTACAGTCGCGATCCACGCAACGTCGCCGCGAAGGCTGAGGCGTACATCGCCTCGACCGGTATCGCAGACACGGCGTACTTCGGTCCGGAAGCCGAGTTCTATGTCTTCGACGATGTCCGCTTCGAGACCAACCAGCACTCCGGCTACTACTTCATCGACTCCATCGAAGGTGCCTGGAACACCGGTCGCGTCGAAGAGGGCGGAAACCGCGGATACAAGACCCGTTACAAGGGTGGCTACTTCCCCGTTCCCCCGGTCGATCACTACGCCGACCTCCGCGACCAAATGGTTTCAACGCTGCTGCAAGTGGGACTGCAGGTCGAGCGCGCTCATCACGAAGTCGGCACCGCCGGCCAGGGCGAGATCAACTACCAATTCAATTCGCTGCTGCACGCGGCCGACGACGTCATGCTCTTCAAGTACATCGTCAAGAACGTCGCCTGGGCGAACGGCAAGACCGCCACGTTCATGCCTAAGCCTCTGTTCAACGACAACGGCTCCGGTATGCACTGCCACCAGTCGCTATGGAAAGACGGGCAGCCGCTGTTCTACGACGAGATGGGTTACGGCGGACTGTCCGACACCGCCCGTTGGTACATCGGCGGTCTTCTGGCCCACGCACCCTCGGTACTCGCGTTCACCAACCCGACGGTCAACAGCTACCACCGACTGGTGCCGGGCTTCGAAGCTCCCGTCAACCTTGTCTACTCCGCCCGCAACCGCTCCGCCGCGGTGCGTATTCCGGTCACGGGTAACTCCCCGAAGGCCAAGCGCGTGGAGTTCCGCGTGCCGGACCCGTCCAGCAACCCCTACCTCGCCTTCTCCGCACTGGTGATGGCCGGACTCGATGGCATCAAGAACAAGATCGAGCCGATCGCCCCGGTGGACAAGGACCTGTATGAGTTGCCGCCTGACGAGTTGGCGAACATCCCGACCGTTCCGGACTCCCTGACGGGGTCTCTCGATGCTCTCGAGGAGGACAACGAGTTCCTGCAAGCCGGCGGAGTTTTCCCCGCTGATCTCATCGAGACATGGATCGACTACAAGCGGACCAACGAGGTGGACCCGATCCGTCTGCGTCCGCACCCGCACGAGTTCGAGATGTACTACGACATCTGATTCCACTCGACTCCCTCCGCGTCGATTCGCCTCGCGCGCCTGGGAAACGCAGAAGCCCCGGATTTGTCCGGGGCTTCTGTCGTGTTCGCCTACTGCTCGCCGTAGAAGACTCGTTCGGTGACCGAGCGTGCCCGGCGCGTTGTCCGCAGATACTCATCCTTGAGTTGACTCCCATCGCTGCCGTGGTGACGAAGGACGGCCGCGAGAGCCGAGAGTTCACCCATGTCACTCGGGAGTGAATCACCTGGTCGCGCCTTCACCAGCATGATTGCGTTTCGGATCGCCATCGCGAGTAGCCACGCTTCCCGAAGTGTTCGGGCATCCGCGCCGGTCAACAGCCCCACCTCTACGCAGGCCTGCAGCCCACCGAGGGTGGTCGTCGTTCGCAGGGCCGGGTGTTGCCCGGCGTTCTCCATTTGCAGTAATTGCACCGTCCACTCGACATCGGACAGTCCGCCGCGACCGAGCTTGGTGTGAACGGTCGGGTCGGCGCCTCGTGGCAATCGCTCCGCCTCCATGCGGGCCTTCAGACGTCGGGCCTCGCGCACGGCCCCGAGATCGAGCCCGTCCGCCGGCCAGCGCAGGGGATCGATGAGGTCGGTGAATGCCTGCCTGAGTTCCTGCGGTCCGGCGATGGGCAAGGCGCGCAGCAGCGCTTGCGCCTCCCATGGTGACGACCACCGTTCGTAGTAGGCCGCATAGGACGCCAGTGATCGCACGAGCGGTCCTGCCTTGCCTTCAGGTCGTAGGTCCGCGTCGAGATCCACGGGTGGGTCGCTCGAGGCGGACATCAGCAGCGATCGCAGTTCTTCCGCGATCGAGGTGGCTTGTCGTCCTGCGTCGGTTTCGTCCGATCCCTGCCGTGGTTCGTGGACGAACATCACATCCAGGTCGCTACTGAAGCCGAGTTCGCAACCACCGAAGCGCCCCATGGCGATCACGCCTACATCGGTGAGTTGCTGCCCATCACCCACAACGGATCGGGTCGCTACGGTCAGCGCGCTGTCCACGGTGACGCGGGCGATGGCCGACAGTGCATCCCCCACCTCACGGACGTCGATGGTGTCTGTCAGGTCAGCAACCGCGATGCGGAAGAGCTCCCGACGACGCAGGCTTCGAATGGCGGCCACCGCGGCAATCGGGTCGTCTTGCCGTTGCACGAGCGCCGCCGCCTCGGTGGCGAGCGAGGCTTCGCTTCGCGGCCGAAGTTCCTCATCATCGGCGAGCATCCGAACCGACTCCGGTGCCTGCAAGAGCAGGTCGGTTGCGTATCGACTCGCCGACATCATGAACGCGAGCCGTTCGGCCGCAGCGGATTCGTCCCGCAGAAGCCGCAAGTACCACGGTGTGGCGCCGAGTGCATCGCTGACTTGCCTAAAGCCCAGCAGCCCCGCATCGGGGTCAGGGCCATGGGCGAACCACCCCAGCATGACCGGAAGCAGTGTTCGTTGAATGGCTGCCCGTCGCGACACACCACTGGTCAGCGCCTGCAGGTGGCGAATGGCCCCGGCTGGGTCGGAATACCCGAGAGCCTCAAGTCGCTCTTGAGCCGCCTGAAGGGATAGTCGTGCTTCTCCGGCTTCCAGGCGCGCGACGGAGGCCAGCAACGGCCGATAGAAGAGTTTCTCGTGCAGGCGACGAACTTGACGCTGGTGTGATTTCCATTGGTCGATGAGTTCGCGAACCGGTTCGCTTCGCAACCCGATGGAGCGCGCGAGAACCCGTAACTCCGCGTCGTCTTCGGGCAGCGTGTGTGTTCGTCGCAATCGACGCAGTTGCAAGCGGTGCTCGAGTGTGCGCAGGAATCGATAGGCGTCGGTGAGTGCCGATGCGTCCCCCCGTCCGACGTACCCCCACGTAGCGAGCGCCTCCAAAGCGACGAGGGTCGTGGCACTGCGAAGCATCACGTCGCCGCGACCGTGCACGAGTTGCAGCAACTGAACCGAGAACTCGACGTCGCGCAAGCCGCCAGGGCCTAGCTTGATCTCCCGTTCGGCGATGTCCGCCGGGATGTGATCCTCCACCCTCTTGCGCATGGATTGCACATCCGCAACGAAATCCGGGCGATCGGCTGCTTTCCACACCATCGGAGATATCGCGTCCATGTAGCGGGTGCCGAGGTCGGCGTCACCCGCGCAGAACCGCGCCTTCAACAGGGCTTGAAACTCCCAGGTGCTGGCCCAGCGTTCGTAGTAGCCAAGGTGCGACGGGAGGGTGCGGACCAGCGCCCCTTGCTTTCCTTCCGGACGCAAAGCGGCATCGACTTCCCAGATCGATCCCTCCGCCGTTACCTCCGAGCAGGCCCGCATCAACCCTGCCGCGAGCAGCGATGCTGCGCGAAGGGCATCGGATTCGTCACAGCCGTCTGCTGCTTCAGCGACGAAGATGACATCGACATCGCTGATGTAGTTCAGTTCCCGCCCGCCGCACTTACCCATACCGATGATGGCGAGCCGGCACGTAAAGGCCGATTCACCCACCTCGTGGCGGGCGATGGCCAGAGCCGCTTCCANCGTNGCNTCNGCGAGATCACTCAGCCACGCCGCCACNGACTCCATNCCGGCCANGCCGCTGAGGTCCCGAACAGCAATGCCCACTAACCACCGCCGGTATGCGACCCGCAACGCATCGGCCACCGATCCACCATGGGCGGGCGCCTCGGCGACGGGTTCTTGCGATTGGGGTATCGCACCGACGGCACCCAACAACGTGGCTCGGGCTTCCAACGGGGACGGGGGTTGCGTTAACTGGTCTGCATCCGCGAGCAAGTCCAGGCTCGCGTGATCGCGCACCAGGAAATCACCCAACGCCTCTGATGCACCCACCACGTCGATGACGCGACCGCGAAAAGCCTCATCAGCGCCGAGACCAGCCCGAAGGCGACCGTCGCATCCTTCGACGATGCGTAGGAACTGACGAAGGGCCAGGTCGGGGTCGGCTGCGGCGCCGAGTTGGTCGGCGACTCCTGCGAGTACCTCGTCGTCATCGAACGGCGGGAGGGTCCGCAGCGAATCCAGCAGCGCTCGGGCCTTCTCCGGCTCGACGAAACCGCCACGAGCGAGACCGCCTGCAGCGGATGCGTGACGATCGCTCATGGAGCCCGACCCTAGGCGTCCGAGTTGCCCTAGAGCTTCGGCAGGTGGCGGTCCAATTCCCAGGACGTCACTTGCTTTCGGTACTCCTCCCACTCCGCGCGCTTGTTGCGCAGGAAGAAGTCGAAGACGTGCTCACCGAGGGTTTCGGCGATCAATTCGGATTTCTCCATCGCCGTGATGGCCTGGTTCAGCGATCCCGGGAGCGGATCCATGCCCAGTGCGCGTCGTTCCGCGGACGTCAGGCCCCACACGTCGTCCTCGGAGCCGGGCGGCAACTCGTAACCCTCGTCGATTCCCTTGAGCCCGGCGGCCAGTAGAACCGAGTACGCCAGATACGGATTGACCCCGCTGTCCATCGCTCGGTATTCGACCCGCGTGCTGTTGCCCTTCGATGGCTTGTACATCGGCACCCGAATCAGCGCGGAGCGGTTGTTGTGACCCCAGCAGATCCACGCGGGTGCTTCTCCCCCGCCGGCGAGCCGCTTGTAGGAGTTCACCCACTGATTGGTGACCGCGGTGATCTCCGGAGCGTGCGTGAGAAGTCCGGCGATGAAGGAACGCGCGACTTTCGAGAGNTGGAAATCGGCTCCGGCCTCGTGGAACGCGTTGCGATCGCCCTCGAACAACGACAGGTGCGTGTGCATGCCGCTGCCGGGTTCGTCCCGGAAGGGCTTCGGCATGAAGGTGGCGAACAGCCCCTGCTCCATTGCAACTTCCTGAACAACAAGCCGGAACGTCATGAGGTTGTCGGCGGTGGTCAGGGCNTCCGCGTACCGTAGGTCAATCTCTTGCTGCCCGGGTCCGCCCTCGTGGTGACTGAACTCGACCGAGATCCCCATCGCTTCAAGGGTGGTGATCGCCTGTCGACGGAAGTCGTGGGCGACGCCGTGCGGAGCGTTGTCGAAGTAGCCGTATTGGTCGATCGGCTCGGGGACGCTTCCCGGGCTCGGGCGTTCCTTGAACAGGTAGAACTCGACTTCGGGGTGGGTGTAGAAGCTGAAACCCTGATCCGCGGCTTTCGTCAACGTGCGCTTGAGAACGTACCGAGGATCGGCGTACGAAGGTGAACCGTCCGGCATCAAGATGTCGCAGAACAGTCGAGCAACTCCCGGTCCCTCACTGCGCCACGGCAGGATCGCGAACGTGCTCGGATCGGGTTTGGCGAGCATGTCGGACTCGTGCACCCGGGCGAAGCCTTCGATCGCGGATCCGTCGAAGCCGATGCCCTCTTCGAATGCGCCCTCGAGTTCCGCCGGTGCGATCGACACCGACTTCAANGTTCCGAGAACATCGGTGAACCACAGTCGAACAAATCGAATGTCGCGCTCTTCGATCGTGCGCAGCACGAACTCTGCTTGCTTTTCCACGAGTCCATAGTGTGCCCTCTCGTGTTACAGCCGCGTAACAGACTCCCAGGGGTAGGTACCCTGCACGGGTGAACGTCCTGCGCATCGCCCTGGGCCAGGTGAATCCGACCGTGGGCGACTTGGCAGGCAATGCCCGCCTGATTCGCCAGGCGGCCGCCGACGCTGCCGCGGGACAGGCGGATCTGCTGATTCTTCCCGAGATGGTGCTCACCGGATATCCCGTCGAGGATCTGTCACTACGCCCGTCCTTCCAGCAGGCATCCCGGCTCGCGATGAGCGCCCTGGCACGCGACCTTGCCGACGATGGGTTTGGGGACCTCGCCTGCCTGGTCGGCTATCTCGACCACAGCGATGACGACGGTGCCGATGCGGTCGGGCGACCCCGTGGGGGTCCGGTGAACAGTGCCGCACTCGTTCATCGTGGCGCGGTTGTGGCCCGGTACGACAAACACTTCCTGCCCAATTACGGCGTCTTCGACGAGGCCCGGTATTTCGTGCCCGGCGAGGCACCTTTGGTGTTCGAGATGAACGGGCAACGCGTGTGCGTCGCCATCTGCGAGGACTTGTGGAGGCAGGGAGGCCCGGTCCAATGGGCCCGGGAGTTCGACGCAGACCTGTTGGCGGTGTTGAACGCATCCCCCTACGAGCGGATGAAAGACGACCGGCGCCTGGAACTGTGCGTCGAGCAAGCCCAGGCCAGTGGATCAGCCGTTGCGTACACCAACATGACCGGAGGACAGGACGAACTCGTCTTCGACGGTGACTCGCTCGTCGTCGATGCCGCGGGGCAACTTCTCCAGCGAGCCTGCCAGTTCGATTCCCAGATCCTCTTCGCCGACCTCACGGCAACGAGCGTCACACCGTCGTCGCGCGATGACGTGCCGGTCTCGCTTCCGGTCTCGCTTCCGGTCTCGCTACCTGCGTCGAACACATCGGCACGCGAGCGTCAGCCGCTGACTCCCACCAACACCCCGCGCCTCGATGATTCCGCTGAGTTGTACGCCGCGCTACGCCTGGGGCTGGCCGACTATGTGAATAAGAACGGTTTCACGAGCGTCCTGCTCGGACTCAGTGGTGGGATCGACTCGGCGTTCGTCGGTGCACTCGCGGTCGATGCTCTGGGTGCTGATCGAGTGTTCGGGGTCGCGATGCCGAGTCGCTACTCCTCGACCCATTCGGTGCAGGATGCACACGACCTGGCGGAACGCACCGGTCTGACCCTGCGCGAGGTGCCTATCGGCCCGATGTTTGACGCCTTCCAGTCGAGTTTGCACCTCACCGGGCTCGCCGAGGAGAACCTGCAGGCGCGCATTCGAGGCATGGTGTTGATGAGCCTGTCCAACGCCGAGGGGCACTTGGTGCTGGCGACCGGCAACAAGAGCGAGCTGTCCGTCGGCTACTCCACCATCTACGGCGACGCGGTCGGTGGCTTCGCACCTATTAAGGACGTNCCGAAGACGCTGGTGTGGGANTTGGCNCGNTGGCGCAATGAGCAGGCTGNGTCTGCTGGGTCCACTGGGTCCGCTGGGCCGATTCCGCCACGATCGATCACCAAGGAGCCATCCGCGGAGCTCAGCCCCGACCAGAAGGACTCCGACTCGCTTCCCGACTACCACGACCTCGACAACGTTCTCGGGGCGTACGTCGACGAGGACACCGGCGCGTCGGAACTCGTGTCGGCCGGCTTCGACGCTGCGCTAGTCGAGCGCATCGTGCGCCTGACGGATGGCGCCGAGTACAAGCGGCGCCAATACCCTCCGGGAACCAAGATCGGGGTTCGCGCCTTCGGACGTGACCGTCGACTNCCNATCACCAATCGGTGGCGCGAACGCCCCGATTCGAACTCCTAAGCCTCCGACTCGCGCNGCTTGTCTGCCGAGGGTTCGCTCTTGGTGGGGACAGGTATGTGGGGTAGACCGAAGCCGACGATGAGAGCGGCGATCACGACGACGGACGCCGAGATGACCGATGTCACNTGGCTCGCGGCGAGGAAGTCGGCATAGGCGATGGCTGTCAACGAGTCGATGACCGTCGCGGGGACGCCGGACTCGGCCGCCGAGGTCAGCACCTGCTGGGTGGCCACGATGGATTCGCTCGCTGCGGCGAACGCTCCCTCGGGCAGCGCCTGGGAGGCGTCGTCGGGTAGTTCGGTGCTGCTCGCCGCCAGGTTCGCCGCGTACTGGGTCGCCAGCACGGTGCCCACGATCGCTACCCCCAAAGCGCCACCGACCTGCCGCACCGTGTTCTGCACAGCCGAGCCCGCCCCGGCCCGGGCCAAGGGCAGAACGTTCTGCATCACGGTGGANGCCGGAGCGATGACCAGNCCCATGCCCAGTCCGAACAGGAAGAAGACCCCCAGGAGCAGCCACAAGGGCGTGTCGATCTGAACGAAGACCAGTGATGTCAGGGCGAAAGCAACGAACACAAGGCCGCTGGTCATCACCGCTCGGTAGCCGAATCGTGCGACCGTCGTCGCACTTCGGGGTGCGGCAAGGAGTTGTCCGACAGCGAAGGGGATGAAGCACAGCCCCGCCGTCAGCGTGTCGAATCCCCGCAAAATCTGCAGGTAGAACGGGAGCGTGAACGTGATGCCCGTGAGGGCGAAGAACGACAGCGACACGGCCGCGATGCTGATGGCGTATCCCCGGTTGCGGAACAAACTCACATCGAAACTCGGATGGTCGCTTCGGTACTCCATNTANAGGAACAGCGCNATGACGGCGANGCCNGCGANCATCGGNCCGAGAACCATCGCATCGATCCACGTGCGAGTTTCGGATGCGTGGATGATCCCGTACACCAACAACACCAGCCCGACGATCGACAAGACGAGCCCGAGCACGTCCAACTTGCGCCCGTCGGGGTTCCGCGTCTCCGGAACAACCCTCCAGATAGCGATCAGGCCGACGGTCACGATCGGCACGTTGATCAAGAAGACCGAGCCCCAGGCGTTTCCGGTCAGTGGCGCGAACCATTGCGGGTTCTGCAGCAATGCTCCACCCAGAACAGGCCCGAGAGCCACGGCCGCTCCTACGGCGCCCGCCCAGGTGCCGATCGCTCGTCCTCGCTCGTGAGGAGGGAAGACGACCGTGATGATCGCCAGCGTTGTCGGCAAGACGGCGGCGCCACCGATACCCATCACCGCTCGGAACCCGATCAACATCTGCGGCGTCGAGGCGAACGCGCAGGCTGCGGAGGACAAACCGAACACGATCAAACCCACGACGAGGATGCGCTTGCGGCCATACCGATCGCCGAGCACTCCCCAGGTGAACAGCAGGGCTGCGAACACCAGGATGTAGGAATCCACCGCCCACACCAGCTCGCCCTGGGTCGCCTCCAGGTCGCGCTGGATGGTCGGCAGCGCGATGTTCAAAATCGTGTTGTCGAGAACGACGACCAGAAGACTGACGATGAGAACGCCGAGGATCGCCCAACGCCGGGGGTGTCCCTCGCCTGAGACCATCCAGCGGTCGGCGTCCTCCGGCGCGGGCTGCATGCATCCTCCGAACGGGCCCGGTGGGCTCCGCTGCAGGAGGTCCACGAATGAAGATCTCATGTTACTCGCGGGTCGGTTGAGCCCGATCGTCGATCCGTGGCATGCTTTTCTCGTCCGGGGACTTCGCACGGGAGCCTCGAGATGGGAGTTTCACTATGTCTCGTCATTCTTCTGTTCGGCGCGTGACGATGCGCGACCTCCAGGTGCGCACCGATGATGGTCAGCCCTGGACCATGGTTACCGCGTACGACGCGCTCACCGCGGGTGTCATCGAGCAGGCTGGTGTCCCTGCGTTGTTGGTCGGTGACTCCGCCGCGATGGTGGTTCACGGCCACGACTCGACCATTCCGATCACCGTTGACGAGATGCTCCCGTTGGTGTCCGCTGTGGTTCGCGGCACCGAGCAGGCTCTCGTCGTCGCCGACCTACCGTTCGGTTCCTACCAAGAGGGCCCGGCGCAAGCCCTTGCCACCTCAGCTCGTTTCATGAAGGAGGCTGGCGCGCACGCGGTTAAGTTGGAGGGCGGCCAGAGTGTTCTGCCCCAGATCGAAGCACTCGCAGAGGCGGGGGTTCCGGTCATCGGTCACCTCGGGCTCACCCCCCAGTCGGTGAACCTCCTCGGGGGTTACCGGGTGCAAGGTCGCGGAGAGAGCGGACAACGACTGCTCCAGGACGCGAAGGCATTGGAGTCGGCCGGTGCGGCGGCGGTTGTTCTCGAAGTAGTCCCGGCGGACCTCGCGGCCTCGGTAACCGAGGTCTTGAGTATTCCCACCATTGGTATCGGGGCCGGGGCGGACACGGATGCGCAGGTGATCGTGTGGCAGGACCTCCTCGGTCTCACCCCAAATCCTGCGCCGCGTTTCGTTCGCCGCTACGCGAACCTGCGAGAGGTCATGTCAGGAGCCGTGTCGGCATGGGTGCACGACGTCGAGACGCGCAGCTACCCGGCTCAAGAACACACGTACGCCTGAGCGTCGGAATCACTGTCGGCAGAAACTGAACTGGCGACCAACCGTTTAGACGTCGGTGACTCGTACTCCGGCGTGCACCTTGTATCGGCGATTCATCGAGATCAGGTTCGCGGTGAATGCCTCAACTTGACCGGCATTGCGCAGACGCCCGCCGTAAATGCCGCGTATTCCATCGATGCGACCGGCGAGGGCCTGTACGGCGTCTGTTGCGTCGCGGTCGTCGCCGAGAACAAGGACGTCTGTTTCGATCGAGCTCACGCTGTCGTCGAGCAGCAGGACCGCGGAGATGTGATGGAAGGCGGCAACAACCGAGGAGTCCGGCAGAACCGATGCGGCCTGTTGCGCGGCGGATCCTTCATCGACCGACAGCGCAAACGCCCCCTGCTTGTCGAAGCCCAGCGGGTTCACGCAATCCACAACGATCTTGCCTACGAGATCGGAAGCGAGGGATTCGAGGAGTTCTCGGTGGCCATCCCACGGCACCGCCACGATGACGATGTCGCCAAACCTTGCCGCGTCTTCGTTGCTACCACCAGCAACCCCTGAGCCGATCTCCGCTGCGATCGACTGCGCACGATCTGCTGATCGAGAACCGATCATCACCGACTGCCCAGCCCGCGCGAGACGTTGCGCAAGGCCGCGTCCTTGTTCACCTGTACCACCGAGAACGCTGACGTTCATCGCGTCAATGTTCGGTAGTTCTCGTGGATCACGTGTTCCTGATGTCGTCGTCATGAGGACGCATAGTGCCAGAACAACGTCACATGCACACCACGAGTAACGCATACGCGCTCACAGACACGTTCGTGCACAAAAAATGTGTGTTTAACAACGCGACACGACGACGCAAAACAGCCCGTAAATCTTTGCGTTTGCCCCTCACCCGTGTCAGTGTTCCCCTAGCGGACTCTGCAATGGGTGCAGAGCCAACGACACGGGAGGCAACGTGGCGGTCGCAAAAAAGACTGCGCGCAAGGCGTCAAAGAAGAAGGCGGCGCCTCGCAAAGCAGCCAAGAAGCGCCCAGCAAAGCGCACGGCTAAGAAGGCAACCAAGCGGACAGCGAAGAAGGCAGCCAAGAAGCGCCCAGCAAAGCGCACCGCAAAGAAGGCAGCCAAGAAGCGCCCAGCAAAGCGCACCGCAAAGAAGGCAGCCAAGAAGCGCCCTGCAAAGAAAGCAGCGCGCCGCCGCTAGATCGCACAGCAATCACGAAGGCCCGCACCATCTGGTGCGGGCCTTCGTATGTTCTGGGCTTTGCTGCTTACCTCGCAGCGACCAGCTCGAAAACTACCGACGTTCAGTCATCATCATCGTCGAAGGCAGCGTTGCGCTCAGCTGCGCGCTCGAGCGCCTGACGAGCGGCCTGCTCGCTCTCGTAGGGGCCGAGACGTTCAGCGTTGGCGCAGCCGTCCTCCGGCTCTACCCGCTGATCCTCCAGACAGAAATACCATCGCATGCGATACCCCTTCCTCATGCCGATCCTCGGCTACGCGCGAGGGATTCTCCTCGCGAGGTCACCGACGGCAATAAATCTAGTGCGCGCCTAGAATCATCGGTATGGACACGGCCATTCGAGATCCCCTGGTTCCCGGTCGCCTCTCCCCCCGACGCTCGGTGCCGGCCTCAATCGCCCGCCCGGAATACGTCGACCGTCCCGCGCCGGCGCCTTTCGAAGGATCTGACGTGCAATCGGCCGAGACCATCGAGGCAATGCGGATCGCCGGACGGATCGCCGCGGACGCCCTGGTGGAGATCGGCCGCAGCGTTCGTCCAGGAATCTCGACCGATGAGCTCGACCGAATCGGGCACGACTTCCTCATCGACCATGGCGCGTACCCATCGACCCTCGGTTATCGCGGCTACCCCAAATCCTTGTGCTCGAGCCTGAACGAGGTCATTTGCCACGGCATCCCCGATTCCACGGAGCTAGTCGACGGCGACATTTGCAATATCGACATCACCGCCTTCATCGGAGGCGTCCACGGCGACACGAACGCGACTTTCCTCGCGGGGGATGTGCGCGAGGAGGCGCGCCTGCTCGTCGAGCGCACACACGAAGCGACCATGCGCGCTATCCGAGCGGTCCGGCCGGGGCGCCCGTTGAGTGTCGTCGGTCGGGTGATCGAGTCCTACGCGAAGCGTTTCGACTACGGCGTGGTGCGAGACTTCACCGGGCATGGCATCAGCACGTCCTTCCACAGCGGTTTGATCGTCCCCCATTACGACGACCCTCGGATAGACGTCGAATTGCGCGAGGGAATGACCTTCACCATCGAGCCGATGTTGACGCTCGGGACCTACCAGCACGAGATGTGGGACGACGGTTGGACAGTCGTCACCCGGGATCGACGGTGGACCGCGCAGTTCGAGCACACCATCGTCGTGACATCCGACGGCGCCGAGATTCTCACGTTGCCCAGCGACAACGCCGGCTTGTGACGCACGCAGGCACACAGTCGTCCTGGCCCGACGACGTTCGCACCCTCGCGATCGATATCGGCGGTAGCGGGATCAAGGCTTCGGTCCTCGATCCCCACGGGTCCCTTCTCGTGGACCGCGTCCGAGTCGACACCCCCTACCCCTGCCCGCCCGAGCGACTGGTGGCCACTCTCGTCAGCCTCGCCGGCGATCTCCCCAATGCCCACCGAGCGTCGATCGGCTTTCCCGGCCTGGTTCGCGATGGACGAGTCTTCACAATTCCGTCTTTGTCCCGTGCCACCTACGACGGACCCCACGATCCCGACCTCGCCGCCCAGTGGGAGAAATTCGACCTCGGTAGCGCCCTGGCGGAGGTCATGGACATACCCACCCTGATCGTGAACGACGCCGACATGCAGGGCTGCGCGGTCATCAGCGGCGAGGGGATGGAATTCGTCATCACCCTGGGCACCGGAATCGGCACCGGCCTGTTCCATCACGGCACCCTGCTCCCCCACCTCGAGCTGTCCCATGGGCCCTTCCGCGACGGCAAGGACGTCGACCGAGCTCTTGGGAACGTCGAGCGGAAGAAGATCGGACGCAAACGTTGGCGAAAGCGAGTGTCAACGGCCATCGAGGCGTTCGATGCCGTCATTCACTTCGATCGCATCTACGTCGGCGGCGGGAACGCCAAACACCTCGAGATCGGCGACATCGGCCCCAAGGGTGAGATCGTCTCCAACGCAGCGGGCGTGATCGGCGGAGTGCGCCTGTGGGACATGGTCGACGCAACCGCCCAGCGCCGCGGATAACGTCCCGACACTTACACTGCCCGCATGACACGCTGGCTGACCGACGACGAGCAGCGAGCCTGGCGCGCCTGGATAGAAGCCTCAATCTTGCTGAATCAGCGCCTGAGTGCGGATCTGCAGCGCTTGCACGATCTGACACTGGCCGACTACGAGATTCTGGTGCACCTGTCGGAGCACTCCGAGCGCCGGATGCGCATGAGCGAACTCGCCGAGGCGACACTGGTGTCACGAAGTCGGCTGAGTCACCAAGTCGATCGGCTCGTCAAGCGAGGCTTCGTCCAGCGCCAAGAATGCGACATCGACAAGAGGGGCTCCTTCGCAGCTCTGACCAGCGAGGGCTGGACTGCGATCGAGACCGCCGCCCCCGACCATGTCGACAGCGTTCGCGAGCACTTGGTGGACGTTCTCGGACCGAAGGACTTCGCATCCCTCGGCAATGCGTGCACCACCATCGCCGAGCACCTGCAGGCCTCCGAGCAGGAGTGACGGCGGCCGGCCCGCTCCAACCGGCGTCCACGTCGCCCTGAGGGCTCTACCGGGTCAGCTCACCGACCACTATGCGGTGGTTCGAGAACGGTGTCTTCTTCGGTGATTTCGCGTAGTACACCCGCCACTTGTTGGGGCCAAGCTGCACAGCGGTTGGGTCGAGTGCGTTGAACGACGCCGACGTCAACGGCTTCGCGTTCACCTTCCACTTCAGGCCATCACGACTTGTCGCGACGAACAGGCGCTGGGGAGGATCACCCGGGCCGGTGGACAGCAGCATCAGCCAGTCGCCGTTCTTCGCCTGGATGACGTCGGAGTCGACATAGCCACCCGTGGTGCGATAGCCGGCGTCTTGGGTGAAGGACGTTCCACTCGCGTCGGTGGACGTGGCGCTGACGATGACCTCGTCCGAACGAGACCCCCGTCCCTTGTTTGACTTCGAGCCGAAGGCCGACGCCGGCAGCCCACACTTTTTCGCAGCCTTTTTTGCCTTGGAGGTCACCTTCTTCTTGCCCGAGGCCATCGCCTCCAAGGTCCCTCGATTGATGTACTGCATCATGCACATCTGCTGGGCGCGGGTTGGCTCGAAATTCTTTGGTTCCTCGCCGCCTTGCCGATCCTTACCCTCGGCGACCCAATACAGCCGGACGAGCCCGTCCGGGGTGACGACCGAGTCCGGGACTCCCCACGCGCGCTCGTTGGCTGTCGCGGTGAATCCGAGGCGAGTGATATCCCCGAGCGTTGGCGTGCCGTCGATGTAGGTCACGGGCGCGGTGGCGATCTCTTTGCTTCCGTCCACCTCGGGAATAACGAAGTAGGCGCGCTGGCTGCCGTCGGCCAAGGTCACCTGCGTGAAATCCGTACCGAAATCAGGAGGCAGGGAGGTTTGTGTGCAGTTACCTCCCACGGTGCACACGCTCATCAACCATCCGCCTGCCTCACCGGCGCTGTGAAAGACCCGGTCGGTATTGCCATCGATCTCCATGGCGAACGGACTCACGCCGGACATGCCGGTGGCAGAGCCCTTCGACAGGTCGTAGGAGGCCGCGCCAGCGGCGGGGGCGGACGCGACGAGCAAACTCACAGCGGCCACCGGGGCAAGGATTCGAACAATGCGAGACGTCATTTTTCGACAATAGTCTTTGAGGACGTTCCCGAGCCACCCTTCGGAGAAAACATCCAAGGCCTGGGCGCGCGCTTGCACGGGCCACTAGCGTTTGCCTCCTCGAATCCACACTCAGGGAGCGCCCATGGCCGACGACGGCGCGTCGTCGCAGATTCCCCCTACGCTCACGCGGGCCGCGGGCATCACGTGGCGGGTTCTCATCCTGCTCGCCGGGCTCGTGGTGGTCGGTTACTTCCTAAATCTCGTTTTCCCGGTGGCTCTCGCCCTCTTCTTGAGCCTTTTGGTGACCGCTCTTGCCTCACCCGTGATGAATCTGCTGGGCAGATTCATGCCCAGGGTGCTCGCCATGGTGCTGTCTTTGGTGATCATCTTGACCGCCATCGTGTCGATCTTGTTCATCGTCGTTCGGTCAACGATCGCCGAAAGCTCAAAGCTGGTCGCCAGTCTGCAATCGGGACTGACAGAAATCCGCTCATGGCTCAAAGACGGACCCCTGGGGCTGACAGACGAGAGTGTCGACGGCTTGGTGACCCAAGCCGAAGCATGGGGCAAGACCGCTGCCGAAGGTGCCTTGAGCGCTGCTGCGGGTGAACTCGGAAGTCTCGGCACCCTCATCATCGGAGGTTCGGTCTTCTTCTTCGGTGTGATCTTCTTCCTACTGTCGCCGGACAAGATCTGGGGCTGGGTGGTCAGTTGGCTCCCGAGTTCGAGTAAGGCGACGGTGGACACGTCGGGGCGGATCTTCTGGCATTCGATTTCGAGCTACACCAAAGGAATTGTCGTGATCGCCCTGGCCGATGCGGCATTGGTCTTCATCGGCTTAACGATTCTCCAAGTGCCGCTTGCTCCAGCGCTCGCGGCCGTCGTATTCCTCGGTGCCTTCATCCCTGTGATCGGCGCACCGATCGCGACATTCTTCGCCGCCATCGTGGCTCTAGCTGAGCGCGGACCAGTGGTCGCCCTACTTGTCATCGCCCTCACCGTGGTGGTCGGGTCAGCCGATGGGCACATTCTGCAGCCACTGGTCATGGGCAGGGCGGAGAACTTGCATCCACTGGCGATCATCGTCGTTCTCGCCATTGGCAGCGTCACCCTGGGCATCGTCGGCGCGCTGATCGCCGTTCCGATTGCCGCCGCCCTCTACGGCGTGGCGAAATTCGTCACCGGCCGAGACCCCGATCATCCGTACCCTCCTGCCCCCGTGTGATCAGGGCTCCCCGGGATTCGACGCATGGGGAACGAGTCGACCTTTGGGCCGGAGAGAGACCCCTCCATGACGTTGCATCGTTTTCGGTCATTTCCAGGCGGGAATGGAGCCGGTGAGTTACGTCGAGCGCCACATGGTTGGCATACATTTGACATACACAAGGGTTCCCAGGGGGCTAATCATCGAAACCGTCTATCCACTCGCGCCGGGAGAGTCAGTGGGGTGCTGTGTCACCACAGGCACAACGGTGCACGTAGTGAATCCCAAGGGCCATCAGATCGTTGATCTATGGGCGTTTGTTGCATCAGATCCGACTGAGTATTTATCGATGGCACACAATCGGACCGCGCACTACTCCACTCGGTTTCAAGCGGGCCATGTGCTAGTCAGTAACCGGTTCAAGAATCTGCTCCGCTTTACTGACGACACGACAGACGGATTTCATGACTCCTTTCATGCAGCCTGTTCGGCGCAGAGCTACGCGCTATTTGGCAGTGACCAACAGCATCCAAACTGCGAGGACAATCTGCAAAAAGCGCTGCACGATGCCGGCATCGCCATCCAGATTACTCCGCCCCCCTGGAATCTTTTTGAGAAATCGTTCGCTGATGAGGATGGGTTGATCCACGATGGAACAACCAGTGCGAAAGCCGGTGATTACGTCGAACTTCATGCTGAATGTGACCTTTTTATGGTGTTTTCTGCATGTCGCTCGACGATCGGCAATATTCAAGGTGGCAATCCTGCGGGCGCGCAGATACTCCTAAATCGATACGACAACGCTGCTGATAGTTACTGACTGAAGAACATGGATGAACTCCATTAGTTGACGGCTGTCTCACTGCTCAGAGGGGCCGCAACCTTGAAGTCAGGGACACGTCCTGTCTGTGACCTGTTTCGGCGTACCTTCGACATTTCCTATTTCCAGGAGGGGAAGGGACGAGTCGGCCTGTAAGCCGGATTCTGTTCCTCGCCACCTCACGGTGACGATTCGGTGATCATCCATCTGCGAGTGCTGTTGCCAGCACCCTGATGCGGTCTACCAGTGGATTGTGAGCGGGTCACTCATCCACCAAGGCCGGCGAACCGGCCCACTTGACCTTGCTCCCGGTGGGGTTTGCCGAGCCACGGCAGTCACCTGCCGCGCTGGTGGTCTCTTACACCGCCCTTTCACCCTTACCTCGATCACTCGAGGCGGTCTGCTCTCTGTGGCACTGTCCCGCGGGTCACCCCGGGTGGGCGTTACCCACCACCGTGCCCTGGGGAGTCCGGACTTTCCTCGACGCTTGCGCGCCGCGATCACCCGGCCGACTCGTCCGGCCCCCAGGGTACGCCGCTCCGACGATTCGCCCTGTGTCGGTGTTACCTTCGACAAGATGTCAGGAGGCGCATGATGGGAACCACGTCAGTTGTAGTGAGAATGACGATTGCCTGCGCGGTCGTTATATCGGTGATCGGGATCGCCGCTCCTGCCGGGGCTGTCGAGTCCCCCAAGCCTCGAAAATCTGCATGTAGTGCCGATCCGGCCGATTACGCATGCCTGCGAACGGATTCGCGAAAGGAAGTAGCCGGGGAGCCCGTCACGTTCCGCGGCTCGCTGAGCAAACAGGCCCAGAAGAATCTGGCCCAGTGGACCGATGGTGAGAACACCATCTGCCTCACCCGATACAAGACCGCGCCGGAAGAGGACGGCTCATGGCCGTGGCAAACACTCGATGAGGCGTGCACGACGTTGAACAGCGACAGCACGTTCGGGCTGGTCGCTTATCTCGGTCGCCAGGGGAAGTTCTTCTACGGAGTGGAGATGGGTCCCTGTAAAGGCGACGCAGGCTTGTGCGGAAACGCAGACGGAGGCTTGCTCAGCGCCCTGGGAAACAAGAAGAACCGCGCGGTGGCCGTCAAGACCATCGCCCCGTGAGGCACGCAGGACAATAAGCAAGTGCTCGTTCTCCTACCGCCCAGCGAGGGCAAAACCGGACCGGAGTCCGGGTCGCGGTTGAAACCATCGACGCTGTCCTTTCCTGGACTCGCGGAATCCCGGTCACACGTCTTCGACGCCCTCGTTGCACTGTGCTCGGGCAACAAGAAGCAAGCAGCCACGGTCCTGGGCCTCGGCCCCAAGCAGTTAGACCTCGTGGACATCAATGCGCGGCTGGCTACGGCCCCCACCGCGCCGGCCATAGAGATCTACACCGGTGTCTTGTACGACGCGTTGGACTTCTCAACGCTTCCGGCGACCGCGAAGAAGCGGGCGTCCACCCGCGTGGCGATCTCCTCGGCCCTGTTCGGGCTCCTACGACCAGGCGATCTGATTCCTCAGTACCGACTCAGCGCAGACACCACGATCCCCGGACTGGGGCCGCTCGCGGAGGTGTGGAGGGACAGCGTCCAAGCCGAGCTGCGGGCGACGACAGGACCGATCCTGGATTTGCGCTCTGGCGCGTACGTCAAACTCGGTCCGCTGCCCGCGGAAACGGCCGACCGAGGATTCGTGGGAAGGATTCTGCTGGAGAAGGCCGGGAAGCGAAGCGTGGTGAGCCACCACAACAAGGCGACCAAGGGGCTCCTCGTCCGGGAGATCCTGGGGGCGTCCAAGGCCCCACGGTCGGCAGATGACCTGCCGGGCTTCGTGGAGGACCTGGGCTTCCGGGTCGAGGTGCACCAGCCGAAGAAGCCAACCGACCCTTGCGGCCTTGACATCATCGTTTACACAACCTGAACATGTCCCATAAGGGCGTCGCATACGTCTCACGGATGCTGGTACCGCACAGCACAGTGTCTCGAAGACGAAAGGAATCGATATGAAGAAGACCCGCGTAATCGTTGCCGGAGCATCCGCGATCGCCGTCGCCACCGCCCTGGTTGGCGTGGGAACCGTCGCATCAGCGGACGACGCCTCAGGCNCGTCCAAGGGTAAGGGCAGCGTCCTGTCTCAGTTGGAAGACGACGGCACCTTGACCTCCGATGAATTGACAGCCGTGAAGGATGCGCTCCGCGCGCAGCGCACGGAGAATCGCGATGAGAAGAAAGCCGAACACGAGGCCGCTCGAGCCTCAATCTTGGCCGGACTGGTGTCCGACGGAACGTTGACCCAATCACAGGCCGACGCGATTGTCGCCGCTGGCAAGCGCGGTCTGCGCGACCTTGTCCGCGACGGGACTGTTGACCGCGACGACGTGCGGGCGCTGAGGGCTGCCATGCAAGACTTCCGCGCAGAGAACCGGGACGCGAAGAAGGCTGAGCGGGAAGCCGCACGTGACGCCGTTCTCGCCGAGCTGGTGTCCGACGGAACGTTGACGCAATCGCAGGCCGACGCGATCGCCACCGCGATCGATGCCCGCATCGCCGAGAAGGGCGACCAGCGGGGCAAGAAGGGCAAGCGCGGTCAGCGCGGCGAGCGGAGTGCGTTCGGCGGCGCAGCGAACGCCGACGTCACGACCTTCGGAGCCAGCGCCTAGCGCCCACGGCTACGTCCCGTCGGGCCCACGCAGTTCGGTGAGGTGGGCGACGTCGGCGAAGCTGAACATGGAGGAATTCCCGTCCGGGAACCACGCCACCCTGCTGATCGAGCAGGGTGGCAGTTCCATGCGGTAGATGCTGCCCACGGGAGCACCGACGGCATCGGTGATCATCAACTTGATCGGTGACACATGGGCGACGACGACGATCGTTTGCCCCGGGTAACGCTCGATTAGCCGCTCGCGCGCCTTTCGCACCCGCACTTGACAGTCGTCGAAGGATTCACCCTCCGGTGGCGCCACGGACGTCGAAGCCAGCCATTCGGCGAGTTCGTGTGGCCACGTCGCATGAACGTCGGCGAAGGTGTGTCCGTCCCATACGCCGAAGGAGCATTCGGCGAGCCCTTCATCGATCGTGACGTCGAGCCCGGTGGCCTCGGCGATGAACGCCGCCGTCTCCTGGGCGCGCTTCATGGGGGACGACACAATCGCGGCCGGCGATGCACTGTCAGCGAGTGCCGCGGCGACGGACCGCCCCTGCTCGATGCCCAATTCGATCAGCGGTGGATCATCACCGCCGGAGCCACTGAATTTCTTCTCCAGCGAATGCTTTGTTGCCCCGTGGCGCACCAGGAGAATCTCTGTTGGCTTCCCAACATCGGCCCAGCCGATCATCGTCCGGGGTGGCTGCGCGGCCTTGGTTGACTCTGCGAGTTCGGCTCGAGCCTGATCTTCGGGAGCATCGCCCACTATGTCCCCGTCGAGGCGCTCGCTGGTTCGGCGAATGCTCCGATCACCACCGTCCAGCGCCGAGTCCAGCATCTCGTTCACGAGGGCGTCTGCGGTGGTGTTCTCTTCCCGTGGGATCCACGTGTAGGTGACCAGGGTCGGATCGTGGGCGTCGCGGGCGCGCAGGGCAAGGGAGCGAATGTCGTCGCTCTTGATCTTCCATCGCCCGGACATCTGCTCGACGACGAGTTTGGAGTCCAGACGTACGTCGATGCGGGCATCGGGATCGATCGCGTGCACATACTCCAGCCCGGCGATAGCGCCGCGATACTCGGCGAAGTTATTCGTCTCGTGGTCGAAGAACTCGGCAATCTCCACGATCACGTTGCCCGCGGAGTCGCTGACCAGAGTCCCGTAGGCAGCCGGGCCCGGGTTGCCGCGGGATCCGCCGTCCGCGGACACGACGAAGTGCGCCGACACGATCGATTACAGCCCCGACTCGGNCGTGCGCACCAGCACGCAGCGGCATTCTTCGCACCGAAGCACTTCGTCCTCGGCCGCCGCCTTCAACGCCGCGACCTCCGTCGGCGGCAACTCCAACCGGCATCCTTCGCACCGGCCCCGATACAAGCGCGCCGCACCCACACCTGCGTGATCGGCGCGGACCTTGTCATACAGCGCCACCAGTTCCGCGGACACCGCAGCGGCCGCCTGTTCCCGCTCGGCAGCGATGCTTGCCTTCTGGGCGTCGATGTCCGATTCGATGCCGGTGACCTCCGCCGCGAGCTCCTGCTCGCGTGACTCGGCCGCCGCGACGTCCGAGGTCAACTGCTCGACGGCGGCTTTCGCGCCTTCCACACGCTCCATGACTTCGAGTTCGACGTCTTCGAGGGCGGTCTGGCGCGCCGCGAGGGACTGGATCTCTGATTCCAGGCTCTGTAACTGCTTCGGGTCCGTGATGGACCCGGAATCGAGGAGTTCGCGGTCTTTGCGGCTGCGTTCGCGCACGAGGTCCACGTCCGCGTCTGCCTTGAGTTGCTCACGCTCGAGGTCCGACACGATCGTCTCGGCTGCAATGACTTCTTTGCGCAGTCGCGCGAGGCGCTCGCGTAGATCCGCCAATTCCTGGGTCTGCGGCAGGGAGTTCAGGCGGTGCTGTAACTGCGCCAGCCTCGTGTCGTGCTCTTGGACGTCCAACAACGCGAGCTGCTCAGCGTGCGGAGCCTTCACGACGTCCTCCCGATGTGTGCCGACCACGGCGAGGTGTCGATGGTCGATACCGACGTGGTCACGGTACCGGCGCCGCCGGCACCCAGGTCCTCGTCCAGGCTCGCGGCCGCTTGCGGCAACCACAACCATTCGGCTGCCCAGTGCGGGACATCGATCAAGGCCTTCCCCGTCGCTAGCAGGTAGTCCTGCGCCCGGTGATGTCGAAGGTCTCCCGTGACGTACACATCGACGGCAGGATCGAGGGACTCCAGCAGCGAATCACCCGCTCCCCCACACACCGCTAAACGGCGCACCGGTGCATCTAGATCACCCGCGATACGGATGCCGTGCTCGGTCGCCGGAAGAGCCGACGCCAAGCGATCACCGAGTTCTCCCACGGTGGTTGCCTCCGGGAGGTCACCTACGCGACCGGTGCCGACCTGCTCGCCGGCGGGATCGATCGCTGTCGTGGCGCCGAGGCCGCAGGCCTCCGCAACGGCATCGGAGACACCGGGGCGGGCGTGATCGGCGTTCGTGTGTGCGCAATACAGCGCGATCCCGTGACTGATAAGCGTGTGCACGACGCGCCCCTTCGGGGTGGTGGACGCCACCGAGTGGACGCCGTGCAGGAACAGGGGGTGATGGGCCACGATCATGTCGGCCCCCACGGCCAGTGCCTCGTCGACCACCGACAGCACCGGATCCACCGCGAACAGCACCTGCTGGACCGATGCCGCGGGATCCCCACATACCAAGCCGACGGCGTCCCAGTCAGACGCCAACTCGGGTGGATACCGCTGCTCGAGAGCAGTAACGACCTGCTCCACCGTGGTGGTCATCGCCGCAGGCTACCCAGCGGTCTGACTCGTCGTCACCATCGGTAGCCTCCGCCTGGGCCCATAGCTCAGTTGGCTAGAGCGCTTCCCTTACAAGGAAGATGTCATCGGTTCGAGTCCGGTTGGGCCCACCACGAGGCGCGCGGACCGGGGCCGTGTCATGAAGCGGCACGAGCGCCCCTACATCGGCGGCTGGCGATCTGCGTTCACCTCATCGTCAGCCATGTCCTTGCCGGTCATCGTCACCAAAACAAGCCAAATCACTCCTGCGACCAGCAAGATGGCCGCGCTCCACAAGAATCCGGTGGTGAAGCCCTCCACCAATGCGGCGCCGTTGGGCCCGGGGAGTTGATTCGCCACGATGTATGCGGTCGTCGCCGATGTGGCGATGGTGTTCAAGAATGCAACGCCGACCGATCCACCAACTTGCTGGGCCGCGTTCAACACCGCCGAGGCAACCCCTGCGTCCGCATCGCCCACACCGAAGAGAGCAGTAGCAGATAGTGGGACGAACACGAAGCCGATTCCCAGGCCCACCAGGATCATGGACGGGAGGATGTCGCCTATGTAGGTGCTGTTTTCGCTCATTCTCTGAAGCAGGAGAAGACCGACGATGGTGAAAGCGAATCCACCTCCGGTGATGAACCGTGGCCCGATGATGGGGAGCAGCCGGCTGGTGATTCCCGCACTGACGATGATTCCCGCGGTCAGAGGGAGGAACAACAAGCCTGACTCCAGCGGTGAATAGCCCAAGACACCCTGGAAGAAGTAGGACAGGAACAAGAAGATGGCGAACAGCCCCACGCCGATGAAAAATGAGGCGAGATAGGCACCGCCACGATTCCGATTCGCCAGTATTCGCAATGGAAGCAGCGGATGGGGCGAGCGAGACTCAATAACAACGAAGATCGCTAACAACACGAGCCCGACTCCGAGGAAGACCAATGTGGATGTTCCGGTCCAACCTTCACTTTCCGCGCGCGTGATTCCAAAAATGATGGCCAACAGTCCGAGGGTCACCGTGACGGCACCGGGAACGTCGTACCCAGTCCGGGCCTCGGTGCGGGACTCCCTCACAAAAGGAATAGCCAGAGCGATCGCCAGAAGGGCAATAGGGACATTGATCCATAAGGTCCAACGCCAGGACGCGAACTCGGTCAACGCGCCACCGAGTACGAGCCCGATCGCGGCTCCACCGCCGGACAGGGCGCCATAGACAGCGAAGGCCTTCGCTCGCTCTTTCGAGTCCGTGAAGGTAACGCTGATCAAAGCCAACGCAGCGGGGGCCAGGACCGCAGCAGAAACGCCCTGCAGGCCGCGAGCTGCGTAGAGCAGCCCGGCGTTCGCAGCGAGGCCACCCACGGCCGACGCTGCAGCGAACGCAACAAGGCTGACGATGAACATTCGTTTTCTGCCCGCGAAGTCGGCAATGCGGCCGCCGAGGAGAAGTAATCCACCGAAGGTGAGCGTGTACGCGGTGACAACCCATTGACGGTCGGCGTCCGAGATGCCTAGATCAGCCTGGATGGAGGGAAGAGCGATGTTGACGATCGTGGCGTCCAAGATCACCATCAACTGCGCGATCGCGATAACGAAGAGCGCTTTCCAGCGCAGGGGATCCAGGGTGGACAAGTTTCCTCCAACAGAGCGGGGACGAAAGCGCCTCAGTCCACAAACCGAAGAAGGAGACAGGCCTAAGCCTGCCGGCGCCGTATTACGCGCAGGTAACCGACACGTCGCAAATCGTCCCTGGCACTAGACGATCAACGGTGCTTGGCCGATGCGGCCAGAGTGCTACGACTACTCCACCAAGAAGGTGATCTTCTGCGAGTCCAGGTCAACTCCCGCGTCTGTCCGCATCTTCTGTAGTTCGGGGTTGCTCATCGCTTCCTGCATTCTTTCCATAGACTCAATTTCGATCACCTGGTACACGTTGGAATCGTCGTCTTTGTCGTGGCCGTAAGCCAAAACGGTCACGCCGTATTCCTCGCGCACGGCGTCCGCGGAATGGAACAGCTCGACCCACTTCTCGTATCCTTGCGTAATTCGCACGTTGATGATGATTTTCATGCCAAGCCTTTCGTTGACGTTTCCTTCGCAAGGTACAAGCCTCACAGGATCATGTCGCGTCACTTGCGTTACGAGTATGTGAACAATCATCAGATTTTCGAGAAGGCTCAGGCGAGAGGGTCGCGCGGCGCTCTTTCCCCTGTGAGGCCGATGATCGATTCTTGGCGGTCAACCTGTGTATCGACGACTGGCTTACATCCCGTGGCACGAGATCCCCGTCACGAACCACGACGGCACGCAGGGTTGTTGTCGAAGAAGCATCGATCAATGACGAGAGCATCCCTACGATGTCGCGTATGAGACGGGTTGTCCAAGCCATGTCTTTGACCATGATTATCGCGCTGCTGTGCGCCTGCGGATCGGATACGGAGACTACGAGCGATGAAAGTGAGGATCAGGCTTCGTCGCAGGCGTCCCCGGATGAGGTGACTGCTACGCGGGAAAGCGAGCCGACCCAGCCCGAAGAGAAGATGGTGGTCGATGAACCTAAGGAACCCCAACAGCCACCATCAGTCACCCTTCTGAACGCGTCAAGCGTTGAAGATGACGTGCTCTTGAGTTGGGTGGACCTGGCTGAGCAGCAGATGGACACGCGAGTCTCNAACGTCTTGATGCTCGTGTATGACGTTGGCGAGCCAATCGAACCCCCCCGAGAAATTCCAGAGACGGAAGCCTCCGTGCACGGGAGAGTCCTTGATGATGGGCANATTGATTCACTCATGGNGGATTTCGAGGCATGGCTCGAAGCGGATGNATGTATGTCCNAAGATGCTGGGTACCGTGCCGAGGAATCGATGATTTATCGGCGCTACCTGGAAGAGGGTGGCGACGCGTCCCACATGCGGGCTTTGTGTCCTCAGACGCGGGTTGTGGGAATCGGGCTCACGGACAGTCTTCGCAACGAAGAGCCTGCCTCAGTAACGGAACTCCTTGTTTTGCACGAGCTCTATCACGCATTTCAACAGGATCTAGAGCAAGAAGGAGAGTGCCGGACCGCAGGAGATGCCGAAGACAGCACGACGCGATGGATGGTCGAAGGAGGAGCTCACTACTTCTCCACGATGCTGCTCAATGACCTGGATCAAGAAAAGGCCCGACAGGTCCTCTACGAACAAGCCCGCCAATCATTGAACGAAAGCGACGGACTCCGAGAAGAGGCGCCCGATCGTAAGGGAGCCGCCGCTTTATTGCTGATGATTGACAAGGGAATGACGACGCACGAATCCGTCATGGATGGCTCTCTTTTCCACGAGTGTGCCCGAGAGTTCCGGTTCGGAAACTCCAATTCAGAAATAAGCCTCGTGGAACAAGAGTGGTCGCAATTCTAAAGAGGCGGTCACGAATGCTCGGTAGGTTTGTCGGCCGCGATACCCCTCTGCTTTCGCGGTACCGGGTGGCCCCTGAGGGGGACTGGGTATCCCTGACCCACTCCCCCTCAAGTGGACTACGAAAAGATTGCGATAACTGTCGTAATCGTGACGGCGAGAGGCACGATCGCAACGATGACTCTGAATAGGCCGTAGGGGCCTTTTCGCTGCAGCTCGGCCCACTTCGACTCGTCGTTGCCGAAATCCTCGCTTATGGCTTTCCAGGATTGGACGGCGTTGTCCATGCCGAGAAGAATCATGACATTAACGACGACAACGAAAACGGTCATCGCAACCTGTTGCGCGCTTCCCAGGTCCGATGACGTGCTCATCTGCAGCACCCACGCGTTCGCCACTACGAAAGCAAGAAAGATAAGCCCAAAATTCAAGGAAAGGCTGAAGTCACGCCTCGCTTGAATATCTTTCGGTTCCATNAACAACTCCTATCTCAATATTCTCGTCCGTTTCACACGCAAGAAAACGCGGGAAGAGCTTGCGAGTTCGTCGATCCCGACGCGCGTTATGTTAGTGCGGCAAGAGGTCACCATTGCGTCTTTCTCGAAGATTCGCCGATTCACCCGAACTGTTTCTGCGAGCCGAGAATTCTGCTGCCGTCCCCGGATTCCCTGAGAAGCTCCTGAGTCGGTCTCTCAGTTGGATGCAGCGCTCTCAAATCAACCGAAGCGGCCGCCCCGTGGTTGTGGGGCGGCCGCTTCAAGGTTAGGGAAAGAGGGAACTACTTCTTCGCGATGAACGTGTACTTGCCTTCGTCGCCGCTCGACTTCCTCTCAGTAGGCTTTCGAAGTGTCCACGTGGTTCTCCGTCGTTGCGGTCCTCTCGGCGTTGGTCTATGCGGTGCTGGGTGGAGTTTTCCTGGCGTTCTCGGACTTCATCATGCGCGCCCTCGACCGAGTGAGTGAACCCACCGGCGTCGACACCATGCAGGCGATAAATCGCCAAGTCTTTCGCGCCCTATTCATGCCTTTGTTCATTGGAATGGCGCCCGTCTCACTCCTCCTGATCGTTCATCAGATCGGTTGGGGCGTTGCCCCTGGCTCTTTCATGATCATCGGCGCTGGCGTGCTCTACCTGCTGGGGTGCTTCATATCCACCGCTTCTCGAAATGTGCCACTGAATCAGGCATTGGCCACGATGGACTCCAGCAGCTCTGAGACCCACCGCTTTTGGCGAGAGGTGTATCGACCTCGCTGGACCACGTGGAACTCCGTTCGCACCGTGGCCTGCCTAGGGGCGTCGGCTTTGGTGATGTTTGCGCTCGTTTGGCCCACCTAGCGCTCCAAGAAGGGCATTGACGGGTCTTGCACACTTCCGCGCGCGTGCCCACGCGACCGAGCCATTTGTGCCGTAGCCTTTCTGTATGACGAATCCAGACACTCAAACTGAAGACGCGAAAGACGAGCTGGAACTAGCCAACGACGGCGGCTGCGGCTGCTCCGGGTGCGGCTGCGGCTGACTTTCCCGGACGGGCAGGGCGCCTCTGCCGGCGCGAACCACCTCGTTGCGCCACGTGCGATGAGCTGGACGAGCTCGACGAGCAGGCCACGTGCGGCGGCGTTAGATTCAGGCACTCTCACCGATACCGCTTCGTGGGAGGAGCCCCATGAAAGATCGACCATGGCTCGTTGTCCTCGCCGCGGNGGGCGTGGTNACGGGTTTGGTCGTCATTGTTCTTCTCCTGTTGTCGCAGTGGCAAGGTCATCTGTCCAGTCAGCAGCGAGCAGCGGCATTGGCCGTGGAGTTGCGGGTGGTCGTCTGCGACACGGGAGTCATGGAACTCGAGCAGATCCGAGACGAGGCCGCGCAGCGGACCAATCAGTTCATCACCGATGCGGACAGGCCGTGGACGCAATCGGCNCGCGCGTGGGATTNGGCNGTNGAGGCNGCCATCGGCGAACCCATCACGATCGACGGGTACGCGATTCAAACGCCGCTGAGGGCATCGGGGGCTCACCGCGCAAGCAAGACACTTGCCGACTGGGAGCGCGCCTGGTCGGGTGTGGAGCAGTACTGCGAGAAACTCGAGGGCAATCAGCAATGGGAAGAGGTCGAGCGACTGGCCGACTGATGGAGTTGCTCAATGATCATTGATGCGCACACGACCGTGCCGTCATGGTTTCGGCACTCCCTCTCGCATTCTTCGCGATTCTGATGGATACGTGGCTCGAGCTCGATTTACCCAAAGGCCCCCACGCACATGCACCAGATCACTAGTGTGGTTTCCACCGGCAGCCCGCCGTTGACTTTCGATTGGGAGGACATCATGAATTCCAGCTCTTTCGTACACTACGTCCGCGACCAAGTCATCTTTATCAGCATGACGACGATCGCAACCATCTTGCTTTTCACCCTCGGACTGATGGCGGCCGCGTCACTGGACGGGAAGGCGCAAACAGCCGGCATCGTCGGCGCCGTGGTTATCGGTTTGTGGCTGCTCGTCGCATCGCTGGGCACCATCCGCCGCCTTCAGTTGCTGTCCGAAAGCATTCCCCCGGAGGAACAGGACACTCCCTTTGCTCGAGAGTTCAAGAAGAACCCGTGGCCAGTGTTCTTGGGTCTCGCCGTCATCGTGCAGGTCGGTGTCGCGTACGCACTGATCTCCGCCTTCACCGCATAACCCCGAGTAGCCCCGACAACGCGCCCAGCCCTCGTATCCGGTCACCCGCCGGCTGGCTACGGGAGCTGGGCGCGATGACGTGGTCCCCTAGGCCACACACACCAGGAATCAACTGATCACAGAGCACGCGGCAGGCCAAAGGTCGTGTAGACGCCGGGTGAGAAGAGTGGACGCAGCATCGTTTCCGCTTGTGAATTGAATCCCGCGCGGTGGACGAGGTCCTCGTCCAGGTGCAGCACCTCGGCAGCATGCAGGGGCCACGGAGCGTGCTGGTTGGGCGTCCACCAGGTGCGGCCGGCTGCGTGAGAGTGCAGCCCCCACCGCGCGGTGAGGAACACCTCCAGTTCGGTCGGCTCCACCGGCTCACCGACGCGGGCCTGAAGGGTCATGGACCCTCCCCCGCGCGGTTGTCGTCGACCGGATCGCCACCACCAGTGATCACCACGCTGGCGAACGCTCATCAACGCCCACGTGTAAGGCAGTCGGTAACCCCAGCGTGCTGCGAGGGCGGTGACGAGCCGGGAGGCTTCCAGGCTTCGGAACACCACGCCGTGATTGCCCTCGTCATCAACCGAATACAGGCGCACGTTGCACTCCACGAACGTCCCCCACCACGGCATCGGGTGGCCTCGCCCCAGGCCGGCCCCCGACATGCGGAAGGGAACAAGCGCGACGTACGTCGCACCGCCGAACTCATCCGGCCTGACTCCCGGTGGCATGAAGGGCGCGACATCGGATGGATCGACCGGCCAATGCAGGAAGAACACCGACTCCCACCGCTGGTCGAACATCACCGGCCCCGGGACCGGGGGCGCGACGGGCGACACACCACCGAAACGACTCGAGTCGTCGGTGGCGGTACTCATCGAGGTGACACGGCGCAAGCGGGCGTGGATCCGGGTAGTCGGTAGCGGTTGCGGGCGACGAGGCGGTACGCGGACGCGGCGATGGGTGCGATTCCCGGGGCGTCCGCGAGTGCGGCGATCCACGGCCACGGGCGGTGGGCTGTTCGCAGCATGCCGGTCACCGCGCGACTCCCTGAGCGGATGCGGCCATCGGCGGTGACGAATTGCACCGCCTCCGCGCACTGCTCCTCGGTCAATCCATAGTCCGCGAGATCCAGGAATTGCCACGGTTGAATGTCGACGCTGGGTCGGATCCATCGCCGAGTGAATTCCACGCAGGCGGTGCAGAAACCGCAGTCGCCATCGAAGACCAACACTGCGCCCATGCGGGCAGTGTACGAAGGTCTCGCCGTTTCGGCAGGGTCGATCGTGGCTGCTGATTCTCCTCCGTGAATGTCGTCCGTGATTCTCGAACATGATTCTGGATTGTGGGCCTCACTACGGGAGCCCGTGACCACCTACACTCACCTGACATGAACGCATCTGCTGATGGAGGCTCGACGCCGCCCGCGCGCCCGCCCGGGGTGTTCTGGCTCTACCTCGTTGTCGCCGCTATCGGGCTGGTCGGGACCGCGTGGTTCAACATTCGCAGTGTCGTCGAACCCAGTGGAGACACGTTCTTCGCCGCGTGGTTCGCGAACCCCGCGGTCAGTTCATTGTCGATCGATCTCTTGATCGTCGCGGCCGCCGCATCGATCTTCATCATCATCGAGGGTCGTCGCCTGGGGATTCGCTGGTACTGGGTGTATGTCGTGGCTTCGTTCGTCACTGCTATCGCGTTCACGTTTCCGCTGTTCCTGGCGGTGCGGGAACGTCACCTGGCTAGCACGCCTGAGGCGTAACGGCGGCAGGCGGGCTGACCTGTCAGCTCAGGTTCTTCTCGAAAGCTAAGAGGGCGACTTCGGGAACCGGATGCCAGTCGCGCTCGGGCAGGCGCTGGAAACCGTGACGTTCATAAAGCGTCATCGCGGCTGCGTTGATGTCCCGGACACAGATCACGAGTCGATTCGACCCGATCGAGCGCGCGTGATCCTCGCACGCCGCCACGAGAGCGTTCCCCACGCCGTGCCCCCACGCCTCAGGCGTGACAGCCAAGAAGCGGAACTCGACTTCTCCGTCGCGGCCAATCTCCCGAAACGGTGACGCCGGCGGGCAGATCGTCACCGTCCCCACCACCTGCTCCCGCCGAACGGCCACCAGCAGCAACGCGTCGCTCTCCCGGGATCCGGTGTCGGCGAGCACCGTGCCGTAGAAGCCGTTCGGGCCATCATCGAGTTGCTCGGCGCCGACGTATGCCTCGACACTGATCCGGGCAGCCGCCGCCAGATCGTCGACGGTGGCGCGGCGCACCACAACGGGGTTGGTCATGACGCCACTATCGCGACTCGGCAGCCGCCAATGCTGTCGCACCCTCCCACTGTTCCCATCGGTTGATTGTTGCAAATCAGGCCACGGCGCAGTCGGATTCCGCACAGCGTCGATCCGTGCCCGGCTCACCGGTGTCGGTGAGTCCAAGAGGGCGACAACGAGTGCGTCTAGGGCAGCGCGGGCAGGCCGTCGAGGCTGACGGTGTTGTTGTCCTGCCGGTAGGTCTCGAGTCCGTCGGCTCCGCGCTTCGCGTGATCTAAGGGTAGGTTCTCGCGCTCGCGAACGAACTCCATTGCCGGGACGCCGTAACCGCAGGAGTCGGACACCCGGTCCACGGCGATGCGCACGATCGAGCGGGCGCCGAGGTACTCGGCGAACTGATCGGCTAGTTCGGAGAACTCCGCACTTCCGGCCTCGACCACTCGGGCGGTGCCGTGCAGCCGGACGATCCGGGGACGCTTGGTGAATGCGCAGAACATGATCACGATGCGGCCGTTCTCTTTCACGTGGGCGATCGTTTCCGCTCCACTGCCGGTGAGGTCGAGGTAGGCGACCTCGTTTTCGTCGAGCACCGCGAACGTGCCCGGTAGTCCCTTGGGTGAGCAGTTGACATGCCCGTCTGCCGACATCGGCGCGGTGGCAACGAAGAACAACGGTTGCGCCGCGATCCACTCGGCTAGACGTTCGTCGATCCCGTCGAAGACTTCCGCCATGTCCTGCTCCCGTGCCGCCTAGTCCGCGAGGCCGAACCCGCGGCGGCCGCGGTCGTTCAACTCTTGGACNNAGAAGCGATCGGGCCACTGGCGCTCGTAGTGCTCGGCCGGGAAGTCGCTCGGGCTCGACCCGGTGGCGAACGCCTCGAATGCGATCGGCGCGTACTCACGGTTGCGCGGACACCACGGGGCGGCCGGGATATACATCACGTTGCCCCAGCCTTGTTGATCGAACACCGGCGCCACTCCGTGCACGAGATCGCAGTGCCACCACACCGAATCGCCCGCGCGCACACTCGGGATCCCACTCAAGGCTTGCATCGGCAACTCGTGCCACTTCTCGTTGATCGGGAACACCTTGTTGACCATCACGCCGCACATGTCGTCATCGTCGGTGTCGTCCAACATCGGCCGCAGCAGCAGGTACGCCATCGTTTCGGGGATCGGTATCGCGTGCAGGACACCCTGGTCGAAGTCCATGTCCGACAGCGCCGTCCACCCCTGGAAGGTGCGAAATGCCGAGCACATCGTCGTACCGGGGTATTGGGGTCCTTCGGTTCGAAACGTCGCATCCCACGGGTCGTACTCTTCAATGGAACCGTCGTAGACGTGACGGAAGGCGCGCTGGTAGGCCTTCGTCATCCACAAGTCCAACGTTCCCGTGTCGATATGTGTTCCCAGGCCGGCAGAGTCCGCGCCCTCGGGACGTCGCCGAATCCGATCCGGATACAAGGAATCGCGCTCGGGGTCGAACCACTCGACATCCATTGACGTGCTCGTCCAGAGGTTGTTCATGAAGGACTGCACCGCGGCCATCCGGTCGCTTTGCCGCGCCCGCATCTGGGCGTGCGACCAGTAGATCGGGTAGATCTCCGGACGGGAGCCGACCGATGCGAAGAAGTCATCCCCCGATCCCCGGTAGTCCTCGAAGAAATGGTTGCCTTCGACGTAGTCGAGGATGGANCGGTCCCACTCCAANGCCTGCTCNCGNTCGAAGTGGCCGCGCACCACCAGGCACCCGCGCGTCTTGACCAGGTCTCGTTGCGCTTCGGTGACGGTGCCTCGCGCGATGTCGTCGAAGTCGATCTCCGGCCAGATCGACTCCCCCGCAGCCTTCGCCGCTTCGATCACCCGCACGCGCTCACCGATGCGCTCCTCGAGGGCCTGCGCGACCTGCTCCACCGATCGACCGCTCGACTCGATCGACGCGCGGATGGCCGACTTGATCTCGCGAATGGCGGCCGGGAGATCGTCCGGGGTCTCCTCCCAGTGGGGCAGNGCTTCCACCGAGGGTGAAGCGGACACNGTCATGGCATCTCCTCACGTGCGGCGTCCACCTGCTGCTGACGGTNCCGGTGCCGGTGCCGGTCTGGTNCTCGTGAACCAGAGANTAACGCGATCGAAAACCCGCGATGNGCAAAAACCAGACTCCACAACCGCTAGATTCACTCGGCACGCCCAACCGATGAGGACGACCAATGAACGCACCCGAGGACGCATCACCCACCGTTGCCATCGTCGGGACCGGGCAGATCGGCGCGGTGCACGTGGAGTGCGCGCGACGAGCCGGAGCAACGGTGGTGGGCCTGGTGGGTTCGAGCCCGGATCGGGCGCGTTCGAAGGCGACGGCCTGGGGCGTTCCGGTCGTCTACTCCGATCTCGAGGAGCTACTCGAGCAACCCGACATCGACGTCGTACACATCGCGAGCCCTAACCATGTGCACGCATCCCAGGCGATCGCGGTCGCCAACGCCGGTAAGCACGTCATTTGCGAGAAGCCGATGGCGCTCGACTCTGCGAGCGCTGGCGCCATGGTCGATGCCGCACAGGCTGCCGGGGTCGTTCATGCGACCTGCTTCAACTTTCGCTTCTATCCCTTGATGCATGAAGCGCACGCAATGATGCTCTCTGGCGAGTTGGGAGAGCCACGCTTGCTGACCGGGTCGTATCACCAGGATTGGTTGTTCGAGGACACTGACTGGAATTGGCGCTTGGACTCCGAGCGGGCGGGAGATCTGCGCTCGGTGGCCGACATCGGCTCACACTGGCTGGATCTGATGTCGTGGATCTCCGGGCGGCGCGTCACGGAGGTCTGCGCGGATCTGCACACGTTCATCCCTGTGCGGTACCGACCGCACGGGGAGGTCGAGACGTTCAGCGGGGCGTCCGCAGCCGGGGGCGAACCCGTGTCGATCGACACCGACGATGCGGCCAGCGTTCTGTTGCGCCTCGAGGGAGACGCCCGCGGCTCGTTCTCGGTGTCCCAGGTGTCGGCGGGCCGCAAGAACGATCTGCGATTCGAGCTCGCCGGATCACAGCGGGCGTTGATGTGGAGTTCGGAAGCCAGTGACACCTTGTGGATTGGTCGGCGCGGCCGCACCAGTGAGGTCCTGCTCAAAGATCCCGTGCACCTGTCCGACGAGGCACGATCGGTGGCGTTCTACCCCGGTGGTCACGTCGAGGGGTACGCCGAGGCGTTCACCGCGTTCTTCGCGAGCGTGTACGACGACGTTGCTCGCGGTGGGCCCGCCGCTGCGCCGCGCTACCCCACTTTTGTCGACGGCTACCACGGAGCGTGCGTCGCGGACGCCATCCGAGCGAGTGCCGCCTCGGGTGCGTGGACCGAGGTTCGCTACTGATGCACGGTTCGTGCGGCGGAGTAGACTTCTGTAAACCGATGCACCTGTAGGTTGCGTCGTGAACAACTGAATATCACCGAGGGGAGCTCACGCGATAGCGGTGGGCTGAGAGGGCAGACGCGTCTGCCGACCCGCTGAACCTGATCTGGGTAATGCCAGCGCTAGGGAGGAAACATGAAGCGCATTCCCGCAGTTCTCGCCGCTACGAGCCTTGCGTCCGCTCTCGTACTCGCCGCCTGCAGTTCCGAGACCACCGACACCGAACCCGAGGCCTCGAGCACCACGGACCTCGCCGGTCAAACCGTTCAACTACTCACCCATGACTCGTTCGCGCTCAGCGACGACGTCATCGCCGACTTCGAGGCATCCACAGGAGTCACCCTGGAGTTGGTGTCCGGCGGTGACGCGGGGTCGATGGTGGCCGGAGCCATCCTGGCCGCCGGAGCGCCCACCGCCGACGTCATCTTCGGGGTGGATAACACCCTCGTAACGCGGGCCTTGGACTCCGACGTCTTCGAGGCCTACACCTCGACCGAGGCCGACGCGCTGCGCCCCGAGCTCGCCGAACGGTCCTTCGATGGTCGAGTGACACCGATCGATTTCGGCGATGTGTGCATCAACATCGACGACACCTACTTCGCCGCCGAGGGCATCGCTCCCCCGACCACCCTCGACGATCTCACCGACCCGCAGTACCGCGACCTGCTCGTGGTTCAAGACCCCGGCACGTCGTCCCCCGGGCTCGCTTTCGCGCTGTCCACCGTGTCCCGATACGGCGACGGTTGGGTCGACTACTGGCAACGGCTGCGAGAAAACGGAGTGAAGGTCGCCGGCTCGTGGAGCGACGCCTACTACGGCGACTTCACCTTCGGTGGTGGTGGCGACCGTCCCATCGTCGTCTCGTACGCCACCAGCCCGCCGGCCGAGATCGTCTACGCCGAGGGCGAGCCGCCCGAGGTGCCCTCCACATCGGTGATGACCGATGGCTGCTACCGGCAAGTGGAATACGCCGGGATCCTCGCCGGGACCGATCAGCCCCAGGCCGCCGCGCTCGTCATCGACTGGCTGCTCTCCCCCGCCGTGCAAGCGGACATCCCGCTGAACATGTTCGTCTTCCCCGCCCGGGACGGGACGGCCTTGCCCGAGGTGTTCGAACGCTTCGCGCCGCAGGTGCCCGACGCCGAGGAGTTGTCCTCGGAGTACATCGCGGACAACATCGACGAGATTCTGTCTGAGTGGGGTGCCGTGATGGGCCGCTAGCGCTCCTCACGCACACGTNCTCGAGCGCANCACNCGATGANGGCACCGACCTGGTTGCGGTGGGCGTGGATCGCGCCCGCCGGCTTCCTGCTCGCGTTCATGGTGGTGCCGCTGGCTTCGCTGGCGGGGCAAGTCCTCTCGCCGGGAACGATCGAGTACGTATCGGACTCGCTTGCGTGGCGAGTGGCGGGACTGGCGACGGTGCAAGCACTGGCGAGCACCGCGGTTNCGCTNGTCGTCGGATTNCCCATGGCCAACGTGCTGACCCGGTACCGCTTTCCGGGACGGCGATGGGCTCTGGCTCTGGCCACCGTGCCGTTNGTCCTNCCCACCGTGGTGGTCGCGTTGGCGTTTCGATCGCTGGTCGGCTCCGATCTCGGTTCGGGTTTCCTCATCGTCGTGCTCGCGCACGCATACCTGAATATGGCGGTGGTGGTGCGGATAGTGGGTGCCCGCTGGTCCACCATCGATCCTCGACTCGATATCGCCGCGAGGACTCTCGGCGCATCACGGTGGACAACGTTTCGCACCGTGACACTGCCCGCCCTCGGCCCGGCCATCGCATCGGCCGCGGCGATCGTGTTCGTTTTCTCCTTCACCTCGCTGGGCATCGTTCTGCTGCTCGGAGACTCCACCACCCGCACCCTCGAGTCACTGGTGCTTCGACAAACCTCCATCCTTCTGGATTTTCAAGCCGCCGCGGTCAGCGCCGCTATCCAGGCGATCGTCGTTGGCTCGGTGTTGTGGTGGGCCGCGCGAACGCGCAACGCAATCTCCGGGGGTGCGCTGCGCACCTTCCGTCTGCGACATCCACTCGGATCGAGTCGATGGGCCGTCGGCATCGTTGTCGCGGCGACCGTCGTCATCGTTCTCGCCCCGGTGTCCTCACTGGTGTGGTCGTCGGTGCGATCGTCGTCCGGCTTCACGATGAGTTGGTGGGCGATCTTCGCCGGTTTCGAGACCATCGACGCGGGGAGCACTCGGATCGGATCGCCGCTCAGCGCCATGGCGCGGTCCCTGTCGTTCGCTCTCGTCACCGGGCTCGTCGCAGCCGCTATCGGTGGCCTCGCCGCGATGAGTGTGCTGGCGCACCGACTCGGACGGGCCTTCGCGCTCGCGACGGCACTGCCGCTGGGGATATCGGCGGCGACGCTGGGCCTGGGCACGATGCTGGCGTACGGGCGTCCCCCGGTGGATCTACGCGCCACCGGTCTGTTGATCCCGATCGCCCACGCCCTGATCGCCGTTCCGCTCGTCGTCGCGGTCGCCACCCCGACCCTGCGTTCCACCGATTCCCGCCTCGTAACCGTCGCCGCCACCCTCGGCGCTCGGCCGTCGCGAGCGTGGTGGACCGGCTACGGGCCGACCCTGCGGACGGTGATGATCGCGGCCGGGGGTCTTGCCTGCGCGGTGTCTCTCGGAGAGTTCGGGGCTGCCTCTTTTCTCGCTCGAGCCGACGGCCCTACGGTTCCCCTCGTGATCGCGCGACTTCTCGGTCGTCCCGGTGAAGCGTCCTTCGGGGTGGCGGCGGCTATGGCGGTCGTTCTCGTCGTCATGACCACCACGCTTGTCGCGGCCGTCGACCGCGGGGGTCGACGATCGTGAACGGCCACACGCTGACGTGCGAGAACCTGACCATCGGATACGAATCCGCGTTGGGAGAGCCCGTCACCTTCACGGTGCCGCCCGGGAGCGTGCTCGCCGTCGTCGGGCCGAGTGGCTGCGGAAAGTCAACGCTGCTGTCCACGATCGCGGGCGTGATCCCCGCTCGCTCGGGTCGCGTTCTCATCGACGGAGTCGATGTCACGCAGTTGCCCACGCACACCCGCAAAGTGGCCATGGTGTTTCAAGAGCCGCTGTTGTTTCCGACGATGACGGTGCGCGACAACGTCGCGTACGGTCCGCGTCGATCCGGCGCATCGGCGCGTGACGCCCGGAGCACAGCAGAGGAACTTTTGAGTTGGGTGGATCTCGCGGGCCTCGGCGACCGGAACGTCGATCAACTCAGCGGTGGCCAGGCGCAACGGGTGTCTCTCGCCCGAGCGCTCGCGTCCGACCCCGCTGTCTTATGTCTCGACGAACCGTTCAGTGCCTTGGACGCGCCACTGCGATCACGCCTGGCCGCCGACGTCCTCGCCCTGGTTCGCCGCACCGGCATTCCCGCCGTGCACGTCACCCACGACCCCGACGAGGCGAAGACGATGACCGGAAATAACTCCTCCGGGTCCATACTTTCTCTGTGAGAGGCGAACGGCTACGCAAGCGAGCGGCACGCATCGATCGTTCGTATACCCGGATCGCGGTGGCCACCTCGCTCGCTGCTTTCCTGGCGTACGTCGTGGCGCAGGCACTTCCCTTCGCCAGCGCTGTTCCCGCGGCGATTACCGCGGTGATCGCGACCCAGGCGAGCTTCCATCAGGCAACCAAGGGTGCGTTCATCCAGGTCATCGGAGCCCTCGTCGGTGCCGCCGTCGCGTTGGGGATCGTGTCTGTCGTCGGGAGCGGCGCGGTGACGATCCTTTTGTTGGTCGCCTTGTGTTTCATCGTCGCACGACTCTTGCACGTCGCGAGTCCTGACGAATCGCCACTGGTGGCGACCGCTCTTGCCGTCACGGTGATCCTGGTCATCGGGACGAACCTGACCACCGAACTCGCCGTCGAGCGATTCGCAGGCATCGTGATCGGCGCCATCTTCGCGGTCTTCGCCAGCTACCTCGCGTCTCCGACGAAGGCCACTCGCAATTTGGAAGACAAGGCCGATGATGTGCAAGAGCGCCTCGGGCAACTGTTGGAACGAATCGCCGTCGAACTGCGCACCGATCCCGGTCCGGAAACCGTGCGGGCGTGGTTCGACGAAGCCGTCGATTTGCGCAATCAGGTTCTCGGTCTCGCCGCCGGCTTGGAAGACCTCAAGATGAATCGCCGGTGGAGCATTCGGGTGACCACCTCGGACTTGCACGCCGTCCAAGCAGAAGTCGATGCGTGCCAGATCATGTCCACCCGCGCGTTGTCGTTGGCATCGGATCTGCGTCGCGCGTCGACGAGCAACACCGACGGTTCCGGCGCCCTTCCCCCGTCTGCGCTGTCGCCGCTGGCCGACCTGATCGCGGCGACAGCTGCGAACCTGGCCACCGATGACCCGACACGGACCATCGGCAAGACCGCCGCCCATCAAGCGGTGCGGGAGGCCGAGCGAACCGCACAGATCGCACTCATCGGCGGCATCGTGTCGCATATGGAGCAGATCAATCAGGCGAAGGTGGACGAAGAGGAAGCCGGTCNCCTACCCCGGTAAGTCGGTCTTCAAAAGAGACCGTACGAAGGACATGCGACAGAAGCGGCGTTCGCACGAGGTGTGTGGGGTACTGCGGGTGCGTGGGTCTCGGGCCCCCCGCACCCGCAGTGCCCTAAGTCCACCGCGATTTCGGGGATCGCGCATCTTGAGATCACGAGCCCGCCCATCAGGGCCGGATCAGTCCAGCGCCGCCAGGGCGCTCGCGTAGTCATCGGGGTTCCGCGCCTCACCCGGACCATTCACCACCGACCACCGGATCACTCCGTCGCGATCGAGAACGTACGTCGCCCGCGTCGCGAACCCGGTCTTCTCCCAGAAGGCTTCGTATGCCCGGGACACTTCCCCGTGCGGCCAAAAGTCGCTCAGCAGTTGATGAGTAAGGCCCTCGGTCTCGGCGAACGCCTTCAACGAAGCCGTCGGATCACACGAGATGCTGATCATCACGGTGTCGTCGTTGTCGAAATCGCCGATCCGATCCCTGATCACGCACATCTCACCGGTGCAGGTGCTGCTGAAGGCGAATGGGTAGAACATCACTACGACCTTCTTGCCGCGAACATCCGACAGCGACACCTTCTGGCCGAACTGGTTGCGCAGTGTGAAGTCAGGAGCGGTCGTGCCTACCTCGAGTGCCATGGGTTTCCTCCGGGGCGTGGTGCGCCCCGTGCGCACCGGGGAGGACGTTAGCGCTTAGAGCGCGGGGCAACCAAACGTGTGCCCTGCCAAAAGGAGCCGGCGCTGATGGTGCTCGTTTGCTGCAGCCCCGCCGTCGGAGCGGCGTCGGCGATGTCCTCGGACTCGATGTGACCTTCACGCCCCGGCTTGGGAGTCATTAGCCAGATAACTCCGTGATCGGCGAGCGGTCCGATAGCGTCGACGAGACCGTCCACCAGGTCTCCGTCGTCATCGCGCCACCACATCACCACCGCGTCGACGACGTCGTCGAAGTCNTCGTCCNCCAGGTCNCCGCCGATGANGGCCTCGATACCCGACCGNATNANGGGGTCGGCGTCTTCGTCCCAGTTGAGTTCCTGNACGGTCATGCCCGCATCNAGATGCAGGGCAGACGCACGACGCTGTGCCTCTTCCGGGTCGATCGACCCGGCATCCGCGCTCACGTGTTTCCTCCTGAGCGGCCACGACGACGCCCCGNGCATCGCCTCGAGGGTGCCTAGTCCACCGAAAGTCCTCGCCCTCCGCAAGCAGTTCCGGCTAACTCGTTCGCGATGCTCCCCCGCAACCGCCCTGTGACTCCCCCGCAACCGCCCTGTTCCCGCCCTGTTCCCGCCATGCTTCCTCCTCCTGACTCACCCCGGCAGGGCGAATGGAGATTGCCGACACCCATACGCGAGAATGCGCTCACACACGCTTCACCACCGATGACACGGCCCCGGGGCGACCCCTCGGGAGCGTCAGACGAAAGAGGGTGCGAACACCGATGGCCCCTGAGAGCGACTCTTCCGGTCCCCTGGCGGGCGGCTTGCCGACCCAGTACGTGGACGTCGACCCGGACGAGACCCGAGAGTGGATCGACTCCCTCGACGCACTGGTCGATGCCTCGGGCAACTACCGCGCCCGCTACATGATGCTCTCGCTGCTGCGCCGAGCGGCAGAACGCAACGTCGGTGTGCCGAGCCTGCGCAGCACCGACTACATCAACACCATCTCCCCCGAGCGCGAGCCCTGGTTCCCGGGGGATGAGGCGGTAGAGCGGGAGATCCGCCGGATGATCCGGTGGAACGCCGCCATCATGGTGCACCGAGCGCAACGTCCCGGCGTATCCGTCGGAGGACACATCTCCACGTACGCGAGTTCGGCGACGCTGTACGAGGTCGGCTTCAACCACTTCTTCAAGGGACCCGACCACCCCGGCGGTGCAGACCAACTCTTCTTTCAAGGTCACGCGTCCCCCGGCATGTACGCGCGAGCCTTCATTGAGGGTCGGATCACCGAATCTCAGATGGATGGCTTCCGTCAGGAACTCTCCCACCCCGGTGGTGGCCTCCCGTCCTATCCGCATCCGCGACTCATGCCATCGTTCTGGCAGTTCCCGACCGTCTCGATGGGCCTGGGGCCCCTCAACGCCATCTACCAGGCACGGTTCAACAAGTACCTGGAGAACCGTGGGCTGGCTGACACATCGCAGCAGAAGGTGTACGCCTTCCTCGGCGACGGCGAGACCGACGAGGTCGACGCCGTCGGTGCGCTGTCGCTGGCAGCGCGAGAGGAACTCGACAACCTCGTCTTCGTCGTCAACTGCAATCTGCAGCGCCTNGATGGACCTGTNCGCGGCAACGGCAAGATCATTCAAGAACTCGAGTCGCTTTTCCGCGGCGCCGGATGGAACGTCATCAAGGTGGTCTGGGGACGAGCCTGGGATCAACTATTGGCGGCGGACCGCGATGGTGCGCTGGTCAACTTGATGAACAACACCCACGACGGCGACTTCCAGACGTACAAGGCCGAGAACGGCGCCTTTATTCGCGATCACTTCTTCGGACGCGATCCGCGGACCGCGAAACTCGTGGAGACCTGGAGCGATGACCANATCTGGTCGTTGCAACGCGGCGGCCACGATTACCGCAAGATGTATGCNGCCTACGAAGCCGCCACGAAGGTCAAGGGCCAGCCCACCGTCATCTTGGCCAAGACCATCAAGGGCTGGACGCTCGGATCGCACTTCGAGGCGCGAAACTCCACGCACCAGATGAAGAAACTCACGGTGGAGGATCTGAAGGAGTTCCGCGACCGACTGCACATTCCCATCGCGGATTCACAGCTCGACGAGTACCTGCCCCCGTACTACAACCCGGGACCGGACAATCCCGCGATCCAGTACATGCTCGACCGACGCGCAACCCTCGGTGGCTTTCTGCCCAGTCGTCGAACAACCGCACGCCCGCTACCGCAACCCCCGGACTCCACGTACGAGGTAGTCCAACGCGGATCGGGCAAGCAGCCGGTGGCGACAACCATGGCGTTCGTTCGACTTCTGAAGGACCTGATCCGCGATGAGGGCATGGGCGCACACTTCGTCCCGATCATCCCCGACGAGGCCCGCACTTTCGGCATGGACTCGTTGTTCCCCACATTGAAGATCTACTCACCGCACGGGCAGCAGTACACGTCGGTCGATAGAGAGTTGATGCTGTCCTACAAGGAATCAGAAACCGGGCAGATCCTGCACGAAGGGATCAACGAGGCGGGTTCGGTCGCCTCCTTCACCGCCGTCGGCACCTCCTACTCCACCCACGACGTGCCGATGATTCCGATCTACATCTTCTACTCCATGTTCGGTTTCCAGCGCACCGGCGACGGCTTCTGGGCGGCGGGCGACCAAATGGCACGCGGCTTCGTTCTCGGGGCGACTGCCGGTCGGACCACCTTGAACGGCGAGGGGCTGCAGCACGAGGACGGCCACAGCCAACTGCTCGCGAGCACCAATCCAGCGGTGGTGGCCTACGACCCAGCGTTCGGCTACGAGCTCGGGCACATCGTCAAGTCCGGGCTGCAACGCATGTATGGGGAGCCTGACCCGGATCCGACCTACAGCGAGTTCGATCTCCTCGACGAGCACCGCGGGGAATCACCCAACGTCTTTTACTACCTGACGATCTACAACGAGCCCTACCCGCAACCGGCGGAGCCGGACAACTGCGACGTCGAGGGAATCATCAAGGGAATGCACCTGATCAGCGAGGGGTCCGGCGACGGTTCCCGCGTGCAACTGCTGGCCAGCGGCGTCGGGGTGAATTGGGCGCTGCGCGCCCAAGAACTGCTCGCGCAGGACTGGGGAGTTGTTGCCGACGTCTGGTCGGTGACGAGTTGGAATCAACTCAGGCGTGACGGCCTGGCCGCCGACCGACACAACATGCTCAACCCCGAGGACGAGCCACTGGTGCCCTTCGTCACCCAACGCCTGGAGGGTCGCCCGGGCCCGGTGGTTGCAGTATCCGATTGGATGCGCGCGGTGCAAGACCAGATTCGTGAATGGGTCCCGCAACCGTTCGTCTCCCTGGGCACCGACGGTTGGGGTCTGTCCGACACGCGCGGTGCGTTGCGCCGGCATTTCCTGGTCGACGCCGAATCGATCACCGTGCAAGCACTCGCCATGCTTGCGCGTTCGGGAGACGTCGATCCGGGAACCGTCACTCGAGCGATCAAGACATACCAACTCGATGACCCATCCGCCGCAGACGCGGGAAATACGGAAGGATCAGGGTGAATCGGCAGGACGAGGAGTCCCGCCGCACGAGTACCGAGTCGATTCCCGGATAAGGAGCACGCGTGTCCGACGACCCACGACGTTTCCTTCGCTATCTGGATGCTGAACGCAACGCGTCACTGCTGTATCGGGCCTTGGCCGAATCCACCGACGGTGAGCAGCGGGAAGCGCTGCTGGAGTTGGCTGATGTCGAGGACAAGCACGCCCAACACTGGGTGGACAAGCTCACCGCCCACGGCGTCGAAATTCCGCCAGCTCCCACGGTGCTCAACGCCGATGACGAGCAGTTGGTTCGACGGGCACGATCGCTGGGCTTGGTTTCTGTCCTGGACACCCTGGAGCAGAACGAAGGCGCAGACGCCGGCATGTACGACGACGAGCCCGAGGCCTTGCCCACGATGCCGTCCGATGAGCGAGAACACGCGGATGTGTTCCGAACGCTCAAGGGAGGCGAGCCCGAGCGCTTTCCGCACCGAGAACGGTCGAGCAAGGGAGGCGAGCCGTGGCATCGAGCGGACAAGTCCGGTTCGGTGCGCGCCGCCGTTTTTGGGGTCAGCGACGGACTGGTCTCCAACACCGCCCTCGTCATGGGCTTCGCCGGCGCAAGTCTTGCCGGTGCGATCGAGAACTCCGTCGTGCTGTTCGCCGGCTTGGCCGGACTGCTGGCCGGAGCCTTCTCGATGGCCGCCGGTGAGTACGTATCCATGGCCAGCCAGCGCGATCTGTTCAAGCGAGAAATCGACCTCGAACGGCATGAGTTGCTGGAAAAGCCAGAGGAAGAGCGTCTCGAGCTCGAACTCATCTACCGAGCCAAGGGGTTGCCCCGCGACCAGGCGCGAGCTGTGGCCGATCAGATCATGAAGGATCCTGAGATTGCGTTGGACACGTTGGCGCGAGAGGAGCTGGGCCTCGACCCGGACGAGTTGGGCTCGGCGTGGAAGGCCGCGGTCTCGAGTTTCCTTGCCTTCGCGATCGGCGCATCCGTCGTTGTTGTTCCGTATGCACTGTTCTCCGGCATGACAGCGTTCGTTCTGGCCGTGGTCCTCGCCCTTGTCAGTTTGATCGTGGTCGGTGGCCTCGTGGGCTACCAATCCGGGCGCGGAGTCGTCTTCAGTGCGGGGCGGCAGGTTCTGTGGGGCGTCGGCGCTGCGGGCGTGACGTACCTCGTCGGCAGCCTCGTCGGCGTGAACGTCGGATAGCCGGATACTCGGATAGCGCATGCGAACGCCGCTCGACGCCGGCTTCATCGATCGGCTGACCGCGGCTGCGGGTGACCTCGCCACGCAGGCGACGGTCCGGATGGAATCCACCTACCCCTGGTACCGCCAACTATCGGCCGATGAGCGCGCGTGGGTATCTCTCGTCGCGCACGCCGGTATCTCCGCCTTCTTAGAATGGGCGTCCGACTCGAACGAGTCGCCGCAACTGACCGCGGACGTTTTCGGTTCCGCACCACGCGAACTGGCGCGCATCGTGTCGCTCGAGCAGACGGTGGCCATGGTTCGGACCACGATCGACGTCGTCGAGTCCGCCATCGATGCACTGATCGACGAGCCGGAGCGCTCGCTGGTACGGGAAGCGACCCTGCGCTACTCGCGCGAGATCGCTTTCTCCGCCGCCGAGGTCTACGCGCGCGCGGCCGAAGCCCGCGGCGCCTGGGATGCTCGACTCGAAGCATTGGTCGTCGACTCGATCCTGCGCGACGAGATGGACCCGTCGGTCGCCTCACGCATTTCCGCCCTGGGGTGGTCCGACGCGGCACCGATTGCCGTGGTCGCGGGTTATGCGCCTGTGTCGGACGTGGAAGGTGCACTCGATGTCTTGCGCCGCGCATCGCGCAACCACGACCTGATGCTGCTCACCGGAATGCACGGGGACCATCTCGTGGCGCTCGTCGGTCGGGTCACCAGTGACGAGGACGCGGCACGCGCGGCACGACTCCTCGCACCGCACTTCGGACCCGGACCGGTGGTCATCGGTCGACGAGCCATGGACTTCGACGCCGTGGGTATCAGCATTCGCGCCGCGACCGCAGCGGTGCATGCCGCCGACGCCCGGCCCCAGGCACCGCGCCCGGTCTCCACCGACGAATTACTTCCCGAGCGGGCCATCGCCGGTGATGCGCTGGCGCGGGCCGAACTCATCGAGTCCGTCTACTCCCCGCTCGCCGGAGAGGAGCACCTTCTGGCGACCGCCGAGGCATTCTTGGAGCAAAGCCCCTCCTTGGAGGGAACGGCCCGCCTACTGTTCGTGCACCCCAATACGGTGCGCTACCGACTAGGCCGCATCGCCGACATCACCGGGTTCTCGGCAACCGACCCTCGCGGGTCGCTCACCCTGCGCTTGGCCCTGATGCTGGGGCGGACGTCCTCCGGGGACTAGTCTTTGTAGAAATCCTCCAAAGCCCCTCGGCTGACTTTGGTCCGTAGGTCGAGAGTTCTTTGTAGCCATCCACGGAAGGCTAAACGCGTGCTGGTAGTCGTCGCGCCCGGTCAGGGCGCCCAAAGTCCCGGCTTTCTCACTCCGTGGCTCGACGTCCCGGGCGTGCGCGAGCGCCTCGAATGGTTGTCGGTAGTCAGCGGCATCGATCTTGTCGAGCACGGAACCACCTCCGACGCCGACACCATCAAAGACACTGCCGTCGCCCAGCCCTTGATCGTGGGCGCCGGGCTCGTCAGCCTGCTGAGCCTGTTCCCGCACCCATCCACGGCCTATTCCGCGATCGGCGCCGGCGCCGGCCACTCCGTCGGCGAGATCACCGCAGCCGTCGGCGCCGGAGTACTCACCGCCGAGCAAGCGATGGTGTTTGTGCGCGAGCGCGGATCCGCCATGGCCGATGCCGCCGCCCGCACGGCGACGGGCATGAGCGCTGTCCTCGGCGGAGATGCCGACGCCGTCGTCACCGCCTGCGATGCCGTGGGCTTGACGGCCGCGAACATCAACGGTGCCGGCCAAATCGTCGTCGCGGGAACGCAAACCCAGCTCGCCGCATTCGCCGATAACCCGCCCGAGGGATGCCGCGTTCGTCCGTTGGAGGTCGCCGGCGCATTCCATACTGAACACATGGCGCCCGCCGTGGGTCACCTCGACAAACTGTCCAACGCCATCACGACCCACGACCCGCGCATCCGTCTGCTCTCCAACGCCGATGGTCGCGTCGTTCACGACGGCCGCGATGTCCTTCGACGCCTGGTGCACCAGGTCAGCAATCCGGTCCGCTGGGACCTGTGCATGGAGACCATGGCCGATCTCGGTGTCACCGCGATTTTGGAAATTCCCCCGGCGGGAACGCTGACCGGCCTCGCCAAGCGGGCGCTGCCCGGAGTCGAAACACTTGCGGTCAAGACACCCGACGATCTCGATGCCGCGTGGGCGATGATCCAATCCCACGGGACCGTTTCCGACCTGGACTCCAACCCCACCTGGCGCATGCTCGTGGCACCTGGCAAGGGCACGTTCCAACGGACCCTGGACGCGGTCGCCGGAGACGAACTTCCCCAGTCCACGCTCGTCGGGAGCGTCGACACTCTTCGTGGCTCGACACCTGTGCACGCACCGCACGGCGGGGTGCTCGTGGAATGGCTGGTCGAGGACGGGGATCCGGTCTCACCCGGCCAACCCCTCGTGCGCTTGCACCCGATTAGCGATCACAGCGAAGGGGTGTACGCGTGAGCGCCCCCATCAAGGCACCCGAGGGCGCACCGTTCGCGCGCATCCTTGCCACGGGCAGCTACCGACCCTCGCGTGCTGTCACCAACGACGAGATCTGCCAGACCATCGATTCATCGGACGAGTGGATCCGGGAACGCTCAGGAATCATCGAACGCCGCTGGGCCGGTGGCGACGAGACCGTCGCCACCATGTCCGCCGCCGCTGCCGAGAAGGCCCTCGCCGCCGCAGGGCTCGCCTCCCAGGACATCGACGTCATCATCGTCGCGACCTGCACACACCCGTACCAGACCCCCACGGCGGCGTCGGAGACCGCCAGCATGATCGGCGTTCCTACCGCCGCTGCCCTGGACATCAGCGCGGCGTGTGCGGGTTTCACCTACGCCTTGTCCATGGCGCAAGACATGATCCGGGGCGGGAGCGCGACGCACGTACTCCTCATAGGAGCAGAGAAGCTCAGCGCCTTCACCGACATCTACGACCGCAGCACCGCCTTCATATTCGCCGACGGCGCAGGGGCCGTTGTCGTCGGGCCTTCGTCAACACCAGCGATCAGCCCGGTCGTGTGGGGCGGCGATGGCGACCAACTACAGGCCATCAACATGACTCAGAACTGGGTGGATTTCAAAGCCAACGGCTTCGATACCTTCCCCGCGATCTCGATGAACGGCCAGCAGGTCTTCCGCTGGGCTGTCTCGGAGATGACCCGGGTGTGCAGAGAATCACTCGACACCGCCGGCATCACCGTCGAGGACCTCGACGCCTTCATTCCGCATCAAGCCAACAACCGCATCACCGACGCGCTGGTACGTGCCCTCGAACTCCCAGATTCCGTCGCGGTTGCCCGCGACATCATCACCACCGGGAACACCTCCGCAGCGTCTATCCCGCTGGCCATGGACCGGATGCTGGCCAGTGGAGAGATCCACCAGGGAGGAAACGCCCTTCTGGTTGGATTCGGCGCGGGCCTGGTCTTCGCCTCGGAGGTCGTTATCCTCCCCTAGCCCGACACGCACTTCCTTCCGGGAGTCGGATACAACTACATAGTTCGCCACAACGACGACGGAAGTCCCGTCGCCAACGAAAGGGAAACACATGAGTCAGCAGGAAATCCTCGCCGGCCTCGCCGCGATCGTGAACGAGGTAGCCGGAATCCCCGTGGAGGATGTCCAGCCGGACAAGTCATTCGTCGACGATCTGGATGTCGACTCACTGTCGATGGTCGAGGTTGTGATGGCCTCGGAGGATAAGTGGGGCGTCAAGATTCCCGACGAGGAAGTCAAGAACCTCAAGACCGTCGGTGACGCTGTCGCCTACATCGAAGCCAACTCGTAAGCCCACGGAGCGGGGCGCACGGCCGTCGAGGTTCGTCACGCCCCGCACCCGTGAGAAGTGTCAGGGAGTCGCACAGTGAGCACGCCAGAGGTAGTCGTCACCGGTTTGGGAATGACCACGCCGGTCGGCGGAGACGTCGCCAGTACTTGGTCGGCGATTCTCGCTGGACAATCGGGGATCCGCCAGATCGATGCGGAGTGGATCGCCGAGCAGCCGTCGCGAATCGCGGGTCAGCTCGCGGTGGAGCCGTCCGAGGTGCTCACCAAAGTCGAAACACGCCGACTCGACCGCTCCCAGCAGGCGGCGGTCATCGCCGCTCGAGAGGCATGGCAGGACGCGGGCGCACCGGCGGTGGAATCCGAGCGCCTGGGCACCGTCATCGGCACCGGGATCGGTGGGGTCACCAGCCTGCTCGAGGCCTACGACACGTTGAACGAGCGTGGATGGTCACGCGTTTCCCCACACATGGTCACGATGATCATGCCCAACGGGCCGGCTGCCGTGGTCGGCTTGGAGATCGGCGCCCGCGCCGGAGTGCACTCTCCGGTCAGCGCGTGTGCATCGGGAGCCGAGGCGATCGCAAACGCCGCCCGGATGATCCGCGATGGTCGGGCCGACGTGGTGCTCTCCGGCGGCACCGAAGCAGTGATCTGTGGAATCACCATGGCGGGCTTCTCCGCTATGCGCGCACTCTCGACTCGAAACGACGACCCCACCGCAGCCTCTCGTCCGTACGACACCGATCGTGATGGCTTCGTCATGGGCGAGGGAGCCGGCATCGTGGTGCTGGAGTCTCGCGATCATGCCAAGGCTCGCGGAGCCAACATTTACGGCGTGTATGGCGGGGCAGGCATGACGTCCGACGGTCATCACATTGCCCAACCCGATCCCGAGGGTGGTGGCGCCGCCCGCGCGATGACCGCGGCCCTCGCGGTTGCAGGGGTCTCTGCTGCCGACGTTCACCACGTCAACGCGCACGCCACGTCCACTCCGCAGGGGGACATCGCCGAGGCCGTGGCCATTCGCCGGGCCCTGGGGTCCGATGCCGATCAAGCGCTGGTCACCGGAACGAAGTCAATGACCGGCCACCTGCTCGGCGGGGCGGGCGCCATCGAATCGATCTTTACGATTCTGGCCCTTCGGGACCGCACCGCACCCCCGACCATCAACCTCGAGAACATGGATCCCGAGATTCATCTGCCGGTCGCGGCCAATTCCCCCCACGAGCTGCCGTCGGGCGACATCGCCGCCCTGAACAACTCGTTCGGTTTCGGCGGCCACGACGTCGCCCTCGTCTTCCGGAGCGCCTAAGTGACCGCACCCACGGCTGCATCGGGCACCGCATCGAACGCGGCATCGCCGGAGTCCACCGAGGTAGATCCGCGCTCACCCACGGTTCGCCTCGGGATGTTCTTCGACGACGGTGAGTTCGAGCTCATCACTCCCCCGGACGACCGAGGAGTGCTCGTCGCCGTTGGCCGAGTGGCGGGCGCGCCCTGCGTCGCGTTCGCAACCGACCCCACGGTTCAAGGTGGGGCGATGGGCAACGACGGTTGCCGCGCCATCGTCACCGCGTACGACCGAGCCTTCGCCGACTCGGTGCCGGTCGTGGGAATCTGGCATTCCGGTGGTGCGCGTCTGCGCGAAGGTGTGCTGAGCCTCGACGCCGTCGGCCGCGTCTTCGCCGCGATGACCAGAGCCTCGGGGAAGGTCCCGCAGATCTCCGTCGTCCTCGGCCCTGCTGCCGGTGGCGCCGCCTACGGTCCCGCGCTGACAGATCTGGTGATCCTGGGCCCTAAGGGCCGCATCTTCGTCACCGGCCCGGAAGTCGTGAAGTCGGTCACCGGCGAGGCGGTCGACATGGACATCCTCGGCGGCCCGGAACCGCATGGACGACGCAGCGGCGTCGTGCACATCACCACCGACACCGATCAAGGTGCGCTCGATGAGGCACGCACACTGGTGAGCCTGCTCGAGCAGCAGGGTTCGATGAACGTCGAGAGCGTCGAGGACACCGATCTCGGCGCGCTCATGCCGGAATCATCACGCCGGGCCTACGACGTGCACACGTTGATTGAGGGATTCGTCGATCACGGAACCTTCACCGAATTGCACGCCAAATGGGCGCCCAACATCGTCGTCGGTCTAGGACGCCTGGGCGGGCGCACGGTGGGCGTCATCGCAAACAACCCCTTGCGCCTGGGTGGGTGTCTGGACTCTTCCAGCGCTGAGAAGGCATCGCGCTTCGTGCGTATGTGCGACGCCTTCGCCGTGCCGCTGGTCGTCCTTGTCGACGTTCCCGGCTATCTTCCCGGCCTCGGTCAGGAGTGGGAAGGTGTCGTGCGTCGCGGTGCCAAGCTCCTGCATGCGTTCGCCGAGTGCGTCGTCCCCCGCGTCACCGTCGTCACGCGCAAGGCTTACGGCGGCGCCTACGTCGCCATGAATTCGGCCTCGCTGGGAGCGACCAAAGTGTTCGCCTGGCCCGATGCCGAGGTGGCCGTCATGGGTGCCGTCGCCGCGATCCGCATTCTGCACCGCAAGCGCCTCGCCGAGGTCCCGCCCGAGTCACGCGAGCAGGTGGAGCTTGAACTCGCAGCGGAGCACGAAGCCATTTCCGGGGGGATCAAGCGCGCGGTCGAGATGGGCGTCGTGCACGACGTGGTCGATCCCATCGCGACCAAACGTGCCGTGGCTCAAGTCCTATGGGACACCCCGGGTGTTCGCGGGCAGCACGGCAACATTCCGCTGTAGATCGTCAGGCCCGCACAACGTCGACGTCGTAGGCACCAAGTTGCGGGTCTCGACTTAGAATGACGCAGCTCTCCTCCATCGCTTGTGCAACGAGCATGCGATCGAACGGATCTAGGTGATGCGGCGGAAGCTCAGAGATGCGGCGCGCATGTGCCCATCGAACGGGCAACACATCAAATCCGCTGTCGGCGATCAACTCAGGTAAATCTGCCGGTGACTGGAGTCGACCCTTCGATTCCTTAATGGAGATCTCCCATCTGGACACGACCGACACGAGCACGTCGTTTCCGAAGTCCTCAAGCACTTTGTTCGCTTCCTCGCTCAGAGGCTGTCCGTCGATCCACCACAGCAAGGTGTGGGTGTCGAGTAGATAACGCATCACGCCTCGCCGGCGAATGCTGCTTCCAAATCAGGCATCGGGTCATCAAAGTTGTCGGCGATCCACATCCGGCCCTGTGCAGCGCCTCGTCCCGGGCGCGTACCGACCCGTCGTTCAACCGGCACCAGGCGGACGACCGGCTTACCCGCTCGGGCAATCACCACGTCTTCGCCGGCCTCGACCTGCTTCAGTAGTTCGGACAAGGTCGTCTTCGCCTCGTAGACATTGACCATCACACTCATCCCAGTACTGTAATTGACTAGACTTGGTCTAGTCAAGCTTGGTCAATTAAGTTCCTTGACGCACTCCCCGAGGGAATTCAGTACGTCGGCTTGTCCGGCTCGAACTCCGAAACCCAGGCGATGATGCCACCAGCGACGTGAATTGCATCGAATCCGGCTCCCTTCGCGGCCACGAGAGCCTCTGCAGATCGACCACCCGACCTGCAGTAGAGAACCACCTGCTTGTCCTGCGGCAACTTCTCAAAAGCCTCTCCCGTGAGGAATTCACCTTTGGAGATAAATTCCGAACCATCGATAGCGACGATGCTCCACTCGACCGGCTCGCGAACATCCACCAGCACAAAATCCCGACTCCCGGCGGCTCGCTCGTCGAGCATCGCCTTCAAGTCGTGCACGGAAATCGTGAAGTCCTGAACTGCATCAGCCGCCGAATCTGAGGTCACACCACAGAATAACTCGTAGTCGATCAGTTCGGTCACCGTCGGGGTGTCCCCGCACGCAGCGCAGTTCGGATCCTTGCGGATTGTCACCTGGCGGTAATCCATCTCACGGGCGTCGAAGACCATGAGTCGTCCCAGCAGTGAGTCTCCGACTCCGGTGATGAGCTTGATGGCCTCGGTCACTTGGATGGAGCCGATCGATGCGCACAGAACGCCGAGAACGCCGCCCTCTGCGCACGAGGGCACCATCCCCGGCGGAGGGGGGTCGGGGTACAGGCACCGATAGCACGGTCCATGCTCGGCCCAGAACACCGACGCTTGGCCGTCAAAACGGTAGATCGACCCCCACACGTACGGCTTTCCCAGGAGCACGCATGCATCGTTGACCAAATAGCGGGTAGCGAAGTTGTCCGTGCCGTCAACGATCAGGTCATACTGCGCGAATAGCTCCATCGCGTTGGAGGAATCGAGGCGCTCGGTGTGCAGGTTCACCTGCACGAAGGGGTTGATCTCCGTGACCGACTCACGAGCGCTCTCCGCTTTAGAACGTCCAACGTCACTGTGCCCATGAATGATCTGGCGTTGCAGGTTCGATTCGTCGACGACGTCAAACTCGATGATGCCGAGGGTGCCTACACCTGCTGCCGCGAGATACATCAACGCCGGCGATCCGAGGCCACCCGCCCCAACACACAGCACCCGGGCGTTCTTCAAGCGCTTCTGACCGTCCATCCCCACGTCGGGGATGATGAGGTGGCGGCTGTATCGGCGAACCTCGTCCATGGAGAGGTCACCAGCCGGCGCAATCAATGGCGGCAGACTCACGGCATCTCCTCGATTCAACCGAGCTGCTTGACTTGTCAACGAAGGCTAGCGACTCCGCGCTGATCAGCGTTCCCGCTCGTCGCCTACGGTAGACCTGCACACCCCAGCTGCGTCCACTTCCGGAAAGAAGGTCACGAATGGCCAAGGATTTCACCTACCGTCAATCTTTCGAAGCCGACCCGTCCACGGTTTTCGCCATGCTGCGTGATCCGGAATATGTTCAAGTCAAATGCGCTGCTACCGGTTCCCTGGAGACGACGGTGGACGTGAACGCCACCCCCGATGGTGCAGTGACCATCACCTCGACCAGAGTCTTGCCCGCTGACGTGCCGGCCCCAGCGAAGAAGTTTGTCGGCGAGACGATCTCTGCGACCGAGACGCAGGAATGGTCGGCGGCAAGTCCCGACGGTTCCCGCACAGCCGACGTGTCCGTCGACTTCAGCGGCCCACTGTCGTTCACAGGGTCCTTGTCCCTCACCCCGGCTACCGACGGTTCCTGCGTGGTAACGCAGGGAACATTCAAAGCGTCCGTTCCCTTCGTCGGCGGCACTATCGAATCGGTCGCGGCGGAACAGACGGAGAAATACCTAAAGGCAGAGGAAAGCGTTGCAGCTGAGTGGCAGCGCGACCGCGGCTAGCGGGAGCCAGATTGCCTGCGACCGCGGCTAGCGGGAGCCAGATTGCCTGCGACCGCGGCTAGCGGGAGCCAGATTGCCTGCGACCGCGGCTAGCGGGGCTTGTGCAGTTTCACCCCGCCAGTTGCTCTGCGAACTCATCTCGCCACGCGTGCGCGCTCGTGCGCAGGGACGTATCGAGAACTAGTTTGCGCCGACTGGAGTCCATCAGATTGGCACCGATTGCCTCCAGGTCCTCTCGTCCGGGACCGATCGCATAGACCCGAGCACCGGAGGCGCGCACTAAGGCCATTTCATCTCGGCATACCTTCGTGACCTGAGCTCGCCATCTGCGCTCGAGCCGCGCGGGAATGCCCGATGGCGAATCCATCTCGAAAGACACCATGGGAGCGATGACGTACACCTCGTCAAGACCCGAGTGAGCAATGACATCGACCGATGTAGCTGAAACCGCTCCCCCGTCGACGTACGTGCGTCCACCGATATCCACTGGAGTGAACCATCCGGGGATCGCGCACGATGCCATGACAGCGCTGGACAGCGGCGCCACGGGAGCTCCCGATCTGCCGAAGACCACGCGGTGCCCATCGGCGTAGTCCATGGCGACGACCCACAGGTTTTGGTGAGATGACCATTCGCCGAACGGCGTTACCGCATCAATTAAGTGACCGACGCGATCGAGGGAACGGCCACCCTCCGGTAGGAACGCAGAGAGAACGGTGGTCGCCGGGAGTTGGCCTAGGTGCCGAAGACTCGATCGAATGAGCGCCGGCGAGCCAGGTCCTCGCAGCCTCGGGACTCCCGGCTTATGTCCACCTGTGGCTCGATCCGGGTCCCATTGATACCCGGCGAGAGGCCCCGTTGTGACCTGCTCGTCCTGGTAGTGGGCAATCAGCTCGTCAGTGCTGACACCGCAGGCGACCAGTGAAGCAAGTACTGACCCAGCACTCGTTCCCACGAGTATGTCGACGTCTTTGGCGCGCAACCCCGTCGCTTGTTCCCATGCAGACAAGGCGCCAACAGCCCAGGTTCCTCCCAACACTCCACCGCCGCCGAAGACGATCGCCCGACGAGCAGTGCGCTCAACAGACCGAGATTGCGAGGTCATACCGCATCGGCCCTACCCGGGATAATGCGAAGTCCCGACTCCTTGGATGCGGCTTCTTTGAGTTCGGACAATGCATCTGCCAGCCCGTCGATGATCACGCTGACGTCGGCCAGAGCATCTCGGTCTGCGGTAAGCCCAACGAACATCGACCCCTGATACGAAGTTAGACCGATGCCGAGCGCCTGTCCCTGCGCAAGCGGAGAGAACGGGTAGGCCGAGATCATTTCGCTTCCCGCCGCATACAACGGACGCTGCGGGCCAGGAACATTGGTGATCGCAACGTTGTAGGCGCGATGGGACAAAGTGGCACCTACCCGAGCGCCGAGGGCGTGAAGTGTGGGTGGCCCGAAGCCAGCAATGCCGGCGAGCGCCCGGGCGCCCACCAAGCGCTCGGTGTTCCCCAGGTCGCGCATGTGAAAAGCGATCTGGTGCAATCGCACGATCGGGTCAGCCTCACCAACGGGAAGGTCGATCAAGAACGCTCCAACCTGGCTGGCAACGTTCGTGTTTCGCCGTGATGTGCCCTCGGACTGGATACTGACCGGGACCAACGCCCTCAGAGTTGCGGACGCATCGAGCACGCGTCCGCGATTCATCAACCATTCACGCAGAGCTCCCGTGACAACAGTCAAGACGACGTCATTCACCGTTCCAACGCTGGTTCCGTGTACCTGCTGAAGGTCTTCCAAGGAGAGTTCTGTTCTCGCGAAACGCCGTTGAGCACCGATGCGTGTGTTCAGCGGGCTCTCGATCGGCGAACGGATCAAGGCAAAGACGGACTTGGCCAGACCCACACCCGTGTCCTTAGCCCAGACGGCCACAGCCTCAGCAGCGGCACCGACATCGCGAACACCGGTGTTGAGGACATCCCACGCAACCGTCGGACGCGTCAAAACACTAGACAGAGCAGATCCGATCAGTTCCGGGTCCGACGGCTCCGGTCGGGGGTTCCACACATCCGGGGTGTCGCCGGGGACTTCAGCATGCGAATCGAGCATCACCTGAGCAATATCGATAGCGCCGGTCCCGTCTACAAGAACTTGGTGGCTCTTGGTTACAACGGCGAAGTTCCCGTTCTCCAAACCTTCGATGAGGTACATCTCCCACAAGGGTCGTGACCGGTCGAGCGGACGAGCCATAAGCCGTGCAACCAACTCATCCAGCTGGTCGCGTGTACCCGGATTCGGTAGCGCGGAACGTCGCACGTGGTACGCGACATCGAATGTGGCGTCGTCAACCCACACGGGCCGCGAAAGCCCCAGCGGCACCTCGCGGATCCGCTGCCGATATCGGGGAACGTGCGCGATGCGGTTGCGGATCAGGCGAACAAGCCGCTCGTGATCGAACCCGCCCTCCGGTGGTCGAAAGATGGCGACTCCGCCAACGTTGCGGGGCGTAGAGGCGTCCTCGGCAAACCACAACGCGCTGTCTGTCGCGTCTAGACGATCCACCCTGGCCCCTTCCTGAGTACCCACAAGTGTTACATGCCCGCTTCACGAATGGTGGAAGCATCCACCGATCAGCCGCAGAAGGATGTGTTGAAGGTCGCCGAATGACACGCCACAGGTTGCTCACGACGAACTGAGATACGAGTCACGATCGTCGTTGTGGCTTTGCCGGCATCAGGCCGACAATTGCACGTCCACGTACTTGTCGATGACGCCAAAGTTGCGTCGGATTCTCGATAGGGACGACGCTTCCGACAATAGGGCTCCGCGTTCCACGCACGCCTTGACTCCGTCATCGAAAGCCAGCAGGTGCACAGGGAAATCAAGGCCGACCTCGTTCATGAGCCCTTTCACATTGGATTCCACCCCCCGTGATCTTCGGGGCACTTGATTCACCACCACATCCACACGCGAGTGTGGCGTCAACGCGAGGACATCGGGCAGGTCTTCCACGAGGCGGGCCAGTCCGACTACGTCTGGTCGTGTGACGGCTACGACGGAATCACACACCTGAAGTGCGCTCACCGTGGCACAGTCACGGCGCAAGCCGAGACCGTTGAAAGGATCATCAACATCTTCAGTTCGCANAAGCCCTCCCACGTCAACGATCACTCGATCGAAGTGTCGCGTGCACTCGGCCCAAATCAGATCAAGGGCGGAAGAGCGAGCCTGAGACCACCTATCCGCCGATCCGATTCCGGAAAGCACCCACAACGACTGTGACAAGGCCCGGCACGCAGAACCTAGAGACCGGGCATCGAGCACTCCCTGCTCTGCGTACCGGGCAGCAACCAGAAGGCCACTGACGTCCTCGGTCATGCCGATCAACAGAGCCAGCGACGGAGAGATGGTGTCTGCATCCACCAGGCATGTGCGGTACCCAGACGCAGCCCACGACTCCGCGAGCCCCAGGGCGACTGTGCTTCGACCGGGGGCACCGTGAGGACCCCACACGACCACGANCTTGCCTCGCTCCACATCCCTACCAGTCGATATGTCTCCGCCCCCGTCATCAATCTGAGACTCTCTCGACGGCACTGTGTCGAGTCCTTCTTCGCCCGGGTTGTCCGCAGAACCATCGAGCGCTCCCTGAATCAGCTGCAGCACGCTTCGCGGGCCCTTCGCACGTCGAATATCGAGGACCTCGAGGACC